>JAAIGE0100028708.1_pt1 | contig 46528 bp, 38 predicted proteins | sample 6487951 | NCBI WGS metagenome assembly JAAIGE01 (sample SAMN13974128, study PRJNA590717) | phyllosphere metagenome | biome: tomato field; feature: multiple bacterial spot infested tomato fields; material: tomato leaves; isolation source: leaves from tomato fields | host: Solanum lycopersicum ...
CAAATCACTGGCGGATTACGGGCACACCGAGCCTAGGCGAGGTGCCGAGTGGTGGGGCAAGAGCGTTTTGCTTACTTTGCCGCTTTTGCAAAGTGAGCCGCCGTCAGGGCGGAACCCTAGGTGGCCGTTACCGCAGGAATGGATATGTACACGGTCCAACTGTGTTGACTGCCAAGCCGCCTTCGCGAGCAAGCCCGCTCCCACAGTTTGATTGCGGGGTGTCAGGTAGATAGGCGTCGGCTGGCAGGCCGCCATCGCAGGCAAGCCAGCTCCCACAGTTGGACCGTGGGGTGTCAGGTGGATAGGCGTCGGCTGTCAGGCCGTCTTCGCAGGCAAGCCAGCTCCCACCTGTTGACCGAGGTTGCGGTTAAGTTAAATCCAGTGATCGCCGCTACGTTTAATCCTGAAGAGCAGGAATGTCACGACGTCGACATTTTTTCGTCATGACGGCACTTTAGGCTGAGTTCGCAGGTCATTAATCTGCAACCGCTTTCAACATGAAGAAGGAGTCCACCATGGACGATTACCAGGAAGAACTGCTGGAGTACCAGGCATTCGAGCTAGACCCACTGGACCCAGCCGACGATGCCACCGAGCTGTAACACCGACTTCAGGCGGAGTGTCGCTGACTGCGGCGAAATTCCCCTGGGGTCTGGTTGTTCCAGCGCCTGAAGGCCCTTTGGAAGGCTTGGGCCGAAGCAAAACCGAGCAAGTAGGCGATCTCTCCGAATGCCAGTTCCGTATCGCGAATGTAGGTCATGGCCAGGTCGCGACGGGTGTCATTGAGAATCGCGCGAAACTGCGTGCCTTCCTCGGCCAGTTTGCGCCGCAATGTCCAGGTTGGCAGCTTCAAGCGTGCCGCCACTTCTTCCAGGTCGGGTTCCCGGCCGCCATTGAGCATCGGCCCGAGCAAGCGGGTAATGCGCTCGCGCAGGCTGCGGGTGCGAGTCAGTTGCTCTAACTCCCTTTCACACAGCTGTAGCAACAGGTGCCAGGTGCTTGGGCAATGCTGTGGGTTGCGCAGCGCCAGGGTGGGTTGGCTGAGGCGCAGTTGATTGACCTCGGCGCCGAAGTGCACCACACCCTCTCCCAGCATCCTGTAGTGGTCGTGGTAGTCCGGCGCGTCGAATTCGATTTCAATCCGCTGGGCCTGCACCGGCTGTTGCGCCAGGCCAGACAATTGCTGCAACCAGCCGGCGATGATCGAATCCACCACGAAGCGGTTATAGGCGTTATAGGGGCTGATGGAATAAAACCGCAGCCACGCGCCTTCAGCGTCTTCATGAAAGCTTGATTGCCCACGATAGTTGGAACCGTACAGCGCTTCAAAGCGTGTGAGCGTCCGCGCGGCTTCGCGCACCGTGGGCGCTTGGGCGGCGGTGACGCCGGCAAGGCCGGCCTGGCTCAAGCGGCTGAGCTGGCCCATGCGCAAGCCGAGGCCGGGGTTGCCGGTCAGTTGGATGGCCGCGTGGCCCAGGCGCATGTAGCGCGGGATCGACAAGCGTGCGCCGGCTTCAGCCAGGCGCGCCGGGTCTAGGCCGTATTGCAGCAGCAGGGGCTGTGGGTCCAGGCCGTGGCTGTGGATGGCGTCGGCCAGGGTGTGCACGAAGCCCACCGACAGATCCCCCAGGCGCACCGGCTTCAAGGCGCTACAGCCAGATATTCAGCAGGCGCGCACCACGGGCATCGCCATCGGCGAAGACTTGCCCGTTGCGGCTGAGAAAGCTCTGGCCGGCGCTGCCCAGGTCCCAGAACTGCCCGCGCAGAAAGACACTCATGCCTGCGGTAGCTTGGCTGACGGGTGGCTGGCTGATCAGGGTCAGGCGACGCCAGGCTGCGCCCTCGCTGGTTTCTTCAGGCTTGAGGCTCACTTCAGAGGGCGTGGAAACGCTCTTGAAGCCACGCCACGGACGCTCCCAGGTGTCGCGGCCGGTGACAAAGGCCGGCACCGCGATCAATTGCGCGCCTAGCTCGTTGAGCTTGCGGTAGTTGTCCGGGTACCAGCTGTCGCTGCCCACCAGGATACCCAGGCGCCCGGCGGGGGTGTCGACAACGTTGACGACATGCTCATCGCCCGGCTCGATAAAGCCCCGCTCATCGTAGATCGGGTAAAGCTGGCGCTGCGGTTGGCCCAGCGGCAGGCCGTCTGCAGCAAACACCACGCTGGCGTTGTACAGCGCGCCGTGGCCGATCTCCAGTTGCCCCTGGATCACGCTCGGGTTGGGCAGGGCGATGGAACCGGCCACCAGGGTCACGCCAAATTCTTTGGCGAGGCCGCCAAACAACACTTGATAGTCGCGGGCCATGGCCGGGGCTTTCATGCGCAGGTAGGCATCATCCATACGGTTGTCGCCGGTGGCGCTGATCCAGGCTTTGGCAAATTGCAGCGGGTTGCTGATCGACAGCCAGTTCATGGCGTCCTTGAGGTGAGCGGCCTGGTACAGCTCATTCTTTTCGCCGCCGAGCATCAGCCAGGTGCCGATATGCTCCGGCAGCACCACCACGGTCTTGGCATTGATCAGCCCCAGGTCCCGAGCGTTTTGCAGGTAGGCCGACAGCTTCAGGTGCAGGCGTTCCAGGCTCTGGTAATCGGCAGGGAACAGCTCCGGCTGGATGCCCAGCAGGTTGCCCCGGTCGGCCGGTTCGCCCTCATTGACGGCGAGGGTGATGCGCAGGTCGGACAGGTAATGCGCCACGGGGCGCTCCTGGGTCCAGACCAGATACGCGGCGAGGGAGGCAACCAGGGCCATGATGACGGTGAACGCTAGAAGTTTACGCATGGGGCAACAGACAACAGACCAGGTGCAGGGTTCGCGACTAGGGTAGGGCCCATGGCGCGGCTTGCCAAGGGGCGCTGTGCATTTGGATCAATAACTTGTCAGTTTCAGTCATTGAGCCGTGGTCCACCGCCTCTTAGTCTGTGGGACATAAACCGATGGCACGCCGTTCGAGTGCGCCACGTCCCGTGATGATCCGTTGTGGAGCTGTACCATGACCGCTGCTGCCTACCCGCACCTGCTGGCCCCGTTGGACCTGGGTTTTACCACCTTGCGCAACCGTACCCTGATGGGCTCGATGCACACAGGCCTTGAAGAAAAGCCCGGCGGTTTCGAGCGCATGGCCGCTTACTTTGCCGAGCGCGCCCGTGGCGGCGTGGGCCTGATGGTCACCGGCGGCATTGGCCCCAATGATGAAGGCGGCGTGTACGCCGGTGCGGCCAAGCTGACCACCGAAGACGAGGCGCGCAAGCACAAGATCGTCACCCAGGCAGTGCACGACGCGGGTGGCAAGATCTGCATGCAGATCCTTCACGCCGGGCGTTACGCCTACAGCCCCAAGCAGGTGGCGCCGAGCGCTATCCAGGCACCGATCAACCCGTTCAAGCCTAAGGAACTGGATGAAGAGGGCATCGAAAAGCAGATCCAGGATTTTGTCACCTGCTCGCTGCTGGCCCAGGTCGCCGACTACGACGGCGTCGAAATCATGGGTTCCGAAGGCTACTTCATTAACCAGTTCCTCGCTGCCCACACCAACCATCGCACCGACCGTTGGGGCGGCAGCTTTGAAAATCGCATGCGCCTGGCGGTGGAAATCGTGCGCCGTGTACGCGAAGCCGTAGGCCCGAACTTCATTATCATTTTCCGCCTGTCGATGCTCGACCTGGTGGAAGGCGGCAGCGTCTGGGAAGAAATCGTGCAGTTGGCCAAGGCCATCGAACAGGCCGGCGCGACGATCATCAACACCGGTATCGGCTGGCACGAAGCACGTATCCCGACCATCGCCACCAAAGTGCCCCGCGGTGCGTTCAGTAAAGTCACGGCCAAATTGCGCGGTTCGGTACAGATTCCGCTGATCACCACCAACCGCATCAACACTCCGGAAATCGCCGAGCAGATCCTGGCCGAAGGTGACGCCGATATGGTCTCGATGGCGCGGCCGTTTCTCGCCGACCCCGAGTTCGTCAACAAGGCCGCCGCCGGGCGCGCCGATGAGATCAATACTTGCATTGGCTGCAACCAGGCCTGCCTGGACCACACCTTTGGCGGCAAGCTCACCACCTGCCTGGTCAACCCGCGAGCGTGCTACGAAACCGAACTCAATTACCTGCCGGTCAAGCAGATCAAAAAGGTCGCGGTGGTCGGCGCCGGCCCCGCGGGTCTGGCCGCTGCCACCGTGGCCGCCGAGCGCGGGCATCAGGTGACGTTGTTCGACTCCGCCAGCGAGATCGGCGGCCAGTTCAATATTGCCAAGCGCGTGCCGGGCAAGGAAGAGTTCTTCGAGACCCTGCGTTATTTCAAGCGCAAATTGCAGACCACCCACGTCGAGCTGTGCCTCAACACCCGTGTGGACGTTGCGCAACTGGTAGCGGGCGGTTATGACGAGGTGATCCTGGCCACCGGCATCGCACCGCGTACCCCGGCGATTCCCGGTGTCGACAACGCCAAGGTCCTGAGTTACCTGGACGTGATCCTCGAACGCAAGCCGGTGGGCAAGCGCGTGGCGGTGATTGGCGCCGGAGGCATCGGCTTTGACGTGTCTGAATTCCTCGTGCACCAAGGCGTCTCCACCAGCCTGGATCGCGAGGCGTTCTGGAAAGAGTGGGGCATCGACACTCAGCTGCAAGCCCGTGGTGGCGTGGCCGGGATCAAACCCGAGCGCCATGCGCCGGCCCGTGAAGTGTTCCTGCTGCAACGCAAGGCTTCCAAGGTGGGCGATGGCCTGGGCAAGACCACGGGCTGGATCCACCGCACCGGCTTGAAGAACAAGCAGGTGCAGATGCTCAACAGTGTCGAGTACCTGAAGATCGACGATGAAGGCTTGCATATCCGCATCGGCGCCGAGGGCGAGCCGCAGGTCCTGGCGGTGGACAATATCGTCATCTGCGCCGGCCAGGACCCGCTGCGCGAATTGCACGACGGCCTGGTGGCTGCCGGCCAGAACGTGCACCTGATCGGCGGCGCCGATGTGGCGGCCGAACTGGACGCCAAGCGCGCCATTAACCAGGGCTCGCGCCTGGCGGCAGAGCTGTAAGGCAACAAGCGGGGCGGTGTTAGACTACCGCCCCTTTTTCATTTCGATACCTGCCGATGGGCCCTTTCGACTGGCTTCCTCACGCGCCCCTTGAACCCTTGCAGCTGGACTGGCTGAACGGGGTCGAGTTGGCCGTGCTGCGCCTGGACTGTATCGACCCGCTGATCAGCGGCAACAAGTGGTTCAAACTCACCGAGCACCTGGCCCAGGCGCGACACGCTGGGGCCACGGGGGGGATCAGTCTCGGCGGCGCTTACTCCAACCATCTGCATGCACTGGCGGCGGCGGGCAAGCGCTTTGGTTTTCCCACGGTCGGCCTGCTGCGCGGCCATCCTCAAGACACCCCCACGGTTCTCGATCTTAAAGCCTTCGGCATGCAGCTGCATTGGCTGGGTTATGGCGGTTATCGGGCGCGGCATGAACCGGGTTTCTGGTTGCCTTGGCGCGAGCAGTATCCCGACTTTCATCCGATACCCGAAGGCGGCGGTGGGCTGGCCGGTGCGCAGGGCTGTGGCGTGTTGGTCGAGCAGGCGCGGGCGCAGTTGGGCAAGCTCGGTTGGAGCGATTACGACGCTTGGTGGTTGGCGGCGGGTACCGGCACGACGGTGGCGGGGCTTGCGCTGGCGGAGGCGGGCGCGCGCACGGTGTATGGCGCCATGGCGGTGCCGGATGACCACGGTGTGGCGCAGAACGTGAATGCTATCGTGCAGGACGGTTATACCGTGCTGGACGCCTGTCGCGGTGGCTTTGCCAAGGTCGATCCGCTGTTGCTGGACTTCATTGAGCGCACCGAACAAGCGTGCGGTCTACCGCTGGAGCCGCTCTACACCGGCAAGGCGCTGTTGGCGTTGAAACAGCAGATCGAGGCCGGACGCTTCACCCCCGGCACGCGCCTGATCTTCATCCACACCGGCGGCCTGCAAGGCCGCCGAGGCTTCCTGTAGGAGCGAGCTTGCTCGCGAAGAACCTGAACGATAACGCGTGCATTCTGGATGATCGCGTTGCCTGGGAGTTCTTCGCGAGCAAGCTCGCTCCTACAGGGTAGCGGTTATCAGATGATGCGTTTTTGCCTACCTGGCATCATGCGCAGCGCGGTGTTATCGCGCATCACGTAATGATGAAAGATCCCCGCCAGCGCGTGCAGTCCGATCAGCCAGTAACCGACCTGGGCGAACAGCACATGCCAGCCTTCAATTTCCTCGGCCAGCGCCTTGTTTTCCGCGATCAGCGGCGGCAATTCCATTCCATAGAACATCACCGAATGCCCTTTGGCACTGACGATCAACCAACCGGCAATCGGCAAGCCGATCATCAACGCATACAGCGCCCAGTGCATCAGCTTCGCCAGCAGGCTCTGCCATTGCGGCGGTGCCGGCACGATCTTTGGCGCCACCCCCAGGCTGCGGGCAAACAGGCGCAGCCATACCAGCACAAACACGGTCAGGCCGAGCATAAAGTGCATTTCAACAATCAAGGTGCGCGCACCGCTGCCTTTGGGGAATTGGCCGCGCAGTTCAATGCAGGCGTAAACCACCGCCAGCAGCACCACCATCAACCAGTGCAACGCAATCGACATGGTGCTGTAGCGCGTATCGGAATTTTTCCACGGCATCGCTGTGTTCCTCACTCATCAGGGCATACCTCCATTCTTTAGCGATGGAGTGCATTAACTCTATGCCTGTTTCGAGCGCTGCGCTTGTTGCCAATGCCGTTGTCTTGACCTCGGTCAGTAGGCCTGCGGCATTTCCCCGCGGGCCAGGCGCTGGTTGATGTCGCTGATGACCCGTGGCAGGTCGGTAATGGTGTCGATCAGATAATGCGGGCGCGACCCTGCGAACATCGCTTCGATGCGCTGGCGCTCGCTGGCCAGGGTGCTGCTGTCCAGGGCGCGGAACTGTTCGTAGGTCAGGCCCAGCGCGTTGCCCGAGCAGGTCAGGGCCACGGTCCACATGCCCGCACGCCGACCTTCGAGAATGCCCGGCACGGTGTCGTCGACCTTCACGCAGGCCGCCACATCATCGATGCCCAAAGCGATCACGTTGGCCAGCGCCTGGGCCGGCCATGGTCGGCCGTTGGGCACTTCGTCAGTGGCCACGACGTGGTCGGCGACGTAGCCGTTGGTGGCGGCCAGGGCCACGACCTTGTCCATCACCTGCTTGGGATAGCCGGAGCAGGAACCGATCTTGATGCCTTGGCCGCGCAGGGCGGCGAGGGTGTCGAGGGCGCCGGGGATCAGGGCCGAGTGTTCGGCGATTTTCTCGATCTGTAGCGGCATGAAGCGCTGGTAGATGGCGGTCACGTCGTCGTCGGTGGGCGTGCGGCCGAACGCCTGGCGGTAGCGTTCGGCAACCTGCGGCTGGTTGCAGAGGGTGCGGATATGGTCCCACTTGCCCATGCCCATCGGGCCACGGGCCTCCTCGATAGACACCTGCACGTCGAACTCGGCAAAGGCCTCGACAAAAATCTGCGTAGGGGCGAAGGAGCCGAAATCGACCACGGTGCCGGCCCAGTCGAGGATAACCGCCTGGAGGGTATTGGGGTTTTGATAGTTCATGGTTCAGATCCTGTGGGGTAATAACATTCATCTATGTAGGAGCGAGCTTGCTCGCGAAAAACTCCCGGGCGCCGCGTTTAGTCAGGATGCCCGCGTTATCGTTAACACTCTTCGCGAGCAAGCTCGCTCCTACACATTTCTTGCAGCACCTCGGCGATGGCCTTGACCGCTGCGCGCATGCCGGCCGCGTCGACATGGCCGATGCAGCCCACGCGAAAGGTTTCCACCTGGGTCAATTTGCCCGGGTACAGAATGAAACCCTTGGCCTTGACCCGTTCGTAGAACGCTTTGAACTGGTAGCGCGGGTCGTCGGGGGCGTGGAAGGTGGCGATGATCGGCGCCTGGATCGCCGCCGGGAGAAAGCTACGCAGGCCCAGTTCGGCCATGCCGTCCAGCAATGCCTGGCAGTTGTTCGCATAGCGCCGGTGACGGGCGGGCAAGCCGCCTTCCTCGGCGTATTGCAACAGTGCTTCATGCAGGGCGGCGACCACGTGGGTGGGCGGAGTGAAGCGCCACTGGCCGGTCTTGACCATGTAGCTGTGCTGGTCGAACAGGTCCATCGCCAGGGAATGGCAGTTGCCTTGGGCGGCGGCCAGCGCGGCTTTTTCGGCAAAGACAAAGCCCATCCCCGGTACGCCTTCCAGGCATTTGCCAGAGGCGGCGATCAGCGCATCGAAGGGGACTTCGCGGGCATCAATCGGCAGTGCACCGAAGGAACTCATGGCGTCGATGATCAGGCGCTTGCCGTGGCGTTTGACCACCTCGGCAATCTGCGCCAACGGGTTGAGAATGCCGGTGCTGGTTTCGCAATGAATCAGCGCGACGTGGGTGATGGCGCTGTCGGCGTGTAACAGGCGATCCACATCGGCGGCAGTGGTGGGCTCGTCTTCGGCGGTTTCAAAGGTGCTGAATTCGCGGCCAAGCACCTCGCAGATTTTCGCCAGGCGCTTGCCGTAGGCGCCGTTGATCAACACCAGCACCTTGCCATTACGGGGGACCAAGGTGCCGATCGCCGCTTCGACGGCGAAGGTGCCGCTGCCTTGCAATGGCACGCAGTGGTGGCTGTCGGCGCCGTTGAGGATTGCCAGCAACTGCGTGCACACACTGGCGGTGAGCTGGTTGAAGCGGTCGTCCCATGAGCCCCAGTCCACCATCATCGCCTGGCGGGTACGGTTCGATGTGGTCAGGGGGCCGGGGGTCAACAGGATCGGCGCGGCAGGAGTCATGTCAAATCCTCGCAAGGTGTCGGGGGTCAAGCTACGGCGCCTAAATTGCAGTTTGGCTTGTCATCAATCAAATTGTTTGTTGTTATGCGAGCTATCAGTGAGGCCGATAGCTATGAACCTGTTTCAACTGCGCGCATTCGATGCCGTGGCCCGTGAGGGCAGTTTTACCCGTGCGGCGGCTCGGCTGTTTATCAGCCAGCCGGCGGTGACCGGGCATATCAAGGCGCTTGAGGAGCACTACCAGATCCCGCTGTTGCGTCGCACCGCACGCCGGGTGGAGCTGACCGAGGAGGGCGCGCGCCTGGCGGCTATCACCCGGGCGATCTTCGGTTTGGTCGACGAGGCGCAAACCATGCTGGAGGCCAACCGCCAGTTGCTCACCGGGCGCCTGGAAGTGGCGGCGGATGGGCCCCACTTGGTCATGCCGATGATCGCCAGCCTGCGCGCACGCTACCCCGGCATTACCGTGAACCTGCGTTTGGGCAATGCCCAGGAAACCCTGGCGGCGCTGCTGTCCGAACATGCCGATGTGGCGGTGCTCACCGAGGTGGAGCCGCGCAATGGCCTGCACTTGCAACCCTTGGACCAGTCACGGATTTGCGCCTTGGTGCCGGCCGCGCACCCGTGGGCCAAGCAGCGCGAGGGTATTGAGCTGGCGCAGTTGCATGAGGTGATCATGGTGCTGCGCGAGCCCAGTTCCATCACCCGCCGTACCTTTGATGACGCCTGCCTGGCGGCGAATGTGCAACCCAAAGTGCTGCTGGAACTGGACAGTCGGGAAGCTGTGACCGAGGCGGTGGCGGCAGAGTTGGGCGTGGGCGTCGTGTCGTCGATGGAGGTCAGCCCGGACCCGCGTGTACAGTCGGTGCCGATCCTCGGCGATGGCCTGCTGAACCGGCACATGCTCGGCTGCATGGAGCGCCGTCGCTCGTTGCGCTTGATTCAGGCGTTTTTCGAGTTGGCGTGAAGGCTTTCACGTACGATCTCCAGGAAGGTCGCGACCACGCGGCGTGAACTCTGTTCTTTCAGGCACACCAGGGTTTCTTTCATGCGTTGGGTGCAATCGCGGATGGGCATGGCGTACACCCGCGCGTCGGCGCCGAACTCTGCCGCCGACACCACGCCGACGCCAATCCCGACCACCACAGCTTCGCGGGCGGCCTCGCGGCCTTCGACCTGGATGGCCGGGCGAATGCGCAGGCCGGCCTGGCGCATTTCCTGCTCCAGGGTCTGGCGGGTGACCGAGCCGGTTTCCCGCAGTACCAGCGGGGTGTCATCCAGGTCGGCCAGGCAGATTGATTCGCGCCCGGCCCAGGCATGATCCCGTGCGACAAAAGCCAACAGTTGGTCGTCGGGCAGCGGCACTGACAACAGGCGCGCATCATCGACATCGCGCCCCAACAGCGCCAGGTCGGCCTGATAGTTGTAAAGACGCGACAGCGACTCGTCGGTATTGCCGGTTTCGATTTTCACGCTGATCCCAGGGTAGCGTTGGCAGAAGCGCGCAATCTGCGGCAATACGTGCACGGGCGCATCCACCGCCAGGGTGAGAGTTCCGGTGAGCAGGGCCCGCGAATCCTGCAGCAATTCTTCGGCTTCGGCCTCGATCACAAACAGGCGTTGGGTAATGGCCAGCAGGCGTTCACCCAGATCGGTCAGGCGCACCGAACGCTTGTTGCGGTGAAACAGCAATACGCCGAAGCGCTCTTCCAGTTTGCGCACCTGGTCGGAAATCGCAGGTTGGGTCAGGAACAGGCGTTCGGCGGCCCCGGTAAAACTGCCGTGAATGGCCACCGCATGGAAGGCTTTGAGCTGGGCATGGGAAACCGACATGGCACATCCTCTTAAAAGCTGAACTTATATTTGAAATACGATAAATCGATTTTACCTATGAGTCAGCCATTGCTTTGATGCTCCTCAGTCGCCGTAGGTTGAGTCCTACAACCACGGCGATCATGGGCGCAGGCACACCGCACCCATCTGACCAATGCCGCGCTATTCAAGGCCCGGTATTGCAGTGCTCAACCATAAAAACAACAGGCGTTTTCTTTCGATTCTGCCGGCACACTCACACCTGAGGTCAGAACCACCATGAATATCCCTATGGGTAGCATCAAGCGTTGGCGCGTGCAGATTTTCGCGATTACCTGGCTGGCGTACGCCGCTTTCTATTTCACCCGCAAAGCCTTTTCGGTGGCAAAGCTGGGGATTGGCGACGACCCGAGTTTTACCCTCGACAAAATGACGATGGCCAACCTGGATGGCCTCTACCTCGCCGCGTATGCCGTGGGCCAGTTCACCTGGGGCATGCTTGCCGACCGCTTCGGGCCACGGGTGGTGGTGCTCGGTGGCTTGCTGATTTCTGCGGCTGCGGCGCTGGTGATGGGCACCTTTGCCACATTGCCGATCTTTGTCACCTGCATGTTGATACAGGGCTTGGCCCAGTCCACTGGCTGGTCGGGGTTGTGCAAGAACCTCGGCAGTTTCTTCCCGGCCCAGCAGCGGGGACGGGTGCTGGGGCTGTGGAGTTCGTGTTATGCGTTTGGCGGGTTGGTCGCGTCACCGTTTGCCGGTTGGTGGGCTTATACGCTGATCGGCAGCTGGCATGCGGCATTTATTTCCAGTGCCGCAGTGGTCGCAGTGGTGGCCGTGCTGTTCTTTATGTTCCAGCGCAATACTCCACAGGATGTGGGTTTGCCGGCAGTCGAACCCGAGCCGGTGTTGAGTGCCGAGCAGTTGGCCGCCGAGCAGCGCGTCAGCGTACTCGAACCCCTGCGCGCGATCCTGCGCAATCGCACGGTATTGACCCTGGGACTGGCGTACTTCCTGCTCAAGCCGGCGCGCTATGCGATCCTGTTGTGGGGCCCGGTGATCGTCTACGAGCAGATGCCGTCGGTGGGCAAGGTCGGCGCCGCCATCGTGCCCACCGCGTTTGAGCTGGCCGGTTTACTGGGGCCGGTGTTGATCGGCCTGGCCTCCGACAAGTTGTTCGGTGCTCGGCGCATGCCCGCCTGCGTGCTGAGCCTGTTGGCGTTGACGGTTGCCCTGGCGTTGTTCATGGGCGCGCTGCACACCGGCAGTGTGGTGCTGGTGATGACGTTGCTGTTTGTCATGGGCCTGACGCTGTATGGGCCGGACTCGATGATCAGTAGCACGGCGGCCATCGACTTTGGCACCGCCAAGGCCGGCGCTACCGCAGCGGGCTTTGTCAACGGCTGCGGTTCGGTGGGCGCGATCCTGGGTGGTTTGCTGCCAGGCTATTTCGATACCGTCACGGTATTTATCGTGTTTGCCGGCGCGGCGCTGTTTTCTTCGCTGGTGCTGATGCCCTACTGGAATGCCAGGCCCGCCGTACTGGCCCAGGCCGGGGATTTTGTGCCGGACCGCAATGCAGTGATTAAACCCTTGCGCACCTGAGGGTCTTGGCTGGTTTTTTGGTGGAACGAAGCGTTCTCGCGCTATAAACTCTGCCCCCAAAGCGCCGGCCAGTAGACGTTTGGGCGCGATGGAAATAAGAGAGTGAGTCATGGGCGCACAGTGGAAAGTCAAACATAAAGAAGCGGCAGCCAATGCCAAGGGCAAGATTTTCGGCAAGCTGGTGAAAGAAATCACCATTGCCGCCCGCAACGGCGCCGATACCGCGACCAACGCGCACCTGCGCCTGGTGGTGGAGCAGGCCAAAAAGGCCTCGATGCCCAAGGAAACCCTGGACCGCGCGATCAAGAAGGGCGCCGGTCTGCTCGGTGAAACCGTGCAATACCACCGCGTGACCTACGAAGGTTTCGCGCCGCACCAGGTGCCTCTGATCGTTGAGTGCGTGACCGACAACATCAACCGCACCGTGGCGGAGATCCGCGTGGCGTTCCGCAAGGGCCAACTGGGCGCTTCCGGTTCGGTGGCTTGGGATTTCAACCATGTGGGCCTGATCGAAGCATCGCCGGACACCCCGGACGCCGATCCGGAAATGGCCGCCATTGAAGCAGGCGCCCAGGACTTTGAAGAGGGTGAGGAAGGCGCCACCTTGTTCATCACCGAAACCACCGACCTGGATGCCGTGCAGAAGGCGTTGCCGGAGCAGGGCTTTACCGTGCTGTCGGCCAAGCTGGGTTACATCTCCAAAAACCCGGTCAGTGGTTTGACCGATGAGCAGATGGCTGAAGTCGAGGCGTTCCTGGAAGGCCTGGACAACCATGATGATGTGCAGGATATGTTTGTCGGCCTGGCGGGTTGATGTTTATCTGAGTACACGCGGTCAAATTGCTTTGTAGGAGCGAGCTTCCTCGCGAAAAACTCACCGGCGCTGCGTTTATTCAGGACGCACGCGTTATCGTTGACGTTTTTCGCGAGCAAGCTCGCTCCTACAATTAGATAGCCTGCAGCAAGGCTTCGATCTCTTCAAAGCTCGGTCGCGCCAGCACATCCGGCTGGCAGCAGCGTTGTTGCAGTGCCTGCAAGCTTTCGTCACGGGCCTCAGCCCGCTCCAACAATTCCCCCAGCAACACTCCGAACGCGCGCACTTCAATACGCTGCAGCGCACGGGTTTGCAGCGTGTCCGCCGTGGCATGGAAGGACGCCGCGCCAAAGTCCCCCAGCAAGCAATCACCCGCTGCGTTCCACAAAATATTGTGGCCATACAGGTCGCCATGGGTAATGCCGTGCCGATGCAAGTGCGCCGCCACCGAAGCAATGCCCCGCGCCATGCGCAGTGCCACCTCCAGGCTGAAACGGGTGGTGGGTGCGTAGACATCCCGCGTGCACGACGCCAGGCTCGGCAGGGCCGCGAGGTTGCGGTAACTCGGGTCGATCAGGTCCATCACCAGGGCGGCCTGGTTGTCGGGGTGGCCGATGACGCGTCCTTCAACCTTGATCAGGTTGGGGTGCAGCCCGGCGGCGATGCAGGCTTGCATTTCATGCAGCGGTGAACCGTCGCTGGTGATGGTGCCCTTGTACAGCTTGACCGCAACCGGCAACGCCCGGGGTTTCCACAGCGCCTTGCGAATGATCCCCGAGGCACCTTCGCCCAGGACTTCACCCATTTCCAGTTCCTGCCAGGCGATGTTCGGCGTCGCGTCATCACTGCTTACCTGCACGGCCATTTCCACCGGGTTGCCAGCGTAGGCCAGCCAGGTCAGGCTCGGCAGGGTCAGCAGCCACTGTGGCAGGTGGGTGAGGCGGTTGGAGGCGATGCGGATCAACTCCAGGTTTTGGCATTGGGCCAGGCTTGGCGGCAGGTCGGTCAACTGGTTACCGGCCAGCATCAACTTTTGCAGCAACGGGCGTTGGCCAAGCTCATCGGGCAACTGGCTGATGCAGTTATCGGTGAGGATCAGCCAGCGCAAATGCGGGGGCAGGGCGGCGGCGGGCACTTGGCTGATCTGGTTGGCCTTGAAGCCGATCATGCTGAGCTTGGCGCACTGGCCCAGGCATTGCGGCAGTTCGGTAAAGGCGTTGTCCGAACAGAACAGCACGCGCAGGTGCGTCAGGCGGTGCAGGTCGTCGGGCAGGCTGCTCAGGGCGTTGCCGGTGAGGTTGAGGATTTCCAGCGAGTCGGCCAGTTCGAAAATTTCCTGGGGGAACTGGGTCAGCCCGCAGGCCAGGTCCAGGCGCGTCGCGCCGGCCAATTGGCCAGCCTTGAGTTGGGCGAGGGTATTCATGCAGGGCGCGGTGCTCGGAAGAGGGCGTAAAAGGCGCTCATGATAGCGGCTCGGGCGCGGTTTGCGGGCACAGCGTGTGCAATTGGCGCAAGCGACTGGCGGTGCGGGCGAGGTCGATGGCCTGGCCTTCCAGGCATGTATCCAGGGGCTGGTGGCCGATCAGCGTCAGTTGCTTGTCCTGGTCGTAGAGCACGTCTACCAGGTTGATAAAGCGCTGCTGCACGGCGATGGGGCATTCGGCCAGCTGCGGCAGGCCGTCGATGATCCAGTGGTCGAAGTCCTGGCACAACAACAGGTAGTCCATGACCGCCGTGAGTTGTTCGCACAGGTCGTTGAAGGTGAACGCGATGGTTCGTGCCTGATGGCCTCGGCACTTTAACTGCCGAGTGCCGACCTTCAGGGTGTGCGCCGGGCAATCTGTGGCAGGCAGGCCCAGGCTTTCACGCTGGCCAGCCGTACCTGGCCAGACGTACTGGCCGCCCGTGAAGCGCTGTTGCGCGTGGGCCTGGGCCAGGCTGCGAAAGTCCTGGGGCGCACTGACTTCCAGCACATCCATGCGTGCGGCGATCAGTTCTATCACCGGTTTGAAGCGCTCGTGGTACAGCGGGTTGGGCAGCAATCCTTCCGGCGGGTAGTTGGAAGTCACCAGCACCAGCACGCCGCGCTGGAACAGGGCCTTGAACAAGCGGCTGATGAGCATCGCATCGCCGATATCGTGCACATGGAATTCGTCGAAACACAGCACTCTGCAGCCGGCCAGCAGCTCGTCCAGCGTGACGCCCAGGGCGTCGTCATGCCCGCGGTGCAGGAACATGCCCTGGTGCAGCCGGGCGAAGAAGGTGTGGAAATGCACGCGCTGCTTTTGGGCGATGGGCAGTGCCTGGAAAAAGCCGTCCAACAGCCAGCTTTTGCCGCGCCCCACCGGGCCATGCAGGTACAGGCTGCGCGTGGCCTGGCCGTTGAGCAGGTGCTGGGCCTCGCGATTCAGGGCGCTAATCGCCCGGATTTGCCCATCACTGAGGGTATAGCCCTGTTGTTCGGCTTTTTTCTGAAAATACGTCGGAATAAGTGAGGCGTCCGAGGCGTCGGTTTTTTTACCCAGCAGGCGCTGGAGCAGGGCAAGCACGGCCAAGAATAAACACTCTGTATTACGGTGGTCGCTCACTGTAAGACGCTCGAAACCATTTGACCAATAGCGAAGGACCCCAAGCCTTGCAAACTGGCACTTTCGGGTTAACTGGCTAACCTCATACACAGTTGTTACCCCTGTATAAGGAATTGGGGCTGTGAAGGGACCGGCGGTATTGGCAGTCATGGGCACGATGCTCTGCAACACGGCTTTTGCTGCGCAACTCCAAGTAGAGGTGCGTATCGACGTGCAGCGGGGTTGCCAGTTGGTGGGCACCACCCGCAGTGCGGGCATCGAGCAACTTGGCGTATTGGATTTCGGCAGCGGCCCGCGTCTGGATGACCCGGCCGGCCCCCTGAGTGCGGCCCTGATCAGCCAGCGCCAGCCGCGCCTGGAATGTAACCCCGACACGCCTTATCAGGTGCGCGTTGACGGTGGCCTGCATGGCGGCGTCGGCGAAGTGCGTTATCTCGCCAATCCGGCACCCTCCAGCCGGCCCATTCCCTATCGAATCTATGCCGACGCCGCGCGGCTGATCCCCTTGCCGGTGGACGTGCCCGTCAGTGGCCGCGTGCCGGACACCGGCTCTGTAGACCTGCCGCTGTATGGGCGCATCGAACCGCTCAAGGACATCCCCGCCGTCGGCCGTTATTCCGACCTGCTCAAGGTCACGGTCACATGGTAAGCCGCTACCTGGCCGTGACGGCCCTGGGCGGCCTGCTGTTGCTGGCGGATGACGCGCAGGCGGCGGTGGTCAACGGCCAGGTCCACGCACGGTTGGTGATCACCGCCAGTTGCGAAGTGAGCAAGGGCGTGGAAACCGCGCCGGTCACGCCCGAAGGCGGCACCGCGCTGTTGGACTTTGGCAGCCAAGGGCCGACCTGGAACGAGACCTTGGACGCGGCGATTTCCGATGGCGACAAGGCGCCGCTGTCGGTGTCCTGCAACCCCTCGGTGGTCAGCAGTTTCACGGTGACCATCGACGGCGGCGCCAACGGCGACGGCACCACACGGCGCCTGAGCAATGGCCACCAGACCATTCCCTATCGACTCTCGGCTGACCCCCAGGGGCGCAGTGCCTACCGCATCGGCCAGCAACGCAATTTCGTCGTGACCCAGGGCACCCAGGTACCAATCCCGGTATTCGGCTCCGTGGTGGCGAATACCAGGGCCCTACCGGCCGGCATCTACACAGACACCCTGACGGTGACTCTGGATTGGTAAACCATGAGGATGGATATCATGCATGTACTTGTATCGCGAATCGGCCTCTGTGCCCTGGGCCTGGGGCTGGCGTCCAGCCTGAACGCGGCGACCACGGTGACCGGGCAGATCAGTTCCAGCCTGACCTTGATCGCCAGTTGCCAGGTCAACGGCTCTGGCGCGGCCACCGGGCTGAATTTCGGTAGCTTGAACTTCGGCACCACCAACAGCCTGTTTACCAATGCCGACGCCCAGTTGCTCGGCGGCACCGGTACCGGCGGGGCGTTGTCGATCCTGTGTTCGGCTGGCACCGCGCCAACGATCAAGGTGCGTGCCGGCGCCCACGATGGCGCTTCCCCCGGTGGCACCCGAGCGTTGGCCGATGGCGTGGGTAACTTCGTGCCCTACGATTTTTACACCGACAGTGGGCGTTCAGCGCTGTTGGCGATTGACGGCGTGGTGACACTTGCCACCAGTACCGGCGTGGCACAGACCGTCAACCTTTACGGCCGGGCGGTGGGCAAAGCGGGGCTGCCAGCGGGCACCTACACCGACACGGTGGCCGTGGAACTGACGTTCTAACGATGTGGCCCAGGGTGTTGCTCGCCGTCGGCCTGGCGATGCCGTTGCCGCTGTCGGCGGTGGTCAACCAGAGCTTCCAGGTGAGCGCGACCATCACGCCAGGTTGCCTGATCGTGGGCGGCGGCTCCAACTACGGCACGTTGGCCTACGGCAGCTATTCGGCCCTGGCCACCAGCACGGTAACGGCGGCCCTCACTGGCGGTGTAACTCTGCAATGCACGCCGGGCGTGGCCCTGAGCATGAGCGTCGATGGCGGCCTGCACAGCAGCACCGGGCGCAACTTGCAGCTCAACAGTGGCAGCGCGCGAGTGGCATACCAGTTGTTTCGCGATGCGGCGTTCAGCCAGAGCCTGGGTATCAGCCAGAGCGTGAGTGTGACCTACAGCGATGCGAGCAACATCAGCCTACCCATTTACGGGCGGGTGGTTTTACCGGGCAATCAGCCTGGGGGGACGTACAGCGACACGCTGCAGGTGCAGCTGACGTGGTAGGGCTAACGGTTTTAAGGAGGGGTGTTATGGGGTGTGCTTTGCGACGGTTATGGACCGCGGGTTTCGCCTTGGGGGCGTTGTGTACGGCGGGGTTTGGACAGGCGGCCAGTTCGGTGCTGATCTGGCCCATCGACCCGGTGCTGGAGGCCGACCAACAGGCCAGCGCGCTGTGGCTGGAGAACCGTGGCACCGAGACCGCCAACCTGCAGATCCGCGTGTTTGCCTGGAGTCAGAATGGCTTTGACGAGCAGTACCAGAACCAGCGCGATGTGATCGGCAGCCCTCCGGTGGCCAAAATCGAGCCGGGCCAGAAGCAACTGGTGCGCCTGACCCGCACCCGGGAAGTGCCGCCGGGGCAGGAGTTGGCCTATCGCATCATCATTGACGAAATCCCCTCGGCGCTGCAGGTGCCCACGCCGCCTGAGGGCAAGAACACAGCGGCGGCGATTCGCTTCCAGATGCGTTATTCGGTGCCGTTGTTTGCCTACGGCGCCGGCTTGTGGAGCAAGGACGACGCTACCCGCCAGCGCGACCCTAAGGGTGCGGGCAAGCCGCAGTTGAGCTGGCAGAAGGTCAACGTGGCAGGGCGCAACTACATCGAGGTGCGCAACCAGGGCGCGGTGCATGCGCGGCTCACCGATGCGTCATTCAAACAGGGCGGGCAGACGCGGCCGTTGGTGGACGGTTTGCTCGGCTATGTGCTGCCGGGCGCGAGCATGCGTTGGCCGGTGCCGGACGCCGTATCGGCCGACCAGCCGTTGCAGGTACGCGTCAACGGCGCGCCGCAACTGGAGAGCCTGGCGCCCAAGCGATAGCCGTTATGTAGCGCAACGGGCACGCGCCCGGGTTTTAACAGGATGGAGATGTCCATTGAAGGACACAACGCCATGGTGAGTCGTGGTTGGGCTCGGGTTTTATGGCCGTCGGTGGCAGTAGCAAGCGGGCTGTGGGGCGCAGCGATGGCAGGCGACTTGCCGCCGCCGCCCGGCAGCATGGAGGCAGTTGCCGATGCACAGCTGTTTCTGGAACTGGTGGTCAACCAGATGGACACCGGCCGCGTCATTGCGGTCGAGCAGCGCGCCGGCCAGCTGTTTGTGCCGGCCAGTGCGTTGCAGGACGTGGGCATGAAACTGCCCGGTGAGCCCGTCGGCAGTGTGGCCCTGGACCAGGTGCCGGGCCTGCACAGCGACTACGACAGCAACGGCCAGCGCCTGCTGCTGGATGTGCCGCCTTCCTGGCTGCAGGAACAGTTCATCGGCAACCGCAATACCTATCCGCGTACCCAGGCCATGAGCAGCTTCGGCGCCTTGCTCAACTATGACGTGTATTTCAATGACACCGACGACGGCGGCAGTTACCTCGCGGCGTGGAACGAAGTGCGGCTGTTCGACACCTGGGGCACCTTGTCCACCACCGGGCAACTGCGCCAGACACTCTCCGATGGAGTCAGCGGCGGCACCCTCAACAATGGTTATCGGCGTTACGACACCACCTGGCGCTTTTCCGACGATGAGCGCCTGCTGACCTACGAGGCCGGCGACGTGATCAGCGGCGCGCTGCCCTGGAGTAGCTCGGTGCGCCTGGGCGGGGTGCAACTGTCGCGCGATTTTGCCGTGCGCCCCGACCTGGTCACGTACCCCTTGCCGCAGTTTGCCGGTGAGGCGGCGGTGCCGTCGTCGGTGGACCTGTTTATCAACGGCTACAAATCCGACACCGCGCAACTGCAACCCGGCCCCTACACCCTGACCAATATCCCGTTTATCAACGGCGCCGGCGAGGCCGTGGTGGTCACCACCGATGCCCTGGGCCGCCAGGTGTCGACCACGGTACCGTTCTACGTCACCAGCACCTTGCTGCAACAAGGCTTCACGGATTTTTCGCTGGCCGCCGGTACCTTGCGCCGTGACTACACCCTGCGGGATTTCGGCTACGGCCCAGGCGTGGCCAGTGGCACGTTCCGTTATGGCTATTCCGATAACCTCACCCTGGAAAGCCACGCCGAAGCCTCCAGCGACCTGACTCTCGGCGGGCTCGGCGGTAACCTGCGCCTGGGCAACTTCGGCGTGCTCAATACCGCCCTCAGCCAGAGCCAGTTCGACAGCCGCACGGGCCAGCAACTGAGCCTCGGTTATCAGTACAACAGCACGCGTTACAGCTTTATGTACCAACGGGTGGAGCGCCGCGACGACTATGCCGACCTGACCCTGGTCGACACCCCTTACGCCAGCCTCAGCAAGCGCAGCGAGCAGGTGACCTTGAGCCTCAATCTCCAACGTTTCGGCAGCCTGGGCCTGGGCTATTTCGACGTGCAGGCCGCGGACGACTCGCGCACGCGCCTGCTCAACCTGAGCTGGAGCAAACCGCTGTGGCGCAACACCAGCTTTTATCTGTCAGCCAACCGCGAAATCGGCGACAGCAACTGGGCCATGCAGGCGCAACTGGTCATCCCGTTCGACCTCAACGGCAGCCTGGCCTTGAGCACCGAGCGCAGCAAGGACGGCGCCAGTCGCCAGCGCATCAACTACAGCCGCGCGGTGCCCAGCGAAGGCGGGGTGGGCTACAACCTCGGCTATGCCCAGGGCGATGCCCCCAGCTATCGGCAGGCCGACCTGACCTGGCGCTTGCAGTCGGTGCAGTTGCAGGCTGGTGTGTACGGCAGCAGCGAGGCCATGACGCGTTGGGCGGACGCCAGCGGCTCGCTGGTATGGATGGGCGGCGAAACCTTTGCCGCCAACCGCATCAATGACGCATTTGTGGTCGTGAGTACTCAGGGCTTTGCCGGGATTCCGGTGCGTTACGAAAACCAACTGGTGGGCCAGACTGACCGCAACGGCCATTTGCTGGTGCCGTGGAGCAGTGCCTACTACCGCGGTAAATATGAGATCGACCCGTTGAACCTGCCGGCGAATGTGCAGAGCCCCAATGTCGAACAGCGCGTGTCGGTACGCCGAGGCAGTGGTTACCTGCTGGAATTCCCGTTGCGCCGTGTGCTCGCCGCAAGCATCACCCTGGTGGACCGCCAGCACCAGGAATTGCCGCTGGGCAGCCTTGTAGTGCATGAGCAAAGCAACACTCAGGCGGTGGTCGGCTGGGATGGCCTGGTGTATCTGGAAAACCTCAGCGCCCACAACACCTTGCAGGTCACTTTGGGAGAGGGCCGCACTTGCCAGGTAACCTTCGATATTGATGAGCAGCAACAGGACGTGCCCTTGATCGGGCCATTAGTGTGCCAATGAGGGATTGAACAGGGAGTGTTCAGGTGAGGGGCAGCGTAGGGTTGTATGGCGTAGGTTTGTTGCTTTGCGGGCAGGCCATGGCGGCGTGTTCGGTGGTGTCCACCGTGCCGGCCAGTTTTGGCTCGATCAGTTCGATGACGGTGCGTACCGCCGCGCAAACCAGCTCTACGACAAACTCGGGCTTGAGTTGCACCCCGGCATTGATTTCGTTGCTGGTACCCACTGACCACTTTTACGCCACGATCACCTCCACCCAAAGCGGCATGGTCGGGCCGACCGGTGATGTGATCGGCTACACGATTTATGGCAATAACAGCACCAGTTATCCCATCACCCGTGGTGCGCAGTTCGATTTCGGCGGCGCTGGCGGCATCGCCCAGAGCATTGGCCTGGTCACTGGGCCCGGCGCGAAAACCGTGCCGCTGTACCTGAGCAGCATCACCGGCAGCAACGTCGCTGCCGGGGTGTACACCGAGACATTGAGCATCGCGTGGAACTGGAACTATTGCTCGGGAGTCGGCATTGGCGGCGCCTGCCTGGGACGTGACACTGGCAGCGGCACGGCGTCCCTGACCGTCAGCATGACCGTGACCAACGACTGCCAGATCACTGCGCCGAATATCAGCTTTGGCAGCGCGCCGGTGGTCAGTGGGTTTACTGCGGTCACCGGGCAGACCATCAACATCGCCTGCACCAAGGGCAGCGCCTATACCGTGGGCTTGAGCGATGGCCAAAACCCGGTGAGTGTCGGCGGCCGGCGGCGCATGATTTCCGGCAGCAACTACCTGGCCTATGACATTTTCCAAAGCGCCGGCACCACGCGTTGGGGCAGTGTCGGCGCGGCGCGGCGGGCCAGTTCCACGGCCGAGGTCAACCCTGGCAACGGCTTGGGCGTCGGTAGCCAGGTGTTCAACTACAACGCCAAGGTCTACACCGACCAGCCCACGCCACCGGCCGGCACCTATCTGGACAATGTGGTGCTGGATGTTGGTTTCTAGAACTGCGTCTGCAGCGCGGCGGCCTGATCCACCGGGCTGACCATCGCATAGTTGTAGCCCCCGCCCGACCAGTAGTCGGCCTGCAAGCCATCGGCACTGCGGCTGCCGCGAGGCAGGAAACCGTTGTTCGGGCCAGGCGGGCGGATATAGAAGCTGATGCGTCGACCTTGGGCGTCCTGGTACAGCACCATGGCCGCCGCGCCTTGGTCGGTGGTGAGCAGGCGCCCGCTGACCGGCTTGAAACCGGCTTGGCTTAGGTCGGGCAGGCGATGGGCCTGGTTGAAATAGCGGTCGAGCCAGGCCTGCATGGTGCTGCGGTCCTGTGCCTTGTAGTCGGCGGGCATGATGCCGTCCTGGGCAAACAGGCGGTAGGCCTGCATGGCGTCGGTCATCGGCAACAGCGGCGGCTGGGTGGCTTCGCGGGCGTGCCAACCGCCAAACCCGCCGAGGCTCACCGCGATCAGCAGCACTGCCGCCGTGGCCAAGTGCCGACGGGACTGTTTCTTGATGCGCTGGCGAATCAGCGCCGGATCCAATGCCGGGTTGTACGGCTGCTGGAGGGCGCCGCTCAACGACGCACGCAGCAACTGTGCATCCTGTTGCCAGGCCTGTACCTGGGCCGCCACTTCGGGGTGGCTGGCCAGCCAGGTTTCAAGCACACGACGGTCACTGTCCAGCAGTTGATGATCGACGTAGGCATGTAAATCGCGTTCGCTGGGGGGCAGGCTGATCATTTGAGTCTCCGCAGGGAAGGGCCGGCCATTTCGCCATCGCTGAGTTGACGCAACGCTTGGCGCGCGCGGGACAGGCGTGACATCACGGTACCGATGGGCACCTTGAGAATCTCGGCCACCTCCTTGTAGCTCAAGCCTTCGACAGACACCCACAGCAGCAGGGCGCGCTGTTCGGTGTTCAGTTGGTCGAAGGCTTGCAGGGTGGATTGGGCCAGCACCGTGCGTTCTACCGAAGGTTGCACGTCATCGCGGCCGGTGAAGAATTCGAGCATGCGCGCATAGCGGCGGTTGCGGCGGTGGGCGTCGAGGAACTGGCGGTAGAGGATTGAAAACAGCCACGCACGCAGGTCGCCCTCGATACGTTTATCGGCCCAGGCGACGATGGCGCGCTCCAGGGTCGATTGCACCAGGTCATCGGCGCTGCTGCTATTGCGCGTCAGGGACACGGCAAAACGCCGCAACCTGGGGATGAGTTCACGTAACTGTTCGTCGAGTTCATGCATGGGATGAGTCTACTCACTTGTGTTGAGGTAGACGTCGGTCTGTGTAGGTTATTCCATGACCTGTGCAAAGAAACTTCCCCAGGTATGAGTGGGAAGCTTCTGCATAGCTTGAGAGTCTGTAATCTCGTGCGGCGTCCTCTATCCACCCTTGTATCTGTCGGTATTCAGCCGGCAGGCCAACAGAGAGAGGGTGCTCATGACGTATTCACCGAGCGTTAAACAGTTTTTTTCCAACGCCTCGCTGGCTCATTTGCCTGCCGCGCAGCGAGTTCTATTTGAGCAATGGGGATGCGGCCCTTCAGCGCTGACCGCCTACGCCAACGTACACCACGCCATCGAAGCACAAGCGAAGTTGGCGCCCCACGCCACAGCGGCGGTGTGCGCGGGCCAACGAATCAGCTATGAACAGCTCAACCGACAAGCCAACCGTTTGGCTGTGCACCTGCTTGCAAAGGGTGTGAAGCCGGGTGACACGGTGGGGTTGTTCGTCGAACGTTCGATCCCCATGCTGGTCGGGCTTCTGGCGGTGTTGAAGGTGGGTGCCGCGTATGTGCCACAGGACGCCAGAATCGTGCCGACCCTGCAGTTGGGTATGGTGCTGGAGTCGTTGTCCAGTCCGGTCATTCTGACTGTGTCGAACTTGCTGGAGTACATTCCGGCAGACGCGGCCTCCCGCTGCTTGTGTCTGGACACGTTCATTGCGCAAACCCCTTGGGTGGCTGAGAACAATGATGGCGTGTCCGCCGAGGTCAATCCCGATGGCCTGTGTTTTGTGCTGTTTACTTCCGGAACCACTGGGCGTCCCAACGGCGTGTGTGTCAGCCACCGCAACGTGTGCAACATTCTGTTGACCCAACCTGGGCAGATGGGAATGGCGCCGGGTCGCACTGTTGGGCAGATTCTCAATATTGGTTTTGATATGGCTGCCTGGGAAATACTCGGTTGCCTGGCGCATGGCGCGACCTTGCTGATTCGCGGCAAAGATATCGCGCAGACAGCCGCCCAGTGCAACGTGTTGATCGCAACGCCATCGATACTGGCCACCCTGGACCCTTTGCAATGTCCCGACCTCAAGTACGTTGCGGTGGCCGGAGAGGCCTGTTCCCAAGCGCTTGCGGACCGTTGGGCCGAACACTGTACGTTCTACAACGGGTGCGGGCCCACCGAAACCACCATCGTTAACACCTTGCACCTGCACGTACCAGGCGCACCATTGACTATCGGCAGGCCAACACCGAACAACACCGTCTATGTGCTCGATTACCAGGGGCGTGCCTGCGCGATAGGCGAGATGGGTGAGATGTGGGCCGGTGGTACGGGGGTAACGGCGGGCTATCTGAACAACAAGGCATTGACGTTGGACCGGTACCGACCGGATCCCTTTCGCGGCGGCGATGCGGTGATGTTTCGTACGCGAGACCTTGGGCGCTGGGTAGCTGACGGCCGACTCGAACATTTAGGTCGTGTGGATGACCAGGTGAAGGTTCGCGGTTTTCGCGTAGAGCTGGACGCGGTGTCGGCCGCTTTGGAGGCCGGTGCGAACTGCATGCGCGCGGTCACGTTGAAGCTGGACAATCGTACGTTGGTGGCCTTTGTCTCCCCAGCCAGCGCTGACATAGAGGCTTGCCGGTTGGCCTGTCAACAGCGCCTGGCCTACTACTGCGTGCCGCAGTTCATCTACGCGGTGGAGGATTTTCCCCTGACCGCCAGGGGCAAGATCGACAAGGCACTGTTGCTGCAAGTGGCCCGAGAGTCGCAGGTGGCGGCGCAAGCGGTTTTGACCCAGGAGCCTGGTCATGATTGATGCGCTGACCCGTACCGTTGTGCCGCCCAAGCCAGCGCTTTGGCGACGCTGGGCTTCACTGCCGATGTTTTCTTATTACAACCGCCTGGCTTCAGGGGTTTTGATTGGCAACGCTGTGTTTGTGCTGTTGGCTCTGGACCTGCAAGCCATTGCGGTGCAGACGCTGTCGGACATGGTGCTGATTAACCTGTCGATCGCCATCCTGATTCGCCAGCAATACCTGATCAATGGCCTGTTTTGGCTGGCGACGCGGATACCGCGTACATGGCCGCTCGGTGTGCGGCGAAGCGCAGCCAAGGTGTACCACTTCGGCGGGCTGCACAGCGGCGCAGCCTTGGCGGCCACGGGATGGTTTGCGGGCTTGGTCGGTGTGCAGGTCACGCAGTATCTGCGGCAACCGGACAGTGTTTCGGCAGGTTCGCTCGGGGTCAGCGTTTTGCTGCTCAGCGTGTTGCTGTGCATGGTGGTTATGGCTCACCCACGTATTCGAAGCCGCTTTCACAACGGGTTTGAACGGGTTCATCGGTTTGCCGGTTGGAGCGCGTTGCTGTTGTTCTGGTGGCAAACGTTATCGACCACATCGAACCTGTTGCACAGCCTTTCGTTCTGGATGCTGGTGCTGCTGACCCTGAGCATCCTGCTGCCCTGGTTGCGGCTGCGCAAGGTTGCCGTTGAGCACACGCGGCCTTCCACACATGCCGTGATTACGCGCTTGAGCCACACCTCGCCATTCGCCGGTTCATCCAGCGCAATCAGCCGCAGCCCGCTGTTGGAATGGCACTCCTTTGCCAATATTTGCGCGCCAGGCGAGGCGGGGTTTCGCCTGATCATTTCCCGCGCAGGCGATTGGACCGGGGAGTTTATCGAGGACTTGCCCCGCTATGTATGGGTCAAGGGCATTACCACCGCCGGCGTTGCCAATGTAGAAACTCTGTTCAGGTCTGTGGTGTACATCGCCACAGGCAGCGGGATTGGGCCTGTCATGCCGCATTTGCTCGCAGCGAAGGTACCTATTCAATTGATCTGGTCCACGCGTAGCCCGAGGAAGACCTACGGCGATGAACTGGTGGAGGAGATTCTGCGGGCCCAGCCACATGCAGTGATCTGGGACACCGATGAGCGCGGTAAGCCTGACCTGGTGCAGTTGGCCTATGGCGCGGTGCAAGCGTGCGGTGCCGAAGCGGTGATTTGTATTGCCAACCAGGCGTTGACTCAACGCGTGGTGCAAGAGTTGGAAGCGCGCGGAATACCCGCCCAGGGTGCCATCTGGGATTCCTGAGACAGCCTGAAGTGTGAGCGATATCAATCAAATCGTTGGAGATGCCTATGAATGTTTTAATGGAACGTCATGACCGCGTGGTCCTGATCAAGCTCAACCGCCCTGAAGCCAAGAATGCGCTGAGTTCGGCGATGATGAAGGCGTTGATCGGCCATTTGGCTGCAGTGGACCAAGACCTTGGGGTCGGGTGTGTGGTGATTACGGGAACCCGCGAGTTTTTTGCGGCAGGGGCCGATATCAAAGAAATGAGCGGCAAATCCTATCTGGACATGCTCAATGAAGACTACTTCGCCGGCTGGGAAGGTTTCACCCGTTTACGCACCCCCACGATTGCCGCAGTGACAGGCTATGCGTATGGCGGCGGCTGCGAACTGGCGATGATGTGCGACATGATATTCGCCGCTGATACCGCCACTTTTGCCCAACCAGAAATCAAGCTGGGGGTTATTCCGGGGATGGGGGCGACCCAACGTTTGACAGGGTTGATTGGCAAGGCCAAGACGATGGACCTGGTATTGACCGGGCGGCCAATGACCGCCCAGGAAGCCGAGCAGGCGGGGTTGGTGTCTCGCGTTTACCCGGCCGCGAACTTACTGGATGAAGTACTGGCAGTGGCGGCACAAATTGCCTCCTTTTCTCGAACGGCCACCCGCGCAGCACGACAGGCGGTGGAGCAATCCCTGGAGGTCGGCTTGCACGAAGGTGTGCGTCAGGAGCGTAGGTTGTTTCATGGCCTGTTCGCCACGCCTGATCAGCAAGAGGGCATGCAGGCGTTTCTTCGCAAACGACAGCCAATGTTTAACCAGCGCTAGAACGGAGTGGATCTACCAGCGCGTCTAGTACAAAAAAACTACAGTGAACGGGGAATAAGCCTACGTGAGATTCGTCTCATAACACTTTTCCCCTGCGGCCACTGGCCCTGGAGTTTTTTATGGTTGATCACTCTTTACCGCCGCGTCCGCCTCTTAGTACCGCCAGCCTGCTGGTCAGGCTGGCGTGTATTGGGGGCGTAGTGGCGGTGGTGGTAGGGGCATTTGCCTACGTCAATGGCACGCTCGACCCACAACGTCTGCGGCCAAAGACCTTGGTCAATGCCCTGGAAACCAATAACGGCGTGCATCCGGGCTTTCGCCGTAACCATGCCAAGGGCGTGTGCGTGGCGGGGTATTTCCAGAGCAGTACCGAGGCCCGTGCGTATTCCAGTGCCCAGGTGTTCAGCGAGGCCAAGACCCCGATCATTGGCCGCTTTGCCTTGCCCAGCGGCAACCCCTACGCGCCGGACAGCAGTGTGCCGATTCGCAGCTTTGCCGTGCAATTCAGCCAGGCCAACGGCCAGCAATGGCGTACAGGGATGAACAGCATGTCGGTGTTCCCGGTGGGCACGCCCGAGGCGTTCTACCAGTTGCTCAAGGCCGGCGCTCCAGACCCGGCCACGGGCAAGCCGAACCCCTCGAGCATGCCGGCGTTTTTTGCCGCACACCCCGAGAGCGCGCCGTTCCTGGCCTGGGTCAAGACCGCCAAGCCATCGGCCAGTTACGCGACTGAAACCTATAACGGCATCAACGCGTTTTACCTGGTGGCTGCCGATGGTACGCGCCAGGCCGTGCGTTGGGAGGTGGTGCCCCAGAGCCAGGACGCGGCCGGTGATACCGCACCTGCGGGCAGTGACTTCCTGGAGCAGGATTTGGTACGACGCCTGGCTGCCGGGCCGTTGCGTTGGCAGTTGAACATGACCCTGGCCAACCCAGGCGACCCATTGGATGACGCGAGCAAAACCTGGAGCGGCGCACACAAGGTGCTCAACGCTGGCACCCTTGTGCTGCAAAGCAGCCAGCCCCAGGCAGACGGCGATTGCCGCGATATCAACTTTGACCCGCTGATTCTGCCCAGTGGTATCCAAGCCTCCAACGACCCCTTGCTGGCCGCACGTTCGGCCGCCTATGCCAGTTCGTACCTGCGCCGGGCCGGTGAAGTCAGCCCGTTGCACAGCGCCCCTCAGGAGTCGAAGCCATGAATGCTCAACCGCGGTTTTTTGCGCCCCTGGCGCGCGTGCTGCACTGGCTGATGGCGTTGATGATCATCGCCATGCTGTTTATCGGTGCGGGCTTGGCGGCGTCAGTGTCGGAGCGTCATGAGTGGCTGATCCACCTGCACAAGCCGCTGGGCATTGCGATTCTGGCGCTGGTGATCGTGCGCCTGGCGGTACGTTTTTCGACGCGCCAGCCGCCGTTGCCAGCGGATTTGCCGGTGTGGCAGAGGCTGGCAGCCAAGGCTTCCCATGTGCTGTTGTACGCGTTGATGCTGGTGTTGCCGCTGCTGGGGTGGGCGATGATTTCAGCGGCCGGTGACCCTGTGATGCTCAGCAGTAACCTGCAACTGCCCGCGCTGGTGGAGGCGAATGCGCCGTTGTTTGCGTTGTTGCGCAAGGCTCACGGTTATTTGGCCTATCTGCTGTTTCTCACTGTGCTGGTGCATCTGGCGGCCGCGTTGTTCCACGGTTTGATTCGCCGCGATGGTGTCTTGCAAAGCATGACCGGCAGTAAAGATTGACCGCTTCTGGTGGCGAGCAAGCTCGCTCGCCACCAGCGCTCGCCTCAGGCGCTAGCGCAAACGCCCGACGATATCAGCGACGCTGCTCAACACGTCCTTGCCCAACTGTTTGGAACGATCGCCTGACCAGCCAGTTCGCAGGTTGGGTGCGTCGTCGTTGTCCTTGAAGGGCATTTCCAGGGTCAGGGACAGGCAGTCGTACTTTTGCCCCACCGCGTTGCAGGCCAGGGTCATGTTGGCTTGGCCGGGCAGGTCGCGGGTGTAGCCGTGGGTGGTCTGGAAGTCTCGGGTCAGGTGGCTCAAATGGCTGCGGAAGTGTTTTTCCAGGGCTTCGATGCGCGGCGTGTACCCGGGGTTGCCTTCGCAGCCGGCGGTGAATACGTAGGGGATTTCTTCATCGCCGTGGATGTCGAGGAACATATCCACGCCGTATTTTTCCATCTGTTGCTGGACGAACAGGACTTCGGGGCTGAGTTCCTGGCTGGCGCTTTGCCAGGCCCGGTTGAGGTCCTGGCCCATGGCATTGGTGCGCAGGTGGCCATGGAAGGCGCCGTCCGGGTTCATGTTCGGAACCAGATACAGATCAGCGACGGCCAGCAGCTTTTTCAGTTCGTCGTCGCCGTCCTTTTGCAGGCGCTCAATCACGCCCTCCATAAACCATTCGGCCATGTGTTCGCCGGGGTGCTGCTGGGCGATGATCCACACCTTGCGCCGGCCTTCGATCCCTTTGCCACGGCGCAGCAGTTGGATATCGCGGCCTTCAGCGCTCTTGCCGGTGGCCAGCAGGGTGACCCCGGCGTACTTCAGGGCTTGCTCGATCAACCAGTCATGGCGTTCACGGCTGTAGGGTTCGAAGTAGGCAAACCAGACGTACTTTTGCCGGGTCTGGAGGGTGATGTGCAGGATCTCGCCATCAAAGCGCGTCGGTACCCGGAACCAGTTGATATGGTCGTAGGACGCCACGGCGTTGTAACCGCTCCAGGCATTTTTGTAAGACGAGCGCCCCGCGTTGCTCAAGCGAAAGGTGTGGGTGTGCCCCACGTGCATGCCTTCGGCCTTGAAGTGGAACCATTGGTAGTGATCGCTGCGGGTGTCGGGTTTGATTGCCAGCAACAACTGATAGGCGTCGCTGGCATCCAGGACCTGGATGTTGCCGCTGTCGAAGTCGGTGCTGATCTTGATGGAGGTCAAGGCCACGGTCATAGTCTGGTTGCCTGAATATGAGTGATGTGGCGGCTATCTTACACAGGGGTTCGGTAAAACCTGGATGCAAAAATTGTTGCAGGGGGAGGGGGCGTCATCCGTGACGCTGCGCAAGCTTAGGGTCTATGAGATTGATTCTCAAGCGCTAATTCGCAGAGATAGGGGCTAGAGCACTCGCGCGACTTTCTTTGAGCGATAGTCTTTTGCTACCATGCGCGCCATCAAGCAACACACAGTCTTCATTAGCCTGAAGCCACGCCAGGGAAACTGGCAAAAAAAAGACCCGGCCAAAGAGCCGGGTCAAAAACCGTGATTAGCCTGATGAGGAGATATTCCAAGAGTCCGACCTAAGGTCTCTTGGTCTATCGACTGATCTCGCGATCAGCTGAGCCCAATAATAATCATTATCATTTGCAAGTCAAATGTTTTTATCCCTGGGATAGAAATATTTTTCTTTCGTGCCTGCTACGCGTTTGCCGCCGCCCCTGGCGCCTGCAACGACCGCTCCACCATCGCCTTCGCCATATCGATCAAATACACCACCGAAAACGCCAGGTCACGCTGGTTGCCCTGATGGCTGCACGCCGATTCGTAGGCGGTAGCCGCTGCACTGCGCAACAGGTCCGAGGCGTGTATCAGGGCTTCCTCCTGGCTCACTTCGGGTTTGATCGCGAACATGGCCCCGTCCGAGGCCGGCGTCGACCGATTTTCTTTCAAGTAATAGTCCAATGCGCGCTGTGCAGCGCTACTGGTGCACATGTCGTTTACTTCAGTCAGTTCGGGTGTTTCGGGCGTTGGGTGCGTGCGGGTCGTCATAAGCGGCAGTACTCCGGTGGGTGTCGAAATCCTTGGGCTTGATGATAGTACGTATCGTATTCCTGTCGTTTTATGGATTACTACAAACTGTTTATTGCCCGCAAAAATGGGCGCCGTATTGTGATGCGCCATGGATAACTGGATAGCGTTGGTCAAAGCCAACATGAAAGACCGCAAGGTCACACAGGATGAACTGGCGCAGCGCCTGGGCATGTCCCAGGGCGGTATCGGCCATTGGCTCAATAAACGCCGCGTGCCGAGCCTGGCGGACATGAACCGCGTACTGGCCGAACTGGGGTTGGGGTATTTGGAGGTGGCGCTGGAGATTCGTGAACGGGCCACGCAAGCGCCTGAACTGCAAGCGCACTACAACCCGTATTTCCGCTACCCGGTCAGCGACTGGAAGCAGGCCTGCGAGCTGCGTGAAGAGCGGGCACCTTATAGAACCGAGCGCTACGAATTGACCGATTACCACGCGCGAGGCGAGGCGTTCTGGCTGCCGGTGACGGGAGACGCCATGACTGCGCCCACGGGCATGAGCATTGCGGCTGGCATGATGATCCTGGTTGACCCGGCCATACCGCCCGAGCCCGGCAAACTGGTGGTGGCCCAATGGGCAGGTAACCCCCACGCCACCTTTCGCCAATTGCAGGAAGAGAGCGGCCAGCACTACCTGGTGCCGCTCAATCCCACTTACCCCAAGGTGTTGCTTACCGAGGGCTGTCGCCTCCTGGGTGTGGTGGTGCAGGCCACGGCGAAGTTCTAGTCGGCCGTTTCAAGCTCCACCAACGCGCTGCCTTCGGCCACCATTTCACCTTCCTGGCAGAACAGCGCCTTGACCACCCCGGCGTGGGGCGCACGGATGCTGTGTTCCATCTTCATGGCTTCGAGCACCACCAGTTGAGTACCAGCCTCAACGGTTTGACCCACTTCTACGAGCACCCGCACGATGCTGCCGTTCATGGGGGCAGTGAGGCCGCCCTGATGAGATTGATTAGCCTCGACCGCCGCAATCGGGTCGAACAGGCTGACGGCATGCATCTCACCGTCCCAACGCAGGTACAGGCTGCCTTCATTGCGCACCGCCAGATGGGCGCGGCGCACGCCCTGGTGTTCAGTCAGCAACTGTTCGCCGCATAACTGCGCTGCGTGGCCGGCCAGTGTCACCAGCCGATCCTGTCCATTGCAGCTCAGGTGCAGCGACACCTCGGCAGGCAAGCCCGCACGAAAGCCCTGATTGTTTGCCCAAGGCCCATCACCCACCGGCAAGCTCTGCATAAACGCCGCGCCCGCCGCCTGCCAGAACTCATCGCTCAAGGCCCCTGGCGTCGGCAACAGCTCATCCTGATAGCGCGGGATAAACCCGGTGTCCAACTCGGCCGCGGCAAACGCAGGGTGCCCGATGATGCGCCGCAAAAAGCCCAGGTTGGTCTTGAGCCCGCCGACCGCAAACTCATCCAGCATGCTCAATAAGCGCAGGCGCGCCTGTTCGCGGTCTTCACCCCAGGCAATCAATTTGCCGAGCATCGGGTCGTAGAAGGGCGACACGCTGTCGCCTTGCTCGACGCCGCTGTCCACCCGGCGCCCAGCGCCAGGGCGGCACTCGCGGTACAGCGCCAGGTGCCCGGTGGCCGGCAGAAAGTCATTGGCCGGGTCTTCGGCATACAGCCGCACTTCAATCGCATGACCGTTCAACGCGACCTGCTCTTGCGTGATGGGCAGCGCCTCGCCCTGGGCCACCCGGATCTGCCAGGCCACCAGGTCGAGGCCGGTAATTGCTTCGGTCACCGGGTGCTCGACTTGCAGCCGCGTGTTCATCTCCATGAAGAAAAACTCGCCACGGGCATCCAGCAAAAACTCCACGGTACCTGCGCCGACATACCCGATGGCCTGGGCGGCGCGCACGGCTGCTTCGCCCATGGCCTTGCGCTGCTCCACACTCAAGCCGGGCGCCGGGGCTTCTTCCACGACCTTTTGATGGCGCCGCTGGATCGAGCAGTCGCGTTCATTGAGGTACAGGCAATGGCCATGCTGGTCGGCAAACACCTGGATCTCCACATGCCGCGGCTTGAGCAGGTATTTCTCCACCAGCATCTGCCCGTTGCCGAACGATGACAACGCCTCACGCTGGGCGGAAGCCAGGGCTTCGGCCAATTGGCTGACATCCTCGACCACCTTCATGCCCTTGCCACCGCCGCCCGCCGTGGCCTTGAGCAGCACCGGGTAGCCGATACGGTCACAGGCGGCGCGGAAGGTCTCCAGGTCTTGGGCCTCGCCGTGATAACCCGGCACAAGGGGTACGCCAGCCGTTTCCATCAGCGCCTTGGCCGCGGATTTGCTGCCCATGGCGTCGATGGCCGAGGCGGGCGGGCCGAGGAAGATCAGGCCTGCCGCCTCGATGGCCCGGGCAAAGCCGGCGTTTTCTGAAAGGAAGCCGTAGCCAGGGTGAATCGCCTGGGCGCCGCTGGCGTGGGCGGCGGCAATCAGTTTGTCGATTTGCAGGTAACTGTCGGTGGCTTTGCTGCCGCCCAGGTCGACGCGGATATCGGCTTCACGGCTATGGCGGGCATCGCGGTCGATGGCGCTGTGCACAGCCACGGTGGTCAACCCCATGGCCTTGGCGGTGCGCATGACCCGGCAGGCGATCTCGCCACGGTTGGCCACCAGAATGGTGGTAAGTGTGCTCATGAACGCGGCTCCTGGTCTTGCCAACTTGGCGCACGCTTTTGCAGAAACGCGCGCAAACCTTCCTGGCCCTCGGCGCTCACCCGAATGCGCGCAATGGCGTTTTCGCAATAGCGGCGCAGCGCGGGGGTGAGGGCACCGTTGCCCACTTCACGCAATAAATCCTTACTGGCACGCATGGCCGCCGGGCTGTTTTGCAGCAGGTTGGCGACCCACTGGTCCACCTGTTGATCCAGGCTCTCGGCGGGATAACTTTCCGCCAGCAAGCCGATCTCCCGTGCGCGCTGGCCGCCGAACCGCTCGGCCGTCAGTGCATAGCGACGGGCAGCGCGTTCGCCGATGGCCTGCACCACGAACGGGCTGATCACCGCCGGTGCCAGGCCGATACGCACTTCCGACAGGCAGAACTGCGCATCGTCGGCGCCAATGGCCATGTCACAGCAACTGATCAGGCCCAGCGCGCCACCGTAGGCCGCGCCTTGCACCACCGCCAGCGTGGGGATTTTCAGCTTGGACAGGTTGTACATCAACTCCGCCAGTTCGCGGGCGTCGTCCAGGTTGGTGTGGTAGTCCAGCTCGGCCGACTGCTGCATCCAGGCCAAGTCGGCGCCGGCGCTGAAGTGCTTGCCACGCCCGCGCAGCACCAGGAAACGCAGGGACGGGTCGCCTTGTACGCGGTCAAGGGCCAGGATCAGCTCGCGGATCATCTGGGCGTTGAACGCGTTGTTCTTGGCTTCACGGCTGAGCCACAGCGTGGCAAAGCCACGGCGGTCGGTGATCAGTTCGAGGGTGTTGAAGTCGCTCATGCAAGGAGCTCCATGATAATGAGAGGCCTCCTGTAGGAGCGAGCTTGCTCGCGAAGATCGTCAACGATAACGCGGGGCTTCAGAATGACCGCGTTGCCCTGAGGTTCTTCGCGAGCAAGCTCGCTCCTACAGGTTACATGCGGAACACGCCAAAGCGGCTCGGCTCGATGGGGGCGTTCAGTGCGGCGGACAAGGCCAGGGCCAGCACGTCGCGGGTCTGCAGCGGGTCGATCACGCCGTCATCCCACAAGCGCGCGCTGGAGTAGTAGGGGTGGCCCTGAGTTTCATACTGGTCGAGGATCGGCTGCTTGATCGCGGCTTCCTCCTCGGCACTGAAACCGTTGCCGGCGCGCTCAGCCTGTTCGCGCTTGACCTGCACCAGCACCCCGGCGGCCTGTTCGGCCCCCATCACGCCAATGCGTGCGTTGGGCCACATCCACAAAAAGCGCGGGTCGTAGGCGCGGCCACACATCCCATAGTTACCCGCGCCAAAGCTGCCGCCGATGATCACGGTGAATTTCGGCACCTTGGCGCACGCCACGGCGGTCACCAGCTTGGCGCCATGCTTGGCAATGCCGCCGGCTTCGTACTTCTGGCCGACCATAAAACCGGTGATGTTTTGCAGGAACAGCAGGGGAATTCCGCGTTGGCAGGCCAGTTCGATAAAGTGCGCGCCTTTTTGCGCGGCTTCGGCGAACAGGATGCCGTTGTTGGCCAGGATCGCAATCGGATAGCCATGCAAATGTGCAAAGCCGCATACCAGGGTTGTGCCGAACAAAGCCTTGAACTCATCGAACACCGAGCCGTCCACCAGCCGTGCGATGACTTCGCGCACATCAAAGGGTTGCTTGGCATCCGCCGGGATCACACCGTATAGCTCTTCGCTGCTGTACAACGGCGCCACCGGCGGGCGTTGCAGCAGCTCACCTTGCTTGCGCCAATTGAGGTTGGCCACGCTGCGCCGCGCCAGGGCCAGGGCGTGTTCATCGCTGTCGGCATAGTGGTCGGCCACGCCGGAGACCTTGCAATGCACATCGGCGCCGCCCAGGTCTTCGGCGCTCACCACTTCACCGGTGGCGGCCTTTACCAGCGGCGGGCCGGCGAGGAAGATGGTGGCTTGCTGGCGCACCATGATCGCTTCGTCGGCCATGGCCGGCACGTAGGCGCCGCCGGCGGTGCACGAACCCATCACCACGGCAATTTGTGGAATGCCCTGGGCGCTCATGTTGGCCTGGTTGAAGAAGATCCGCCCGAAGTGCTCGCGGTCGGGGAACACCTCGTCCTGGCGTGGCAGGTTGGCGCCGCCGGAGTCCACCAGGTAGATACACGGCAGGCGGTTCTGCTCGGCGATGGTCTGGGCGCGCAGGTGTTTTTTAACGGTCAGCGGGTAATAGGAGCCGCCTTTGACCGTGGCATCGTTGGCCACGATCATGCATTCGACGCCTTCCACCCGGCCGATACCGGCAATCACCCCGGCAGCCGGGACGTCTTCGCCATACACCTGGTGTGCGGCCAGTTGGCTCAGCTCCAGAAACGGCGAGCCCGGGTCGAGCAGACGGTTGATGCGCTCGCGGGGCAACAGCTTGCCGCGCGAGGTGTGGCGCTCCTGGGCCTTGGCGCCGCCACCTTGGTGGACGTGGGCGAGCAGGCTGTGCAGGGCGTCGACCTGTTCAAGCATCGCCGCGCGGTTCGCGGCGAACTCCGCTGAGCGCGGGTTGAGCTGGGTGTGCAGGGTGGCCATGGGCGCGCTCCTTCAGCGGGTTTCGTTGAACAGTTCGCGACCGATCAACATCCGCCGAATCTCACTGGTGCCCGCACCAATTTCGTAGAGCTTGGCGTCACGCAGCAGGCGCCCGGCGGGGAATTCGTTGATATAGCCATTGCCGCCCAGAATCTGGATCGCATCCAGGGCCATTTGCGTGGCGCGCTCGGCGCTGTAAAGGATCACGCCCGCAGCGTCCTTGCGCGTGGTCTCGCCACGCTCGCACGCCTGTGCCACCGCGTAGAGGTAGGCACGGCTGGCGTTGAGTTGGGTGTACATGTCGGCGACCTTGCCCTGGATCAGCTGGAACTCGCCGATGCTTTGGCCGAACTGCTTGCGGTCGTGGATGTAGGGCACGATCAGGTCCATGCATGCCTGCATGATCCCGGTAGGGCCACCGGAGAGCACCACGCGTTCGTAATCCAGGCCGCTCATCAACACTTTCACGCCGCCATTGAGCACGCCGAGGATGTTTTCTTCGGGTACCTCGACATCGTCGAAAAACAGCTCGCAGGTGTTGGAGCCGCGCATGCCCAGCTTGTCGAATTTGTTGCTGCGGCTGAAGCCTTTCCAGTCGCGTTCGACGATGAAGGCGGTGATGCCGTGGGGGCCTTTTTCCAGGTCGGTCTTGGCGTAGATCACGTAGGTATTGGCGTCCGGGCCGTTGGTGATCCAGGTCTTGCTGCCATTGAGCACGTAATGGTCGCCGCGCTTGTCGGCGCGCAGTTTCATCGAGACCACGTCGGAGCCGGCATTCGGCTCGCTCATGGCCAGGGCGCCGATGTGCTCGCCGCTGATCAGCTTGGGCAGGTACTTGAGTTTTTGTGCGTGGTTGCCGTTGCGGTTGATCTGGTTGACGCACAGGTTGGAGTGCGCCCCGTACGACAACGCCACCGAAGCCGAGCCACGGCTGATTTCTTCCATGCTCACCACATGGGCCAGGTAACCCAGGCCGGCACCGCCGTACTCCTCGGGCACGGTGATGCCCAGCAGGCCCATGTCGCCGAACTTGCGCCACAGGTCGGCGGGGAACAGGTTGTCGATGTCGATCTGGGCCGCGCGCGGTGCGATCTCCTTGGCCACGAAGGACTGCACCTGGTCGCGCAGCATGTCGATGGTCTCGCCGAGGGCGAAGTTCAGGGACGGGTAACTCATGGACAGGCACCTTAATGTGAGCTTTGTTGTTGTGTGGGCGGGGCGCGGGAGGAGGGCGCTCACCTTTACGTTAACGTAAGCTTGCGTTACGGCGCTGTCAATCGTAGTTTACGTATACGTCAACCTACAAAAAAGATAACAGGGGTCGTTATGGATCAACCGCACCCGAGCTACAGCCGTGGCTCCCAGGATAAGACCTTGCTGGCCATGACCATTGGCCAGGCATTCGATCACACCGTCGCGCAGTTTCCACAGGGCGAAGCCTTGGTGGTGCTCCACCAGCAGCGGCGCTACACCTGGCGACAGCTGGCCGAGACGGTTGAGCTACACGCCCGCGCGTTCCTCGCCCTGGGCATGCAAACCGGCGACCGCCTGGGTATCTGGGCGCCTAACTGTGCCGAGTGGTTGATCTGCCAGGTGGCGAGCGCCAAGCTCGGGGTGATCCTGGTCAATATCAACCCGGCGTATCGCAGCAGCGAGTTGGATTACGTGCTCAAGCAGTCCGGCTGCCAATGGCTGGTATGCGCCGGTTCGTTCAAGAGCTCCGATTACCACGCCATGCTCCAGGCGCTGAAGCCAGAGCTGCGCGGCCTCATCAGCCTCGACCCCAGCCCGCCGCCGGAATTCATGTCCTGGTCGCAGTTGGCGGCCCTTGGTGCAGGCGTGTCGCCCGAGCAACTGCACAGCCGCCAGGCCAGCCTGCATTTCGATCAACCTGTGAATATCCAGTACACCTCCGGCACCACCGGCTTCCCCAAGGGCGCCACCCTCAGTCATCACAACATCCTCAATAACGGTTACATGGTCGGTGAAAGCCTGGGCCTGACCGCAGGGGACCGCCTGGTGATCCCGGTGCCGCTGTATCACTGCTTCGGCATGGTCATGGGCAACCTCGGTTGCATCACCCATGGCACTACCATGATCTACCCCAATGACGGTTTCGATCCGCTGCTGACGCTGAGCGCCGTCGCCGAAGAAAAAGCCACCGGCTTATACGGCGTGCCGACCATGTTCATCGCGCTGCTCGATCACCCTCGCCGGGCCGAGTTCGACCTGTCCAGCCTGCGCACCGGCATCATGGCTGGGGCGACGTGCCCGATCGAGGTGATGCGTCGGGTCATTCATGAGCTGCACATGGGTGAAGTGCAGATCGCCTACGGCATGACCGAAACCAGCCCGGTGTCGCTGCAGACCGGCGCGGATGACGATATAGAACGGCGTGTCACCACCGTGGGCCGCACCCAACCGCAACTGGAAACCAAGATTGTCGACGAGGTTGGTAACACCGTGGCGCGCGGCGTGATCGGTGAGCTGTGCACCCGGGGTTACAGTGTGATGCTTGGTTACTGGAACAACCCTGAAGGCACCCGTGAAGCCATCGACGACGCCGGCTGGATGCACACTGGCGATCTGGCGACCATGGATCATCAGGGTTACGTGTGCATCGCCGGGCGTAACAAAGACATGATCATTCGCGGGGGCGAGAACGTTTACCCGCGTGAGCTGGAGGAGTTTTTCTTTACTCATCCGGCGGTGGCGGACGTGCAGATCATCGGTGTTCCAGATGAGCGTTACGGCGAAGAGATCGTTGCCTGGATCAAGTTCCATCCCGGGCAGGTGGCCAACGAGCTGGAGCTATTGAGCTGGTGCAAGGACCGTATCGCCCATTTCAAGACGCCCAGGCATTTCAAATTCGTGGATGAGTTTCCGATGACGGTAACGGGCAAGATCCAGAAATTTCGCATGCGGGAGATCAGCATAAAGGAATTGGCGTCTACTCGCGGCTGAGGGAGGGTTTAATCGCGGTGTGGGGTATGTGGATACCGCTGTTTGATGGAGCAATGATCGGATATTGATTGTTTGTTCTGTCAAATGGAATTCGGTAAATGAGCGATCTTGATCAACGCGATAGCAGTCAGTCGGGGGCGGCGCAGAGTGTGCACGCGAATGTCATACTGGATCGGGTGCCATCGTGGTATGACGGCGCTACTGCCAAGCACAAAAAGGCGTTCGCTGAAACACAGTTAGTCGTGCCGCAGTGGTATACAAATTTATCGCCGCAGAGAAAGTTGGTCGTGACGACGGCCTATACGCGTAGTTTTAGAGCACTGAACAAGCTGGATGCGAAGTTCAGTAAAATGCAAGGTGCTGTGACGTTCTGCGAGCCTCTTCTAGTGGCGGCGATGAAAGAGGAGTTTGGTGAGGATTATGATGTCAGGCGGCTGTTTTTTGCGCGCAAGGTATTTGTGCCTGCCGATCGCTCAAAAGTTTTTGGTCTGGAGGCCACTGGATATTGCCGCTATGAAGGCGTCAGTTTAATCGAGGCCGCGTTAAATAACTTCGCGACCGAAGAGACGCTTGAAGTGGCTGACAAGGATGCCAGTATCATCACGCGGTATGATTTTCACGAGCGGACTCTTGCATTTAATGAGGCCGAGGTCGTCGCTCGTAAAACGTCGATAAAACCCTCCTTGTTTGCAAGTCTGTGCAGAACATTGGATTTAGGCGCGCAATACTTGAGGCATGTTGAGTCGTTTGTCAGCCCCGCCGATACACCCAACTTAGCTGCGGGTACCTCGGCAAGAGCCCTTCGTCACCTGATGATTGGCGCGACCATCCAGCAGTTGACGTTCGCCGCCGAAGTGGCGTTTGAGCGCGGGGACATCAAGGAAGAGGCCTACCAACTGATCCAACAGTTGGTGTGGCATCAGAAGGAATTGCTGTGGCTGGGAAAAACCGTCAGTTGTTCATGTTTGAACGTGTTGGGGCAGCCGTTGGCGAAAATTATTGTTATCGGTCATTTGAATATTTACCCCGTGCACGGTCAGTTTGTGTACAAGCGCGAGCCCTGTTTAGTATTCATTCCGGGAGATCCTGTTTGCATGCTAAAGGAGTACGACGGCTTAAATGACTTCAAAGTCGATTTGGTGGAGCGATTATGCCAAGCGGATTACCGGCTCTTTTTCAGTCAGTTCGTTCCGCACGCGAGCCAGTCACAATTTTTTACCAAACTCAAGCGGCACCTTGACCCGACTGAACAATTTTCTGAACTTGAAAATTTTGATGCCAAAAAAAAAGACGTAAAAACATTCACCACTGGCTACGGGCTGCGTCTTTCGTTGTTGTGGCAAGACTATGCTCGGCAAAACGTCGATCTCATGCTCGATAACGCCCAGGCGATCGCCGTTTCCACCGATGCGGCAGAGGTACGTGCGCGTAACGCGTGGCTGCTTAAGTTAAGCAGCACAGCTTTGAATGTCTTGAACGTGGCAGTCCTGGTCTTTCCTGAACTGGCGCCCGTCATGTTGCTGGTTGGCGCGGTGCAAATGCTGCATGAGGTCGGCTCAGGTATAGAGGCGTGGGAAGAGGGGGATAAAAAAGCCGCATGGGCCCACGTTTCAGCCATCGTCTTCAATGCGGCAACCACGTATGTGGGCGCCAAGTTGTTACCGCTTGTCAAGACAGCATTTGTCGAGAGCCTGGCCCACGTGCGTTGCCCTGACGGCAATATCCGTCTGTATTCTCCTGACCTCAAACCCTACCAGCGACAGGTCACACTGCCCGATGGGCTCTCGGCCAATGAGCATGGCTTATATGAACATGAAGACGGCTTATACCTGCGGGAAAACCATACGTATTACCGGGTGGAGAGGGTAGGGACCAGCAATGACTATAAAATCCTGCACCCTGACAACGCGGCAGCTTACACCCCAAAGGTAAGCCGTACGAGCGCTGGCGCTTGGGCCCATGAGCATGAAAACCCGCTGACATTGACCGACTCGCAGTTGATGCAGCGGCTTGGCCCGACAGCAGAGCGTTTTGCAAATGAACCACTCAAGCTTGAACGCATTGTGCAAATGTCTGAAACCAATATGGACGCTCTGCGCAAAATGCATGCAGATCAGTCACCACTGCCTGCCCTCCTGGCCGATACCTTAAAGCGATTGGAAATGGACAGTGCAGTGGCGCAGGAACCCAACACGGTCAGCGCCTCACAGAGGGCGGCGCACCTGTCTGAGCTTTTCGCTCAACGCTATGCCGCTGCCGAGAGCGCCGGCAGCGAGGCCGCAAGGTTGATCAAGCGTGTGTTTCCCTCGCTTCCCCAGGCCGTTATTGAAGAACTGTTGAACGCTGCCAACTCCGCAGAAATGAAGAGTCTCACCGAACACAATCGCGTGCCGTTGCGCCTGGCGGAAGAGGCTCGCCATTATCAACAGCACGTGCGTTTGGCGCGGGCTTACGAAGGGCTGTACCGCAAGACCCTGGGTAATGACGATACACAACGCATGGTGCTGCACAGCCTGAGTAAGCTGCCTGGTTGGCCCAGCGACCTGCGCATCGATATCGTCGAGCGGCTGCCCGTAGGGGAGCGTCTGCTGGATTCATTGGGACCTGCGCATGCGGCCGTCAAGCGTCGCTTTATCAAGTTTGGCTCCCAAAATCTTTATGAAGTCCAAGACGATAAGTTTGCGATATTGAGTTCGCAGGCGGATATCTATGGGGCTGTCCAGTCGGCGGTTTCGCCCGAAGATTGGAGGGCGATGAAATTGACCGCTCATGATCGTGGCGCGAGCCTGAAACAGGCGCTGGAGCACATGTCGCTGATGCCGCGCGATGAACTGCGCAGGCTGTTAGGGATGCAGCCTGTCAAACCACGCTACAAACCGCCAATGCGTCTTGCCGATGGGCGCATGGGTTACCCGTTGAGTCCGGTAGTTGGCGCGGGGCGTCGGCCTTATGCGTGTGAAAGGGCTGCGATAGATCTTTATCCGTCGCAGTCCATTGAGGAGGTGGAGCAAATGTTGGGGTTGCAAGGCGTCGGCGATATTGCGTTCCTGGCAAAAATGGAAGCACTCAATCGCGAGTTTACGCAACTCAAGACCGACCTGGACGCTTGGCGCGACGCAGGAGAGCAGCAACAACGCAGGGCCCGAGGCCGGGTCGCCAATACACTCAAAGACGCATGGCAGCGTAGGTCATCGCAACAAGTCCAGACTCCCGAGCAGGAGGGAATGAAATACATCTTGTGCTTGGCCGATGAGCAAGTCGGTGAGTTACCCCCGATTACGGCGAACATGGATCATGTGGACTGTCTTGATTTATCGAGAATGTATCTTTCGGATGCATCCTTGCCCTTTTTGAATGGGTTTGGCGGTTTGCGCTGGTTGGATATCAGCTACAGCCACTTCACGCGTTTGCCGGAGTTCGCCAATGGTGGCGCGGGTCTGACCACGCTCAATTTGAGCGGCAATGACATACGGCTGACGGCGCAAAGCCAGGCACGCCTCCAGGGCATGCGGAGTTTGACCACACTGAATCTCTCCCACAACCGTCATTTGGGATGGGCCGCCGACCTGAGCAACATGCATGATTTGAACCGGCTCAATCTGGCGAATACCGGAACGACAACGTTCCCCAGAGGCGTCGAACATCTGAATAACTTGGCCTGGATCGATCTGCATACAAACGCGATGACTGAATTGCCTCAGTACGCCCTCGATCATCCAGGTCGGATCAGTGTGCATGATAATCCTATATCGCAAGAGCGCTTTACCGATGACCACGTCACCCTCGTCGAGGGGCGCAGGTTATGGCTGCACGATTCTCCCGCAGACATGCAAACCAGTCGCGGCGATATGTGGGACCAGCTCAGCTCCAGTCCTCAGGCAGAGGCGTTTTTCGCCGTGGTGGCGGACACGACACGTTGTGCAGAGTACATATCCGGGGCCACTCGACCGCAGTTGGCCGAGCGCGTCTGGGACATGATTAAAGCGGTCTATGAGAATCAAAAGACTCGTGACGTATTGTTTAAGTCCGCTGATGGCCGCGCTACCTGTGGTGACGGAAGCGTACTTGAGTTCATGAAGCTGGAAACTGATCTGTTAGTGGAACAATCGCGTGAGAGGGTTGGGGAGCATGAGGTAGAAGCGACCTTTATCAGCACTGGCGAGCGGCTTTTTCGCCTGAGGTTGGTGGATGTCATCGCTCAGCTTGATGTCGAGGCGCGAGGGCCCGACTTTACGGAGGAGACCGAAGTTGTTCTTGCGTATCGCACCGGCTTGGCACAGCGGCTGAATTTGCCGATCAAAACCTTCGAAATGCTCTATCGCCAAACCGCGGGTGTGAGCTCAGAGACGCTTGATGCTGCTTATCTGAAAGTGCTTGAGGACGAAAAAAACATGAGCGAAAAGAGTCGTTTTTTTGTAGACATGGCATTTTGGAGGAAGCAGCTTCGCACCCAATACACCCAGGAACTCAACGCCCTGACGGCCACCGATTTTGAGTTGATAACTGAAACGCGAGAAGCGTTGGAAGAGGTGACTGAACTGCAAAAAAGCCAGGGTCGCCCTGTAGATCAAGATGCAAAGCGGGTGTGGCAGCGGGACTACGACGAAGCGATTGACAGCGTTGCTAAGCTGCTGGGTAAGAACCGGGATGAGATTCTGACCGACGGTTCCATGACCGATGCTTTTTATAATCAGCAAATGAGACAACTGGGGGCGCAGCGACAAGCCAAAGAGACAGCGGCGATGCTGGCCCTGACGGTCACAGTGCTTAACAATTTCTCAGCGAAGAAGGTGGCATCCGCGTAAGTCAAAAAGTGCGAGCAGCACAAAGGGGACCCGAAGGTCCCCTTTAATTTGTCGTTGCGTGCTCTTTTCTTATTATTGAGGGGCGGCCTGTTGTTGTTTTTGGTAGCCGTGGCCCGTACCGCTTTTTTTGGCGACCCCCATCCGGGGTCAAGAGCAAACGTATTTTTTTGAACGCTGACCTGCTTCTTCGTAAACGATCCAACCAGTGGGTAGCTACCTTAAGTAGTTTTATTTTTCTCTATCCGGTTGCGGGTTGCGGCATGCCGTACCCTGGGAAGCACATCTTCTCCAAAAAAATCTGTTAGCTGCGTCTCTGCCGTGTTGTTTTTGTTATGTCAGAGTCGTTTCGTCTTATTTTTATTAGGTTTGGCGCTTTTTATTCTTGTTATGCCATAGAGATAGCAGAAGGCGTGCCAACTTTTTAAAAGCCTTTGAAATCAATGGCTTGGTTTTTTGGTCGGCATTTTCGTTCAGTCTGTGCGGCCGATTTTGTTCCCGCGTTACCCGTTATGCCGGGGCGCGGTAACACATTGTCACAGCTGTGCTACTCACCCGGCGTTACGCACCTTCGCCACGCGGGACCCGGTTGGCCGTCCCAGCACCTGGCTGATCTGTTGGCCGGCGCGAATCAGGCGTTCCAGGTCGATACCCGTGTCGATACCCAGGCCGTTGAGCAGGTACAGCACGTCCTCGGTGGCGACGTTACCGCTGGCGCCTTTGGCGTAAGGGCAGCCGCCCAGGCCGGCGATAGAGCTGTCGAACACCGTGATGCCCTCCAGCAGGCTGGCATAGATGTTGGCGATGGCCTGCCCGTAGGTGTCGTGGAAATGCCCGGCCAGCTTGTCCCGTGGCACATGCGCGCCGACCACTTCGAACAGGCGCCGGGTAGCGCCCGCGGTGCCAGTGCCGATGGTGTCGCCCAGGGACACTTCATAGCAGCCCATGGCATACAACTCGCGGGCGACCGCCGCCACTTGCTCCGGGGCGATCTCGCCTTCATAGGGGCAACCCAGCACACAGGACACGTAACCGCGTACGCTCACGCCGTGCTGCTTGGCCGAGGCCATGATCGGCGCGAAGCGCTCCAGGCTTTCGCTGATCGAGCAATTGATATTGCGCTGGGAAAACGCCTCGGAGGCCGCCGCAAACACCGCGACTTCCTTGACCCCGGCCGCCAGCGCATCCTCGAAGCCGCGCAGGTTCGGCGCCAGGGCGCCATAGGTCACACCGGGCTTGCGCTGGATCTGTGCGAAGACCTCGGCGGAGCCGGCCATTTGCGGCACCCACTTGGGCGAGACAAAACTGCCGACTTCGATGTAGCTCAACCCAGCGGCGCTCAAGGCGTCTACCAGTTGGACCTTATCCGCCACGCTGATGGGCTGGGCTTCGTTCTGCAAACCGTCGCGCGGGCCGACTTCAACCAGGCGTACGTGGGAGGGGAGAGACATGGCAGTTACCTTCTGATCAATGGCCGGCTTGGCTGATGGTCTGCGCCAGGGCCTGGGTGCAACGCTCTTCAGCGGTGTCCAGTTCCAGCTTCATCTGTTCGATATCCAGCAGTTGCTGTTCCAACTGTTCACGGCGTTCGGCGATCTTGGCCAGCATGCTGTTGAGTTGGATCTGGTTACCACCGGTGGGGTCGTAGAGTTCGATCAACTCGCGGCATTCGGCCAGGGAGAAGCCGATGCGCTTGCCACGCAGGATCAGCTTGAGGCTGACCTTGTCGCGCCCCGAGTAAATGCGCTCCTGGCCCCGACGCTCCGGGGCCAGCAGGCCTTGTTCTTCATAGAACCGAATGGCGCGGGTAGTGATGTCGAGCTCGCGGGCGAGGTCGGAGATGCTGTAGGTGGTGCTCATGGCAATGCTCAAGAAAGTCTTGGCGCTAAGCTAATTGTAGGTTGACGTAAACGTCAAGGGCCGCTGCGCAGCCCATCGGAAGCAAGCCCACAGACATAGCTATCTACACAACTTTTGGGCCATAGCAGCAGACGGTAACCACGATGCGAAGCGAGCCGCTCTTGGCGTTTCGCCGCTGCCGCCTTACCTGCCGACAACCTGCGAGGAGTGCCTGCGATGACTGATCTGACCGCCTTTCCGATCACCCGCCGTTGGCCCGCGCAGCATCCGGACCGGCTGCAATATTACGGCTTGCCGACGCCCAATGGCGTGAAGGTGTCGATCATGTTGGAGGAAATTGGGCTGCCCTATGAGATGCATCTGGTCGATTTCGCTAGGGACGATCAGAAGTCGGCCGAGTTCCTGTCGCTCAATCCCAACGGCAAGATCCCCGCGATCCTTGATCCCGATGGCCCCGGTGGCGAGCCGCTGGCATTGTTCGAAAGCGGCGCGATCCTGCTCTATCTCGCTGAAAAGACCGGCCGCTTCCTGCCCGCCGACCCCGCCGGCCGCTGGCATGCGGTGCAATGGCTGATGTTCCAGATGGGTGGGCTCGGGCCTATGTTCGGCCAGCTCGGCTTCTTCAATAAATTCGCCGGCAAGGAGTGGGAGGACAAGCGCCCGCTGCAGCGCTACGC
>JAAIGE0100860667.1_pt1 | contig 46367 bp, 43 predicted proteins | sample 6487951 | NCBI WGS metagenome assembly JAAIGE01 (sample SAMN13974128, study PRJNA590717) | phyllosphere metagenome | biome: tomato field; feature: multiple bacterial spot infested tomato fields; material: tomato leaves; isolation source: leaves from tomato fields | host: Solanum lycopersicum ...
AAGCGCTCGGCGAGCCGGGTGGTGCACCTTGCACATTCCTCACCGTTCGCGTGGCGGCGTAGTCGTTTCTCCTGGTCGAGGAAGTGTCCTTCTCTGAGCTTGCCTAACCGTTCGAGTAGGAGGCTTCGCGCTTCACGCGGTTCCTCGTCACGCGCTCGGATGGCGGCGTTCATCCCCCGCTTCCATGGCCGACTCTCGATGCCGTTCGCGAGCCGAAGGCGTTCTTCGTAGCTCTCGAGCGTCTCGAAGGGAACGGGTCGGACCCGGACGGGCAGCGGCGCCAGGTCAAGCTGCACGACGGCGACCCTTCTGCGTGTGGAGGCCGATTTCGTTGGCTCGTTCGAGTTCGAGCTCGCTTGTCAGATCGAGCCTGATGGATTCCAGCAGTTCTTTGGTGATCACTTCGTTGTCCGGTTCGCCGGCCTCGACGAGGTCGAGTGCGGCATCTGTCAGGAGCCGGGATAGCGCGCTGATGGACCCACGGGTTCGGGTCCACAAGTAGTCGGCGAGCTGGGGCAGAGACTCGGGCGGTTGGTTCAACAAACCGAGTTGCTTCTCGAAGGCCAAGATGACGCTCCGCCAGACGCGCTGTTCTGCGTCATCGTCGATACCGAGCTTGCCCAGCGTGACCACGGCGGAGCGGGAAGCGAACTGAGCACCGAGGCCGTCGCCCGTCAGCAGCCGGGACTCGAGGTTGATGCCAACGTAGAGCGGGGTGGCACGGACGGCGTTGAACATTCCTTTCAGCGCCTGCAATGCCTCGGAGTGGCCCTTGCTGTCGCGCGCCAGGTTCTGCATCTCATCGACCACGATGAGGGTCGTTCGAGCACGCACGAGGTGCTGCACGGCGAGCTGCGTCCTTTCTTCGAGCGTCATGCGGTGGACGAAGGGTAGTTCGAGGGCTTCCAGGAAGCGCCCCATCATGCTCTTGGCGGTGCAGTTCGGCGGAACCTCGGCGTACACCACGGGGGTGTGTCCGAGCTGCTTCCAGTCTGGGTAGCGGAGTGCGTGGCGTCTCATGCCCTCGACCATCACGTGGAAGGCTCCCGTGGTCTTTCCAGCTGTGGGGGGACCGCTTAGCACCACGCCGGTGCGTCCTACAGGCTTATCCGCCCGCAAGGAAGCCCGCTTCACCTCCTTCAGCAGTGTCGCCAACTGTGGAGTCTTCACGACGATGCCGTCGATGAGATGTGCGCGGCGCCGCTCATCGAACTGGGCCCGGTCTACCGTGCTCAGCTCTCGGTAATCAGGTCGGGCGATGACGGGCGCGGCGGGCGCTTCGTAGTTTTCGAGGAGGTGGGTCAACGTGGAAACTCGGTCGAAGTGTCCGGTCGCCTCTTCATCTGCGCCGCCGGTCAGGGGGCTGATGTAAATACGGGTGCTCACAGTGTCTCCAGGTCCAGGAAATCGGTGAAGCTGTCGGTGACCATGGGCGCGACTCGCTTTCTCTCACTCGCGACGGCGTCCTTCGCTCGCCGGCGTTCTTCCGCGGCTGCCGCGAGACGGGCTTCCTTCTCCTCCGCGATGGCTTCTCCGCGAAGCATCACCATGAGCTCGTCGGCTCGGCTGTCCGTGAATCCTTTACGATTCCGGGTGGCCGAGGCTGCGGCCTCCATGATGGTTCGGTGGTTGGGCCGACGCAGCCCTGCTTCCTCGACCCATGCGCACGAAATCCATTGCGAGTCGATGGTCGAGCGCACCCACACCTGCGAGAGGTCGTTCGGGTCGTAGTGCACGTCGTACTCCACCGAGTTTCCGTCTGAGTCCTTCTCCCTGCGCATCGGAGCGAGGTGCGGGCTGTCGTACTTGCGATTGAGAAGCTTGATGCCGTCTAGCTGGACCGTTCGGGACTCTTTTGGCATCAGGGCGATGTAGTCATCCGCGTCGAGAGGGATGAGGAAGACGCCGGTCACCTCGACCGATGCTGCGTACAGGCTGTTTGGAGTGTGCTTGATGGCACGGTCATACGGGTCTCGGAGGCCTTTGTGCTGGCGGTTCTGCCAGACCAAGTTCACCCACCGGTCGAACAGCTCGACAACCGTGTCGAGGTCGAGCACACCCTCCTTCTCAGGCGCCTCCCCCCGGCCATCGATGTCCCCGCTCACATATCCGGGGAGGAATTGGGTGAACTTCGTCTTGATGGTGCGAAAGTTGCGCTCAACCTTCGCCTTGCTCGTCGGCGAGAAGGGCGGGGCTTCCGTGCGGTCGATACCGTATCGCGCGCACGCGGACAGGAAGGTGGCGCCTAGATAGTCGGGGCCGTTGTCGGTGAGGATTCGTCGCGGGACGATGTATGGACGGTATGTGTCAATGCCGTCCTTCTCATCGACGTACGGGGCCCACGGCATCTTGGGAAGGTCGAGCGCTTCGTAGTGCTTCTTCCACGGCTTGAGCTTCCGCGGGACCAGCGCGCGTGCAAGCGTAATCGCGTGGTCGTCGCCGGTGGGGGCGCCCGCGGTGAAGTTGAACGACAGAATCGACCGCGTCTGCTTGTCGATGAGGATGCTGAGCCATGGACGGATGACGGTCTTGTCCGGCATCCGAACAAAGGCATCGAACCAGGTCGAGTCCACCTGCACCTCATCGCCGGGTGCCGCGACGAGACGCGAGTTGAAGGGCTTGTTCGGAACGAGCGCATCGGTGCGTCGCCGCTTTGCTGACTTGGTTGGGTTACCTGCCCCGGTGATGGCCTGGACGTAGCGTTCGACCGTTGAGATTGAAGGGGTCGCAGGCCGGTCGCCGGCGTCGGGGTACATCTCGTAGAGCTTGGTGTGAAGCTCTGCCCGGACAGCACTGTAGGTGGGGCTGGAGCGGTTCTCATAAGTGGCGAGCAGCTCGGCGAGGGCGTTTCTTACCTTGTCGTCAATCCGAGACTTGGGGTTTGCGATGCGGTTCTGGCGCTTGTCCATAAGCCCAGCGGGTCCATGTGACTTGTACTCTGCGATGCGACGCTTGAGGCTCGAGAGCGACATGTCGATGCCCAGGCGGTCGAGTTCCAGAAGCTTCGCCTCCTGGCGCCACTTGACGGGCTTGTCGAGGCTGTATTGGGCCCGAGGTTCGTTTCCCACGGCGGGCGTCCCGTTGATGAGCTCCTCAAGGTGCGGAATCAGCTTCCTCGAGTCCTCGCTCAGGCGACTGAGCGCATCGGCCACCGTTCGCTTAGGAGCGTCCTCGGTGGAGAGCGGCTTTCCGGGGGCGAGCAGCCTTCCCAGCTCAGTGAGGTGGACGAGAGAGTACTTGCCGGTGAGCTCATTGCGGAGCCGGAAGACGTCGTCATGATGCGCGACGAGTGTGTAGATGCCGTCCTTCAGTTCGACGGTCTGTCCGATGATGACGGTTCGGGGGGTTGTCATAGTTCTTGCTTTCAATTCGGGCGGGAGGGTGTGCAGTTCAGGAGGTTGGTGCCGACGTCCGGCAGTCCGCTGTTGGGGTGATGACGTCTCTTGACATTCGGGGGCGGGGCTCGCCAATCGAGATGATGTGCGGCGCGCGATGCTGACGGAGTCGCTCGCATTCCGCGGGCTGTGGGCGCTTGGGGCGCAGTGTCGGTTTGGGGTTTGTGTTGGTCATGCGAAGTCTTTTCGGTTCTCATGCGGCGGTGAGGGTCGTGTCGTCGTTGAAGGGCTTATGTAGGTCGAAGGCGATGTGCCGGTTCCACATCAGGTGGTACAGCGCCGGCATCAGCTCGCCGGGCTTTTCAGTCCTGATGGCGCGTCGTAGCTGTCCGAAGCTCCTGGGCTTCCGTAAGGGCCTCAGGATTGTCGCCGCGACGTTCTCGTCGGGTTCGTAACGCGGGTGGCGATACGCCGCCATCAGCTCGAGGTTCCAGCGAAAGACCTGAGGAAGGAGCCCGACCAGCAGGTAGTCCCATCCGACGTTGCGACAGACCCGTTGGGAGTGGTCGAACTTGACCCACTGCTCGACCGACGTCCGGTGGGCGGCGTGAACGTCGAGAAGAAGGCGCCCACCGCCGCGAGTGGTCAGAAGGTAGTCGGGGTAGTGGGTGTCACCGTCCCCGAAGACCATCAACATCGGCTGCGCAACGATGTCGACGATGTCGTAGAGGTGGTCCAAGAGCATGACGCCGGAATACTCCGCCATTGACTCGTGCCACACCATCGTCTGCGTGCCCGCGACCCAGTAATGGCCCTGGAAGGCCTCCTGGCCGGACCACTTGCCCGGAGTGCGTGCGAGCCGCTTCGGGTGAAGGCCACGCACGGACGCCGCGTCGACAGCGCGGTTCCGACGAGTGTTTCCGCGCGCGTCGAGCCATTCGAGGCGGTCGTAGCCGTCACCGGACGTCTGCTTGATGGCTGAAACTTCTTCATGACTGTCCTGTGCGGGGCGCGGTCGCGGCGGACGCCGGTTTTCGCCAGTTCTTGCATCCTTTGGCGAATATGGGGCGCTTCAGTACGCTTTGTGAGTGTCGAGCCCCCGCTACCAGCCCCGATCGTTTCTGATCACGGAGGAACTGTTTGGACGGAATCCAAGCGCCGAGTGGCGCCAGCCCAGACCCGAAGTAGGGGGTGAGGAACGAGCGCGACTTCGGGCATCACAGATGCAGCATCGCGTCGCCTGCGGGATTACAGGCGAGTACTTCGCCTCGTCTCCAACGAAGAAGATCACCACCCTCGCCGCTCGCCTAGACGTTCCCTACGCTCGGCTCCAGCGATGGATGTCGGGATTCAGCGTGATGCAGCTGGAGGATCTCGGTCGTCTCTACGACCTGATCGGCCCCACGGTCGACATCTGGCTGCTTGAACCCCGCAACGCGGAGATCGCACTGGCGCTGAGACGTGTTCGAGCGCACCAGAAGGCGCAAGCCACCCAGCGCGGGGTTCCTCAGCCACCTCGCCAGCAGCGGCAATAACGGCCGGCGTGTCGATCTCGAATCTCCGACATGTGCGGATTATTATCCGCGTTTGATCGTCGCGCAAGGGGTTCGAGGTAGCGCCACTAAGGGTGGGGGTGACCTTGACACATATCGCCATGCCGCGGATTATTATCCGCATCATGAGTCGACGTTGCAGATGACGAAGATCTTCACCACGGTCCCTCGCTTGAGGCATCCAGTGCTCGCTCTGCGGTATCAACTCCTTGCAACAGGACCTCCCGCACGCAGAAAGGGCTCCATGAGAGTTCATGAGACTTCGACGACGATCAACCTGCCAGACCGTCGGGTCGCCTTCGCCGGCGACTGGCACGGTGACGACGATTTCGCGAAGGTGGCAATTCGAGGTCTATCCCGGCTGGCGCCGGACGTGAAGACGATCTTGCATGCTGGTGACTGGTCGATGGACCTCGGCAAGAGTGATCAGATCTGCCGCGCCTTTGGCATCGAAAGGGTGCTCGTCTGCTTGGGCAATCACGATGACTGGCGCACGATAACGCCATTACTCGACGCCCACCCTGGCGAGGCAATCCGGGTCAGCGAGTCGACCTGGATCATGCCCCGACCGTTCCGGCTGACGGTCGGCGGTCGCACTCTCCTGGTCCTGTCCGGGGCGACGTCCGTCGACCGCTACTGGCGACGGCCGGGCGACTGGTCTCCTGACGAGACCATCACTGATGAAAACGTGGCTGCGGCGATCGCCGGCGGCCTCGCGGACCTCATGCTCGCGCATGAAAGCCCGGCTGACACTCCCGTGCCCGCAGTCCGCCGCATCCTTCAGACGAACCCCCTTGGCTTTCCGCGAGAGTCGCTTATCGAATCGGCGGCGTCGCGAGCCCGCGTCCGGCAAGTGTGGGACGCCGTGAACCCCCGCATTCTCCTTCACGGGCACATGCACGCCCCTGGAGCTGGGGCCGCCGAGGATGGGCGTCGGGTCATTTCTCTCGGCTGTAACGGGCAGCAGGGCAACCTCGCGATCCTGAACCTCGCCGATCTGACCGTCGACGTGCCTTCGCTGCGGGAACTTCGCGGAGACGACTCGTCGCCGTCGGCATAGGGAAGACCATGAACGATCCTGGCCGTCGCAGCGGAGATCGGTTTCGACCAGTCGTCGCGATCGAGGTGGAGGGGCTCATCGCGGTGGACAACGAGCTGGCACGCCTCCCCAGCTCGGACCGCTGGCCTCTGAAAGTCGATCTCTATCGCGACATGATCCCGGAGGAAGCGTGGGAGAGGCCGCGCTGGGATGAGGACGATCACTGGGTTCGCTGGTACTGGATCTCGAGGACCGGGGTCGATTGGGTTCAGAGCCTTCTTGGCGACGGCATTGACGTCGTATGGATCTCGCAGTGGCACGGCGCCGCGAACACTTGCTTCGGTGAGCCGGCTGGGTTGCCAGAGCTCGACTCAGTGAGGGAGAAGTCGCGGCGAGGGTGGTTCGCCACGAACGAGTTTGAGACCTCCCCACTTCGAGCGCGAAGCGATCGGCGCCCTCTCCTTTTGATCACCCCGATAGCGCCCGGGGACGGAGAGCAGAGCCTGATGACATTCCGCCGTCCCCGCGATAGAGCATTCACAGCCTTCCGGACGGTCAGCTGGGAAATGGGGCCAACCCCCGAAGTGCTCGCAGAGATGGACGCGTGGCTAACCCTCGCCAGTGAGCCAGCCGGTCAGGAAGCCCTACGCGACCAGCGTCGACGCGACCTCGCTCGCTCCCGCCGTCGGGCATCTCCTCCGGGTGAGATTCAGCATCGAGTTCCCCAGTGGGAGGCGGTCGAACGAATCATCGCGCGCGACCAGGCCATCAACGCGTGGGTCGAGGAGGTCGTCGACAATGTTCGGAGGGCACTCTTCGACCGCGGCCTCGAGCTCAGCGACCTGGGCTCCCCGAGTCAAGCCGCCGATCAGATCGTCGACGCGATGAAAGAGGTCTACCGCCGCAACCATGACCAGGGCGAGTGACGCGACGATGACCGAGCTGCAGCCACCCGTCGTCGCCATCGACATCGACTACGTCGTTCGCATCCCAAATGCGAAGTTGGGTCAGGAGTTCCGTGAGGACGTGCGCACAACGGAGATCGTCATGCGAGCCGGGGCCGTTCCGACCGTCCACCACAGCCAGCCCCCGTGGGACTCTGAGGGGCTCTGGAGGGCAACGCATTCCTTCTCGGGCATCGCAGTCGATTGGATCCACCACCTCCTCGACAGGGGCATCGACGTCTACTGGGCCTCGACCTGGGTGGAGTACGCGAACATCTACTTCTCACCAATCCTGGAGCTACCTGACCTGCCCCTCGCCGTCATCGACGATGGGAACCGGGACGAACCCCTAGCCGTCTGGAAGGCCAGACAGATTGTGGAGCTTGCGCCAGGTAGACCCCTGCTCTGGATCGACGATGCCATCCCTCGTCTGGATGCGGAGTACGTGATCGATCACCGGGCCGGCCAACCTGTGTTCACCCGCTACTTCCGAGTAAGGGACCGCGCGCTTGGCTTCAGCCAGGCCGATCAACGGATGTGCGATCGGTGGATCAGCTCGTGGATCATCGGTTAGGGGTCGGCGAACCGGCGCATCCATCGCGTGGCCCTCGTCGATGCCACGGGCGATTGATGTGCCCCCCCTTACCGCACGTGGGGCATCAGAGCGCTGGGGCCGCTCGGCGGCACCGGCCCCTTTCCCCACTCGACTCATAACGAGGTGAAGACCGATCCGCTTGGCGGCGAGGAAAAAGAACCCTGACCGGGTTTTTTCATCGAGACAGCCAAGCTCTCAAGCATTTTGCCAAGCTGATGCCAAGCTCAAGAACAGGATAATACCCAGGTCAGAATGGTTTTTCGAGACCGCTGCCAAGATGACCAGGTGCGGGAGGGTATGTATAAGGGGGGAAGGAGTAGTTTCCAGCCCCCTACTTACTACTACTACTTTTTCTTATACATACAACATCTACTACTTGGCAGGCTTGGCAGGGGTCCCCGATCCCAGTCACGGACTGGGCTCGAGCCTGCCAAGTATTACTTGGTCAGCCTTGCCGAGCCTGGCATGGGAGCGATCCCACGCAGCCGGATGAGAGCTAACTGGCATCGTACCCGGGCTCGGGCCGGGCCCTATCGAACTCGATAAGGTCTTCTCTGACGGCGTCGAGCACCCTGTCGACGCTCTCGAAAGTGATGCATATCGATCTCGATAGGCTCGGGGGATGCTCTCGCTAACCGACCAGATCTTCCTCGTACGTCGTCGAAGTGGCATCTCTCAGGCTCGGCTAGCAGAGATGACGGGCGTCGCCGCCTCTAACGTGTCCGCGCACGAGAGCGGAGCCCGGAAACCAACGATCGCGACCCTCGAGACGATAGCTGACGCCCTTGGCCTCCGCCTCCTGGCACTAGACCTTGCTTCCCGGCGAACTGTACTGGACCACTCGGAAGCCATCCGTCGCCAACCAGACCTTCGCCGACTGCAACGCCTGCGCGAGGATCTCATGTCCGTTGACCCAGCGACGGCGGTGCTGCTGGCCTCGATAGCCCCGAGGCAGGTCTCGCAGGAATGGGACGCCGCGATCGCGGGGGTCGTCGAATGGTGCCTTGCGGACCGCAACGCGCCACTCCCCCGGTGGGTGACCAGCTCGGGCTTCAGCCTGAGCACTCCCTGGCACCCCAACGGCTCCGGCGAGGTGGCCAACGAACGTATCCCAGGTCCGCTGCGTCGCAGGAACGTGTTCCTCACGGACGTGGAACTCAACGACGACCCGCAGCTTGAGGACCGTTTCTGGAGCGACCATCTCGCGGAGGACGACCTATGAGCCCAGAAGACCGGCGGCTGGGGTCCATGAAGGGGTTGTTCGACGTGTCGAGCGGCTTCACCGCGCAGGATCCCGCCCTAGAGCGAAGATCTTCTTCGACCGGCCGCTCGGTGAACTCAAGAATGTTGCTCGGGCTGTAGCGAGCCCGACGCTCGTCTCGTAGCGTTTGTGCCCAAGGACGACGGGTTCGACGATGCGGCTCAACCTCGATGCGAGCGCTGCGGGACGGTGATGGGGGACTGTATCGGCGGCTACGAATGCGCCCACTGCGACGTCGTCGTGCTCCGAACTGCAGCTCGCCGGCCGACCGGAATCTGACCAGGGTGAGCTTCGCGCGAAGCTCGCCAAGGCAGTCTGCTGCTTGAGTCAAACACACGCCGGGCCCGCAACCCTCGTCGAGATAGGCCCGTGGATGAAAGGCCGCGCGAGGGCGCCGTGCGCCCGTCGATCGCGCACCGTCCAGCTCATTGCGTGCGACCGCGCATACTGCCGCTCGAGCTGCGGCGACGGAAGAAAGCGAGCCTGAAGCCCAGCAGTGCCCGATCACCAGAACAATGTCATACGCCGAGGAAACTACCGCCGAGCTGAATCAAGGCAGAAGCCGCGGTGTCGGTAGCGATGCCCCCGGCCAGGGCGACAGCACCTCTCCTAACGCGCGCGAGAAAGCTGCTGACCTTGGGAGCGTCGAGAGAGCGCTCCTCTTGAATGGCTGACACGAATACGCGCGCGTCTCCTGCGCCGATCCCCAGCGCTTCCACCTCCCGCAGTAGCGCGGCGCTGTCACCCTTCTTGACGCGCGATCGTTGATCGATCTGTTGCCCCGTGGCGACGTTCGTCCCGTCACCGTAGATGTTGTTCGTTACGTTGTAGACAGCGGTCGAGAGTTCAGGATTGGTGGCCACTGTGGGGCCGCCCGGGGACCCTGCGTCGGGATAGTCAGTCTGCAGCTCCAGAGCGAACTCCATCGCCTTGGAGCGAACGATGTCGAGAAGACCCAGGAGACTCTGCCTTGTGATGACGTTGTGGGCTGAGAACAGACCGTAGAGCTCCATCCTGAAGACACCGCTCTTTTCGTACGCTTGCACGATCGTGGCGGGCCACTCTCTCGTCGGGTCCGAATTCAGGTCCCCCAGCGCCTGTATCTCTGAGAGCGGTTCGCGGAACTTGACGGTCCACATAGTTTCGAGTTCGGCAGGCTGAACCGTCAGCTGGTGTCGTATTACAGACCGCATGGGACCGGTGAACACGCCCATCACCGACGTATGCATCGTGCGGTAGTCAGGCACTTCTGACCCTGCCGGGTATCCAGCCAGCTCGCTCTTGACCCATCGAACGACCTCAGACGCTCCTAATCGGTGCGCAACGATCTGCACCTTACGGAGCAGGTCAGCTGTGGACACCGAAGAGTCTGTGCTGGCTTCGAGAATGTCGTCGAGAACGGTCACCGGCTCAACGTACTGCGACAGCGCGCCGGGGGCAGGTATCGAGAGCTCACGGCACCAGGAAGTCGCGCTGCTGGATCCGCCGGGAGCGCCAGGGCCACCGCCCTATGTCGGCGTACGATGAGATCCTCTCGGCCGGAGGAAGGATCACCGGCATTGGGAACGAACAGGCGGTACGCCGCCGCGATCGACGCGGACATGGACGCTCGCATCCTGCAGGGAATCGCGCGCGACGCTCCCCTGCAGTCGCTCACGCAGGAAGAGCTCCGGCTCAGCGAGGTCCCGCTGACCGTCGACCCGAAGCGCCAACGGAGGGTGAAGGCGTGGGTCCGATTCGGCGAGACGCCCGTCCGCGTGGACGCTGTCGCTGCGCGGTGGACACCATCAGCCGTCGGCATCACCTTCGCTGTCAACGGCCGCGAGCACCGCTGCTGGGTATGGATCGGCGCCGTCGATGAGGTTCCATGCGGACCGGCTGCGGTCTAGGCTCCCCGCCATGCAAGGACAGTCCGACATGGCGCCCGAGTGGTGGCCGGACTGCGGACAGGCTCTCCTGCGGGCGGGGGCGGCGCGAGTATCGATAGACGAGCTCGGCGTCTCAGCCAAGTTGTAGGGCCAGGTTGCTACGTGGTCTCCGACGATGGAACGCGGCGGCCTCACCCCATCAGCGCCACGCTGCGAGGGGCTTCGATCAGCACCTACATAGTTATTCAGCGAGGCCCCGCGACGAAGGCTAGCGCTACGAGCCACCCGTCGACCGTCATGTCCGTCACGTCGTAGTGGACGCGACGATCGGGGATCCACCCCTTCGACGAGACGGGGTCCAGCCGAACGCGGTCCGGCGACACGCGCGCGCCACGGCCGTCGGCTTCTCGTATGGCCTGCACCCGGACCCAGTGACGGAAGAAGCTGCTCTCGTCGGCATCTGGAAAGAGATGCGTGTGCCGGTGGATCATCGCTACTTCTGCAGCGTCCGGGTCTGTTGAGAGGAGGCTCACCCCCAGGGGCACGGCGAAATCCGACACCGCGACGACAGTCCCCGCCCCGCTGCTGCCGGCCTTGATCACAAGTGGAAAACTCTCGGAAGCTGACCCAGCCGAAAGGTGCGTGTGATGGCCGAAGGCCCCGGGGGCTTCGCGCCGCAGCCGGATGTCGACTGGAGACAGACCGTACCGGTTCGAGATGAGATCGCGGGCAAGCTGGTGTCGCCGCTCATGTTCACTGAGAACGGAACTGGTTCCGAAGGCGAGATCGATTCCTTCGGGCGCCGTGAGTGTGATCGGTTGCATCGCTCCTCCATCTCGGGCCTGCATGGACATGCTCTCGCGCGCCGCGCCGCCAGAGCAACCATGGTGTTTCTGCTGGGGCTGGCCCCTTTTCGCCTCCTGCGCCAGACTGACGGCATGAGCGTGATCGAAAACTCGAAGGTGACAATCGTCGGGGCTGGCAGCGTGGGATCGAGCGTCGCCTACGCGTGTCTCATTCGAGGATCCGCGCGGCATGTCGCGCTGTACGACATCGCCGCGGAACGAGTCGAAGCTGAGGTGCTCGACCTCGCACACGGGTCTCAATTCACCGGCGCAAGCGATATCAGAGGGGGCAGCGATATCTCCGTCGCCGCCGATTCGAACGTCGTGGTGATCACCGCCGGTGCGAAGCAGAAGCCCGGCCAGACCCGAATCGAGCTCGCCGCTGTCAACGCGCGGATCATTTCGGACATGATGCCCGCCCTCCTCGCCGTTGCGCCGGACGCCGTGTACGTACTGGTCTCGAACCCCTGCGACGTGCTGACTGTGCTCGCCCAGGAGCAGTCCGGACTTCCCGTCGAGCGAATCTTCGCTTCGGGCACGGTGCTCGACACCTCGAGGCTGCGATGGAAACTTGCCCAACGCGCCGGCGTCTCCACCTCCAGCGTGCACGCCTACATCGTTGGCGAGCACGGTGACACCGAGTTCCCCCTATGGTCGCGCGCGACGATAGGAACCGTCCCCGTTCTCGACTGGGTGTCACCCGACGGGTCCCGGCTGACGGCCGATGACCTCGACGCGGTGGCTGTCGAGGTCCGCGATGCCGCTTACAAGGTCATCCAAGGCAAAGGCGCGACGAACTATGCAATCGGACTCTCCGCCGCGCGCATCGTCGAAGCCGTTCTGGGCGACGAGCACGCGGTGATGCCGGTCAGCACGGTTCTCCACGATTTCCACGGCGTCGATGGCGTGGCACTTTCGGTGCCGTCGATCGTCAACGCGCGAGGCGCGTTTCCGGTGCAGCAGACGGCCTTTTCTCCGAGCGAGATCGGCCTCTTCCGGCGGTCCGCTGACGCGCTTCGCGAGGTGGCGGCATCCCTGCGATGAACGACGCGCGTCGACCTCCGGCCGTCACTCTCGCCGTGGTGATCGTCTACGTCGGCGGGATAGCTAACACCGTTCTTGGCGTCCTGCTCCTACTGAGTCGCTACCGCGTCCCGTCCGATGACGTCCTGAGCGTCTCGCTGTTGGGGATTGCGGTCGCGCTCCTCGGTCTACTGACGGTGAGCGGCGCATCCGCCCTCGCTCGCGGAAGCCGTTTGGCCCGCGGTCTCGTAACCTCCTACCTCGGGCTCCTCGCCGTCCTGCAGATCGTGGCGATGACCACCACGACGCGCGACGTCTGGCCGTCAGCGTTCATCGCCACTGAGCTCATCGTGATCGTCCTGCTGTGGATACCGGCAAGCTCACGGTTCATGCGGACCTCGGCCGCTCCCCGGGTGTGAGCCGCAGGAGGTAGCGCCGGTGAGCGAACCGGACGCCCTCCACTCCCACGATTGCGACCGCGCTGATGCTGGCGACCAAGTAGGCCGCGGCCTCGCCTGGGTCGACGAGCTCGAAGAAGCCGACCGCGAGCGGAACCGTGAAGACCGCGGATAGTGCAACGAACATCGCACCGATGACGAGCGCCTTCCAGCGGGTCACCGGCCGGCTGAGGACCAGCAAAATCCAGATGCCGACGATTGCGAGGATGAGCGTCGCGCCGGTGCGAAGAGCGGGTTCCGGGACACCTAGACCCTCCGCCCATCGCGTGTACACGGTGAGCGCGGCCGCGACGATGAGTCCTACGGGGACGGCGAAGCTCAACGACCGTCGGAGGAATCCGGCGTGATATCGCTGATGGTTCGGCATCAGCGCGAGGAAGAACGCCGGGATGCCGATCGTCAGCCCGTCGGTGATGGACAGCTGGCGTGGGAGGAAGGGGAATTCCATGACGAGGACGCCGAAAACCACCGCCAGCGCGGTCGCATAGACGGTCTTGGTGAGGAAAAGCATCGACACCCGCTCGATGTTCGCAATGACCTGCCGCCCCTCCGCCACCACCGACGGCAGCCGCGAGAAGCGCCCGTCGAGCAGAACCAATCGCGCCACCGCCTTGGTTGCCGCCGCACCGGAATTCATCGCGATGCCGATGTCGGCCGTCTTGATTGCAAGGGCATCGTTCACGCCGTCCCCCGTCATCGCGACCACGTGCCCAACGCTCTGAAGGGCGAGCACTATGTGCTTCTTCTGATCGGGCGTCACCCGCCCGAACACCACCTCGCGCTCGAGTACCTCGGCGAGTTCGGCGGTGTCCTCGGGAAGTTCTCTTGCGTCGTATCCGTTCCCGGCTTCCACGCCGAGCGTGCGAGCAATCGCCGACACGGTGGCGGGATTGTCGCCGGAAATGATGCGAACCGACACTCCCTCATCACGGAAGTAGGCGAGCGTCTCGGCGGCGTCAGGACGCACCTGCTCCTCAAAACTCACAACGGTCACGGCTGTGAGCCCGGACGGTAGCTTTTCCGCGCGGACGAGGTTGTCGTCGAGTGAACGATCAGCGTAAGCGAGAACGAGCGTTCGCGAGCCCGACTCGGCAGACGACACCAGCAGCTCCCCGGTCCGCGTAGATCGGTCCGTCGCGCCTTCACCGAGAATCATTTCGGGTGCCCCGAACACCCACGTTCCGAGTTCCCCCGCAAACGACACTGCGCTCCACTTGCGCAACGAGGAGAACGGAATGGCGTGGGCGGCCTTCATTTCTCCGCTCGCCGGGAAAGGCTCGCGCAGGCATCGCGCCGTCGCATTCGCGTCGTCGGCGGCGCCGTACCAGCCGAGGACCTCGCGCCATCCGGGAAGCGCGATGATCTCCTGCGCATCACCGAAACGGATGTCTCCTGCGGTCAGGGTCCCGGTCTTGTCGAGACAGATGACATCCACTCGGGCCAGGCCCTCCACCGCGGCCAGCTCGTTCACCAGCACGTTCTTCGTACCGAGCTTGGCCGCTCCTACGGCGAAGGCGATCGACGTCATGAGCACGAGCCCGAGCGGGATCAACGCTGTGAGCGCCGCGATGGTGTTGACGACGGCCTGCTCCCAGTCACCCGTCTCGATTGCGGGACCCCATCCGCCCGCCACGATCATCTGCGCGTTCAAGACGAGAAGGCCGATCGGGCCGACTCCCCAGGCCACCCAGCGCAGGACACGATTCATCGATGATCGAAGTTCGCTCGAGACGAGCGTGAAGCGCTTGGCCTCTTTCGCGAAGCTGTTGGCGTATGACTCGGCGCCGACCCGGTTGACGCGGGCCTCGCCCCCTCCCCCCACAACGATCGATCCCGAGAGCACTTGATCGTCGGAATTCTTATCCACGGGATCCGATTCGCCCGTCAACATGGATTCGTCTATTTGGAGGCCCCGCGAGCGGACGATGAGCGCATCGGCGGGGACTTGATCGCCGGAACGGAGAACGAGAATGTCGTCCAGGACGACGGCTCTGGGATCGACGTCGGTGATCACCCCCTCGCGCAGGACACGGGCGCTCGGCGCGTTCATCAGCGCGAGACGATCGAGCGACGCCTTCGCACGAAACTCCTGCACACACCCGATGACCGCGTTGCCGACCGCCGACAATCCGAACAGGGCGTCCTGCCACCGCCCCACTAGCAACAGAACGAGAAAGCACCCACCGACGATTCCGTTGAAGAGCGTGAGCACGTTGGCGCGGATAATGCTCCAGGCGCTCCGGCTGGAATCGGCGACGTAGTCGTTCACGTGACCGTCGGCGACACGTTCGGCGACCTCTGCAGCGGTCAAGCCGTCGGTTCCGGGTGATCCTCGCTCAGTCACGACGCACCATTTCGAGTCCAGCCGCTGCCATCTGGCGCATGGTGGCATCCGGGAGGAAGGCGCGCACGAGAGCCGGGCCGATGCGCGTCAAGTCTCCCTCGTCTCGGTAGAGGAGGTAGATCGGCTCGTAACGTGGGTTGAACTTCTGCTTGAAGCGATGGAGAGAAGTGAAGCCGTAGACGGGCTCGAGGGCTGAGCTCACTTGTGTGAGTAGCCGTGCGATCGTCCCCTCGTCGCTGCTCGGCTGATGCGCCAGCGGCGCTCCTGATAACGACAGAGTCTGCGCCCCCTCCTGAGCGAAATGCTGAGCGGATGCACCGATGAGCAACTCCATCACGGGACCGAAACCGCCTTCGCGTCGTCGCATGAGATCGAGAGTCCAGCCGCGCACGCCGCTACCGTCCGCCCCGAACACCGGCAGCCAGCTGAGGAATCCTTCGACGTCGCCGACCGGCGACACGGCGAGAGCGATCCGCACGTCGGGGTCTTCTGCTTCGGCAAGGGTGCCTAGGGTGAATCTCATCTCGGGGAGATCTTTGTCGCCCACCCAGGAGTCCGACACGGCCCGAATCTGCTGGCGGATACCCCAGGTCTCCTCCGCCCAGGTGGACACGCGCACCGTCACGCCCTCACGCGTGGCGCGGTTCAGAGCGGAGCGCACGTGCGACCACGCTTTGCCAGTGAAAGTGAGACCTGGCAGGTCGACGATCGTGTCGTCCGCGATGATGAGCGAGCGCCAGCCCGCCGGGAGCACGTCCTTCGTGCGGTCGCTCGCGCTGAAGAAGCAGGGAATGAGCGCTGCTCGTTCGGTGGATTCGATGAAGCTGCGAGCGCTCTCCTCCAGAGCCTCAGCCGGCCCGAGAGGATCGGCGAGTGCGATCGCAACGCCCAGGTGCTCCTGGTACGCGACGATGCCCCGGGGTGTCGGCTGGTACTGCATTCCCTCCCACGTCGTCATCCACGACAAGGATCCCCCGCCCTCTGACTTCACCAGTCGACGGACGACCTCGACATCCACCGGCTCGGCGCCCTTACCTGTCAGTCGCCGATCGCGACGAGGAGAGAACGCACCGCGGACGGCGATCAACAATATGAGGTAGGCGAGCCACAGGATGGAGTGCGCGGTCGCTACTCCCCTGTTTTCGCCGATGATGTCCGTTACTGCTTCCGCATCCACGTAGAGCGGCACGATGTACGCGATGATCGAGAGAACGTTCAGGGTGGCGACCACCACCGTTACAAGCCATGCCCACCGGCGCCCTCGACGCAGCCCATTCGTCACGAACAGGATCACGACGGCATCGATCACCACATCTAGCCACGGCCCATCGAGAGCTTGCGTCTCCCCGAACGGACCGGCGGTAGGGATGAGGAGAGTGACGATTTGGATCGCGCCGAGGCACAGGCTGATCACGGAGGCGAGCAGTCGGCGCTCTCTCGAACTCGCCCTGCGGAAGCGGATCGAGCGGGTGGCGGAGATCGCGATGACGACAGCGACGGCGTGTTCTAGATCGGCGAGGGTTCCGAGGAAGAGTAGCCCGATCGCGATGTATCCGATGATCATGACGGTGACTCGTTGCCGCCACGGACGGGGCAGGAGCGATGCCGCCACAGCAAGGCAGGCCATGGCGCCTCCCGAAGGACCGACGTCTCGAACGGCCGCGACCTCGATCGCCCATTGCCACGGGAGTAGCGACCCCAATTGGAGTAGAAGAGCGGAGCCGAGGATTCCCGCGAGCTGACCACCACCGAACCAGAGGAGGGCAACTTTCCAGCCGCGCCGCCATTCCAGATAGGCCATCCCGACAAAGCCGATCACGGTTGGAACGTAGATACTCGGGTGGACGACGAGAAAAGTCCCCGTGAGGGGAGTCCACCAAGAGCCATCCTCGAACGACGGTAGCCCGTAGGAGAGGGTCTCCCACCAGGACTGGTCGGTGACGGGCCGCCACAGCCCTTGGCCGAGTATCCCAACCGCCAGCAGAATGACGATCACCGAAATCGTCGCCGGGGTCCGGGAGATCGAAGGTGCCACCTTTCGACGCTTCTCCCGGGTCGCAACGCCAGTCTCTTCATTGGTCATGGGCGTCCGAATCTTCTCTCGAATGTAGGTGGGATTCCACGCGTCAGCTCACAAGGGACAACGCAAAGACCCAGATGCAGACGAACGCGAGCATGCCAAGGCTGTACTTGATCGATGCGCGCAGGATCTCACTCTCCCGGCCACCGAGCCCGACCGCGCCGGCCGCGATGGCGATCGACTGCGGCGAGACGATCTTCGCAACCGTTCCGCCGGCGGTGTTAGCGGCGACGAGCAACGTGGGATCGACGTCGATCTGACCCGCGGTGACCGTCTGAAGATGCGCGAAGAGGGTGTTGTTGTTCACGACCGAACCCGTGACGAACACACCGAACCATCCGATGACGGGGGCGAGGAGCGGGAACACCACGCCCACCGCTGCCAGCGCATTACCGATCGTCGCGGTCCCTCCGGAGAAGTTGGCAATGTTGGCGATTACCAAGATCATCGCGATGAGCAGGATCGGACGCCACAGATCGCGAACCGTCCCGACGAGGGTGCTCAGGAGCTCCTTCGCCGTCACGCGCGGCATGGTGGCGAACGAAATCAGGACGGCGACGAGAATGGCCGTTCCGGTCGCGCTGATCGGAGCGAAGGCCCACGTCGACGTCACAGCGTCATCGGCACCCGCGGGTACGACGACACCTGTGATGCCAGGGATCGGGACGGCAACGCTGGACCAGGCAAGGAATCCGCCCTCGGTGAAGAGCCCTTTGAACCACGGCACGCTCCACACGAAGACACTGGCCGTGAGGATGTAGAACGGGCTCCAAGCGACCAACACGTCGCCGAAACCATGCGGAGACGCAGCCGCCGGCGCAGCATCGTTCTCCCGGTAGATACGTCGAGGCTTCCACACCCTCGAGACGAGGAAGATCGAGACCATACCGATCAGACCCGGGACGATGTCGGCAAGTTCGGGGCCGAGGAGCAGCAGGACCGCAGCCTGCGTCCCCGCGTAGACGACGGCGACGGTGGCGGTGACAGGCCACGTTTCGCGTAGCCCGCGGAAACCGTCCAAGATCGCGACGAGCAGGAAAGGGATGCTGAACGTCAGGAGTTGAAGGACGAGCACCATGTCGACGGACAGCTCCCCCAGGGGCACCTCGCCGATCTGAGCTCCGACGATGACGGGGATGCCGATCGCTCCGTACGCCCCTGCGGCGACGTTCGCGACCAGCGACAGCATGGCCGCCTTGACCGGACCGAAGCCGAGCTGCACGAGGAGCGCTGCGCAGATCGCAATGGGTACGCCGAACCCCGCCGCGCCCTCCAGGAAGGCTCCGAAGCAGAAGGAGATCAGAAGAACCTGGATCCTTTGATCCGGTGAGATACCCGAAATACTCCCCCGGATCACCTCGAATCGTCCGCTCGCGACCGTTATCCGGTAGAGCCACACGGCCATGATGATGATGTATGCGATCGGCCAGATCGCGGTGAGGATGCCGAGCAGCCCGGCACCACCGACGGAGCTCAGCGGCATCCCGAACGGCCACAACGCGATGACCACCTCAAGGACCACGGCGATCGCTCCCGCGGCGATGCCGCTCAACTTGAAAACAAGCAACGCCACAAGGAATGTCGCGATTGGGATGACCGCGAGGACCGCCGACAGCCACAACTGTCCGGTGGGATCGAGAATCTGCATCCACACCGGCGGAGCTCCTCACCGTTCGTCTCTGCTCCCAAGGGAGCCCGTCCACGTCACCGTACTGATAACGCCGTGCTGACAACAGATGTTGTTCACAATTGTCCCGAAACGCCTGGAGCTAGCCGCTGAGCCCGGCAATCATTAAGACCGCGGGATTGTCGAAATGAGCATGCGCGCGGTGACCGGTAGCCCGCCCGGGACGAGGCCTCACCGGATTCCCCAGAACGCCACTCTCGGGCGTTGTCGAGCTCTCAGGACGCGAGGCTCCGATCGGCGAAGACCTTCTCGTCCGCCCCCCGAATCACAAAGGCAACGCCAACAAGGGCGATCACGATCGCGATGATCTCCAGTCCGCCACCCAAGGCAGCGAATGGTCCCGGCGTGCCCCGACCGAGCGCAAATGTGGAGAAGTCCCAGAGACCGTGAAGGATCATGGCCCACACGAGACTTCCTGTCACTCGGCGCAGGATGTAAAAGATGGTTCCCGCGCCGAACGCGAGGACGACTTGCTGAATAGTCGAGCCGATCGCTGCGCCATTGATCGCATTCACCAAGTGCATGAGCCCGAAGAGCGCTGAGGTGAGGAACCAAACCCAGACTTCAGACAGGCGACTGCGGAGGCCAACGAGCAAGAGGCCGCGTGTAGCCAGCTCCTCGGTGAAACCTACGAGCAGCAAGACGACGGATGCCGCAAAAAATGCCACATCGTAGGATGCCCAGTCGACCGACACGAAGTTGGCGATGAGAGCGATCACCATAACGGCCGGGGCGATGATCGGCCATTTGTGACCGGCGCGGTGGCGGTCGCGCAGGGCTGGACGCCACCAACCGAGGGCAGTCGTGGTGATAGCGAGAAGGATCGCACCGATCACAAGCGAGAGGCCGGCGCCGAGGAAGAGGTTCCCACCAGTGTCACCGAGCTCGGTGTATGGGATCCCCGACAACTGCTGCACGATGAAGACCACGACGACGTAGGCAAGGTAGATGACGATGCCGATCCACACGCGAGGCTGTACACGGTACTTTTCGAGGTTTGCTGTACTCATTTGCAGTCTCTCTACGGGGTCAATCGAAGTACCGGTTCGCGCGCGCGGTGTAGAGCAGACCGATTCCGGTAGCCGCCAGTAGCACGGTGATGATCGAGCCAATCAGGACGTTCGCGTTCTGATGGAGGATGGCTTGTAGTACGGCACTGATGATGCTCAAGGTGAGTGAAACGGTGACGATGACGCGAGCGATGTTCTTGCCGCTGAAGAGTCCGAAGCTGACGAGCAGTGTGATGATCCCGATGACCATTGCGACCCACGTGGAAGGGATCGAGATTCCGGCCGGCGAAAGCACTCCGACCAGAACGAGGACGGAGAGGCCGATCTGCAGGATGGCCGTGATCCAGACGAGGACGGCGACGAAGGTGACGCCTCCAGGGCGGCTGTCGTTGGACACTAGGACTCCTTATTTTGGAGCGGCGCGAGAAGGTCCTTGAGGCCGAGCCCGCCGATGTTCAGGGCTTCAAACTCCAAGGTTTTACCGGTGGAGGTGTCTGTGAGTTCGATCACGCGAGCGGTTCCGCTGTGGCGTCGTCTGACGCCGAGGGCGCTTCGATCGATATGTGCGACCGGGTCCAGGTTCTTCCACCCACCGACGACGCCCGTTGATCGCCGACCCAACACGTAGAGCTTGGTCTCGGATAGGGCAAGCACGATCGATGGGTAGCTACCCCTCGAGGCACTGTGGGCACGTTGCGCGAGCATGCTGCCCGCAACTCCCCAAGCCATCTGGTTGTCTCCACCTACCCCGACCCCGATGACGGCGCCTAGGACTCCCGATTCCGTCGATCCGCGTGGCATGACGACCGCCACGTCGATGATCTCGTCATCCGGGATAGCGGCCTGCGCCCCATCTCGTGCGTGGTCTTCCCTGGCCATGAGAACCCTCTCGTCGTTTTTCAGGACATTACTGAACAACCCACCAAGTGTCGAGAGGGCGGAGGAGCTTTTCACGAAAGCTTCCGATCTCGCTCTGGGAGCGTTGCCGCGTCGTCAGGTTCACCTTTCGCAGTAATGCACCGCGCTTCACGACGCTGGAGTCGGCGGTCGTGGATGAATGAGACTCTTCGGCTGTGGGACGGTATCCAGAGGTAGCGCGGCGACCCCGGGTGGCGGTCAGCAGCCACTGCGGGCGCCTTTCCGAGAGGACTCCCCCGTCGGTGTCAGGCCCTCTCGTTCCGACGGCGAAACACGACAAGGACCAAACCCAGAACTAGTAGCGCGATGCCCATCGCGACGACACCTGGCTGAGGATTCCCACCTGTTCTGGGTATGGTCTCTCCACCAGCCGGGTCACTTCCTTCGCCGCCTGACGGGTTCTCTCCGACTCCCTCACCGGGAGTCGACGGGCCGGCGGCCTCGGAGACGATCAGGGCGACGGACGCCTGCAGGGATGAGTCAGGAGTCACATCTGTCGCCGTCGACGCCACGACACTGTTCACCACGGTGCCCTCCGTCCCGGCTCTCGCTGTAATGATCACCGTCGCCGTCTCGGCAGAAGCAACGTCACCGACGACGCATCGGACAACGCGATCACGGACGTTGCAGCGATCGTCGGCCGTCGCCGGATCGGACAGTGCCGCCGGGATTTCGTCCACGATCACCACGCCCAATGCAGCACCGGGCCCGGTGTTCCGAACGCCGATTTTGTAAGTGACGAGATCCCCGACGGCCGCCGTCGGATGTGCGACCTGCTTCGAGGTCTGGAGCGTCGCGGGTGGCCGGGATGCCCTCACCGAGACAGCAGCCGCGTTGTTGCTGAGGTCGGGGTCTGCCACCTGCGAAGCGGCCCGGTCGCTCGTCGCGGTGTTTCTCAACAGGCCTTCATCGGTTGCACGTGCGGTGATGACGAGGGTCTCTTGCGGCTCGGCGAGCGGCAGTTTGGCGGGCTCCAAGCCAGCCGGAATCACCCAGACTCCCGACTGGTCGTCATAATCGCCCGCGGACGGCTCCGCGGAGACCAGATCCCACCCATCCGCGAGCATGTCCGCCACCGTTACCGGGCCAGAGTCATCGGGCCCAGCATTCGCTACTCCGACGGTGAATGTGGTGACCTCACCCACGAACGTGGTGGAACTGTCCGCGGTCTTCGTGACGACGATGTCTGCGGCCGGAACGTAAACCCGCGCGGTTGCCACGTTGTTGCTCAGGTCCGGGTCGGGCGCCGAGAAACTGAGGACCCCCACGGTGTTCTCGATTCGTCCGGGTTCCTGGGCTGTCGCGTCGAGGGTCAGGGTCGCGCTCGCTCCGGCAGCAAGTTCGGGCAACGACCATCTTCCGGACTCTGCGTCCCAGCCACCCGACGAAGGCGAGGCGTTGCCGACGCCCACGGCACCGGGATCAGCTACGACGACATCCTTCGCGGCGATAGGTCCTTCGTTCCGGACCGTGACGGTCCACCGGAATGGAGCGTCCAGCCTCACAGAGGCGGACGAAGGTGCTTTCGTGATGGTCAGGTCCGTGTCGGACGATCCCACGACCGTTGCAGTGGCCACGTTGTCAGCAGTATCGGTGTCGATTTCGTTCATCGTCCGGAGAGCCACCGCATTCACGGCGGCGCCGGGTTCGTCCACGCGGGCGCGGATGATGAGTGATGCCGATTGTGTGGGTGCGATCTCCCCGATCGTCCAGACGCCCGAACTCGGGTCGTATGAACCGTCGCCGTCCGCCGACACAAAATGCAAACTCTCCGGTAGTGAGTCGAGCAGCGTGACCCCGGTAGCCGGCAGCGTCCCTCCGGTGTGTCGTGCTGTGAGCGTGAAGGAGACCGTCTCTCCGACGGGCACGCGGCTAAGAGGGCTCCCGTCGTCAGGGACAGCGGACTTTGCGACGCCTACATTGACGCGAGCAGAACCCACGCGCACCGTGGCAGACGCCGCGTTGTTGCCCGGTTCAGGATCGTCAACAAGCGGCGACGAGATGACTGCACTGTTCACCAGCGTCCCAGTCCCGGTCAGTTCACCGGTCACTCTTAGAACAGCGGACGCGCCCGCCGTCAGTGTCCCCACGTTCCATTCGATTGGCGCCCCCGCGGGCGGCAAGGGTGCCGGCGTCTGTCCGCCGGTGCCGTCGATCAGAGTCAGCTCAGTGAGCTCGAACCCCGGTGGCAGCGTGTCTTCGACTCGGACTTCCCGCGCCGTCCCCGGTCCCTTGTTCGAGGCGACAAGATCGAAGGAGGCCTCTTGTCCCGCCGCGGCGTCCGTCACGGACGCTGACTTGAGAATCGAAAGATCAGCTGGATCCCGGTCTACTTTGAGGACCGCCGAGTCACTGTCGTTCGCTGGGTTCGGGTCACCCGGAGTGGATCCGGGTCGGAGGCTGGCGATGTGCCGGTACGTGCCGAGGCGATCCGCGCTCAGTGCGATGTTGAAGGACACCGTCTCGCCCACCGCGAGCTCACCGATCGTCCAAAGTCCACTGTCGGGGTCGAAAGAGCCATCCCCCGAGGACTGCCGTGGCAGATAAGGCAGGGCCGGCGGCAAGCCGTTGGCCACGACCACGGCGCTCGCGGCGAACGGGCCACGGTTGGTGGCGCGAACGGTGAAGATGGCGATCTCGCCCAGGGTCAGCTCGTCGATATCGGCGACGGTGGTGACGGCAATGTCCGCGGTTGGGACGGTCGCATTGACAACGACCTGGTCTCGATCATTGGCCGGTTCGCGATCGTACTGGTCGACCGCCGCGACCAACGCGCTCGTGGTGAGGGTTGTTCCCGTCCCGACGGTCCCAATGACACGAAGGGTGGCCGTCTCTCCGACCCCGAGAGCTGGTATCGACCAAAGCCCTCCATCGCGGTCGTACTCACCCTCGCTCGCTTCAACATCGTTGACGACGAACCGTCGGTCGGAGGCGTCGCTCGGGAAAGAGTCGGCGATCCGCACGCCTGTTGCCTCGACGGGACCTCGGTTGGTCGCCGTGATCGTGAATGTCGCGGACGCTCCTACGACAGGCTCGCTATCGTCAACATCGACCGCGACAGCGACGTCGGTCGCAACGGGGATGGTGCGGCTCACTTGGTCTGAGGCGATGCGCTGACCGATCGCTGTCGAGCCCGTAGCTCGCGCAACGTTGACGAGAACCCCGTCTGCGTTGAGATCGGCGGGCTCAATGATCGCGGACGCGACGCACGTCAGGGAAGCGCCGGGGGAAAGACTGTCGGCCGGGCAGCCGATACTGGCGGCGGGGATGCGATCGTCCCCCACGCGCACGCGGAGCAGGTCACTTTCTCCGGTGTTGGTGACGATGTACGAGTACTGCACCTGCTGTCCGATGACATACGGCCCGGGGCTTGTGACATTTTTGGTCAGCGTAAGGCGCGAAGTCAGAGGAACCGTAACAACGCGCTCATCAGACTCCACCGAGAGCCCGGCCACGAGGCCTTCCGCGTGGGCGGTGTTGACGATGGCGCCCGCCTGGACGTCGTTCGAGTTGACCCTGTTCGTCGCCGTACATGTCGTCGTCGACGTCGGCGCGGGCGCCGGGTCCAACACGGTGCGCTCGCAATCGATGTCGGTAGAGGCGATTCGGTCGTCAAGGATCGTCAGATTAGAGACCTGCGAGGTTCCCGCGTTGGTGACGGTGTAGACGTAAGGGATACTCGTCCCAGCTGTGATGACACCGGGCAGCGGACCGTTCGAGCGGTCGACCTGCTTCTCAAGTTGGAGATTCGCAAGCGGGCGGATGGTTGTGACCGTGACCGCGCGGATCAGGTGTACGTCGGTCGAGTAGCCCGTCGATGCGGACAGGCCCAGCTTGTAGGTGGTCGGCCCTCCCGCCGGGAGGGGAATGTTCATTTCGTCAACCCATCCCGTGGTGTCTGAGTACTTGACCCTGACGATGACTCTCGGATCACTCTGGTCGGCGGGGTCGACCTGAATGTTCACGACGCGCTTCGCCGAGCCGATGGCGGCGGCCCGAAGCGTCCCGACCCCTCCGTTCAGTGTGGTGCCCGGAGCGTAGGGGCTGGGGCTCGGCCTTGGGATGGTCGCGCCAAGCCAGCAGTACCCCGAGGATCCGTCTCCGGGGCCGCGCACCGTGATGACGTTTGGTGCTGCAGGACCGCTCCAGGACGAGGGGGATCGCTGCCCAGCCGGGCAACCGACACCGCGGCCTTCCGCGTCGTTGTAGTAGTTCCCGTAAGCGTCGAGACCGATGCCGAGGTAGCCGCCCGTGACACCCGGTTCGTTAACGAACGGCGCGTATCCCAAGCTCCCACCACGCCCGCCGGTTTCCGACAAGTCAGTCGAGCCATCGACGAGGAAGAAGCCGATACCGTCTGCGCCGGACCCGCCGTACTGATACTGCTCGAAAGTGATGGAGGCGCCTGAGGTGGCCGGGATAGGACGGTCGTACAGAATGCTGCCCTCCCGAAGCAAGGCATTGTCGGTGAGCTGTAGATAGCCCGGCTGCGTTCCGATTGATGGAACGGGCCCCTGTTGGCGCGCGGAGCACGACGGGATCTTGGCCGCACCATCGGGAGGTGTTGACCCCGCGGGCGCCCCAGTAAGGCAGGCATCCTGTAGGGCCGTCCACGCCGAGTCCGGGACGACCCCGCCCGCGAAGGTCTCCGACACTACTGCCGATCCGCCCGTCGGTGGGTCTGCAGAGGCAGGCATGGCCCACCCCACGGTGAGGAGACCGGCGATCAGCGTCGCAGGAAGGCAAAAAGCGAGGATGCGCCGAGGGCGCTGCCGGATGCGGCGGGCAGGGAGGCGGAAGCCTTTTCGAGCAGAGGTCTGGGGGAACATGCAGGCTCCTTGCGAGAGTCGATTGCCGCCAGTGAAGCGCATTACACGGCATCCCACCACCATCGCGAGTGTTTTCGTCCTCCTTATGGTCGTTCGAGCACCAAAGTCACGCCGCCTCGAGAGCCCTCAGAAGCGCGTCGAGTTCAAGGTCATCGCGGCGAGGAGGTTCGAATCCCAGCCGACACCTTGTGGTCCGATCGATGAGCAAGATCCCGTCGGTTGTTTCGGTCTCACGACGCACCTCGAGGTCCCGTCGTTCGATGTGTCCGAGGGTCGTCAGCCCCTGCCACCCGCGGGCGTGGTGCGCCGCATGTCGACCGAGAATGTGTAATCGCATCGGCGTGAGCGCGAGGATGATCGTCGAATAGCCCCCGATGACCTCCGGCGGTCCTTGCCGCTGAACGGCGACCGCCGGTGTGCCCCACAAGAAGGGGCGAGAGTCCCGGAAGCGCTGGGTGCGTCCGACGGTGTGGAACAGACTCAGGCTGTGCGGTGTCGCAACGGCGACGTCCAGCACGGTTTCATCGGGGATCGCGCTCTGCGCGCCTCGCCGAGCGTGGTTCTCGCGTGACATGGAACCTCCGATTTCCCACGGTAGGGCACGCTGACGGGCCCCCCACAGGATCAGAGGTTAGAGTCCACAGGTCAAAATCACTCCGTCGATGGGCATCCGCGTCACCCGAAGACCCGGTGTCGTTCCGACGGACGCGGTGATCAGCGTGTGCCGAGGTACTGATCACACCATGCGGTAACGCGTGCACCCGGCTCGATGACCAGGGCGGGCTGAGAGGGGGAATACCGATGGACGTAGCCGCACAAGAGCGCGCGATGCATCTGATTGGTCAGTTCAGTGATCGGATGACGCGCGTTGTTGATGCCGCCTTCGGCACTGAGTGGGCGGAGATCGAGGACATTCTCGCCATCGCAGCCATCGTCCACGAAGGGTCCGTCACGACGCGACGCTTGTCCGAGATGAGTGGCCTCGACCGGCGCGCAACCTCCCGGACCGTTTCCCGAATGAAGAGTGAAGGAGTGGTCGACACCCGCCCAGCATCACAGGATCGTCGGGCGGTGGCGGTTGTTCTTACCCGGGACGGGCAGCGTCATGCTGACGAGTTGCGCCGATCACTGGTGCAGTTCTTCGTTGACGCTTCGCAGATCTCCGGCGAGATACACCGCGGACTTGCGCCAGATCGCAACAGCCTGCAGACAGAAGGCGCCGCAACAGCTGACGCTACGGAGCTCCTGATCCGCACCTGCGAGGCAGGAATCGCGCTCGTTCGAGCTATGCCGCCATCGGCGGTCGAAGGGCGATTAGCAGGTCGTCAACGCGCCGCCCTCGTGCAGATCGCTCGGTCGCCGGGTACCCGTCCCGCCGAGCTGTCGGCGGCTCTCCAGGTTTCCCGCTCGGGCGCTTCGTACATCGTCGACCAACTGCATGCGAAGGGACTGATCTTCCGCACACGCGGCAAAGTGCCTCATGATGGACGCGCGGTTGTCCTCGAAGCGACACCAGCCGGCTTCGCAGCTGTGATGGCGGTGGCCGCGGAGATCGAGAAGCAGCGCGAACCTCTCGCTGACTTGTTCGCTGAAATCGAGGCATGGGCGCCGTCGCGGGATGAGTTTGCGACGACGAGCGCGGTGATCCACACACGGAAATGAGTCGGGATGGGACGAGACGGAACGTCGAATGCGTCGTCTGCCCCGTTGACTCGCGGTCTGAGTAATCGCCACATCCAGCTGATGGCGATCGGGGGCGCTATCGGGACAGGACTGTTCCTCGGCTCTGGCATCGGCATTCATCGAGCTGGTCCATCGATCATCCTGGTCTACGTCGTCGTTGGAGCGATGCTTTTTGTCATGATGCGCGCCATGGGCGAGCTACTACTGTCGGACACCGGCTATCGGACATTCCAGGACTTTGTTGCAGAGTACCTGGGCGAGTGGGCTCGCTTTTTCGTCGGATGGACCTACTGGCTCTGCCTGCTCTCGATCGCAACAGCCGACATGGTTGGCGTTCAAACGTACGCGCGCTACTGGTGGCCGGGGCTCCCCGGGTGGATACCGCTGCTCCTCGCGCTAGCGATTGTCCTCGCGCTGAACCTCATTGCCGTCCGCGCGTTCGGGGAGGCCGAGTTCTGGTTTGCCCTCATCAAGGTGCTCACCATCCTCGCGCTGATTCTGGTCGGTGCGATCCTTATCGCGACAGGGTTCACGTCACCGTCCGGCCACACCGCGAGCGTGTCGCAGCTGTGGGAGAACGGCGGGTTTTTCCCGAACGGGCCAGCGGGCTTCCTCGGAGGATTCCAGATCGCGATCTTCGCGTTCGCAGGGATCGAGTTGATCGGGACGACGGCAGCGGAGGCGAAAGACCCAGCGAAAAACCTTCCGCGAGCGATCAACCAGGTCCCCATCCGGATCATGTTCTTCTACGTTCTCGCGCTCGGCGTGATCGTGTGCGTGACCCCATGGTCTGACATCAGCCCTGACCGAAGTCCTTTCGTTGCGCTCTTCCAGCTTGTCGGCATCACCGGCGCCGCGGCCGGCATCAACGCGGTCGTCTTGTCCTCCGCGATGTCGGCGGCGAACAGCGGGCTGTTCTCGTCCAGCCGTACGATCTTCGGGCTCGCGACTTCGCAGCAGGCGCCGAGCTCACTGTCGCGACTCACTCGATCGGCAGTCCCCGGGTCGGCCCTGCTCCTCAGCACATGTGTTGTGCTGTTCGGGGGCCTATTGGGGTCCATTTTCGAGGACGCGTTCCAGCTCGTCACCACGATCTCCGCGATCCTGTTCATCTTCGTTTGGTCGATGATCCTGGTGGCGTACATCGCCTATCGTCGGCATCGGCCAGACCTGCACCGCGAGTCGTCGTACCCACTGCGGTGGGGACTTTTCCTCAGCTTCGGTGTGCTGGCGTTCTTCGCTCTAATGCTGGTCGTCCTCGCGCTCGACAGCCAGACACGAATACCCGTAGCCGCTACTCCCGCCTGGTTCGTAGTCCTGGCGATCGCGTGGCGCATCGTGAGTCGTCGCCGGGCACGCGTCGCGGCAACACCCAACGTGGGGACGGGATCGCGGAACTGCTCCACCGAATGAGGCTTCCGGTGACGGTTCGGCTGAAGTTGTTCAGAATTGTCCCGAAAACCGCTACGGTCATCTTGAGCGGTCCTCGAATGCGGCTCCGAGGAACGAAAGGGGGTACGCATGCCTCGCGAACGACCAGCTGGCGTACTCGTCGTCGTCCTCTTAGCTTGGTTTGGTGCTGTGGCACACATCGCGGCGGGTGTTCTGACGCTGACACGGGTCTTGAACCCGGAGGGCGTCACCAATGAGACGGCCTGGATCGCCATCCTCGTCGGGGTGACCTCGTTCGCGCTCACGTTCTCGCTGTTCACGGGGAGAAACGTCGCTCGGCTCCTCGTCACGATCGGATACGCGCTGTCTTTCGGTGCAGCCGCGCTGCTGCTCGGAACGCACCCCCTGAACTGGCTTGCTCCAACGCTGGCAGGTGTTTTCGCCCTGATCGCCCTAGCTTTGCTCTACAGCCCGGCCGCCAACGAATTTTTCCTTCGCCGCGGACCGCTTCGAACTCCCATCGGCTTCGACAGGTGATGTGGACGAGATGACAACTGCCGCACAAGAGACCCACTCGCGCACACGCCGCAGATGGCGCGGCATCAGGGATAACGGTGGGTGGCGGAAAGACATAGTCATCTCCGCCGCTTCCGGATCCTCGGCTACCCGCGGTTTCGTGGCGCCCGACTCGAAGGCAGCGAACTACCTCTTCAGGACATAGGACCAGGAACTCCCGCGGATGGACACCCAGCTGCCTCAAATTGTGCCGCATTCCGAGCGCGTCAGATACTTAGGACTCGACGGTCTGCGCGGTATCGCTGTGCTGCTGGTCGTCGGCTATCACCTGCTCCCGGTCGGCCTTCTACCGGGCGGCTTCATAGGCGTCGACATGTTCTTCGTCCTGTCCGGATTCCTCATCACGTCGCTTCTTCTTCGAGAAAAGGCCACGACCGGACGGGTGCGACTCGGCACGTTCTGGCTTCGGCGCGCGCGCCGCCTCCTCCCAGCGCTCGCACTCACCGTGGTGGTCAGCGGCGCTGCCGCCTGGGCATTGGGGGGTGACATCTTGGTGGGGATACCCGTCCAAATGATCGGGGCGGCAACCTTCACGTATAACTGGATCGCGGTAACCGCGGGGGGCGACTACTTCGCGAACACCGCTCCCGAGTTGCTGCGCAATCTCTGGTCGCTCGCCGTGGAAGAGCAGTTCTACCTCCTGTGGCCCATCCTCTTCATCCTCGTGACGCTCGCCCGCTCTCGTGTCGCCCGGGTCGCTCTAGTCAGCGCTGCCGGCCTCATCAGCATCGTGATCGCAGTGATCGTTTTGAATGCCACGGGGGACGTATCCCGGGTCTATTACGGCACAGATACGCACGCGTTCGGTCTGCTCTTCGGCGCTGCGCTCGCGTTCGCGACTTTCGGAATCCTCGATAAGCCTCAACTTCCAGCGACGCCGGTCATCATCCTCGCGAATGGATGGAGGGCGATCTCTGATCCTCGCTTGCCAGTCCCGAGGGTCTTCGACCGCTCTATCAGGAACGTAGTGACGTCCGCCGGCGTCATCTCCCTCGTCGCGCTGGTGACGCTGTCCGCAGTGCAGCCGCCCCCCGATTCCGCGTACCCCTTCTATCTGCTGACGGGGTCGCTGATGTCCGTACTCGCCATCCTGGCGTGCGTGTGGCCGGGGTCGCGGATCGGCGCGGCAACTGATAATCCACTGCTTCGGTGGGTGGGGGAACGCTCTTACGGTATCTACCTCTGGCATTGGCCCTTTCTCCTCCTTGCGACAGAGGCGACGCGATCGGCCGAGACAGGGAACGTCTTAGCTCCCGTGCTTGCCGGAGTTCTGACGATCGTCGCGTCTACTGCGTCGTATCGCTGGGTCGAGGTGCCCATTCGCCGACTCGGATTCCGAGGAGCGATCGCCGCCTTTCGCGCACACGGCCACGACAGCGTCCGGCGACGGATCGTTCCTGTCATCGCGGCTGTCACCAGCGGTGCGCTCCTGGCCGCCTGCACTGCGGGGGTGGTCACGGCTCCGACGGAAACCGAAGCCGCTCGCCAGATTGCGGCAGGCGAGGCGGCCATCGCAGAAGCGGATCAGCCCCCAGTCCCGGCGCCCAGCAAGGCGCAACCCCCGCACTCCGACTCTCTGCCGACGCCTCGATCGTCGCCAACAAACAGCCCCCTCCCATCCGCCGGTCCGCCTCCGACGATTCCCCTAGCAACGCCCAGTGCGGCTCCGACACCGCCCCGACCGACGCGATCCGAGCCACCGCGAGATGACAACGAGGAAGTGTCGGGGAACGAGGTGACTGCGCTCGGTGACTCAGTCATGCTCGCGTCTTCGCGGTCTCTGATCGCGAGCCTCCCGGGGATCTCCATCGACGCAGAAGTCTCGCGCTCAATGTGGGCGGCGCCGCGGATTCTGTCTTCGATGGCGCGACGGGGCGAGCTGCGCCGATACGTGGTCGTCGGGCTCGGTACGAATGGAGCTGTCAGCCGCTCACTCCTTGAACGAGTCCTGGATGCTGTGGGCTCTGAACGGACCTTGGTTCTCGTGACTCCCCGCGCCCCAAGGCAGTGGATAGACGGCGTGAATCGCAACATCGGGGCGTTCGCGTCCGGCCATTCCAACGTCGTGGTGGCGGATTGGAATGCAGCTGTGAGCGACGTGCCGGGAGCGCTAGCCAGCGACGGTATCCATCCGACACGGAAGGGCGCAGCCATCATGACCGAAACGCTCGTGGCCGCCCTCAATGAGCATGACGCGACGTGACGGCGGCGCCCCTGCAATCGACAGCTTTTCGATCACCCGGGACGGCGACTATCTCGTGAAGCCGGTCCGGCCCCATCCACACCGGGGCGGTCGCAGACGGGTTCAGCGTAGTGTCCCGGTCACAGGTTGCAGGGTCGATACGTTAGGCGGCGCTGAGACCCGCGAGGGGCAGAAGGGTGTTTCGCGACCACGCCGAGAGGGTGGCCATCTCCAGGAGTATGGACATCGGCAGAGCGAGCCTGCACGACGTAGGCCAACGGACCCCCATCGATTGCGGCTACTCGCGCAATGGTCATTGGATTCTGAACCGGACGACACCAACGATTGCTAGTGCAGCGGGGGCGAGCAGAAGCGCGATCCACCACGGAGGCCCGTGCTCAGCAGCGCTTCCCGGCTCAGCCGTCGCCGCTGGCGAAGAAATTCGCACACCCCGTACGAGCAGCCGATCGGAGTTGATGTAGCGCGGCGTGCACGTGACCAGAGTCACAAGGTCGCGTCCTGGAACTTGGCGAAGCTCTTCGAGCTGCGCAGGCGAAACGACTTCGATCTGGTCCACACGATATCGGAGTCGCTGCCCGAGGACCTCCACCTCGAACTCGTCGGTGACGACAAGAGCGTCCAACTCATCGAACATTTCGGCCCCGGTAAACCCATTGTGTGCGGTCAGCACCGCATGCGTTCCGCTCCCGCCCACTGGCAGGCTCGACCCATAGAGGTGGCCGACACCCCGACTCAGTGCGGTCTCGCCTGTTCCGTGAAAAACAGGCAACTCGACGTCGAGGCGAGGGATTCTGATCGCTCCAAGCGGCGCGCCTTCGCCGTGCGCCAACTTCGACATGTACGCCGCATCTCCCGTCTCTCCCGACCAGGAGGCACCCCCCTCAGTCGGTACGTACGGGTCACTGAGCGGACTATTCCGCAGAAGCTTGTTGTACCGCACCGCGTCCGCGAGGAGCGCATCACGTTCTTCATCCCCGAGTCCAGAGATCTCACGTGAATAGTCGTCAAGATCGCGCGACCGGGTCCCCTCCCCGAACCAGCTGAGAGCGGACGGTAGCGCGAGCGCAACACCCGCGAGGAGTGCAAGAGCGAGGATAAGCAGCCGGCGTGGAGAAGCGAGCCGGCGAAGACCTGATCGGTCTCTGCCAGCTCGCCTCTCCGTCGGAACAGCCGTCACTTAGGCGTGAGCGCGCCGCGAACGAGCGAGAAGCAAGATCATGCCCCCGATGAGCAGCACGCCGATGATGTAGAAGATGTGCGGCGGAATGACTCCACCCGTCAGGGGAAGAGTGAACCCACCGTTGACTGGCACGTTCTCGACGGTCAGTGCAACGATGCTGGCGGTGGTGTTGTCCGTCGTGATCGTGAATGGGACAGGATCGGGCAGCAGCTCGTACCCGCTCGGAGCTGCGGTCTCAACGAGCCAGTAGTACTGGTACGCCGGGCTGCTGGCAGTGATGAAGTCACCACTCGCGTAGTCGGAGTAGCGCAACGAGCTAAGCAGTGCGACCCCATCAGAGCCGGTCGTGCCGTCGATCCCGGTCGCGGTCGCCGTGCTGAAGTCATTGGTGTGGGAGGAGAACACCTGGAAGCTCGCACCCGCGAGTGCGGTACCGGCGGGGTTTTGTTTCGTGACCCGGACGCCGCCCCACCGCGTCGTGATCCCCGGCACCTCGGTGACGATCCCGGTCTGGTTGATCGTTGCGGTGTTCTCTATCTCGCCCCGCGCGCCCGCAGTGACGGTCGTGTCGACCTCGACCACCACCTGCGTCGTTGACGGGTCAGCAGCATTCAGTTTCGCGAGGCCCGTCGGCGTCAGCGCCAAGGTCACCTCGGTGCGCGCACCTTCGACTGTCGTGCCGACGGTGTAGTCCGTCGTGGGCGTGAGCGCCGCTGACCCCAAGAACGCGCGTGCCGTGAGGAACCGGAGCCGCTCGTCGAGAAGGTCGGTCACGATGTACTCGTCGTCGTCGCCGTCCTCGATGTTGCCAGTGATCGTCCACGTGACCGTCGAACCAGCAGAGCCTGCAATGTCACTGCGGACAGCATCCGCATCCTCAACGCCCTTCGACGTGATCGCCCGGTTCTTCGGGCTGACGGTGACGTCGTACGTCCAGGCCGTGCCCGTGGCATCTGTCGTGGGGACCGTCACGAGGAACGGCCGAACGGGGTCAAATCCCGATGCCGGCGTACTTTCGACCACGTAGTACAGCCCGAAGTCGAGATTCGTGTACACCTGGCCGGAGCCGTCTGAGGTGGTGGGGGTGAGTGGCGTGGTGGCATACCCCGCCCCGTTCAGCGCCGCCTGGGTCGGGTTATCTCCCACCTGAGAGGAGAGCGCCTCAACCTCACGCCAACCGTCGTTCGTTGTGAGGTCCGGCGCTCCGGCTTGGGTGGAACTCTCGACGGAGTACACGGTGTAACGGGCCGTCGCCCGTTGCTTCTCAATCGTGAGGGAAGAAGTGCCGTCTCGCGAGAGATCGACATCTGCTGCGGAGGCGGGAACCGCCACCGCGAGGGCGGCGACTACGCCACCTACTACTGCGGCGGCAATCAACCGCCAGTGTCTTTTCACACGTGAGTTGTACACGGTCGTTGCCCCCCTGGCTTGGCTGGTATGGCAAGGAGAGTAATGAACGCGCTCCCGTAGCGCCACTGTTGGGCTTCGATGTTCACCTACTCGAAATGGCACCGCAAGTAGAGTCAGGCTAGATGGCCGCCAGCGTCGCGATCTTCTTTCTCGGGAGCGGCCGCGGCCAGTCTGCGATTGCGAGGTTGGGCTTCTATCCTCACAGCGGCGCTGGCACCGATCAGCCAGGTTCACTGGGAAAAGTCAGGCCAACGAGCGACCCGTCGACCCTCATCCCCGGCACGTCGTCATGAAACGCGTCGGTCGGGAACTGATCCATCGCAGACATGGGGCCAAGCCCGACATTCACCGGCCGCCCACGCGCTCCGCGTCCGTCGGCTTCACGCACATTCTGGATTCGAGCCCAGTGCCGGAACAGGCTCCCCTCGTCCGCGTCGAGAAGAGGACGGGTACTCCAATAGATCATCTCTAACGGTGCGGTGTCCGGCTTGGCAGGACGGAAACTTACGCCGGGAAGTTATCTGGGACGGGCCGGCGAAGAGGTAGGTGATGCTTGTGCTTCTCGGGGTCAGGAGCGTAGCGCAGGGTGGCGAGGTTGCCTTCGGGCCACCGTTTCCTCACGTACAGCAGCACGAGGGCGATGATGAGGACGCGGGCGAGCATTCCGGGGATGCCCGCTTCTGGTCCGTAGTCGCCTCCGCTGAGGATCTGCGCGCCGGTGGACGAGGTTGTGAACCATCCTGCGACCAGTGACTCGCCGCTGATGGGTAGTCCCCAGAGTCCCTGGGACAGATTCCAGCTGAGGTGCAGGGCGAGGGGGAGCCAGACGCTGCGGGTGGCGAGGAATGCGACGGCGTAGATCACGCCTCCCAGGCCCGTGCCGAACGCGGTGAGCGCTGTGGCGCTGGGGTTGCTGAGGTGTATCGCGCCGAACAGGATGGCGGTCGCGGCGACGGCGATCCAGCGCCCGTGCCGCAACCGCGAGAGGAGGATCGCCACCCCGCTGAGCAGCATGACGCGGAACAGGAATTCTTCGAGCGCGGCGCCGAACAGGAGCAGACCCAGCCCGTTCAGGAGATCTGTGAAGGAAAGCGTCGCGGGTGCCACCGTGATGGCGCCGAGGAGCAGCTCCGCCACGAATGCGAGGCTGATCGCTGCGAAGGGGATGACGAGGCCGAGACCGAGATCAACGGGCATCCATCGGTTGAGCGTGATGCCCATGCTGCGCAGTACGGGTTTTCGTTTGGCGGCGAACCAGATGATCGCGAAGACCCCCAGCGCGAGCGCAAGAGCGTAGGACGAGTAGTTGAGCAGGGTGGAAGTACTCATCGATGCAGATGGCGATCAGTCCGGCGCGTCAGCGGGCGTCGGCGCCGCTGTGGCCCGGGTGAGTCCGCTCGCCCTCGTGGCGGCGTTTGATGAGGAAGATCGCGACCAGGGCAAAGATGATGTAGACCCAGTTGAACAGTCCTGCGAATCCGATCAGTCCCGCCGAGCCCGCGCTTGCGGAGTGCCCGTCGATGCCACCCGTGGCGAGGATGGTGGTGGGGTCGGTCGCCGCGTGCAGCAGCATCGCCCAGTACAGCCGGCCCGTTGCTCGCAGGGACAGGTACATCATCGCGCCGAACCCGAACGTGTAGATCACCGTGATCAGAACGAGTACGGGTGCTTGACCACTCAAGATGTTCCCGGAGTGCAGCAACGCGAAAAGCAACGATGAGAGCACGAACGCCCAGCGCTCTCCCCGCCCGCCCTTGCGCAGCATCGTGACCACGATGCCGCGGGTTGCCAGTTCCTCCGTGAACCCGACGCACACACCGAGCAGCAGAATCGTCAGCACGGTCACAACGGAATACGCAGACCATTCCGTGGCCACGAGCCGGATGACGATGGGGATCAGAACCAGCACGACGGCGAGCCACATCCAAGGGCGCCGAGGCACCGGTTGCGGCCCGAAGAGGTCCTTGAGCCACCCCACCGATCGGGCGAAGAGCAACAGCAACAGGCCGGAGATCAGAATGGGGATGATCTCGCCGAAGAAGAGCGTCCCGGGATCGAGGAGGTTGCCGCGGTCAATCTGCGACGCGAATACCGTCCCGAACAAGAGTCCCAGCAGCTGGTACACACCCCAGTAGACCGCGATCAGAAGAACGGCTTTCCACCACCGCCCCGCACTCCAGAATCCCGCCCAACCGCGCTTCGTCTCCGTCATGGTGCCCCCGTCTGCGACCCTCCTGAGCCGATGGCACCGATCATAGAGGCGGATCCGACTCAGGGCATAGTCCTGAGCGCTGGGCAGCGACACCGAGTAACCCCTCGTTTCCGCGAGGAACGCGCGAGGCGCCGTAGCGGCTCCCGTTCGCGAGGTAGGTGACCCATTAGTCCGACTTCCGCGTGACCGCTGTGCGCCCCACTCTGACTTCGCCCGCCGCGTTCATCGCCGTCTGATAATCTCCCCGGCGACAGCGCCTAGGGTTCCGGAGTCACGGCTCGACTGGTCCGAGCGGCGCCACGCCCGCCGTCCTGACCGGGGGCGTCATCTGAACGGACAAAAGCCTGGAGGACCCGTCCGTCGCGCCCGCGGCGGACCTGAAGGGGTCCTCATGTCGACAACCGCGTTCATCCTTGTCATCGCTGCCGCGGCGGCGCATGCCGCCTGGAACATCGTCGCCCATGGCGTGAGTCGACTCGGGCTCCCATTTCTCTGGTGCGGCGCCGTCGCGAGCACTCTCGTATGGATCGCGGCGGTGCCGATCACCGGCGGACTCGGGACCGCTGACCTCGTCGGTTTCATCCTCGGCATCACCGTGTCCGCCGCCCTCCACGTCGTCTACATGCTGGTCCTACAACGTGGTTACACATTCGGCACGTTGTCGACCGTCTATGCGACCGCCCGTGGTGTCGGACCGCTCATCAGTGTCATCGCAGCGATCAGCCTGCTCGGCGAACGCCCCAGCGTCAGCGCGCTCGCAGGCGTGGGCCTTGTCATCCTGGGCGTCATCGGCGTGGGCTTCGTGGACGGCAGCGGCGGGAACGACGACCCCCGCCGAGCCCGAACAGGCCTCCTGTTCGGTGCCATGACTGGAGTGATGATCGCCGTGTACACCGTGTGGGACGCTTTCGCGATCCGTGAGTTCTCGATCTCGCCCGTCGCGTTCATGGTCGGCTGTACGCTGCTCGAGATTCCGCTCTACTCGGTCGCACTCGGTAGTCGGCTCCCACAGGTGATTACTGTCGCCCGCGACCATTGGCGGCGACTCATCGTCTTCGGCGTTCTCTCCCCGCTCGCATACATCCTCGTGCTGACAGCACTGCAAATCGCACCGGTTGCCTTGGTCGCCCCGATGCGCGAGGTGAGCGTGATCATGGTCAGCCTGTACGGCGCGTTCGTGCTTCGAGAGACGCGCCCCGGCCTTCGAGTCGCGACATCCGCGATCGTCGCCAGTGGGATCGTCCTCTTGGCCATCTGACCGCAGCGACCATCACATCGCGGCTTGTGCCGCGCGTGCCCGCCCCGATTCGGGGCGCGCTCGGCGTCACACCGTGGCGCCGAGCGCGCGCACATAGGCGTCGCCGCGCTGGGAGCGGCCGGACGCCGCGACCGTGAAGCGCACGATGTCGCTTCGGTAACGATCGTCAGATGCCTCGAAGATCCGCCCCTGGCTGTCGTAAGAGACGCGTCGAAGCCGCAGGATCGGCCACCCGCGGTCGACTGAGAGCAGGTCGCTGTCGAGGTCATCCGCCGCCACCGCATCAATCTCGTGATCCACGGACGTGCCGCCAAATCCGCGCTGCTCGAGATGCTCGGTGATCGAGACGGTGTCGAGGTCGACCTCGAAGAGCACGCGGCCGACCTCCTCGATGAAAGTCAGTCGCTCGAGCATCGTGGGACGTCCGTCGAGCGTACGGAGGCGGAGGACCTCGACGATCGGATCGCCCTCAGCGACGCCGAGCGCGATGGCTTTGTCGGCCGTAGCGCGTCGACGGGATACCTCCTGCGTGTGCGCACCGGGATTGGCTCCGATCTCCTTCGCCCACCGGGTGAACGGGATCGATACATCGACCGCCTGACCGGCCTTGCCCGTGACAACCCGTGCCGGCCGCCCCCGCATCGTCTCGATGCGTCCCTCGTTCTTCAGTTGCGCGAGTGCATTGCGCACCGGGCCACGCGATGTGTTCCACACGCGGGCGAGTTCACTTTCAGTGGGGACATCGTCGCCCGGCGCGAGCTCGCCCGACTCGATCCGGCGCCGAAGGTCATCGGCGATCTGCGTGTACACACCCACACCGCCAGGCTAGCGGCGGTCCCTCGCAGCCGACACGCGATCCGTGTCCACCTGGGTCGAGTTAGGTGAACACCTCTTGAACATCGCCAAAGATAGGCATACATCTTGCAGGGCGTCGGGCACCCTGGACGAGGTTCTTCCTCACCTCCCGAAAGGCAATCATGAACCCCACCTCTCGCAAGGCGTCGCTCACCCTCGCCGCCCTCGCGGTTTTCACGGTCGGTCTGGCCGGATGCGCCGGCTCCAACTCCGCGACACCAGCCGGTGCGGCCGCGGACTCCGCGAGCGGCTACGCGGTAGACGCCGACACCCTGGTCTTCGGCGTCGTGCCCGATTCCGTGGACACCGAGACCAACTACCAGCCGCTGATGGACTACATCGCGCAGGAGACCGGCAAGACCGTCGAATACTTCGAATCCACCGACTACGCGGCCTTGATCGAAGCCGCGATCGCCGGTCAAATCGACGTGGCTTCGTTCTCGGGTTTCACCTACGTGACCGCGACGAACAACGGCGCGGAGATCACCCCTGTCTCCTCCATCGTGACCGAAGCGGGACAGGAGCCCGGCTACTACTCGCAGGCCATCGTGCCGGCGGGCAGCGACATCGCGTCAATCGGCGACATGGCCGGCAAGAAGGTCTGCTTCGTCGACCCGTCGTCGACCTCGGGCTACCTCTTCCCCTCCTACAACCTCATCGAGGCGGGCATCGACGTCGAGGCGGACATCACCCCGGTGTTCGCGGGCAAACACGACGTCTCGGTCCAGAAGGTCGGCGAAGGCGTCGAGTGCGAGGCGGGCTTCGCCGAGGACAGCGAAGTCGAGAAGTCCGACAAGGTCGAGGTCATCGCCGAGACAATGGTCCCGGGTGCTCCCATCGTCGTCTCCGACAGCCTCCCCGACGAGGTGAAGCAGCAGATCACCGACCTGCTCGGTGAAGTGACGATCGATCAGATCATCGAGTCCGGCGTCGAATCCGCCGACTCGGATGGTTTCCGCAGCGTGTTCCACGAGACGAAGCCCGTCGACGACGCGTACTACGACCTCATCCGGGACATCTGCGCGGAGACCAACGCGACGCAGTGCCAGGGCTGAGACCCAGCTGAGCCGGAACCGGAGAGACGACATGCACACGCACACCCTTGAGATCACCGAGGTTATCGCCCTGTCGGGCGTGACCAAGACCTTCGGGCAGACGACCGCGCTCAACGACGTCTCGCTCACCGTGCGTCGCGGCGAGATCGTCGTGCTGCTCGGCCTCTCCGGTTCCGGCAAATCCACCCTGCTCCGCCACCTCGACGCATTGGAGTTGCCCACGGCGGGGTCGATCCGCGTGCTGGACGATGACGTGCCGAGTCTCAAAGGACGCTCGCTTCGGCGTCTTCGACGTCGCGTCGGTTTCATCTTCCAGCAGTTCGAACTGGTCGGTCCGCTCACGGTGCTCGAGAACGTGCTGACCGGCACGCTCGCGACTCTTCGCGGTCCGCGACTGGGACTGTTCTCCTACAGTCGCGCGGACAGGCTGCGAGCACTCACGCACCTCGATCGAGTCGGGCTGCTCGACCGCGCGTACCAGCGGGCGGACACCCTCTCGGGCGGGCAGCAGCAGTGTGTAGCGATCGCCCGCGCCCTGATGCAGGACCCCGAGATCCTGCTCGCAGACGAGCCCGTCGCATCCCTCGATCCCGAATCGAGCGGGCAGGTCATGGCACTCATCCGTGAGATCGCAGCCGAAGACGGGCTCACCGTCGTGTGCAGCCTCCACCAAGTCGACCTCGCCCTCTCGTGGGCTGACCGCATCGTCGGCTTGCGTCACGGCGCCGTCGTGCTCGACACGCCCACTCGCGACCTCGACAAGTCCCAGGTCATGGAGATCTACGGTCGCGTCGCCACCACGACAGCCGAACTCGCCGCCGTCCAGGCAGAGCTGCTCGACGCGGAGTCATCGCGATGACCATGACCACCGAGCGGTCCCGGAGCCGCATCACCGCCGGCGTGGCAGAGCGAGCCCCACGGCACCGGATCTCCGCCGAGCGAGTCGCCGCATCGCTCACGCTCCTCGTCATCGCGGTCATCGCGGTCGTGTCGCTCATCGACGTCGATATCTCGATCGGCGGAATGATCGACAGTCTGTCCAACGCAGAACGGTTCTTCGCGCGAATCGGCGGGATCTCCTTCCCCGAACCCGGTGAACTGAGCGGACTCATCGTCCTCACTGTCGGGCTCGTCCTCACCGGAACGCTGCTCGCGGCCGTCCTCTCCGTCCCGATCGCCTACCTCGCGGCGGCCAACACCACCCCTGGTCGCGGGTGGCTCGCGACAGCCCGGTTCGTCGGTGTGTTCACCCGGGCGCTCCCCGACGTGGTCCTCGCGATGGTGTTCGTCCTCCTCTTCTCGCTCGGCGCGCTTCCCGGGATCCTCGCCATCGGCATCCATTCCATCGGGATGATCTCGAAGATGTTCGCCGACGCGATCGAGCAGATCGACGAAGGTCCACGGCTCGCCATCCGAGCCACCGGTGGATCGAAGCTGCAGGAATTCGCCGCCGGCGTCCTTCCGCAAGTCCTCCCTTCCTGGATCGCGACCGTTCTCCACCGCAACGACATCAACCTCCGCGGCTCGGTCATCCTCGGCTACGTCGGTGTCGCCGGGCTCGGACTGGAGATGTCCTACGCCTTCAAATCGTTGAACTACGGACTCGGGCTGGGAATTGCCCTGGTGATCTTCCTCCTCTGCGTCGTCATGGAGATCGTCTCCAGCGCGGTCCGAGCGGCGATGCTCGGAGACGCCCACGCCGGCGGCCGACTGTTCGACAGGCTCATCCGCCGGGTCCGACGCCGTCGCCGCACGGCCGAAGCGGCTGCCACACCCCTTGGTTTCGCCTCCCCCGCCGCCGCCTTGCACCGACCGTGGACGCGGACTCGCGTCCGAAACGTCCTCGCGGGGTGGGTCGCGGGCATCGTCGTGGTGCTCGGTGTCGTCGTCAGCGACATCACCTGGAGCGATGTCATAACGTTCTGGCCGCGGCTGCCCGAAGTGCTCGCGTCGTTCTGGCCTCCCTCGTTCGGGGTGTACGGAACTGAACGCATGCTCGCCGCGATGGTGGAGACGATCGCGGTCGCGCTCGCAGCAACCATCCTGACCGTCGCCGCGTCGATCGTCATCGGATCGCTCGCCGCACGAAACGTCGCGCCGAACCCCGGCATGCGGACCGGGTTCCGCGTGCTGCTCGTCGGCATCCGCGGCGTCCCGGAATTGATCCTCGCGATCGTCCTGATCGTGATCACCGGACTGGGAAACCAGGCTGGCGTGATCGCGTTGGCCTTCGGCGGGATCGGCCTGCTCGGCAAACTGATCGCGGACTCGTTCGAGGAAGTCCCGCGCGGACCCGAGCGCGCACTCGCTGCGGCCGGCGCCGGCCGACTGCAGGTCTACGCAGGAGCGACGCTGCCGCAGGGCGCACGGGCCCTCGTGGGGCACAGCTTCTACATGCTCGACACGAACATCCGCGCCGCGACCCTTCTCGGCATCGTCGGAGGGGGTGGCGTCGGGTACTACCTGCTCAACGCCGGGCAGGGGTCGAACTACCCGATGGTCACCTCGATCGTGCTCATGATCCTCGTGACCGTGCTGCTCGTCGAAGGCCTCGCCATGTGGATGCGGCGGGTGTTCCGATGAGCCGTCATTACGACCTCGCCGTCGTCGGGTCAGGGATCGTCGGTCTCGGAGCCGCGTACGCCGGGATCCGGCGCGGTCTTTCCGTCATCGTGATCGACCGTGCCGCATCGATCCACGGCGCGAGCGTGCGGAACTTCGGGCACCTCTGCATCGGCGCGCAGTCCGGGCGGGCGCGGGATTTCGCAGACGCGTCACGGGACATCTGGCGTTCACTGGCGAGAGACGCGGGATTCTGGCTCCGCGAGAGCGGCACTGTCGTCGCGGCGCGGCACGCTGACGAACTCGCAGTCCTCAAAGCCGCCGCCGGCGTCGACCTGGAGATCCTGGATGAGGACGAGGTGCGTGCCCACGCGCCGGTCGACGACCCCCGACTCCTGGGCGGTGCTCGCATCCTGCCCGATCTCCAGACCAATCCTCGAGAGGCGGCCGCACGTATCGCGATCTACCTCGCGTCTCGAGGTGTCGAGTTCCGGATGCGAACCAACGTGCTCTCTGTCGCCTCGGGCATGATGCACACCTCGCGAGGTCCAGTCTCGGCGGGGAACATCGTGGTCGCGGCCGGACATGACATCGATCACCTGCTTCCCGAACTCGCCGAGTCCGCCGGCGTCGAGCGCTGCCGACTCGACATGCTCCGGGTGGATGCTGCGTTGCCCGCTCCGCTAAGCGCGCCACTGCTCACGGGATGGTCGCTCGCGCGATACGGACGGTTCGCAGGATCACCCGAGAGCGACGTGCTCCGGCAGCGGCTGCACCGAGAGCGCCCCGATCTAGCCGAGCTCGACCTGAACCAGATGTACACGCAGCTGCCCGACGGCTCCCTGCTGATCGGTGACTCGCATCGGCGAGGCGTTGACGCGCCGCCGTTCCAGCCGGAGGCCGCAATGGATGCGTTCCTCGACGAGGCCTCGACGCTGTTCGGCATCGCTCGCCCGCGGGTGCTCGAACGATGGCTTGGTGTGTACGCGACCGCCCCCGACGACTTCCTGATCGAGGATCTTTCGCCCGGTGTGCAGGTGCTCGTCGTCACGACCGGCATCGGAATGACCACCGGACTCGGCCTCGCCGAAACCGCTCTCCAGCCGCACCTCGGCGCGGCACCCGCATTCGCACTCGAAGGAATCTCATGACCGCAACGCCTCTCAACCTGCCCGCCGGGATCGAACTGGTCGTCTTCGACATGGCCGGAACCACCGTTCAAGACGGCGGCGTCGTAGAACGCGCATTCCAGCGCGCATCCGAGACGACGGGAGTAGCCGATTGGATGCCGCCGGCCGAAGCACTCGACTATGTCCGAAAGACCATGGGGCAGTCGAAGATCGACGTGTTCACCCACCTCGCCAGGGGCGACCGGGACGCAGCGAAAGACGCAACCGCAGCGTTCGAGGCGGCGTACGCGACCATCATCGCGACGGACGGTGTCGACGAGGTTCCCGGCGCGGCCGACACTTTCGGAGCAGTTCGAGATGCGGGGCTCCAGGTCGCGCTCACAACGGGGTTCTCGCCGGTCACGCGAGACGCAATTCTCACCGCGCTCGGCTGGCATGGACTCGTCGAGATCGCACTGTCTCCCTCGGACGTCGGCCGCGGACGCCCTGCACCGGACCTCGTCCTCACCGCGCTGATCCGAGCTCGGGCCTCCTCCGTCGATGCGGTCGCCGTCGTCGGCGACACCGTGAGCGACATCGCCAGTGGCCGTCGCGCCGGCGCCGGGCATGTCGTCGGTGTGCTCAGCGGCGCCCACGACCGAGCAACCCTGATGAATGCCGGTGCCCATGCCGTCCTCGACGACATCACCGGTCTGGTCGCGACCCGCGCGGCCAGCGTCGTCTAACGGTGACTTCGGTCACGGTCGAGGCCGACCTCGACGTGTGCCTCACGCCGTCCGCCACCGCGATGGTCTGGATGGGTTCAGGCAAGCCGCACGAGATCGTCGCCGTGCCCGGCATTCGATTGGCCGCGGGCGAAGTCCTGGTGCGCGTCGAGCTCGCGACCGTCTGCGGATCGGACGTGCACACGATCCAAGGGCACCGGTCCGCGCCGACCCCGCTCGTGCTCGGGCACGAGTACGTCGGCCGAGTTGAGCATGTCGGGCAGGGCGAGATCCTAAGCGCGTCAGGTATCCCGGTGCGCGTGGGCGACCGCATCGTGTGGTCGATTTTCGCGTGCTGCGGCACATGTGACCGGTGTCGCAGCGGACTCAGCCAGAAGTGCCGCTCTCTCGTGAAGTACGGGCATGAGCCGATCACACCGGGGTGGGACTTGAACGGCGGCTTCGCCAGTCACGTCCACCTGCGTGCGGGCACGGCGATCGTGCACGTGGGAGAGCGGCTGGCCGCTGAGGCGCTCGCACCGCTTCCGTGCGGGACTGCGACCGCCGTCGCTGCGCTCGCACACGCTGAGGCTGCGCGGGAACTCGACGATGCGACGGTCCTCGTCACTGGGGCCGGGCTGATCGGGCTCACAGCATGCGCGATGGCGACGGACAAGGGTGCGACGGTGATCGTCAGCGACCCGGACCCTGCTCGTCGATCCTTGGCCGAGCGCTTCGGCGCGGCAGCGGCAGTCGATCCACGAGACGGCGCCGGTGGGATCACAGCCGCGCTGAACGCGCACCGACGGGAAAGCGTCGATGTCATCATCGAGGCATCCGGATCGGGTTCAGCCGTAGCCGCCGGGCTCGACATCGTGGGCATTGGCGGGGTCGTGATCCTCGTCGGCAGCGTCTTCCCCGCGGCGCCGGTCCCAATGGACGCCGAGAGCGTCGTGCGGCGCCTGATCTCGCTGCGTGGAGTGCACAATTACGGTCCCGAGAACCTCGTCTCGGCAGCGCGCTATCTGCTCGACCGGCATCGCGCGTACCCGTTCGGCGAGCTGGTCGGCCAGATCTTCCCGCTCACTCGTCTCGACGACGCGGTCGCCGTGGCTGCCGGTGCCGGACACGTCCGGATCGGCGTGCGTCCCGCTCTTTCGTGACAGATGCCAGGTGTCCCAAGTTTCCCCCGCGAGCTGGTGCCCGCTGACAACCGCCGCATCGGGAGTGTGAGGCGTGCGAGACCAGTCGGTCCAAACACGAAGAAGTTGCCGGTTGAGGGTTCCCCCTCATCGAGGAAGATGACGACTCCACTGCGCTAGCAAGCCGGTAGGGGTTCAGGCGCGGTTCAAAGATGCCAACAGCAGGGGGGCCGCAAGGTGGTAGCTCAGCTACAGATCCCCTTGGAGATGCGCGTTGAAATCCGGACCTTCAACGTAGTCGCGTGTCTCTGAGAGCATCCACTTGAGATTAGCGACGACCTTCTCAGAGTTCACTTCCCACGGTCCTTCACCGCTGAACCAGAGATCAAAAATGCTCCCATGGTCGCTGGATGGCGGAAAAGGTGCAAAGACCTCGTCGATCACTTTCCGGTCGCCCTCCAGAGACACGTGAAGTTCACGCTCATCGAACCACACGAGCTCGACCGATTCAGTGACTGAAACCTCGTCAAGTACTTCGTCGTTCTCAATTCGCGAGAACTCCCATACTGCTCTACAGGCGTCCGGCTCTGCAGTGAGCGATTCGAGCTTGACCTCAAGTACCACGGTCAGACTTCTGGTCTCCACTAGTCGCTCCATCATTTTGAGTCGTGCCGGTCATGAGATCTTGGGAGTGGCGTGGCCAAGGCGGGTAGAGGGCAACCTGGAGAGCACGTTCGAGCCTCGCTACTGTTCGAACGTCGGGATAGGTGGCGCCCGCGATGATCCGCCGGAGAGTCTTCTCGTCGATGCCTGCGTCCCGAGCGATACCTCGCACACCCCTCCCCCGGCTAGCAGCGTGTAGGTTCACGACGATCAGTCGAGCAACTTCTGCGTCTTCCGACGAGGCTGACTCTTCCGGCCAGCGCTCAGAGAGTCCTGCAGGGAAGCCCCGCTTTGGAGGCCTTCCCGCAGACGACTCCAGTGAACTCATGGCTCAACTACTCCAAAAGGGTCAACTGTCCTGGGGCAGGATCATGTTGAGAGAGGAAAAGCTCAGGTAGCCTGACGGCCCATACCGCGCCTCAGAAGTCCCAGTCGTCGTCCTCGGTGGCGACGGCCTTGCCGATGACGTACGACGAACCCGACCCGCTGAAGAAGTCGTGGTTCTCGTCCGCGTTGGGCGAGAGCGCCGACAGGATCGCCGGGTTCACGTTGG
>JAAIGE0101574372.1_pt1 | contig 46332 bp, 55 predicted proteins | sample 6487951 | NCBI WGS metagenome assembly JAAIGE01 (sample SAMN13974128, study PRJNA590717) | phyllosphere metagenome | biome: tomato field; feature: multiple bacterial spot infested tomato fields; material: tomato leaves; isolation source: leaves from tomato fields | host: Solanum lycopersicum ...
GCCGGTTCTGAATTCGAAGCGTGCTGCCCTTTCCACGGTGAAAAAACGCCAAGCTTCCGAGCCTATAATAAAGGTGGAGCTTGGAAGTTCCATTGTTTCGGCTGCGGCATTCACGGCGACGTTATTGACTACGTGCGCGAACGCTACGGATATCCAGACAACTCCGAAGCTATCAAGTTTCTGACCGGAGAAGAGCGCGACCGCCGCCCGGTTTCGACCATCGAGTATAAGGAAAACACCAATCCTTATGACGGCTACGACATCGTCAAGCCGCCGCAGGACGCGCCGGAGATCATCGCGGGCGTGAGATCCGCGCCGATCCTAAACCCAAAGAGGGTTAACCCGCAGAACGGCAAGCCCAAGGTCGTAACCTATACCCCAAAGATGACTTTCGAATATCGCAACCGTGCAGGCGATCTGCTTGGCTATGTGTTGCGCGTGGAGTTTGATGACAAGAAAATCACGCCGGGCGTATGGTGGACAAAGAACAAGGCCGCCAACTTTGAAGGATGGGCGCACGGTAGCTATCCGTCGCCGCGCCCGATGTACCGGCTTGAGCTTCTTGAGCAAAACCCAACAGCCCAGGTTCTTATTGTCGAGGGCGAGAAGTGCGCCGACGCGGCCAACACTTGGCTGAAATCCCTTGGCCTGAATGTCATCGCCCTGTCTTGGATGGGTGGCGGCAAATCTCTTGCCAAGACCTATTGGAAGTCGCTCAAGGGCAGAAGCGTCATCATCTGGCCGGACAATGATGTTGAGGGGTGGAAGACCGCACTCGGCTTTGCGCGGCCCAATGCGTCATGGGTAAAGGGTATCTACGAATACGCCAGCGAAGCAGGCGCAACGAAAATCAAGATTGTTCATATCTCGCCGGAGAGCAGGCCGGAAGGTTGGGACATCGCCGACGCGATCTATATCGACAAGCTGCCATACGCCGCGATATCGGCCATGCTGAAAGAGCGCGTGCAAGAATGGTCCGGCCAGCGGTTTGACCTCTACAAGGCAAAGCAGATTGATAAGGCGCTCCCCCAGGGAAACGACGAAGGCCCGGCAGATAACCGGGCCGAAGAGACCGCAGTAAAAGCGATCACTCAAGCCGAGCCAGCGGCGGCCCCTGCCAAAACAGAAGAGCAAGACGACAGCGAAGAGCAGGCCTTTGAAGTTGGCCGTGGCTTCATGATCAATGAGGAAAACTGGCGACAGCACCTCATCATGAAGGCGGACGGCGACGGCCTTAAGTCCACGTCAGGCATGAATGTTGCCCTTATCCTGCAGTATGAGCGCCGCTTCTCCAATATCTTCGCTTGGAACGAGTTTGGCCAAGAGGTCTATCTGATGCGCCGCCCGCCGTGGGACATATCAGGAAAACATTCTCACTGGCGTCCGCGCAAGCTCATGGAAACGGACATTGTCGCCTGCGCAGGGTGGCTGGAATACACTGGCATGTCAGCAAAGATAAACGATGTTGGCCGGATCATCGTTCGCGTGGCCGAGCATAACAGATACAATCCAGTCGTGGACGCGCTCAACGCTTTGAAGTGGGACGGCGTGCGCCGGATCGGCGGCGATGGCGCGAAGCGAAAGCCTTGGCTTTCGGAGTATCTCGGCGCGGACAACTCGCCGGTCAATGCCGCATTCGGTCAGAAATGGCTCATAGGCGCGGTCGCGCGCGCGATGCAACCAGGATGCAAAATGGACACTATGCTTGTGCTGGAAGGCTCGCAGGGCTTAAAGAAGTCCACGGCCTTGCGCGTTCTGTCAGACGGCCTCATTCCGGGCATCTTCACGGATGAAATGAGCGACCCGAATTCAAAGGACGCGGCGCTACAGATGCAGGGCGCATGGATCGTTGAGATTTCTGAGCTTGACGCGTTCCGCCGCGCCGAGGTGACGCAGATCAAGGCGTGGCTTGCCAGACAGAGCGACCGCTTCCGCCGACCATATGGCAAGATCGTTGAAGAATTCCCGCGCTCCTGCGTCATGGCAGGAACTGTCAACCCACTGGCCAACACAGGATATCTCAAAGACCCGACCGGCGCGCGCCGCTTCTGGCCGGTCGAATTGAAGCACATCGACATTCAGCGCCTGCAGGCGGACGCAAGCCAGATATGGGCCGAGGCGCTCATGCTCTATCGGGAAGGTGAACATTGGTGGCTTAGCCCGCAGGAAGAAGAGCTTGCCCAGATCGCGCAGTCAGAGCGATATGAAGACGATCCCTATAGCGAGTTGATCAACGAATATACCGCCAACGTGAACGCGGTCCGCATGCAGGGCATCATGAACCACCTCGATATTCCGAAAGAGCGGCGCAACGCGATTGTGTCTCGAAGGATATCGTCACACCTGTCACGGCATGGCTGGCACAAAGAAGAGCGCAACGGAATTTTGTATTACGTCAGGACAAGAGACGCCGTGCCGGAAGAGCAGGACTTGCCAATATGATTTTGGGATTATAAGCATTGCATGCGGCGAAGAGATAGAATAAAAAGTCATTGCTCATTGCGGGTTGTGGCGACCCAGAGCGGGCTTTATTCTCCTAGCCCATAGGGCGGCAGGTTCTTTCCGGGTTCCTTGCCGCCCTTTCCATTTCAGGTGCCCTTACCCTTCTTCATATGCCCCCAGTGCCAATGCCCGCAATCGCGGCATAGATACGTTCCAATTTTGTAGTTGCGCTTCTGTGTGCCAACCGCGCTGCGAACCGTCATCGCCTTTGCCGCTTGGTGCTTATGGTCGTACTTCACCTTTCCATTCTTCTCGCAAATCTCGTCAGCCATTTTCGATTAACTCCATTGCTTGTTCCACGGTCCTGAATTCTCCGGCTATACCGTGGCCGTGGCGCACCCATTTGCCCCACTTCTCTTGTTCATCACTCAGTTTGTCTCGCCCAACCTTTGCGTCAAGCGAAATGAATTTCCCATCACTCATGCGCCAGCCAATCAGGTCATAACCGCCGCCCTCTTTCGGACCGACGCCGTACTTGACGGTCGAGGTCTTGCCGGTCTTTTTATCCCGGTATCGAGCGACGCCGGTATGGTTCTTGAACAGCCGGGCAATGTTCCTGTCGCTGGCCTCTTGAATGGCTGCGTCAACAAGCTCGCCATGGTTCATCCTCTCAGCCTTTCATAAAAATCCATCTGCTGCTTTGCCGCATGCTCTTTGGCAGCCCTGCGCTGCGCAGTTGCTGTGAACATGTGGGCCGCCCATTGCTCTTGGTACTTGTACCCACGGCGCTTGGCGAGATCTATGAACTCGTCAATTGATCTACACTGCCATTCTTCCAGCTTCTTCGCCTTGCGATGCGCGTCGCGGTCGATCTCTTCAAGCTCGCCGTCGCGGAATTCAATCTCACGACCGCCGCCGCCAGCCGCAGGCTTTGGCTTATCGACCTCATGCTTATGTCCGCAGGCCTTGCAGACGGGCGATTGAATGTTGACCTCTGCGCCGCAGTTCTCGCACTGGTAAGTCGCGGTCTTGTCCGATTTCTCCACGCCCTTGAGCGACCATTCAACTTCATCGTCAGGCAGCCCGAACTCTTTCAGGTGGCCAGCATGATCAAGGATGATGCCAGGGTAAGGCTTTGCGCGCAGGCACCGGCCAATCATCTGGCGCGACAGGCCAAGCGACTTCGTTGGCCGGGCGATCCCGACAGCCTCAATAGTCACGTCCATCTTGGCTTGTGCAGCAAGGTCAAAGCCCTCGCCAAACAGATCGACATTCGTCATGCCGTCGAGATCGCCGCGCGCCACGGCCTTGGCCGCCTGCTCGCGTTCCCATGACGAGCTTGTGCCGTCCAGATGGATGAAGCGGAAGCCTTTCGCATTGAAGGCGTCGGCGGTGTCCTTGCTGTTTTTGATCGAGGTGCAGAAATAGACCGCCTTCTTGTTGCGGGCTTTTTTGGCGTATTCCTCGACAAGGTTGCCGATAACGACAGCCTTGCTCATTTCCTCGTCAACGTCATCCTTATTGTAGTCGCCCATACGCATTCTCATTCCGGTCAAGTCCGGTGTTGATGGAGCGTAATAAGTGTAGTCTGACAGAGCGCCAATGCGGATAAGCTCTGCGACCGTGGGGCCGATGACGATATCATCATAGAAGGCGTCTAGCCCCTTGCCATCAAGGCGAACAGGCGTCGCCGAGAAACCGATATGCGTGGCGCTATCCCACGCCATCATTATCTTGTTCCAAGAATTGGCGGCGATGTGGTGTGTCTCGTCCCAGAGAACGAGCGTCGGCGGCAGGTATCGGCTCAAGCGCCCGGTAACAGTCGGGATCATGCAGACATGAACCGGCGTGAAATTATTCATCCACCGACCCGAAGCGATATAAGAATGATCGATGTTCACCCGGTCGAATGTCTGACTGGTCTGGTCAACCAGAAAGTCACGATGCGCCATGAACCGCACGCGCGGCTCGCTCGCCTGGGCCAAATGAGACATGATGATAAAGCTGGCGAGGACAGTCTTACCGCCGCCAGTCGGGCATTGGATCAGAAGACGCGGACCGCGATTGATCCCCTGCGCTTTCAGTCTCGCTTTGATGGCCCGCAGCTTTTCGCGAGCCTCTTTGATTATCTTCTCTTGATATGGCCTAAGCTGCATTAGATCCCCGCCGCCCTCTCAATCGCCTGCACTTTGCATGCGTGCCAAGCCTTTTCGCAAAGCCTGCTAAGCTTGACCGCGCCAATCCTTTCCGGCGAACCGCCCTTGTAGACCCAATAAGAGTTGTTGCCATACCGGCGGCGGTAAAGGCGTTGAAGCTTGGAGTGTCGGCGACGCAGGTGGCGCGAGACAGTAGGCCAGTGATTTCCGCACATGAAATCGGAATAGTTTTTGTCGTTGCGAGTGGTGCGCCTGCAGAACGGCACGCAACAGGATAAGCGGTCAGTCATGCAATCACCCTGTCTTTCCACTTGAAGAACCCAAGAGCGCCTTTGACCGGAATGAAATTGACCGGCTGAACGTTGCGGAATTTCAGGCCGTACTTGCCGACGAACCACGGATCATCGCTTTCCGTGACGCAGTCATAAATCTCGCCGACCGCGACAATGCCCCCAACTGGATACTCGTTAGGCAGCAGAGAGCGGACATCAAAGTTATTCATCGTCACAGGATGAACACCATTCCCCAGATCCCAAGCGCAACTTGTATCAATTCGTTTGCCCACATGAATGGCGACAGGGCCGCGAAAATTCCGCAGCGTATCGCGGTTCTCAATGGTCTTGAATTCATAGGTGATGAGCCAAGCCCACGGCTGCTGTATCGAAAGCGCAACGTCCGGCAGATCTGAGTAAGTCATGAAAGCAACTCCTTGAATAGAACGGCGACAATCAAAACCGCCAATATGGCATTCCAAATCCACACGGCAGCAACTAACAATTCCTCAAAGGAAGGTGGGTCTTTTTTAATAACCCAAATCCATGACCGAACGTAATTGATGAAGCTGGTCATTCTATCCATCCATTTCTAACCGCATGGGCGACGCAGCCAACCATATTACCGCGATCCACCTTGATCATGATTACCTGGGAAAGCTTGTAAGCTGTGTTTATCGTTATGCCCATCTTGTGAGATATCAGCTTCACTGGAATTCCAGTTGAAGCATGGGTTACAAACTCTATTTCGCGTGGCGTGAGCGGACATGGCCTCATATTGCGCGCCTTCCATCAATAGGCTGGCCGCAGCATTTGCACACGTCCTGCGCTTCGAGACAAGCCAAAGCCTGACGCATGAACTCGCTGGCTTCAAGCGCCGCCATACCTTGGCTCTTGTCAAAAAGGAAACGTTTGATCCGGGTATTATACGCGGGATTTATCGCGCCTCTTTTGCACCATCTGCTTACGAGTGAAGGCGACACTTCTGCGACGCGCGCAAGCTCGCTCTTGCCGCCGAGTAATTCAGCTAGCTTTTCCGGCCTTGACCGTTCCGACATTATTTTTTCTCCTGATATGGCTTGACGATATTTTTGTAACATGACATGAATTGCTCGACAACTGATTTTATACACGGTGTCAAAAGGAAATCGCCACATGCCAGCCGAATGGGAAAACAACCCGTTTCTCAAATTATTGTCGTCTATCGAGGACGATCAGCAGGCGTTTATGTACCTGATTGATTTCCTCGAAAAGACTGAACTGGAATTGTGTGGCGTAAAGGTTACGCCGACCGCAATTCTCAAGATGAAGCACAGCCTCGCATTGCACGGCCTCAAGGCCGACGAACTGCAGAAATAGGAGGTCGCCACATGCCTATCGTTGAACAGACAAACGAAGAATACCACGCGTCAGAAGCCGTCAGTAAGACCAAGCTCTTCAAGGCGTGGAGCAAGACCCCTTTCCATGCCCGCTACGGCAAGCAAAAAGAAAGCGCGGCGCTGGAAGTGGGCAAGGCCGCGCACATCGCCATTCTTGAGCCCGACCTTTTGGACAGCAGTGTTACTTGCGGACCGGCAGACCGGCGCGGCAACAAGTGGAAGGAAGCGCAGGACTTTGCCGCTTCGGCTGGCACGATCCTGTTGACGGAAGGCGACTTTGAAACCGTCATGCTTATCCGCGATCTGGCATCGACAGTGCCGGACATCACCATTCTGCAGGATGATGCAAACCGCATCGTTGAAACGTCCGCCTATGCCGTCGATGAGCAGACCGGCCTTCACGTCAAGACGCGGCCAGACATTTACAGCCCGCAGCACAAGATCATTGGCGACGTGAAGAACATGGCCGATGCGTCATGGCCTGCTTTCCAGCGTGACATTGGAAAGTTTGGATATCACTTTCAACATTCCATGTATTCTGACGTATGGAGCAAAGGCGCAGAGCTTGAGGTTGACGGCTTCTTCTTCATCGTCTTCGAGAAGATCGACCCGCCAATGGTGGCTTGCTACGAGCTTTCGCCATCGGCCATCGCGGAAGGTTATGCCCAGTACCGTGCAGCAATGGACCTTTGGGCAGAATGCGAGCGCAACAATGAATGGCCCGGTTATCCTACCGGCATTCAGAAGATTGGCCTGCGTCGCTATGACCACAAGCTTACGCCGCCGCCGGAGCGCGACGACCTGGGCGAAGATGAAACCGAATATGAAGATTTGCCGGACGCCGACGAAGCGACTGACGAATAAAATCTCAAGCGAGGAACAAGACCCATGTCGAATAACCAACAGGTAGCAACCACCAATCAATCAAAGAGCCTCAAGCTCGCCACCTTTCTGGACAGCAAGATTGATGCTTTCCGCGAGGTGGAAACCGTTGACAGCGAGCGCTTTCTTCGCGTCCTGAAAAACGCCATCCTTCGCGATCCTGAAATCGCGGAAGCTTCCATGACCTCCGTTTATTCCGAGACGATGAAGGCCATGAATGATGGCCTGGTCCTCGACGGTCGCGAAGCCGCGCTCACTCGCTTCAAGGTCAACAAGAAGCATAAGGACGGTTCCGGCAAGTGGGTGGATAACTGGGTGACGGAAGTCGTCTATATCCCCATGGTCGCTGGCATCATGAAACGCGTGCGCGCGTCCGGCGAGATCAAGTCGTGGACGGTCGAACTCGTTTACCTCAAGGAACATGAAGAAGGCCGGTTCCGCTATCGCGCCGCGCCTGACCCAATCATCGAGCATGACCCGATCATCGTCGGCGAGCGTGGCCCTGTAGTTGCCGCGTACTCTGCAGTAAAGCTGGCCGATGGATCGCACCATTACGAGGTCATGACCCTTGATGAGTTGCTGGCGATCAAGAGCCGCACCAAGTCCAAGAAGAAGAAATACGTGGACGGAAAGCCGGTCAAGGAAAACGGCAAAGAGGTGGAAGAAATCAGCGGCCCATGGGCCACGGATGAAAACGAAATGTTCCGCAAGACGGTCATTCGTCGCCATGCCAAACGCCTGCCCGTATCTTCTGCGACAATGCAGGTAACAAGCCGCGTTGACAGCCTCTATGATTTCGACAGTTACGAAGTCAACGAGACGCCAGCGCCGCCGCCGAAGCACGCCAAGAGCAACGCGGCCTCAAAGCTCAAGGCCGCAAAGGCGCAACAGCAGGCGGCCCAGAAGCCGAAGCAGGAAGAAGCGCCTGCAGATGATGAGAAAGTCTTGGAGGGCGAAATCATCGACGGCGAAACAGGCGAGGTTCTTGACGGCGCTAACGCCGACGAGGGCGATGAAGAAAAGGGCGAAGGCGCAGGCACGCCAAACCCAGAAGACGAGTTTTAATATGTTCGGTATGGCATAGTGCTGTTGACCGGGCTGGCCGCCGGAAGACGAATGTGGGGCAGAACCACGCCGGACGCCAAGTATCAACAACGGGAGTAAATCAAATGAACGATCACAAAGGATTGCCGGTTGCCGGTTATCAGAAGCAGTCAGACGAGAATGTTGCTTTGGTGAACGAGGCCAAGGAGATTGAAGAGCGCGCTCTTCGCCACCTCGACAAGCTTCGCAATCAAGGCTCATCTGTTGACCAGCGCATGGTTTCCATCGCCTTCACTGGAATTCAGGAAGCTTTCATGTGGGCGAACCGTGCAGTATTCCAGCCGGGCCGTATTGCCCTACCGGAAGACGCCGCCAAGGATGACGGCCCGACCGCAGCGTAATCTCCCCGCCCGGAAACTTTTCGCGACCACAGTAGGGCGTTAAGCTAAAGGCGAATGGCAGTCGGGAAAGACCGGCAACTTTCAACAAGCGTCAGGAGAACGCACCATGAATGAACGTCAGCAACTTCGTTACGCCATCGTGAGCCAGCTTATCGGCCAATCGACGGTCACGACTATGGAAAAGCAGCCTTCCATCATCGAGAAGGCCAAGCAGATCGAAGAGTATGTTTTCGGCAGTGAAGCCGCCGAGCCTGCAAAGGAGCCCGCAGGACGGCCAACCATCCCCACCATTTCCGATATGCTTGAACGTATGGCCAAGGAAAAAATGGCAAAGGACCGCGTTTCGCCCGCCGAAGCCACGGACAACGTCTCGCCATTCCCTCCCGAGCCTTCCGCCGTCAATCCCGACGAAGAAGATGATTGTGATTGCCCGGCCTGCCAAATCCGCCGTCAACTGCAGAGCGGCGCAGGGTTTGCGGTAGTCCGCATTCCTATCGAATAACGCGGCCTCGCCGTAAACAAACAACACAGCCCCTCACACAAGCGCCATAAGGAGAAATGAACCATGGCACCTCGCAAGACACAGACCGAAGCGCAGACCCCATCCACGCCAGCGCCAGCACCTACCGCAACAGCATCGACGGCAACTAAGACCGTGCAGGGCTTTGCCATTGGCCTAAATGCTTTCATCCCGGTCGATCCGAAAGACCTCCGAAAGCAGGCAGAAATTCCCATGCTCCTGCTCGACATTCAGGAAGGCCGCAAGGGCATCGCCGATCTGCAGCCGTACTTGAAGCAGATCGACTTCCGCCAGCAGCACGTTCGCAAGCGGGTTTCCGAAGCCGAGTTTAACGACTTCTTTGCCGTCGAGCAGACGAAGCCCGCAGCGCAGGAAGAAGACAGCAAGACCGACCTTGCCCCGGAACTGGAAGAAACCGACAACGAAGATACGGCGGTACACGACCCGGACTTTGACGAAGTCGAAGAATAAGCAGCCAGCGCATCGAAGCCACAAGGGAGGCGGTGAACCCGCTTCCCTTTTTCTTAGGAGAAGGAAATGCACGAAGTTTTTGTTGAGCATAAATTCAGAGGTGAAAGCCTTCGCCGCATCCAGCAGGCGAACGAAATCATTTCCGAATATATCAGCGGCGGCTACAGCCTTACGCTTCGCCAGCTTTACTACCAGTACGTACAGCGCGGCATCATCCCCAACACACAGCAGGAGTATAAGCGCCTTGGCGATCTGCTTTCCAAAGCGCGCCTTGCCGGTATGATTGACTGGAATGTTTTGGAGGATCGCACACGCAATCTCAAAGGATGGTCAGGCGGCTACGATAGCCCAGGCGATTACTTTGAAGGCATTGCAAGCGGCTATTTCGTTGACGCCCACATTGGCCAGAGCAACTATGTGGAAGTGTGGATCGAGAAGGACGCTCTTGCCGGTGTGGTCGAGCGTCCAGCCAATCGCTGGCGCGTCCGGTACTTCTCTTGCCGTGGCTACTCGTCGCAGTCTGAGCAGTACGCTGCAGGGCAGCGTTTTGCCAATGAGGCCGACAATGGCAAGTCTTGCCATATCTTGCACCTTGGCGACCATGACCCAAGCGGGATTGATATGACGCGAGACAACCAAGACCGGCTTTCAATGTTCTCTTACAACAACATTCAGGTCCATCGCATCGCGCTCAATATGGATCAGGTTGAGGAACTGCAGCCGCCGCCAAACCCTGCCAAGATAACAGACGCGCGGGCGACGGAATACATTCGCCGGTTTGGCAAGAAGTCATGGGAGCTTGACGCGTTGCCGCCTGATTACATCGACAAGCTGATTGACGGCCACTTGCGAAACCTGATCGACATCGACGCCTTCAATGAAAGAAAGGCAATAGAGCGCGAAGGCCAGCGCGAAATACAGAAGATCGCGGAACGGTATGAAGACGTTCGCGAATACATCAATGGTTTTGACGAAGAGTAAATGAATAGGCCGGGCGCAAATGCCCGGCCTTTTTCATAGCAGCCCGGAAGATCTGACTTCCTTGAGCGCAGCGCCATCATACACAAGCTCGCTCCACCCATTTACTCCCAAGCTTATACCCAAGCCTGACAGCACCACGCCAAGCAGGCCGGAGCCCTGACGCCTGATTGTGATGGGCATGCCTGGATATGCCATCGTCAAGTCAAACGTCATATTCCTGACGACAGTGACAGCGCCGGTCAGAAGCAGAACCGGAGGCGTGCGCAGAGAGGTGAAAACCCGATCCGCATCTGCAGCGATGGAAAGCATGCGGTCCGGCCTTTGAGGACGCCAATGCCCGCCAGTTTCATTGACCATGACGCCGCCCCGCTGACCGGCAGGAGCTTCGCTGTAGAGATCTGAAACGCGCGCATACATGAATTGGTTTTGCGATGTCGGCGCGAAATTGGCATACAGTTGCGCCAGCGTCATGGAAGCTTGCTGCACAAAAACAGACGGCGCTTGATCGACGGGCGGAGTGTAAAAAAACGGCATGGGTTAGACCTCACGAAATGGCGTAGAAGCTGCCAACGGCAGTACCAAGCACGGTTTTGGTTATGGCGAGCGGTAAGATTGTTGGGCCAACGGCAAGCGTGAATTGAATGTCAACGCCGCCAAATGTCCAAGTCGCAGTGCCAGCCGTAGTGATGACCGCCAGAATGCCGCGTCCAGCCGCGCGCGGTGTATTGTTCACGTATATGCTTGGCGTAGTGTACCCGCTGCTTGCCGCATCAAGTGCCGCCTTGTCCTCGTTGCTCAACACGACAGGGGCAGACGCCGCTGCAGACTGGCGGCCAACAGCAGGGTCAGGAGCCGCCGATCCATCCGCCTTGATGGCTATCGACTTAACGACCCTGATAGGCAAGGTCGTTCCCTGCTCATTGACATACTGACCGCCGTCATTCTTGAGTGACACCGCCATAATAAACCCTCCGAACGAAGCAATGATTTTAGCAAAAGATAAATCACTCAATCATTGAGGGCAACAGTTGACGAAATATGAGTTGTAACCTATTTAGTGACTAGCCACTTCCCAAAGCGCCACACAAGAGAGCCCGGACATGAACAAACCATCCAAGTACCAATCACGCCAGTGCAACGAATGCGGCAACGCTTACACGCCTCGTCGCTGCGATGAATTCTTTTGCTCGATTTCTTGCCGAAAGGATTTCGATAATCGCGCCATGACGCGTGGCCGCGAACTGTACCACCTCTTCATGGTCATGCGATATGACCGAGGCCTTGCAAAGGTTCTCGGCGTCTGGGCCATCATGTGCCGCATGGCAATGGAATGGAGGCGGCAGGATGAGCAAGAGCGATCTGGAAGAAAGAGTTGGCAGCAGCCATCAAAGGTAATTGGCAAGCTGCCAGTCGTTACACAATCAACGAACGTTTACGCCGGTCGCGAGAAGATTGGCCGAGGCCGTTGAGCCGCGCACTTTGCGGTAATGAGCCTTGACCCTGACCATTCCGGGCTCATGCGGAAGAGCGCAAAGGCTGGCCACGTCATTGCCGCCATCGGTCTTAGCCTCGGCCTTCTCCGGCAGGATCGTGACAGCGCGAAGTCTGCCCTGGTTCTTGATCGGCCAGACGTGGCGGCTCCACCAATCGCAGCCATATTCAAAGTCGGATCGGATATAAGCGGGGCCAAGAGGAACGGACGGCGCGACAGGAATGCGAACCGTGTATTTCATGAACTGGTCTTTGACCACTTCCTTGGTGTCTTCCTGCGCCAGATACTCGACGCCGTCATTGCCGATGATAACCCGGCGCGCGCTGACTAGGCACGCTGCGCCAAAGCGCAAATCGAAATTGAGATAGAAGAAGCCATTGCGATGGGCTTCTTTCGGGTATGTCGTTTCAGTCCGCACCTGCACGGATGGAGGCTCTTGAAGAACGACCTTCCACCCGACGAACAGCATCGCAGGTAACAGCATCGAGACTGCGATTATGTCCTTTGCCTTGCGTGGAATGATGGCTTTGACGATACCCCTGAAATAATCCATGGCTCACTTCCCGAAATAAACTTTCCACGCCGTAGCGAGGGCAATGAGGACGCCAGCAATCGCGCCAGCCTTCAAGAACATGCGACCCGCCCAACTCAAATGGCCATGAACGGCGAGTATATCACTGATTTTGGATTGCGCCTCAATCAGAGTATAGAGGCTTTTGCGCTTGTCGTCAGATCCGAAAATCTTGGCAATCTTATTGATGGCGTCCTTCTCGTCATCCGAGAGCTTTTGCCATCGCTTGATATGGTCCGCGTCTTCTTCGGATAGCTCGATTTTCGTCATGCTGAAAACCTCGAAGCGGCGAGGCTCGCCAATGTTGTCGCCGTCAATGGCCATGCCTGCCCGCCTATCCCAACCTTAACGGCTCACTGCCCCGAAAGTTCAGCCTTCCGTTCCGCGCTCGCCTTTGTCTGCAAATCGCATTGCTTGCTACCAAGTACACCGGAAGAGCAGCTTTTTGCAATGGTCCGATCAATGCGACGTTGATCGGCGGCAGTTTTCCCCTGCGTTCCTGGCAAGTCCTCCACTACCGTGGAGAGCTCAAGGAAGTTCACAGGTGCCTTTTGCGAAGTCGTACAGCCCGCCAGCGAGATCGCAGGTATCAAAATCAACAGCGCCCTTGCGAGCATTGACGACGAATTGCGCATTTGCTTTCACCTGTTTTTCGCGCTCGGCAGTTCCGCCAATATTGCGCTGATCGTTGACAAACCAAGCTAGCAGCGCGGCGGCTGCTATCCCGGCGATGATGTAAACCCAGATGCGCGGGAACATATCAGTTTCCTCGGCGCTTCTGAATGTAGAGGTAAAGGCCAAACAGGGCCGCGCCGACGAGAATGGCCGCCAGAGCGTAAGCAATCGGCCCATCCTTTGGCACGAACTGCAGAGCGCCGCCCGACACGATAGCTGTCCCCACCGCAGCAGCGTCCTTCGACACGAGCGGCGGCGTGTCAGGCAACGCGGGCGTCCCGCTCGACTGGACGAAAGAACCCTTCGCCCACAAGCCTGCTTCTGCAGCACGGCGGTTCTTGAGACCGTTGCTCACGACTTTTTTGCCGTTGATAGTGGTCTTGTTCCATTTCGCCAGTTCGCTAGGCACGGACGCGTAATCCCCCGTATTCAGCTTCTTAAGAAGCGTCGATCCCTTGAACGCACCAACACCGGCATTGAACGCGAACAGCACAAGCGCGCCGAACTGGTTGTCCTCAAGCGGCACCTTAACGAGACGCGAAACGGCGTCTTCACAAGGGTCGATGTCTCGGCGTAGAAGTTTGAGCGCCTGTTCTTCGGTGATGACCATGCCGGGAACAACGTCCGGCCCCGTATGGCCGTAGCCGATTGTCAACGTTCCGGCCACATGGTCGCCTTTCTTGATGCGTCGGCGGTTCGACGGTTTGTCCGCGTCGTCGTACGCGAATGGGATAAACCCCTCCCACTGCTTGAGAATGCGTTCGCTTTCGGTGTTTATGCTACGTTTCGCCATTTCGTTTTCCTTTGTCGTTTAGTTGTTGTCGGCGGAAACAGACGTTCCCGAAGTCAAGAACACTGGTAACGTCGAGCCGCCACCGGGAATGTTCACGGACTTGTTGCTGCGCACGACAGTACGCCCCACCGATCCGAGTTCGGGAGCTTCATACGCAATGTACTGCAAGCCCGGCGAAGAAATACGGCTGACTTGGTTTCCGGAAATAAATGTGTCTTGAGCGAATGCCCCAGGTTGCCAGCCGTAAACCTTGATACCGGCGCGGAAGCCATTTGCATTCGCGTACGCGCTATCACGGATAATGTTGTTGGTGACTTGGCCCCGCTGGCAGAAGCCCGCAATTCCGATGCCGTCAAGGGCCGAGTTAACAATCGTGTTCCCGCTGACAAAGAAATCAGCGCAAACTTGATCCGCATTGCCCCCAGCTACAGACAGACCAAAGTCGCCAACCCCCAAGTTTTCAGTCCATATCAGTCTGTTATTGGTTATTGAAAAACCAATCGAGACACCACCCGCAGCGATAGCTTCGCGCCGCGTGTTGTAAATGTCGTTGTCATCGATAACCGAATAGGGGCATGAGAACGAATGGATGCCAAAGTAATCGTTAGGCGTCTTCTCGATATAATTGCGCCGAGCCTTGTTTCTCTCCCCTCCGTTCATTTGGATGCCGTAGCCGGTTCCGATATTACCGGCATAGATAAATCCTTCGTCAAAAGAACAATTGGTGCAAGAATTCATCTGGACGCCGGTCGCGGCGTACCCGCCACTAATCCTTGATCCCTTGATAGCGATGTCTGTGCAGTTCTGCATGTAGAAGGGGTACTGCCCGCCGCCAGTAATCTTGACGTTTTCAAGCTCACCGGTATTGCAGGCGTTAATCAGGACAGGGATCACGTTTCCGTATGTCAGATACGGCACTTGAACATGCAGGCCAGACACAGAAAAATTGTTGATCCCGCTGAAAACCAGAACGTTGGCCGGTGCACCGGGTGCTTTCGCATAGATAATTTTGGAAGAATGGCCCAAGCCGAAGATGTGCTGTTCGCTCTTAAAGACAAGTTGACCAGTCACCTTGTAGTTTCCGGGAGGAACAAACCCGTATGTCACAGCAGCAAGAAAAGCGTTGATGGCCGCTGTGTCGTCAGCGATGTTGTTACCAACTGCGCCGAAATCTTGCGGCGTCGGCATTTGGAAAAACAAAGGACTGGTAGCAAGCATTGAGTTGGGAATTTTGGTTACGGTCATGGGATTAAGCCTTTGTTTTAGTGTTACGGTCCTACCCGGTAAGCTTCGAAGAACGAGCGCAATGGTGTTGCGCCGACAACAGACCATCCGCTAGTCGCTGAAATCTGAGCAAACAATTCGAGATAGTCCGTAGTCCCGTTCATCGCCACCAAAAGTTCAGCAGTAGACTGAAGCGCGGAAGATTGGGCGGCGCTCGGATTGACTGGAACCGAATGGAATAAACTCCCATTCTTATAGATCGCAGCGATTACTTGCGTCACAGACGTACCCGTTCCTGCGACCGTTCCCTTCACTCGGTAAATCCCTGCAACGTTAGGCGTAAATCTGAAATTGGTCACATTGTCGAAGCAACCTTGCGGATCGAAATTTTCAGTATTGCACTGAACCTTCGTCATTGTGCTGTTTGTCAGCGTTTGGTTTGCCGAGGGGTATGCTTGGAACATCGGAGCGCCAGGGGCAGGCCCCAGCCCTAGCATTGTCCGAACTTGCGCAACCGTCAGTTCCTCAGGGTTCCCAGATCCAGCCGTGGCTCTACCCATGAGCCGCAACGAGGCGATGTCCTGCATCTTGGCGAATGTAACCGATTTATCAGATGGTGTATTTACCTCAATCGCCCCCCCAAAAACAATCCATCCATCCGCCGCTGCAGGTTCAGAAAAGATTATTGTGGGCACCCCCCCAATTGTTTGCAACTCATATGTAGATGGCGACTGAATGACGCCCCCTTGAACTACTGAAACATTATTTTTAGAGCCAGGGCTTGCCCCAAGCGGGACAGACAATTCGCCAGTTAAAAAGTAAATAACAATTGAATTATGCAAGAGAAGATTGAGTCCGTTGTTAATAACGTCTTGGGCCTCGGCAGACTTTGTTTCCGCGTACAGCGCCCACTGTCGCGAAGAATAATTAGGAGCGTTCACGCCGTCGTCTACCAGTTCAGTCGAAACAGCCCATTCTCTAGCCTGTCTGCCCCAAAATTCAGACGTAGCAATGGATCCGGCTTGAATGCTTGTGCTTAAATTTCCAAAAGCATCATACACAGGGACAGATCCCAATGGGCCAGGAGAAATGGTGAGGCCATCCCCCCCTACTTCCGCTTTAACAGACCTGTCAATAAGCTCTTTCGCCTGCTGCACTTGCATAGATATCAAGTCAAAAGTGTCTTCATGCGTTAATGGATAAAATGTCCCTTGGTTTCCTATTCTTTGTGGCTGGCTATATGGAACATTACGAACAGCAAAAACTCGCTTTCCGCTTTCTACCGGCAGGCCAGTTACTGGATAAACCGCGTAGCCACCCTGATCAGTCCTCAAAAATTCAGAGGAAACGGAAATATTTCCCGTAAATGTTTGACTATTAAGGCCATCAGCATCTTGCACCACTATAGACATGTGACCTTGATCAACAAGACGATAGTCAAATGGCCACTGCCTATTGACGCCATCCGCAATGTGCGGGCCAGAGACAGGTTTCTTATCATTTACAGTCATTTATCTCTTCTCCGGCCTACTCAAGACAAGGTCTTGAATTTTAAAATCGTCTTGTTCTATCCCAAGCCACACGTTATTCACGGTCGTGGCAAGCTGTCCAGTAGGAAGGTTAAACCACAAACCACTTGCGTTGATAAGTGACCTTGTTGCCTTGCGCCCATTTATGTCGCCGTCCCATGCATCTTTCATCACTTCGAAAGGTTTCACAAGGGCGTCGTTGATAGTGCGCTCTGCGGGAGAAAGAGAGTAGCCGCCAAAGCTTTCGCCCAAAACCGCAGGCACAACGTCGCGGACGATAGGGACCGCAGTGAACGGGTACATGGCGACCTTTTTCACCGCCCACTCTGCGAAGCCTTCCTTGTCATCATCGTCCGGGCCTCGGCCCACGAGAAGCTCACCAAGCACGGCGGGAATGATCGTCATGAAGACCTGACGGGCCAGCAGATCTGGGAACTCCCGAACCTCTCCCGACATGATGGCTCGCTTTGCGTCGATGCCCCAATTCTTCTGGCGATTGTAGTATGCCGAAAAATACGAATAGAACATCGTCACAAGCTTGGTAAGCTCGCTGTTGCGCTGGATCGCGGCCAAGTCCTTGGCCCCGCCAGCGCCCTGCGACATACGCACAGCATAGTCACCAAACGCGACAGCGCCAGCTTCATCGGTCGGGTTTTCTTTGAGGTGAAGACGATAACCGGCCAGCCACGTTGGGGCCGCAACGATGCGGTCCATGTAGCCGATACCGTACATAGAGAACTTCTGCGCGCGAGATATATAATCGGTCTTGCCCGACAATTCGCGAAGTTTGTCCTTGATGTCTCGGTCCATGGTCGAGACGCGGTCGCGGATTTCCTTGCTCTTGGAATACACCTCGTCCCACGTTTGAGACGGCGCTGAAATGAATTCCTTCATAGAAGCCGCCATTGCCTTGGCCGCGTTGATGGTCCCCATGCCATCCTTTGAGCCTGGGGGAATGAGAACCTCAAGCGACGGCGTGAAGCCTGCCAACTGGGCCATGACCGTCGAGACGCGGAAGCCCATGGCGACAATGGTGGCGCGCGACCGAATGCCTCGGAAGGCTTTCTCAACGGAGCTAAGCCCATCTTTCTTGTATGCGTCGTAAGCGATATTCTGCATCCACGGCACGACCTGATCATACAGGCCTTTGCCGTAACGGCTTGTAATCTCGGCCCGCAGGAAGGGATCGGTCAGGAGCTTGTTGGCCGACATGACGGCTTCACGATGCGTCACATCATGGATGACGGAAATGAGGTGCTGGCCAATGGCGTCGAGGTCGAACCAGATCGGTGAAGCGAAAGCTTGAGCGCGCTCGTTTGTGAAGCCGTGGCGCGTCTCTGGGCGCAGGTAGACGTTTTCAAACATCACCTTGTCATTTTCAGCCGCGCGCCTGTCACTGAGCGCCGCAGCCCGAATAATCTCCTGTCCCTGCGATGTCGCCGGGTCGGCCTGCGCTGGATCGTAAACCATGGGGTAATAGCCGCCTTTGAGCTTCTGCCCCAAAGGCGTGATGAATTCGCGGGGCTCAACCTTCGGAGGCTCGACGCCGGTAAGGCGTTTCTGCAGCGCCTTGATTTCCGGCCACAAGCTGTTGATGGTGTCCCACACCTCCTGCACCGCGTTCCATTCCGCTTCATTCAAATGCGAAATGACGCGGTCAAGGATCGCCGGGTTTTTGTCCCACGCTTCGCCGCGCATCATTTTATCAAGGTTGCTTTCATTACCCATGTTGAGAGCAACGGCCATGATTTCTGATCGAAGGAAAGTCCGGTCAAGGCCGGGAATGGTGATGCGCTCTGCCAGACGGCCAGCGTCCAGCTTCTCGAAAGTCGCAAACACCTTACCGGCATATTCTTGCTGCAGCCGGGTTTCTCGCGCCTGCGCTTCAACTATTGGCCGCCAGATATAACGGTTGAAGGGGCCATTGATGTCACCGCCGTCCATCCACATGAATGCCTGCTCAAGCTTGTTGAGCGTGCCTTCCAATGACCAGCCGTCAGAAATAAGCTTGTCCATCGTGGTCGGGTTGCGCGTCTTTGGAGAGGGCTTTCGATCCTTGCTGGCCACAACCGAGGCCATCATTTCGTCACGCGTCGCCGCATATTCCCGGCGCTCTTTATTGATCAGAAGCTCATTCTTGAGCTTGCCAAGATGCTCGATATTCTTCACCGCGTCGCGAACGGTCAAGAAGTCATCAACATTCATGTCCTTGTAAGGCTTGCGGAAAGCGTCATTGCGCACAGTCTCTGGGAGAGTGACGATATTGCCAATCGCTTCCTGCTGCTCAATCCACGCGGCAAGGCTCGCTCGGCGCTGCGACTGCTTGAGCGATACGCTTTTACGCATGTCGAATTTCTCAAGAACCTGCTCAATCTGGTCGAGGTACTCAGGATCGACATTGCCGGGCCGCTTGCGGCCTGTGAAGCGGTTGAGGTAGTTGACAGCCGTTTGTATCTCGCGATCAACGTTGGCCGCTTCCTGCGCCATGTAGTGGCTCAAAAGCTGGCGCTGCTTCGCTGCAAACGCAGCCTTGTAATCTCCCTTCATGATGGCTTGCTGCGTCTCGTTGGCGGCCTTCACCGAAGCGTTTTGGTAGAGCTTGGCGCGGATGGCCTCGCGGATCGGCTTAGAGCGAACCGTGTTGCGCGCAATGTTTCTGGCGTCTTGCTTTCGAAGCTTGGTAGTGACCAAGCCTTTCTTCATCAGCACTTCAAGCTCGATGTTGAGCAGGTCGCCTTGCGCGTCGTTGGCAATGGCAGCCTGGGCTTCACGCTCGCGGGCAACGGTGTCGCCCATGAGATCGCCGTAACGCTCGCGCATGCGCCTGTCAGTCTCTTCATTGATCGCGCGCGCGATAGGCTGCACGCTCATCATGCGAGTGAGCATTTCATGGCCGGAAGCAAAGCCAAACATTTCGGCGATGATGTCAGGATGCACCCCGCCCTTGGCGCGGTAGATCGGAGGAACGCCGCGCGGAAGCTTGTAAAGCGAGCCCTCGCCCATGAGCTTTTCAACCGCGTTCTTGTCGAGGAACATGCGAGCCGTGTCTTCACTGACGCCAACGGCCTTGCCTGTCTTCAAGTATGAAATAACCTGATAGACCGGCTGGCGCTCCATTTCGTTTTGAACTCCGGCCCGAATTTCCCGGCGGTTTTCGCGGTACTCCCGCGTCGTCTGGCGCGTCAAATCTTCGAGCATCTTCGTGGTCAGGTCGCGCTTGGCCGTCTCCACGGCGCGGCCAGCCGTAGCCACGTAATCGTTCCACTGGCTTTCGCTCATGCCAAACTCTTCCGCCGACTTGAACGCAGGCTGAAAATCCGGCTGGAATGTCGCGCTCTTTATTTCCTCGTCCGTCGCAATAAGGCGATCCATGACGCCGCGTATCTTGTTGTTGATAGGAACGTTCAGGTTTGCGACGCTCTTGTAGACGAAAACCAGCCATGACCGCATACGGGACATGAAGCCAGCGACTTCGTTGGATGGCGCTTTGCCCTCAAGCAGATAGGCCTCAAAGGTGCGCGCAAACTTCTCATGAGCGTCGCGGCCAATGTCCATTTCATCGGTAATGCCGAGATAATCTTTTGTCGCCTCCCAGTCAGCAAGGACGCTTGAACTACCCTGTTCGCGGTCCTTCATCGCCGCGTCGCGAAACACCTCAAGGAAGAAGTGACCGCTTTCGTGGATGAAGGTTGACAGGTTCGATTGCTCGAAGAGATTGATAATCGTCTGGCCTTCGCCAAACTGGATGGAACCGCGCTTCGTTGCCTCCGGTCCGTCCTGGCTTTCCTGCATGAAGGTGCGAAGCTCTTCACCCTGCAAAGCGTCAACGGTCGATTGAAACAGCGCCGACGTGGTCGGATCGTCATTCGTCAGCCGCTCCAATTCCGTGCGAATTTCCGTCTCGTCCATTTTGGCCGGGTCAAGCCCAAGCTCATCGAGCATATCTGCGAACGCAACCAGATCGGCGACCCGGCGCATTTCAGTGCTGTTGCTCTGATCCTGCTGGACGCTGTAACGCGGCGAGCCCGAAAGCTCTTCGCCGATAGCGTCAAACAATGCATTGGTATCGGGACGCTCTTCGAAACCGGGGAAATACCCTTCCTCCCAAAGCTGACGAATTGTATCATCTGCTGAAAATGTCGTCTCGATGCCGACGCTGCCAAGCATATCGGCACCGCCTTGGACAACCTCGCGAATAATATTGCCAGCGTTCATCGCGGCCAGTTCGCCGCCTGTGTCCTGTATGCCGCCACGCTGCTGAATGCGGGACAGCATTGAAATCCCGCGCGACTTCTCAAGCTCTTTGCGAAGCGCAGGAATGCGGCCACGTTTAACCATTTCAAGCGCCATAGACATCGCGTCAACCTCGCGATAAGGCGCGGAGCCCGGCAACGCGCGGCGGACATCAAGGCCATATCTGGCGTATATGTCCATCGGGTCTTGTCCGGTTCTTTCACCAAGAACACGGAAGAAGTTAGAGTAAAGCTGCGCATACTGCTCGGCCTGATCCGGCGTAATACCAGCGTCCATGGCACGAGACTTCACGTCTTCAAGAACCGCCTCCGAGGACGTAGCCGAAGCGCGGTTGCGGTCGGACTGCTCTTTGAAGTCTGCCATCAATGAGGACTGAACCTCGCCCCACGCCTCATTGAAAATGTCAGCAGCATTGCTGGACATGTCGTCAACGTTCAGCTTGAAGTCTCGCCGCGTCGCGTCGCCAAACTGCGTTCCCGCGATCTTTGCATAATAGACATCAATCGGTATTTCCAGATCGCGGCCAATGGCCTGGGCCTCATTGAACTCGTCCATAATGCCGACATTTGATGTGAAGCGCATCAGGTCCGTGGGGTCTTGGAAGAACGTCTTGAGGACATCAGGGCTCACGAACACGGATTGAACGTCACCGTTAGCTGTGATCGCGCGCACAGCCTCTTGCGCCTTCTCAGGAAGGCGAGCAACAAGCTCGTCGTTCTGGGCATGGTTGATGATAGCGTCAAGCGTCTGTTGGCTCTGCACGCTTCTGCGAGCGCGGTTGACATCGTGACCAAGGCGAGTGCCGGAAAGAACCGGGCCAAGCACCGTCATGGCTTCCAATGTCTGAACAAGGCTATCTTCAAGGCGGCCCATCATTTCCTTGCCGCTCAACGGCGCAAAGTCTTGATCGGATGATTGCTGCGCAAGCTGCCCGGCAAACATCGTAATCGCCTCTTGCGCCACTTCCGTGAGTGTCTCGGTCGTGGTCGAGCGGGCAATGTTCATGCCGAAATTCTTGAACGCCTCGCGGACGGTAGGCTTTGTCAACGCGGCCTTAACCACGTCGCCGCTCAGAAGCCCGGCAACGTCATCAAAGCCAGGGGCAATCTTTGCAATCGCTTTGAAGCCGACAAGCTCAAGGCCGCCGTTGATGCCGCCGGTTATCAGCGCCGCAACGCGCGCAACATCAGGGTCAAGCGGCTGGCCGCTTTCGTCCTTCATGTTCATAAACTCGTCATAGGCAAGGCCGGTCTGTTGCCGGAATGAAGCTTCGAAGCCGCCGACGCCAGCGCCCACGCGAGCGCCCGCGATCATGCCGCCGGGAACTGTTACCAATTCTTCTGGCGTAGCGATCTGCGGCCCTACTTGCCCGGCGGCCATGGCAATCGCGCCGCCAGTGGTCGCGCCATACATCGCGCCAAGAACGCTGCCCTTTGCCGTCTCATAAAGGATTGGGAGCTGCTGGCTTGCGCCGACAAGACCGCGCTGAAACCAGCTATCAGCGCCGAATGTCCGGTTTTCCCGGTCATCATTCATCTGCTTTATCTGGGCAAGATCATCGTCAGTCGCCTCGCCCATAAGCTGCTTGTATCGAAGGTTCGCCAATGACGTGGTCTGAAAGCCTTCCTTGACGCCAGCGACAACAGCGCCGCCCATCCAAGACAGGCCGGACAGGTGGCGAAGCTCATCAATCTTGATGGACGCGGCGTTATCGCCTTCGGCAAACCACTTGCCAAGATTGGGGTCGTAATCCAGAAGCTTTGTCACGTCATCGAGCGCAGCACGACGGCTCAATGCATCGTAGTTGCGGCCAACGAATTCAGCATCAAAGCCATACGTGGTTCCGATCTGCTTCTGCTTCTCGTATCGATCAGGGTCGGATTGCGCGTTGTTGAGCGCTGCAGCATAGTTGCGCGCCGTTGTCTGGGCCCGCACCGATTGAATGGCGTCATCCAGAAAGGAAGACGTTCCACCATTCTCGCCGACCTTGCTTGTGGCGAAATTGTTCTGCTGCAGGTCCGAGATTGCATCGCCGATGAGATCATTTGACATTTTGAGAAGCCGCTGCCCTTATGAGTGTTTTCCGGTAAACCTCTGCCGTCTCTTCTGCAGTAGGAGCGCGACCAACTTGAGCCGCAAACCTCTGCCTAATCTTGGCCGAGAAGTCTGCAGGAGGCACCGGAGCGCCGCCCGCCTGTACTCGTACCATGTCATTGTAAGTTGTGACAGCAGACTTTTCGTCCGGGTCAACACCGGTTATTGCCTTGTATGTCAGGGCAACATGGTTCTGCACATTCGGCGGGATATCCTTGACCGTGCTGGCAGCATAGAAATCATTCATCTGCTCTACAGGAACTTGGAAAAGCCTATCCGTAGTGCCATCACGGAAGCCCGGAATTCCGCCCTGCTTCTGGCCTTCGATCATAAGACCGTCAACCATCTTTTGCAGTTCCTGACCGTCAGGAGCGACATTGTTCTTCTCGATGTACGCCGCAACCTGCAGATCAAGACGGCGGTTAAGTTGAGCCAAGGTCTTTGCGTCGTCCTGATCCTTGCTAGGGGCAAGGCCAAGCATATCAGCCGCGTTGTTGACGATCTGCTGGCGTGACTGCATGGACGATTGCAGGACAGCAGAGTTGCCCTTCTTCAATTCCGCCTGCGCCGTGGCGAACTTCTTCAAATCCTCGTTCGCGAGATTGGGAACGTAGGTCATAAGATCTGCGTCGCGAAGCTCAGTCGGCGACATGTTGACCAATTCGATGTAGGTTGCCGGATCGGTGCGGCGCGTCTGGCCCTGCTTAATGTCGTCTTCTAGCGAGAAAAGTTGCTTCACGCCTTCCGATCCGATTGCGGAAAGAAGCTTAGGATCAGCTTCGCGCGGGCTCTGGCCGTTCTGCAACAAACCGCTCAAAAGCCCTCGCTTGATCTGCTCAACCTGCGCCTTTGTCGCCGTCTCTTGCGACTTGCTGACATTGGTGATTTGTCGCTCAGCCTCGGCCAACGCGTCAGGGTTATCAGCAAATCGTTCTCGCGCGGCGGAAAGCGCAGCCTCAAGGGAGCCGCCTTTCACGTCAACGGTAAAAGGAGAAACGCTGTCCATGTAAATATTGGCCGCGTTCGCTGGATTGTCGGCGACAGAGATATACCCGCCGTCATCAGTCCCGCGCCCCGTAAATCCGCCCTCACCTGAAACGGTTACGTTGACGCCGTCGCCCTCAAGGTGGGCCTGCGCAACTCTATTACTGATAGGATCGTCACCGCGCACGCGACCGCCCTTGCGGGCTTCCGCAGTCTCGATATGCCAAGGCTCATGCCCCATAGGGAACGTCAGGCCGTAAGCGCCCGCATTGGCGTGAACCCAGTCCTGCACTTCTTTTGGCGCAGACGAGAACTTGCCGCCCTTCCATCCAAGATCGCTGGCATTGCCGTGGTTGTGCTGTGAGCCCTTGGAGCCCTCGACGCCGGGAGGTGGGGCCACCCATTTGCGAGCGGCTTCCGGCGAACCGTACTTTGCCAAGGCTTGGTTCCAAAGCTGTGTTTGACGCTCAACAGATCGAGCACCAGACAGGATATCAAGGCCTTCCTTCACGTTCGGAGGTGCGGCGTCCATCATGGCGGCCAGCCGGTCGGCCATGGCGTTGGACATGCCATCGACGCTTTCCGGTCCGTGCTGCGCCTGCAGCTTCTCTTTCAGGTACGTTTTTGCGTCGCCGTTAAAATAGGTCTTGGCTGTCCCTTTGAGGTTGTCCTGTATGGACTTGGAATTCGCTGCGCCTTTGAAGTCCACACCGCGCCAAGCGCCGAGAACCTTTTGAACATAAGGAAGCGTCTCTTCCGGTTTTGGAAGCACGCTATAATCGCGGCCAGAGTTTAGCCACTTTTCCGCGTTGGCAGGCCCGGCATTGTAAGCGATAAGAGCCGCCTCAATGTCGGCCTTGCCATCCTTCGAAAACTTGTTGATCTGCTGGCCGAGGTAGTTGCGCCCCATGCGGACGTTCATCTGTTGCCCGGCTGGCGTCTTAAAGTAGTCAACAAGCTCGCTGTCGGTCATGCGCGCAACATGCGGCTGGCCGATGGCGATAGCCACCTCGCGCGCCGTGTCTGGCATAAGCTGCATGAGGCCTGCTGCACCTTTCGGCGATGGAGGCGTAAGAGGGTTGCCGCTGCTTTCAGCGCCGATCACGGCCTGCACGATGTCGTTGGCCGGGCCTGCGTTCGTCGCCTCATCAACAAAGCTTCGCACTTCTCGGATGCGAGATATCTGGCCAATCATGCCCTGCGCTTGTGCATGATCTACGCCGTTCACTTCCTTTTCATGCTTGGTGTAATAATCCAGCGCAGAGCCTGGGCTTTCGATGGCAAGGCGCTGCACGACAGCCAAATGCATGTTTGAGACAGTCTGGCGCTCAAGCGCGTCCAAAGCTTCTGGCGGCAGGCCATCGGCATTTGCTCGAATGATACCGCGCGCCATGTTGAAGTTTGTCGTCAACATTTCAGGGTTATTATAGTTCGCAATCACATCGTCTGTGATGTTCTGCAGCGCAGATGCTTTTGCCGTGGTGCGCGTGGCGGCCCGCTGTTTGAACTCGTAACCGGCCACACTGTTAAGCGTGCTGTCAGAGTAATTCGCAAATACCTTTTCAAAGCTTTCTTTCTGCGCCGGATCGGTCATGGTTCCCATGACATCAGACTTGATTTTATCCAGAGCTTCCTGCGTCCGAATTTCAGAACCTTCGGCATTCGCGCCGGTCTGCTCATACACGCCGCCAGGACCAAAGAGGGTTTGACGAACGCGAGCAGAGGCCGCAGTTGACGCCTCGGTTACTTTGGTCAAGTCCTGCTTTTGCTTTTCCTTTTCCTCAATGTCGTACATGACAGAGCCGAGCTTCTGAACCTGCTGGCCAGTTTGGGCAAGGGCTCGCCCTTCCATTGCGCCAAACATGTCGCCATCGACCTGATTGGGCCGCATGGGCGTGGTGCGCTGCGTTCCGCCAACGTCATATACTGGAAGGTTTGCCATGCTTATACTCTCTTGGCTAAGGGTTTGTACCAACGGTCAGCAAGCGAGGATATCCCGCCAATCGCCGTACCGATAGCCCCAATGTTCCCGGCGGATGTTGCGGCGCTGGCCTTCATGTCAAAGAGGTTCGCCTGCGACCGCAATTGCGTCGCCTCGCGTTGAGCGTTGCCGCGCGTCGTTTGCGCGTCAAGCTCGCCCAGTACCGCCGTATCTGTCAGGATATCGAGCGGAGATCCGCTTCCAAGGTCAAGGTTGCTGGCGGCCATAACTGCCCGCTGGCGGCCTTCCAAAGCGGACGTGCGGCGGCGCACAGCCTGCTCTTCTGCGGCACCGCGCTTTAGCGCATCTTCCGCCAGGATGCGTGACTGCTTGGCCTGATACGTGGCCGCCGCGCTTTCAGCCGCAGCCGCATTGCGCTGGCCGATCACGCTTAACGCAGTACCCGCGACCGAAGTGACTGCACTGACAACGCCCGCAATGGCAGGCAGACCAGCTACGCACATGTTAACCCCTTTCCAAAGCGAACGAACGGGACGTTAAAAATCCCGAAAGGCTTAGGTTCTTCGATATCAAATCCGGTCCACTTTAGCCAGCGCAACGAACGCTTGTTTTCCGCCAAGGCGTAATTCTCCAAAACCTCAAACTGGCTAGTCATTTCCTTGAAATAGTCAAGCGTGCGACGCCCAAAACGATACTGGTATTGTTCCGCCGTTGGCGTCCCAAGCAGCCACGGCACGCCAACGTCAGAGAGAAACGACCGGCGAGATACACCCCACATCAGTATAGGCTCATCATCGACTATCGCCGTAAAGCTCTGGACGGCAGAGGCGATGGTTGCCTTTATCGCAGATTGCGGATTGAATGCCGCCAGATAATACATTTCCCTCTTGTCGGATGGCCGCATGTTGCGTGCAATGAATTCACCATGCGCGTCTTCATATTTCTCGATACGGACATCAACCACCGTTGCCACCATAATTCATATCAGTGGTCATGCCCAGAACAGTGACCGGAAGCGGATAGTCTTGAACTACCCACACTTCAACGGCATTGCCCCAGTCCGTACCTTCCTCTATCTGGAAGTAACCATTTTGCGGCGTCGATGGATCATACATATTCTCATCGCCGCGCGAATGAAGCTCAACGGCACTTTCCATGGAGAAGCCAACTTTTGCGCCGCGCGAATTGAGAAAGTTGACATAAATCGGACCGGGCACTTTCTCCATGCCGTTATCGTTAAGCTGCGGATTGACAAAATCCAGCGTTGCCATGGCCGAGCGATAAGGCAGGCCAACATGAATGCGAGCGTACTTTTCCTCAAGAGCGGGGAGAGCGCCGCCGGTCACGACGATATTTGATCCGTCTGGCATACGGTCCAAAACAAAACCGTCAGCGAGTACAACGACCTCGCGTCCGTTAAGATGGCCAAGACCGGATATTGATGATACGCACTTACGCATTACGCCAAGCTCTTCATACTCCCCGATGAAGGCCGAGCTATCGATTGCGCTGCCCACGTCGCCCTCATCGGAGGACTGCGCGCGAAACAACGTAAGCCAATCCGCATCATCGACTTGCACAAGATATTTGCCGTCAAGGGAGCCCGCTACGTTGTCTTGCTGATCTATGTAGCGTGACTGGTCAATCTCAATCTCGTCGCCATCCGCGAGACCGTGAGCAGGCACGCGAATACGCGTGTCGTCGCCGAGATCGGTCTGCGCTATGGCAACAGGCATGTCATATGAAAGGCCACAATCCACAAAGAAAGAGTTGCGCATGTCGCCATCAATGCGCGCCTCAAGCATTTCAACAAAGACTTTATATCCGCCCTGCACGCGTCGGCGCACAAGAAAATAAGGTACATCACGCTCTTTGTCCGGCACAACCGAAACATCAAGGAACGATCCGCGCGTATCGTGACGCGTCCAGCCCCAGACATCATGCTCTTTCAGGTAGGTGAGAGACAGAGCCGTGCCGTCGCTCATGACGCACCATATGATGCCGTCAGGGTCAGAGGCGTGCGCCCAGGCAATAATCTGCCTGTCCTCGAATAGGTGCTTGGCCATGAGGTTCATGTCCTTGGCTTTGTACCTATCGACCTCAAATGAGTACTCCATTTCATAGACAGTGCGATTGTCACGGCCAACGAATAGCATGGCCTCGCCAATCACCATGGGCTTGATGTATTTTGACGAACCATTTTGAGATTGCGGCTCCGGCAGAATGCTTGACGGCGTGATGATAGTTCCATCGTTGCCGGTAACGCGCCATTCGCCGGACCGGGTGAAGACGATCAGGCCGCGCTCAACGGAAAGAACGTGAAAGATATCCTGCTTCTTTTGAGCGGCAAGAGTGAATTCAATCGCGTCGTCATCGCGCGATGGCGAACGCTTGTTCATGTTCTTGAAGTTGCCGCTCTGCGTCATCCAGACGGTTTGTGGACGATTGTTAGTGTGAGCAAAGCCACGACGCTGCTGCGAGAAGAACACGATTGAAGGATAGTCGCCCGCAGAAGCAAAAGGATTGTAGCCTTGCTGCGGTCCGCTAGTGAAGTCTGGGCTAATGTACTTGTCTTTGAAATTCAGATTGGGAGTATTGCCAATCGATCCGTAAACGCCATTGTCAGCCTTATAAACCTGATAGCTCTGAGCGCCAGCAACCGCAGTCCAGGCGACCGTTACGAAATTCTTCTCATAGCCGAAGACCAGATCTGCCGATGTGTGAGCGGCGGCAGAAGGCAAGCTTTCTTCGCCCGCCGCATTTATTGCCGAAACTTTGTAATCATAGCCAACAGGCAAATGGCTTTCGTCATACCCGGTATAACCCTGCGTCGTCGTAGCCGTGACGCCGGTAGGCGACGCAAGCTCTGGCGTGAACGTGACCGATGTCACTCGCCAATCCAGCGCCGAGTATCGCGCGAGTTCCCTCGGCACGAAATCTGGGTGCGTTATGGTTGCGATATCGTTCGACTGTTCCATATAGAGATCAGGCAAATCTTCTGCGGCATAAGGCGTCACGACCTCGTAAGGAACGCCGCCATCATTGATGTAGGAGCCGAAGGCAACTGGCCTCACATTGAGATCGCCCCACACCAGAAGAAAGGCGTCATCGCCTGCAGCCTCAAACGTCATGAGCTTGCCGGGCTTGGCGTGGTTCTTGACCTCGCCAACGAGACGCAAACCGGACCGGTTAGACATGCCGCCGGTCGCGTGAATAATCATGTTGCTCGCATACTTGACGCCCACTTGATAGCGGGCAAAGTCTTTGCGGCCATAGAGGTGCCGAGAAAGCTCGCCGCCTGTAAATGACGGCTGTGTAAGGCGGCTATCAGCCATTATCGGGCCTCCTGATAACCGGCGGTCACGTCAGTCTCTGGCAGACCTTCGTTGGCGCTGCTGCTCTTTGCAGAAGACGAAAGTCCTAGCCACATTTTGTAAGCTTCCTGCTGCATCTTCAAGCTTTTCGTAATCGGCATGGCGATCTTGTGAGCAAGAAGCCAAGACATCGCAATGACGAAGTCCTGGCTGTACGAGGCAGGATCAACGATATCCTTGACATAGACGAAAGTCGGCGCAGCCCGATCACAGTGGATGAGCTTGCCTTCGCCGTCAGGGCGAGCCGTCACCTCGAAAGGAACTTCTTTCGTCTCGCCGTTCTCTTTCAGTATCTCAAACACCTTGAGCGCGTCCGGTGGGTACTGAAATACGTAAGAGAATGGTGGCTTTGGAGCGATCGACAGAGGAACGCCTACACGCCAGAGAGAAGCGAAATTCCAGAGCGCACCACACAGCGCTTCCGCGCGCGCCTCGTCATAACGAAGCTTGCAGGCTCGCTGCGAAACGCTTGGCCCGGTCATGGACTGGATGATTGTGCTTTGGCCGAGATTGGCCAGCGCCATGTTGCAGATATCGACAGGAGAGATTTGCATTACTTATCCCCGTACATGGCCTCAGAAATGCTTGTGCCTTCGCTTTCCTGATCGACGCAAAGCTTGGTGAACTGAATGGACATCGACCGGCGAGACTTGCCGCCAGTGCGCGTGATGCTGTCATTCGAAATGAAGCCTTCGGCCATGACCTTGACAGGCTGGCCGGTGTCAAAGTCTTTTTCCGAAAGGCCAAGCTTTGCCATGGCCTCTTCATCAATATGGATCGACAATCCATAAGGATAATCTTCACGCTCGCTAGGCTCCTCCCAGCGCTTTTCTTCTGCTTTCTTATCCGCGTCTGTGCGCTTGATATCGACCAAATCCATTAACGTATCTCCAAAAGAAAAGGGCGCTGTGGGAGCAAACTACCACAACGCCCGAAACGCTCAAGAGGGGCGAGCCCTCTACTCTTCGAATTCCGCTTCACGGTCCTTGGCCGTAGCCTTGTCCTTGAGCTTGATGAACCACTTACCCTGCGGGCCGCTGTAAGTGAATTCGTCGCCAGCGTCATACAGACGGCCACCATACTGGCCACGCTCAAGGGCGCGGACGCGAGCGTTGACCAGTTCCTTGGCCGCGTTCTCGTCCTTGTCCTTTTCAATCGCGGCCTTCGAAGTCTTTTCCTTTTCGGCCAAGACCTTTTCCCGCTCGAAGTCAGGAGCGACGGCGTTGACATGCTTGCGGGTGATCTGGTCGTTACCGGCCAGGGCCACAATGCGCTTTAGGGACGGCTTGCCGTCTTCCTGCCAGTCGCCATCTTCATTGTGCTTGAGCTTGGAAAGCGCTGTCAGGATTTCGCTTTCGAACTCATGGCCCGGAGCGCCCTTGTTGCCAGAGGCCTCGCCCTCTTTCAGGGTCGGTGCTGGCGTGTTTACCTGCGTCGGCTTCTGCGAAGGGGTAGGGCCAGCCGTATCTGACTTGTCCTTGCCGCCTACAGGGGCAGGAGTGCCGGGCTTATCAACCTCAGTGCCGCCGCCGCTGCCCACTCCGCTTGCGGCAAAGAGAACGGCGGCGAGGCCAAATGACATAATATGCTTCAAGTCCGTTTCTCCTTAGTTAAGCGGGTTGTTGGTCTGCACCGCAGCGACAACGCCAGCCGTGATTTTGCCCGCCGTCATCGGGCCGGTGCCCACGGTGTAGTTGAGGCGGAAGAAGCGTTCAAGACCCTTGTCAAGCGTTCCCTTCGGGACGTAGTTGACCAGGGCGAGGTTTGCGCCGGGCTTCAACTCAGCCAGCGAAAACGCCTTTGAAGTCCAGACGGACACAGGCGAGGAAAACGCCTCATTGTCGTCGGTCTGCAGATCGATTGTCAGCGTTGCAGCGCCTGCAGCCGTGAACGCCTCGTCCACCTGAATGAGGAACGGAATGGCATGGCCAAGGCCGGGGTTAACATTGAGATCAGCGCCAGCGCGGTAAACGCGGCCCGGCTTGCCGAGGTCGATTGTGTTCGCAGAAGGCGCGGTAACGGTAATCGGCTGCGATGCGGAAAGCCGTACGCTTGCGTCGAAAATCATTTCATTGTCCCTTTCTAAAGACGAAGCGATAAGAAAGACGGCGGCCTAAGCCGCCACCCTGTTAAGCTTATACCACGCGGGCCTCAGTGTTAAGAAGCGCGTCAGTTTCGCGGATCGGGATGCCACGGAAGGTAAGGACTTCCTTGCCCTCGATTTCCTTGGGAACCAGACGGATGAAGTTATCCGTGGAGCCGCCGCGCGCGTTGGTCTGCGCAACGTCGAGTGCTTCAAGCACATCGGTGTTGGCGTAGATCGCGATGCGCGACATTGGCACGGATGCGTCGCCTCCGCCCTGCTTGTTGAAGTTTGCGCCTGGGCGAGCAATGCGCCGGGAGTGCAGACGGTAGTAAGCAGTACGCAGGAACTTGTAGATATCGACCGTACCGGCCTGCAGGTCGGAAATGTCGATATTGGCGATGCGGACGTTATAGCGCCAGTCGCGGACGGAAACACCAGTGTGCCAAGTGAACTTTTCTTCCTTGACGAAGTACGGGTTGCCCGCGCTATCCAGAACGCGCTGGCGGCCCAGTTCTTCACGCTTGATGCCCGCCTGCGTACCCTGTGGATAAATCAGGTGGGTGGCATTTTCAGACCACGTCACGAACCAAATAGAGGTGAGATCCGCGCCGGTGCCGCCAGCGTCGATGATCTGATTGCCAGAACCGGCCCCGCCGATCTTGTTGTAGCGAGCGCCAATGCCCTTGAACTTCTTCGGCGTGGTCGCCGTGTCAGAGTAGAACAGCGAGGACGCCATTTCCTGGTTCATGCTTTCCATGAAAGCCATTGCTTCGGAAAGACGGATCGGGCCTTCACGATCTGGGTAGAGATCAAGAAGGCGCGTATCAACGGAAGACATCGCTTCCATGAAGCCGGTTGTGTCGTCAACGTTCTGGCGCGTGCTTTTTGACTGCGGCGTGCCTTCGTAAAGAGCGCCCCAGGAGACGGAAGGCAGGCCGGTGCGGATGGAGGTTGTATGCTTCTGGCCGTTGTTGCACTCGACGGCAATAGCATCGTCCAGAATTGGGTTGGTCAGAGACAGGACTTCCGCGACTGGCCAGACGCCACCCTTCGGATTGCTTGCCTTCATCATGTCAATCAAATTGAGCCACGAAGAGCCAATGGTTGCCATTTCTGTGTCGCCTTTCTTTTCGTGTAAGTCCCGTTAACTCTTCACTGTGGTGGCGACACAGAATTTCTTTAAAGCTTTAGCCGCAGAAGCGGCTAACGTCAACTGGCCGTATCGCTATACCAAGCGTCAACTAGCGACGATTTGTTGCCGGTCTGGCCGCTTGGGCTTGGCCCCTCGCCCATCGCCTTGCCGAGGCGCACGAAGCCAACGACAAAATCAGGATGATTGCCGAGCCCGGTCAGGTCCAGCATCTGCTTCGCTTCCGGCGAGAAGAATTCGTTGATAGCCGCGCGAGCATAGCCAAGGTTCTCTTGCAGTTTCGGACCGCCGATCTCCTTGTTACTCGCGAGGCTTTCACCCCATTCCTTGACCTTGTCAGCGTGCGCGGCAGTCTGCTTTTCATAGAGCTTAACCTGCATGTCAGTGAGGGTTTTGACCTGTTCCTTGGTGAGATTGTTCTCAACCGCGAACTGCTTGAAGGCGTCGCCAACTTCGGCGTCAAGCTCAAAGCCCTCAGGCGGCGTCAGGTCGATATCTTCAAGGGCGAGAGGCTTTGGCTCTTCGCCGTCCTTTTCCTTGCCCTTCTTTTCTTCTTCTTCCTTGGCCTTCGCTTCCGCTTCCGCCTTGGCCTTATCGTCGTCAGCCTGCTCTTTCGGCTTGTCGCCGTCGCCATACATCGCTTCGGCGGCGTTCGGCTTCTTGTCGCCATCAGATCCGGCAGCGGCGGCAGCAGGCTTATCATCAGCGGCAGCGGCTGGTTCTGCGGTCAAGGCCGTGTTTGCGGCTGCGGCTTCCGAGCCCCCAGAAGCGGCAGCTTCGCCACCGCCGGAGCCGGAGCCCTCGCCTTCCATGAGGCCGCGCGACATGTATTTTTCGATGAGGTCTTTCAACTTAATTCTCCTGTTGCATCTTCAAGTAATTTGCGTGGCTATATTCCGCCAAAGTCACGGTTAACTCAAGCCCCGCATTCTGCCTGCCAATGGCAACATAGGTCAAGTCTTGAGCGCCAGGAACAAGCGGCGTCTGATACGTGCCAAGTCCGGCCAGTATGTCGTAAAGGACATGCCGTCCCTCTTTGGTCGCCATGACCTTTTGGAAGCATTCGCGCCGGTAAGCCTCTTGCTGCTTTGCCGTGCGCTTCTGCTTCTTGACCTCTTCAACGTTGGCGTCGTCCGCCTCAAGGCCGCGCTCTTCTTCTTCATCCGCCATGTGGCTAGCCTCTCCTATACCAGTTGTCCGCCGCCGCCCAGAAGATCGGCAAGCAGATTGTCATTGCGGCCAGTGTCGGCTTTCGACAGAACCGCCGCAGTGTCGGCAGCACTCGAAGCCATTTCCATGGCCTGCGCACCCTGCACTTGCTGCGCACGCTGCGATCTGATCTCGGCAACTTCATCATTCGAGCGCACCATTGCAGCCGGAATGCCAACGGCGTCGGCGTACTCGTCAACGGTCTTGTCCATATCCCACTTGTCGAGGACATCAGGAGAGCCCGCAGCAAGGTTGCCGAGGAAGCCAGCAAAGCGTTCGATAGGTCCAGCCGACACAGCCTTTTGCGCCACGGCCAAGAGCGAGGTGTATTCGACCTCAAGAGCGCGGTCTTTCATTTCAGGCGGCGGCGGCGGCAATACCTTGTGGCGCTGCAGGATGCCAAAGGCTCGCTTGACATCAAGGTTGAGCCCTTCGTAATGCGTGCGCTCAAGAACTGGACCAAGCGCAATGAGCTTTTCTTCATGCCGTTCGGCGATCTCGGTTGCCGTGATCTGGCGGCGGTCGCTGTTGAGTGTGGCCATGAACAGGTCAACGAAATAGCCGACATCAACGCGGCCTTCGAGGACTTGCATTTCCATCATCACGGCCTGCAACTGCTGGCCCTGAATTTCGTACAGCGGAACAATCGGCCTTCCGCCGCCACCGCCACCGATTGCCGTTGATGGGTAGTAAGAGACAGAGCCCGGAGCATGCCCGATGATGGCTTTTGACTTCTGCATTTCTCCTGGCGCTTGCGTAGGAGGCGACGCCATCTTGTCAACCATCTGGCCCTTGCGGCGCTCAAGCACTTGCAGAGACTTGACCGTTGGCAGCACAAGGCTTCCGGGTCCGTCGCCGTAGATATCGCCCGGCTGCACCTCCCAACGAGGGGATGAAATCGGGTTTTCGAATACCGGGCGAACGTCAAGGATCGCATTGCCGTCAACGTCCGCAGCGTCAAGGCAATAAGACACCTTCACGAAGGCAGCGCCAAGCGGGCCGGGCGCGCCCTTGATCCTGCGATAGTTTGGCTGGTCAACCACGACGACGCGATACTTGTGGCGGTAGTTGCCTTGATCGTACATCGCGCGCACTTCGCGAGGAATGTTGCCGCGATCATAGTATTTCGTCATCATCTGCATGACCGTCATGGACATTTCGCGATACATCGTATCAACGCTTCCATACTTATCGACGGCAAGCGTGTATTCGCCCGGCGGAGAGCAATAGCAGTTGATGACATTGTCATAGTCTTCATCGATCAAGACCGGCGATTGACCAAAGTCAGCCATGTCGCGATAGGCGTTCTGCTTGACATGGTAATAGTTCGATGAGGCAAAGACATCGTAAAGCAGGCGCTCTGCGATATCGAGCCACTGCTTTACGCCTGCGAAGTCGTTCAGGTCTTTGTCATTGGTCTTGAGCTTGAGCCATGGGACAGATGGAGAAGACACGCCCGCAAGCATGCCAGCGCCGCAGGTTCGTGACGCAAAGGTGCCTTTCTCGTTCAACACCTTTTTCGAACGCTGGCGCTGCTTATTGTCGTTGGCAAGGAAGCGCCCACGACGAAGCTGGATATAGTCGGATATCTCTTTCCATTCGTCCAGGAAGATAGCGCGCTCTTCGAGAAGGTCTTGACGGTCGCTTTCGAGTTGGGCGCGCTTGGTGAAGAACGGAAGGAAGCGCGGTTTAGGCAGAGCTTGAAACGGTTCGTTCCCCAAGCGCATGTTTGTATCTCCGAATTACTGGCCGAGAAGAGTGTTGCCCAGAAGAGGCACGCTGTTTTCTGTCTGGCCTTGCGTCAGGATGGTTGCCTGCGCACCGGCCTGAGCCCGGTTTCGCTTGGCGCTTTCTTTGCCCGCATTGGAAACTACCGGGTCTTGCTGCGTCGGTGCCTGCTGCACTGGCACTGGGTCTGGTACACTTGGTTTTGAGACGCACATGCTTATTGGCTCCTGTCAATAATCGCCGGAACCATCCCGGCTAATTGGCAAATCTATCGTATTCAACGCCTACCACGCCAGAGGGCGCATTGCCAGATAGTATGGCCATCGTCGTCGCGACATCGCGTTGAGCAACAGGTACAGCAAACGTCAAGCAAAATCCATCCGCTCTATCCGGGCTTTCCTTGCTGTCATCCTTTTCCATAGCCTCTTTCGGCTCAACCTTGAACGCCGTTCCGCCCTTATGTTCGACCATGGAATATTCGCGGCTCGCAAGCTGGCGCTTCAATATCACGTCCTTGCCAAGCGTCACGTTGGACAGGCGCAGCCAATCGCGGGCTTGCTTCATCATGTATGAAATCATGTTGGCGCAGTCATTATCCGGCGACGGGCTTGAGTTGTGGATCTCATTGACGTTCGGAACGCCCCAGTTCCGCAGTACGTCAATCACGCCATGGCCAAATCCGCCATCGACGTTGATGGCGTCGGCATATAGTTCCTCTTCAATGTTGAGCTTGCGAACCTCATGGGCAAGCTGGACAGTGTCGAGGCCGCGAAAGATGCGAGGGGCAATCGTCCTGGCATCACGACCGCGCCGCACGTAGATCGTGCTTTCATTCGATCCGTATCGGGCAACGTCAACGCCGATGATGACAGGGTCCGTCAACTGATAAACCGGATCGCGCATATCAGACATTGCAGCTTCGATTGACGCAGACGAGATCAATGCTCTATCCCCCAGTAATGGAAACTCACCCTTCACGCGGACCTTGAAGAAGTCGCTGTCTTCGCCCCAGTCCTGACGCCATTCTTCTATCAGTTCCTTGTTCGTCATGCGAGCCGTGCGGCTATCGATGTTGAACGTCTTGAAGCGATGCCTCATGTCGTGATGGCTGTCGAAGAAGAAGCCGGACGAGGCGGTTGGGTTTGAGAACATGAAAAACATGGGCTCGCCATCGGTCAGGCCGCCCATTGCAGTCTCAAGGATGATGCGCGCGATTTCCGACGCTTCATCGAATATGTAGAACGGCGTTGCCGTCGCGGCGTGCAAGCCTGCAAACGAAGCAGGGCGATCTTTCGACCACGCCATGCCATCCATTCGCCATGTTTCAGGGTGGAGCTTGTGAACCATCTTGAGCGATCCGCGCCCGGAGGTCACGCGGAACCATCGCCCGGTAATGCAAATCTTTGTCCACTTGGCGATCTCGGCCCAGGTCTTTGTTTCAAGCTGTGGAATGGAGTTCGCGGAAACAATGCCCTTGGAATGAGGCCGGGTAGACATGATGAAGTCTGCAGTCCATGCCGTGATGGCAGACTTTCCGACACCGTGGCCGGAGGTCGTTGACATACGGATTGGCAAGGCTGGCGTTATGCCGTCGAACTTGCGCAGGCGTATCTCTTGCCCCCACTCGTTCAAATATCCAGTCTGCCAACTGTCTGGACCGGAGAAGCCTTTGAGGTCGCCTTTATTCCACGGATAAGCGAAACGGACGAACTCAAGCGGATCTTCCGCCAGTTCGCCCATTTCAATGGCAAGATCGTGGTCTGCCTCTTTGATTGATGAGTAAGCAACGCTCATAGAAGCTTGGCGTCACGCAACCAAGAGACAAGGCCGAAGATTACAAATATGGTCATGGCAGCGCCGTAGATCGTCACAGGAAATTCACCTTTCGAGGATATGGCCAGATCGCCGCCGCGCTGGCGAGGAACTGACGCTTGCGATACTCCATCGGCTTTATGCCGAGACGGTTCATGGTGCGCGCCATGCGTTCTGCCACGCTTGTGGTCACGACGCTTTCAATGAGCGCAAGCACTCGGCGACGGCGCATTTGCTCTGCAACCTCACGCATGCGAAGCTCGCCTTCTGTCGCGGTCATTGGCACATTGCCGCCAAGCATGTGAGCAGGCAGCGCCATGCCCGCGACGGCCTTGAGTGTCTCGGCCTCTTGAGCCGCGATAAATGCCGCATGTTCTCCGTTAATCTTCTTCATCCGTGGCGTTCTCCTGTTGCGCGGCCTGCTGTGCTTTGAGCCGCTGTTGACGTTCTTGGCGACGCTGAATGATCGTGTCTCCGATCTCCGTCAGGTCGTTATGCTCCAACACATCGGTCCACATGCGCTGGTTCTTGCCGAGCAGTTCAAGCGCGGCAGTCTTCGGCGCAAGCTTTATCTTGACTGACTTGACCGGCACAGCATCCTCGCCGCGACCGTCCATGTAAGTGTCAACCGATATCTCTTGAATGGCCGCCATCTGCTCGCGTGTCAAGGATGACAGATCAGTGTATGCGCTGCCATCCTCCTGTATCACGACGAAGTCAGCCTGATTGGAAAAGGCGAGGGCCGAAAGCTCTTCGAGGATGCGGCCCTTCGTTGGCTCCATGTTCTCTTTGATCTTGGCGCGGACGTAATCGACATAGTCTTTGACGTAAGGCTTTGAAGCCAGAAGCTCGCCCTGCGTCAGGCATGTCATGCGGTTAGGCTTGCGCCCGCCGCTGTCTGTCATGTCGAATGCCTTAGCCCACGCCCTGGCAACATCGCCATGCTGCAGCAACTGCGCGGCGAACTGGGCTTCCTGCCCAGTCCAGTCGTGCTGCTTCCAGCTATACGCCAGCGCGCGGCTATCGTCTGCGTCATACTCTTGCATTGTTGTGGCCTACACCAGAAGGACAAAGGCCAGAGCATAGCCCAGAAGCACGACGAACCACAAGCATGTTCCGATAATGCCCATGAGACTGACAGTCTTGGATTGCCAGACAACGCCGTCATGATCATGGTCCGCCTTGTTTGCATTGAGCAACTCTGAAACAGCCATGAGCATTTGCGACAGATAAGACAAGGCCGCGAGCGCGACGACGCACTTGAGGCCAAACATGTTGCCCTGCGCATAGGCCAGAGCGCCGAGCATGATAAGCGCCACACTGCCAAGCATGACGCCTCCGATGATGATTGCTGCGATGATAGGCGCGGGCAGCACGCGGACGTAGTTATCATTCATTGTTTCATTCTCCGTTGATGATGGCGGCGAGCTTATGCCCGGCCTTCCGCCTTGGCAATGGCGTCTGTCGCTCCTGTTCTATACGGATCGTGGCCAAGCTCTTGAATGTACGCGACGCAGCATTTAAGCGCGTCCAACAATTCAGGCGCAGCATCGCGCAGCGCACGATCAGCACGTTGAAGCTTTCGCTCTTTATCGCCTTCACGCGTGAGCGCATAACCAGAGCCTCGCACCAAGAAATCCTCTTCATTGCTCAAGCCACGCACAAAAGTGGCTAGGCCTTTCGCCCTGAGTGAATGGCAGGCGTTGCGAACGTCCTTGCGATCTAGGCCGGTGCTTTGGGCCATTGTGTCGAAGTAATAGCAATAGTCCTCGTCAAGCTGATTAAGGACGAGGTATTCATTTTCTGTCAGCTTCATCATGGCGATTTCTCCTCGTCGCGCGGCCTTGGATCTCGGTAGCCATCAACTCTGCACCTCTGCCCAGGCAGAAGGATGGAGGCGTTTGTCCTTGGCCGAGCTATCTTGCATTGCGGACATTCAACGCCAAGCCTCTTTCTCTTTTCCTTTTTGTGTTCCTTCCAATCACGGAAGTATTCTCCAACGTCACCCATGGCGATTTCTCCTTTGCGCCCTATTATTTCATTCCGTCGCTAAATCTGAACTCTTTCTTTTTCCTGTTGCGCCCCGCATATACCTGCGCCTCAATGATCGCGTCATCAAACTCAGGGAACCTGTCGCGCCACCGCTGAACCGTCTTGTAGTTTGGCACACCCTCAACCTTGCAGACTATAGAGATAGGCATGCCAGAGCGAAGAAGTTCGCATATTTCATCCTTGAATTGCTCGTCATACATTATTCCGTTTGGTCGAGGAATTGGCGGTCTTTTTTTTCTCGCCGCTTCCATGGCCCTGGCGGCAACGCGATCCTTTTTCGACCAATTATAAATCCAAGAGGCGGAAGGCATGCCGTTCATCTTGGCTATGGCAAGAATTCCTTTGCCCTTTTCGATCTCTCTACAGATGGCCTGCAGGAGTTCGTCAGTCATATCGAATATGGCTGGCCGCCCAGGTGATTTTTGCCCATAGAATGGGTGGTCTAGGTCGCCGAACTCCAATTTCCCGCGCTGCGCCTTCATTTGCAATTACCCCTTATGATGATTGGCGTTTTTACGTGCGTAATTAGTATTGAAATATTTTAATGGGATCAATGGGAATTTTCATCATTACAAAACGTAGAATATTTGACGCGGTGTAAAATTATATAAAGTTCGCCCCATCTAACTTAGAATATGTCCGCAACAGTATAAGGGGTAAGTGATACATTCAGTTGCAGTTTTTTACGATAATTTGTTGCAGAGGATAGGTAAGCCATTGATAATAATTGTCACAAAATAACGTAAGCAATAAATGGTCATACATTCAAAATCAGGTATTTAGATTGCGCACAACCTAGTTTGAAAGCTTTGACATGGTGTATAAACAAATATTAATATCAAAAAACCACATGCGACCAATATTTATGCCGTAACCAATTGATATCATTAAGTAATTTAACCACTGCAACAAATTATCGTAAAAATAGTTCACAAAATGTATCACTTCCAGCCCTTATAGAGTTTCTCTTAGATATACAAACGAATTTACGTCCAACATTTTATCGCCTGCGCCATTTACACGGTGTAAAAGATCAGGTAACAATGTGAGGCCACAAACACAGCCCAATGAGGGCAAACCGGAGATACCCAACCATGCTGCTATCAATATTTTTAGGCATCCTCGCCGCGTTCTTCTTCTACTGCGGGTTTCTGGCCCTCGCGGACAAGGAAGCTGATATCGCTGTAAAGACGTTCCTTGCCGTTCTTTTGTGGGGCATCGCTTTGGCGCTGGCCTACGCAGTCCGCGCGATCTGACATCAACCGCCACTCCGATGGCAACCAAGAGGGAATAGGGAAATGAAGACCACCGAACTCAGCAAGCAGGCGCATGTCGACCTTCAAGTGGCAATAGGCGGCTCGTACATCATGACCGACGGGCGTTCGTTCTGGATTGATGCCGCCATAGTCCGAGAAATTATGAAGCGCACCACGCCCGTCATATTGGCCGAATGCGAACGCCACCGTCACGCTGGTGAGAGGCTCAACAAGCCAAAAGAGACAGTCTCAGCTTGACCCCACCTCGCAGCCATAACCCATAGGGAGAGAGAAGATGCAGACCTGTGAGTGCTGCCAAGGAAATGGCGAAATAGTCACTGACTGGGAACGCTACCTTGAGCCTCATTCTGGCGACAAAGGCGACGAGGCCGTTGCTGAATGCCCTGAATGCAGTGGCGGCGGCAAGACGCTGGAACTCTGCATCGATTGCGGTCAGCCAGCCACTAAGCCTTCTCCAATACTGAACCGAATGTGCCAGTGCCGAGACGATCTGTCCGGCTGATACGCACCAATCAACCACACCCACCACGCTACCCGCGCAATCAAGGGGCAGGGCAGCCCACAACCAACGGAGAACAGAAATGCCAGAAACAAAAGACATCAATCTCACGAAGAGAATTCTCGCCGCGCAAGGCGGAACAGCCTCTCCGTTGGTTTTCGTTTGCGATGGAGAGCAAGAAGTCTTTTTTGGAATGACCATGCGAGAGCATTATTCCGGCCTCGCAATGCAGGCGCTATCCTCTCGGCTTGAGCCGGAAAGCGCAGCGAAACGAGCAGTCAGATATGCTGATGCATTGATAAAAGCGCTCAACGCATAGCCTGGGCATCCGCCAGTGACGCGGCGGATATCCGGTCGATGTTTACACTTCATTTACCCGCCACGACTATGGTAATGAGGACAAGGAGAACGCCACACATGGATTACCTTTCAATGTCAGATGAAGCCTTGATTGAGGCCTCTACGCTGCAGCGGCAGGCCGCAGCCGCCATGGGCACGACCTTAGCCGACCTGTACCCGGAACAGATGGCGCAGCTTCGCACGCAGATGGCCGCCCGCTTTGAGACAGTGCCGCAGATCGCAACCACAGACGCCGAGTACAACGCTTATGACTTCGGCGATTATGAAGGACAGAAAAATGACTGAAAAACCCGGCGACGGAATACCTCAAGACGTGATGCAGGCGGCGCATGAGATCATGGCCGAATGGTGGGTGACAAAAGAGGGCTATGAAGCATTTGGCACGACTGCACCTCAAAAACTCCAAACATTTATTGCCCGCGCCATCATGGCCGAGCGTCAGCGCTGCTTGGAGCATTGTGATTACATCATCCAGAATATCGACGTGCAGAGCAAGCGGCGATCTCGCTTCGACATTTACGACCTTGGCCGCGCTTACCGCGATGGGGCGAAGCATGTAAAGGAAAGAATTGACGGCTCCTACAAGGACAAATGGAAGCCAAACGCCGAGGAAGTAAACCCTCTGCCGGTGTTTGGCGATAAGGTGGCGAAGCCATGAACGCCGGAGCCCTTCAATTCATCACCGTACTTGCCATGGTTCTCGGCCTGATTGCTTTCGCCACAGACGGCGGGCGCGCTTGCCGGGCTGACGCGGACACATGCTTTACCTCAACCAATCGTTAGGACGAGACAATGACAAGAGATCAACAAATTGAGGCAGTGGCCCGCGCCATCTGGACAATGTACGGCGAGAGTTTCCCACATCCTACCTATGACGACTTGCCGCTTCATAAGGCCAACAAGATCAAGGTCTACGCCAAGGCGGCCCTTGAAGCCGCCCTATCTACTGGCAACGACCTATACAGATCTGGCTTCAACGATGGATGGGAAGCTGCGAATGGCGAGCCGCCCGAAGCCGCCGTATCGACGGACGCGGAGCCGGTGGCATGGTATTGGATCGATCTAAACGGCAGAAAGCACGTTTCGGAACATTATCCGCCAGTTATGCTCGGTACATTCCTGAAAGAGCAAACCCCGCTTTATGAAGCTCCATCACGTTCCGCGCCATCCGTTGCCGTGAAGGCTTTGCATGATCTTGTCGAAGATTTGGAAATGAGAGCGGTAAAGGGTGTGGTTGATTGCAGTCACGGCGTTTACTTCGCAGCAAAAGCGGCCCTCTCCGCACAGGGGCAGGACGTGTCGGGGTGGAAGCTTGTGCCACTGGATGACGAAGGCCGATGCATAGCCGATAGCGCATTGCCGCACGAAATGATCGAAGCGGGCATTCGTGTTCAGGAACAAGTCAACGACGACAACTCCAATTATGTGGCTGGCGAAACGACAGATTGGGATTGCGGCATGGTGGCCGTTGCCATCTACCGCGCCATGCTCTCCGCAGCACCCGCCGCCAAGCAGGAGGAAAAGCCATGACCCGCATCAACCTCACGAACGAAATCAATCATTTCGTCAACGGCGATTATCACAAGCGCCAGGCCATCGCATCGCTTGGCAACAAGCTGCAGATGTCGAGCAGCCAGATCGTGCAGTCAACAACGGTCGAGGATTTTGAGCTTCTCGGCGATCTGGTTGAGCAGATCATGCAGACAGTCCGCCTGCAGCGCGCTGGAATGACAGTCACGTTGCCGGAGCCCGACAAAGAATATGCCGAGCATTCCGCAGCCGCCCAGTTGCAGAGGTAACACCATGCTTGGCATATTCAATCACCGGCACCAAATTGCACAGGAAAGAGCAAGCCGCCAATTGGCGAAGCTGCAAACCATGCGCAAAAAAGCAGTCAAGACCAATCTGGCAAAGCTTATGCGCTTGCCTAAAATCAGGAGCAAATGACATGCATGCGACAATCGTAGGGAAAGACCTCACTCGCGCGTTGAAGGCGGTCAAGACCGTAATTGATAAGTACACGACCATCCCAATCATGCAGCACGTCCGCATGAAGATCGACGGCGCGGCGCTGCAGATCGAAGCCACAAACCTTGATATGTGGATGCGCGCAAAAATCGACGTGGTTGAGGCGTCAGACGATTTTGACGTTACCGTGCCAGCCGCATTGCTTTTTGCCGCCGTCAAAGCCGCAGGCCCAGCCATCGTGCGGATTGATTATATCGAAACGAAGTCGCCGCCGCGCTCAAGCAACCCGGAACTTGGCGAGGTGATAAACCGACACGTCAAAATCATAATCGGCGACGGTGATCAGGAATTCACTGTTGAAAGCCTGGACCCCACAGACTGGCCGGAAGCGAAGCAGATGCTGGACCTGACCGGGCCAAAGCCTTTCGAAACATTCACCAACGGCCAGTTTACCAAGCTCTTGGCAACCGCCAGCGTCGCCATATCGACCGAGGAAACCCGGTATTACCTCAATGGCGTCTACTGGGAAGCCGGATCATTCACTGCGACCGATGGCCATCGCTTGGTATCAGTGAAATATTCCAGCGATCTTGGCGCGCAGAACAAGGCAATCATTCCGCGACGGGCCGTCAATGTCCTGCTTTCATTTGTCGGCAACGCAGACGTTAAGGCAGAATTCTGGAAGCAAGGCGACAACGAAGCGCGCCACCTCATGTTTTCATGGGGAGACTACACGCTGTTGACGAAGACAATCGACGGCACCTTTCCAGACTATCGCCGCGTCATTCCAAAGCGAGATCCCGAAAATACTGTCTTTGAATTCGACGGCGCGCGCCTTAGTGAAGCCGTGGAAATTGCCAAATCATTTCTGTCGGCTGCAGGTAAGGGCCGCCACGCAGTCGCCTTGATGCAGATCGATGGCGAAATATCTCTTGGCAAGTTGGAGCTTCGCGGGGAGATCGCCTTCAAGGTAAAGACGTTTTCTAAGTGGCCGACGACGACAATCGAAAAAATTGGCTTGAACGTGCATTACCTGCAGCAGGCCATTCCGAAAATGGGAACAGTCAGAATAACCACACAGGACGCAGGCGCGCCCATGCTGATCGACATCGACGGCGAGGAAGACGTAACGCGCGTTCTCATGCCCATGAGGGTGTAATGTCAGACCAGGGCAATGTTTACGCCTCTGGCGAAATCGTGCAAGTAAGCTCCAAGGCCGACGACATAGCGGCCTTGGATGAGCTTCCAATCAACGTCCGGCTGGCTCTTAACTATGCCGAGCTTCCATATTCGGCTATTGAAGCCACAGAAATGTTGCAGGACGGAACACCCGCCGCAGAGCTTGAGAGGATGATATGTCCACAACTGAGAAAAATCTTGATCGAATTGCAGAATATTTCTTCGGCCAGGAAAAGCAGATTATCCCATTCGAGGAAGCGTTACGGGCGCTTGACATTTTCAACCTCGAAATGAGCCGCACTGCCTTGAGGGCAGCAATGGCCATGCGCGGGCTGGCCTACGCAAACGGAGAGATAACGATTGCGGCAGACATGCAGCGCGCCATCCCGGCAAAGGTGGATTATGCGCCGTTCATCCAAGCGGCAAAGGCGGCGGTTGACATGGCCGTTAAGCCAATACCGACAGGGGAACTGATTGGAATGTCCGGCCTTGTGACCGAGGCCATTCCCGGCGAGCTTCCGTTTTATCTGCGCAGCGCAGGGGTGTATTTCATACCGGGCGCGGGTTACTGGAAATATCCCCAGTATGCCAGCGACCATGGCGAACTGTTTTGCGCGCCCAACAAGTCAAGGCGCATCACTCTGTTGATGGAAACATTCAGCCGACATGGATGGCCGCTAGCCGGGCAGGAGATCGAGACATTGACAGGCGGCGCAGTGACTAGCCGCTTCTGTAGCACAAAATCAGCCGCCGTTCAGCGACACTGCCAGATCAGGGCTATTGCTCACGGTCTATTCTCACCAATCGGCGCAGAGGCAACTCTTGAAATGCCGATCCCGATAACAAAAAACATCGCGGAAGACATTCTTGGCAACCTGCCATCCGAGCCAATCTTTTTTAAAGAGAAACCTCGAATGTATAAAATCGCAGAGGTTCTCGCCGCTCACGGAATGGCTACCGTTTCTTACAAATGGCTCGCCCGTAATGGCTACCGCCAGCGCGCGAGATACATGGAGCTAACCGAGCAAGGATATAAAATGCTACGCGGTCTTGACCGGAGATTGCGTAAAGATGAGTTTTGAAAAGAAATATCACAAAGACCGGCGGCCACGCATGGGCAAGTCATCAACAGGCGTCATTGCCTTTTGGCACCCTTGCAGCGTCTGCGGTCTTGTAAATGCGCCATTTGGCGTTAATGTGTCGCTTCGCAGGGAAGAATATGGCACATGGTATTGCGCCGAGCATCTGCCTGACGAACACCGACCGCCACACGCAAAGCGGCCCGCCACGCCGCAAGAATAGAGCCCGGAATGACAATAGACTTCGACAAGATCAGAAGAGAAAGCCCTTTACCGGACATCATCGCGCAATCCGGCGTCAAGCTTGACAAGGCCGGTTCTGAATTCGAAGCGTGCTGCCCTTTCCACGGTGAAAAAACGCCAAGCTTCCGAGCCTATAATAAAGGTGGAGCTTGGAAGTTCCATTGTTTCGGCTGCGGCATTCACGGCGACGTTATTGACTACGTGCGCGAA
>JAAIGE0101237906.1_pt1 | contig 46330 bp, 40 predicted proteins | sample 6487951 | NCBI WGS metagenome assembly JAAIGE01 (sample SAMN13974128, study PRJNA590717) | phyllosphere metagenome | biome: tomato field; feature: multiple bacterial spot infested tomato fields; material: tomato leaves; isolation source: leaves from tomato fields | host: Solanum lycopersicum ...
AACCCGGCGTCCTGCCGGGTTACCCACGAATTCAAGCCTGCGTTCGGCCAGCGTGGTTTAACGGGGCGCCTGAGATCAAGATCACAAGCAGATCAAGAGCAAGATCAAGAGCGGCTCGCTTCGCATCGTGGTTACCGTTGATCGTGGACTACCCCTGCCGCTCCTCCTCCAACGCCTCTGCCAACTCAACGGCCTTCTGCCCCTTCGTCTTCAATTCACTCACAATCACCGCCACCACAATCAGCACCGCCCCCAACATCGCAATCGGTGGGAACCGCTCCCCGGCGATTCGCCCAACAACGCCTGCCCACACGGGCTCACCGGCATAAATCAACGTCGCCCGGGTTGGCGAAACACTTTGCTGGGCCCAGTTCATCGCCACCTGGATCACCGCACTGGTCAAGCCCAGGCCCACGGCACTGAACAGCAGCAGCCAGGAAAAGCCCGGCAACGCCTCGCCCATGGGCACCACCATCATGAATGACAGCACCGAAGCGGTGGCCAGTTGCACCACGGTCACCCGGCGAATATCCACCTGGCCGGCAAATGCGCTGATCAAGATGATCTCGGCCGCTATTGCCACTGCACCGACCAGCGTGGCGATTTCACCTGGGCTGAAGTTCAACGAAGCCCCCGCCGGGCCGGTCAACAGCATCAACCCGGCAAACGCCAGCATGATGCCGATGCTGGGCATCAACCCGGGGCGACGGCCCAATACCAGCCACTGCAACAGCGGCACGAAGGGTACATACAAGGCGGTGATAAACGCCGACTGGCTGCTCAAGATGGTTTGCAGGCCAATGGTCTGCAAGCCATAGCCGAACATGATCGCCACCCCGATAAACACCCCGGCCTTCAATTCGAACAGGGTCAGGTCGCGCAGGGTGCGCAAGGAAAAGAGCCCCACCACGATCGTCGCCGCCGCGAAGCGCAGCCCGACAAAGAACATTGGCCCGCTGACGGCCATGGCGTGCTGCACCAGCAAAAAGGTGCCGCCCCAGATCATGGTGATCACCACCAGGATGCATTCGGCTTTACTGAAACGGTTGAAACGCGAAGGGGAGTTCGGGGCGGTCATGGCGGCTCGGTCTTGCAAGGGGAAAGCACGGACCGCACAATGCGCCGCACGCTGGGCAGTATACTGCGCACATCTACCTATTGAGCAATATAGTGCACAAAGAAAATCCGCAACGGGCCTCGGTCCTGCAGCACGTCAGCCAGAACGTTCGTCGTCTGCGCCATGCCGCCGACTTGAGCCAGACCGCGCTCTCGGAAAAATCCGGTGTCAGCCGGCGCATGCTGGTGGCGATTGAAGCGGGGGAGAAGAACGTCAGCTTGTCGACCCTGGACCGTGTCGCCGAAGCGCTGGACGTGGCGTTCAGTGACCTGATCCAGGCGCCGGATGTGCGCGATCATAGCCGTATCAACGAGTTGGCCTGGGCGGGCGAGATTGTCGGCAGTAAGGCGGTGCTGCTGGCCAAGGCCACGGCACGGCGTGAGGTCGAATTATGGGAGTGGCGGCTTGAGCCCGGTGATCGCTATTGCCCGGACCCTGACTTGGAAGGGTGGAGCGAACAACTGTTTGTGTTCGAGGGCAGCCTGACGCTGGTGATAGGTGATCAGGAAAATGTTATCGAAGCAGGAGAGTTCTTTATGTTCGCCAGCCACCAGCCCCATGCTTATCGCAATGCTGGGGACGCGGCGGTGCGATTTGTTCGAAATGTGGTGATTTGAACAACACTCAGGGGTGAACCGGCATGAGTCAATCAACCCGCAATGCTGATGTACTGATCATCGGTGGCGGCCTGAGCGGTACGATGCTGGCCGTGCAACTGCTGCGCCTACCGGGCACGCGGCGCATCCTGATAGTCGAACCTCGCGCTGAACTGGGGCGCGGCGAAGCCTACAGCGCAGTCGAATTGGGCCATACGCTGAACGGCAATGCCGCCCGCATGAGCGTTGACCCAGACAATGCCGACGACCTCACTCAGTGGCTCACCGACTACCTCAGCGCCGGGGGATGGCCCGAGTCGTATCAACAGCATGTGCCCATCAGCGAACTGTTCCCGCCGCGGGGGATTTTTGGCCTGTACGCCCAGCAGCGCTTGGCGCAAGCCAAGGCGCGGTCCACATCGACCGTCGAGCATATCCGCGCCGAAGCGGTGGACCTTCAAGTCGACGCAACCTCAGCGTTATTGACTCTCGATACTGGCGAGCAACTGCGCGGCGCCTGTGCGGTAGTGGCCACCGGCATGTTCCCAGCGGCACGCACCCCGCAAACCGAATCCACAGGTTTGAACGCTGCTGCGCTGGATCCTTGGGATGTCCGCGCAATGACCCAATTGGACCCCCAATCGACGGTGCTGATCATCGGCTCGGGCCTGACCATGGTCGATGCCGTGGTCTCCCTGGAACAGGCCGGGCATCGCGGGCCTATCGAGGTTTTTTCGCGCCACGGCTTGTTGCCCCATGTACGCCGGCAACCGCCGAGCTGGGACGACTTCCTCGCCGCCGACCACAGCCTGGGCAGCCCCCGACAATTGCTGCGCGAGGTGCGACGCCAGTGCCAGCTCGCGCTGGAGCAAGGCATCGACTGGCAGGCACCGCTGGACACGGTGCGCGTGCATATAGCACGCCTGTGGAGCCAGGCCACTGAGGCTCAGAAACGCCAGTTTGTGCGGCATGTGCGTCCCTGGTGGGAAAGCCACCATCACCGTTCGCCGCCAATGAGTGCGCAATTGGTGGAGCGCTTGCAGGGGGAAGGGCGGTTGCGGATTCATGCGGCGTCGTTCAAGGGCTTGGTGCCGTCGCAAGAGGGGGTTGCCATTGCGCTGCGCTACCGGGGTGAAGAGATGATCAATCAGGTCGTAGGCGCTGCGCTGATCAATTCCAGCGGCATCGAATACGACTGGCGGCGGGTGGCCCGGCCTTTGCCGCAGCAATTGCTCAAGCGCGGGTTGGTCCAGCCTGGGCCATTGGCGCTGGGGATCGCGGCGGATGCAACGGGGGCGGTGCTGGATGCTCGCGGCCAGGTCAGCCCGCGACTGTTCGCCATGGGGCCGCCGTTGCGGGGGATGTGGTGGGAAAGTACGGCGGTGACCGATGTGGCGCTGCAGGCCAAGGCGCTGGCCGCCAGGATTACGACAGCTATCTAACGGATGCCACAGGGCCAGATGTAGGAGCTGGCTTGCCTGCGAAGAGCCTGAGGGCACCGCGTTTGTTCAGGAAGCACGCGTTATCGTTGACGTTTTTCGCGAGCAAGCTCGCTCCTACAGTTAGGGCATACCCGGGATCGAGTGTCAGTGACTGACTTCCCCGACCCTCACAAACCCCGCCTCTAGCCCAAACACCTCAACCCCCTGCGGCGTCGATTGCCCAGTGATCACTTTTACCCGCTGCACCGGCTGATCCATTGCCGCCCGATACGCCACGGTCATATCCGCCTGGATCGCCTGGCTGGGAATCACGATTGCCTGGTCATTGTTGTAGGTGACGATGGTCAAGCGCGCACTCATGCCCAGGCGCACCCGTTGCAACTGCTGTGGCGTCAGCTTGGGGATCGACAAGGTCACCGGAAACTGCGCGCTGCCCTGGCTGTCGCTGGCGATGGCCAAGCCGCTGACCACGCTGACCGACCCGGTCAGCCGCTCGCCGTCAAAGCCATCGCCCATCACTTCTACGGCCTGGCCCTGACGTAACTGGTTGATATCCAGCTCTGAGACCTTGGCGACGATTTTCAACTGTTCGATATTGGCCAGGCCGAACAGCACCTGGCCCTGGCTGACCTTGCTGCCGGCCTGCACCGGCGCGTTGTTGTTGCCGCCACCTTGAGCCGTGTTGGTGCTGCCGGGGGCCGGTACCAAGATGCCGGAGAAGGGCGCCTTGACCTCCTTGCCTTCGAGCAGTGTTTGCAAGGCTTCGTACTTCACTGTGGCATTGGTCAGCTCCATCTCTGCGATCTGCCGGTATTCGCCCTGGCCCTGGTCCAGGGCTTGTTGCAGCTCACTGCGCGCCGCCGCCAGGTCCAGTTGCTGTTGCTGGGTTTGTTGCTTGAGGTCGTCCAGTTCGTTGCGGGGGATGATGCCGCGCTTGAACAGGTTTTCGCTCTCGGTGAGTTTGCGCTGGGTGTTGCCCGCGGTCATTTCAGCGGTGCGTAAACTGCGACGGGCGCGGCTGACGGTGGGGCTGCTGCCCCAGTCCTGCATTTCCTGCACGGTGCGCCGGGCCTTGAGTTGCGCGGAGAGGGCGTCGCGCAGTTGCACTTCCAGCGTCGCTGGGTCCATGCGCAACAGGACCTGGCCGGCTTCGACGCGCTGGCCTTGTTCGACCAGGTTAGCCAGCACATTGCCGTCGAACGGTGCCGTCAGGGTGACGGTGGTCTGCGGCTCGATCTTGCCCACCAGGCCGATCTGGTGCACCAGCGGGTCGGGCTTGACGGCCAGCCACTGCTCGGCCGTGCTCGCTGGCTCGGCGCCGCCGCGTTGGCTGAGCAGGCTGACTGCCGCGCCGGCCAGCAACAGGATCAAGGCAACGGCCATCAGCAATTTTTTATTAGTAGTCATTGAGGGCGATTTCCCAACTTTCCAGCGTCATGCCCAGGGTCAGATCGAGCTGGGTCTGGGCGTTCAAATAAGCGATCAGCGCATTGAGCTGGGCATTTTCGGCGTTGCGCAGGTCGGTCTCGAAGCTCAGCACCTGGAAGTTGGTGGAGCGCCCGGCGCTGAGTTTTTCCCGCTCGATCTCGATCTTGCGCCGCGACAACTCCACGGCACGCTTGGATATTTCATATTGGCGCCAGCGGGTGCCGAGGTCACGCACCACATTGTTGACGTTGCGCTCCAGTTCCTGGCGGGCGTCGGTGATGCGGATTTCCTGATCCTCCACATTTACCCGCGCGCGCACTTCGGCCTGGCGCGTGCTGATATCGCCAATGGGGATCTGCACTTGCACCCCGGCGTAACTGTCCCAGGTGCGGTTATTGTTATGGCCGTCGTCGTTATCGGTGGCGGCGCGTATCTGGTTGGCGCCGGCCACCAGGTCCACCTGCCAGCGCCCGGAATCCTTGGCGATCACCAGGTTTAGGTCGGCCTGCTGGCTGCCGAGTAGCGCGGCGAGGTATTCCGGTTGCTGGTTTTGCGCGAGGTTGAAGGCCTGGCGTTTGTCGATCTCCATGGGGCTGGCTTCCAGGGCCTCGGTGGCGCGCACCGGTGTCGACAGGTCCAGGGCCAGCAGGCGCAGCAACGCCAGGCGGCTGGTGTCGAGTTGGTTGCGGGCTTCTTCCACGCCCAATTGCTGGGTGGCGATATCGGCTTCGGTCTGCACGATCTCGAACTCGGCCATGCGCCCGGCGCTGATCAGCGCTTTGTTCACCTCCAGCAAGGTCGTGGAGCGCTTGAGGGCTTCCTGCACGATCACCAGTTGTTCCTGGGCGCGCAGCAACTCGCGGTAAGTGGCGATGATCTGGCTGATGGTCTGCGCCACGGTGGCCTTGAGGTTCAGGCGGTTGGCCTGCTCGGCCAGGCGCGACAGGCGCAGCGGTGCGGTGGTGGCATCCCAGCCGGCCCCGCGCATCAGCGGTTGGATGATCGCCAGGTCCAGGCCGTCGCTGCGGTAGCGGCCGGCGCGGTTGGCGTTGTTCAACTGCTGGGTCCAGGCCATGCTCAAGCGCGTGCCGTATTCACCCAGCAGGCTGCTGCTCGGCGCGACGTTGGCGTTGCGCGCATTGTCTTGGGAGCCGCGGGTGCTGCGGTAATAGCTGTTGAGGGTGAGCTTGGGGTTGAACACGTCTTCGGCCACGCGCAGGTCGAACTTCTGCGCCACCCGTTGCAGGTAGGCGCTGCGGATCGCCGGGTTATTGCGCAGGCCCAGGTACACCGCGTCGCCCAGGGTCATGGTGGTGGCCTGGGCATTCAGCGAGACGCTACGCTCGTAGCCGCTGCGGGTGGTACTGGGTGCCTGGGGGGTGATGACCACGTCGGCGGCCATGCCCGACAGGCTGATCAGCATCAGCAGTAGCAGGTACTTATTCATCGCGCAGGGCCTCGACCGGCTGCAAGCGTGAGGCCGACACCGCCGGGTAAATGCCAAAAAACAAACCCACCAGCAACGTACTGCCAACGCCCAGGGGCAGGGCAGCCACTGCCAAGGCAAAGGCCCAGCCCGACAGCCACGCATACAGCCAGGCAGCGGTCATGCCCAGCACCGCGCCGCACAGCGCACCCACGGCGGTGAGGGTGACCGCTTCGAGCAAAAACAGGTTGCGGATATCCCGCTGGCGCGCGCCCAGGGCCATGCGGATGCCGATCTCACGGCGGCGTTCCGAGACGTTCATCAGCATCACGTTCATCACCCCCACACCGCCGCCCACCAGGGAGATCGCGCCGAGGGCCAGCAGCAGGTAGGCGAAGGTGCGGCTTTGGCGGGTCATGCCATCGATCATTTGCTGGGGCACCGTGATGTCGACGTCATGATCAGTGAGCTGGGGTTGCAACGCGGCGACGGTGTCCCTGGCGATGCGTTCCATGTCTTGCCCAGGCGTTGCGCGGATGATCAGGTTGTTGATCTGCGGGGTGGCGTAGATGCGGCGCATGCCCTCGGCGGGAATAAACAACGATTCGTTGGCCTGCACCGGCATCAGCATGGCCCGGGGCTGGTTGTGCAGGATGCCCACCACCAGAAACAGGTAGTCGTTGATACGTACACGGTCGCCCAGTTGCAGTGGGTCGCCCGGCGTGCCGAGGGCCTGGGCGAGTTGGTCGCCGATCACCCCGTAGGTTTCGTTGGCATCGAAGGGTGACAGGAAGCGCCCCTCACGCAGCGCCAGGCGCATGGCGTCCTGGATCCCCGCAGTACTGCCGACAAAGCTCGCATTGGTAGTGCGCCCATGAAAAACGATGGGCCCGCTGAACAGGCTGAGCGCGCCGATATGGGCAATGCCTGGCACTGCGTGGCGCACCGCGTCGAGGTCCAGCTGTGTGCGCATCGGCACGTTGCTGCTGCCCTTGGGTGGGAACTGGGCGATGAGGGTGTCGGTGCCCATGTCCTTGAAAATCATCGCCGCATCTACCGCCGCGTTGTGGCCGATATTGATCAACGCCACCACGGAGGAGCTGCCGATGACGATCCCCAGGAGCGCCAGGATCGAACGCTTGCCCAGGGTGCGCAGGCTGATAAAGGCTTCGTGCAGCAACTGGCTGAGGCTCTGCTCGACCCGCAGGCTCATGGGCGCCCGGCCTCATGCACCACGCCGTTGCGCACCAGGATCTTGCGCTCCAGGCGCTCGGCAATGTGGGGGTCGTGGGTGACGATGATCAGCGTCACCTGCTGCTCACGGTTGAGGTTCAACAGCAGGTCCATGATCTCCTGGGCAGTGGCGCTGTCGAGGTTGCCGGTGGGTTCGTCGGCCAAAATCACCGAGGGGTTGCCGACCAGGGCGCGGGCAATGGCCACACGTTGGCGCTGCCCACCGGAGAGGTCGGCGGGGCGGTGGTGGGCGCGTTCGGCGAGGCCGACCTGTGCGAGCATGCGCTGGGCGTGTTCCACCGATTCATGCCGCGACACGCCGCGATAACTCAAGGGCAATGCGACGTTGTCCAGGGCGCTCAGGCGGGGCAGCAGGTTGAAACTCTGGAACACGAAGCCGATCTGCTGGTTGCGGATCGCCGCCAGCTCATCGGGGGTGGCGTTGAAAATATCGTGGCCGGCAAAGTGGTATTGGCCGCAGTTGGGCAGGTCCAGCAGGCCGAGGATGTTGAGCAGGGTGCTTTTGCCGGAACCGGAAGCACCGAGAATGCCGCAGCTGTCACCGCTGGCGATGGACAGGCACACATCATTGAGAATGCTCAATTCTTGCCCGGCGAGCTGATAGCGCTTGCCGATGCCTTGCAGGGAAATCAAGCCGGGTTGCGCGGGGGTCTGTGTCATCATGACTACGCCTGCAGTCTCGACGGTGCCGCCTTGCTCCCGGAAATCCCTTGTAACAAGTTCGGAAGCTGCCTGTACGCGCCACGGACTGGTTTTATTTCTTGTTTTTAAAATATTGTTTGAATAGTAACTGCCTTCCTGACGCTTCGCCAGCCATGGAGGTAGAGCGGTTTTACCGGTTGAAACGATTTTCTCGCTGGATGTGAGGGGCAGTTAAAAAACCTAGGATTTGCCTCAAAAGCCCGAATATACGGGCTTTGCAAGATATGGCGGAGTGTCACTACTTGCTTTCGACGGGCGGCCCCGGTATAAAAAATCAAATTATTTTTTAAAACAATATTTCCGCCGTGGAACCCATATGGTCGCGAAGAAACTCAGCGCTCCAAACGTTACCAAGACTCGACTGCTGGATGCGACAGAGGCTCTCTTCATCAAGTACGGCTATGACGCCGTGTTGTTACGGCAGATCACCGAACGTGCCCAGGTCAACCTGGCGGCGGTGAACTACCACTTCGGGGACAAGGACTCCCTGATGAAAACCCTGCTGATGCAACGCCTGGAGCCGCTCAACGAGCAGCGCCTGGAACTGCTGGCGCGCTGTGAAGCCGAATCCGACGGCCCGCTGGATTGCGACACGCTTCTGGGCGTGCTGTTTGCTCCGGCCATGGGGCTGGAGCGCAGCGACCCGGCCAGCGGGGAAGGGCGCTCGTTCATCCGCTTCCTGGGCCGGGTCTACAGCGACACCTCGCCGTTCATCCAGGAATACCTCAAGGTGCATTATCAGCCGGTGTTCCAGCGTTTCTTTGAAGCCTTCGCCCTGGCCTTGCCGGATTTGCCGCGCAATGAACTGGGGGTGCGCCTGCAATTTGCCCTCAAGGCCATTTCCGGGGTCATGGCCGGCACCGAACTGCGCCTGCTGATGAACTCCATGAGCCTGGGCCGCCCGGCCACGGATGCCGAGGTGATGGCCAAGCTGATCACGCTGGTGTCGGCAGCGATTCGGGTGCCGCAGCAGAGTGCCGAGGCTGAAACGGCGTTGGCCAAGGTGCTGGAAACCCAGCGCGCCATTCGCGAACAGGCCACACGCTGAAACCCATCCCCAACCCCCTGTAGGAGCGAGCTTGCTCGCGAAAAACGCAATGACGCCGCGGTTAACCAGAATGCCCGCGTTATCGTTGATGTTCTTCGCGAGCAAGCTCGCTCCTACAGGGTGAGGCCGTTTCCTGACCAAAACCCAGGCAAAAAAAAGCCCGCTGGGGCGGCGGGCTTGATATGCAACGTTTGTAACGGATGAGGCTTCACACTACGGCTTGGCTTGTGAATAAAACGTGAAAAATATGTAAGAAGACGTGTGAATTTGCTTTACGGCTTACATGCATGTGAACGAGCAGGGTTATTACCGCTGGTCAGAACTGTCAATTCTCACAGGTGACGGGTTGTAGTTGAGGGGGCTTTTATTCCCACAGCGATCCCCGCTCAGGAGAAAAAAGATGCCGACCAAGCCTGCGAGTAAAAAAAATAGCGTTGCAGCCAGCCCCAGCCCCAAGAAAAAATCTGCCGGCACGCATAAAACGACGGCCGCAGAACAGCCGTCGGTTTCCGTCCTTCCTGTAGCGAATAAAAAAAAGACCCCGCCGAAAAAAAAAGCATCGCTGCCTAAAGGCCCGGCACAACCCACAGTCGTTCAAGATCTCGACTCCCCCTACCCTGTGCCCAACCAAGTCATTCCGGTTCTGGGAGCGGCCTACGGGATTGGTTATCGTCATATCAAAGATGGTTTGACCTATGTCTTTGAGCGTTGGTCCAACTGTAAAGAGGGCGATACATATCATATATGGATGAACGGGATACACATGCAAGAGGGTAAAGTTAATTCCGTCAATAAAGATGATCCACGTTTTTTTCTGGTAATTCCCAGAACGACCCTGCTGCACTATTTTGTCAATAATGTATATGGAGAAGTCATCCGGGGCGGCCCGGGAACACCAAGTACTTCAGTACCGCAACGTATTCTGATACTGCACACGTTGCCCGGTGGGGATGGCAATTGCGACGGTTCCTACCACCGTGGATTGACGTTTACGCTCTCCGATGTCTATGTCGACTCCGTGGTTGCGGCTCTAGGTGTGACATGCACCATCCACAAGTGGGTGAACATGCGGGTCAATGACCTGGTTATGTTCTACTGGGGAGAGCACCGCTATGAGTTACCCCCTTTGCGTAATGATCAAGTCGGTTCCGACCTTACGTTCGCTATCGATCCTACTTTTTTAAATGAAGCGGGCAGCGGCCATTTTGTCGTGCAGTTCTATTTGTACGACGAGGTCTTGGATGTGTCTGGACCTTGCCACCGATGGAGCAAGCCGATTCCTGTCGACGTTGACCTTAACCTGACGTTGCTGGATGAGCCTGAGATTGTCGAGGCGGATGCGGCAACACTGCTCTTGGAAGCTGATGAGTTACATGGTCAACCTGCCACAGGTTCAGTACTGATTCGCAGAAATGATCCGAACTTTATCAGGGGGGATTTCCTTATTTGGAAGGTGGAAGGCAACACGGTGGATGGCGAGAATGTTTCCTATGGGTTTCGCTTGGAAGTTGAACTGGCGAATTACAACGACATTGCAATTCCCAACGCGTTTATCCGTTCTCTGATCCAAAGCACCTTGAAGATCTCCTATGTTCGTGAACGAGGCATGCTGGCATCCAGATCAACCATCTATGCGGTCGCTGGAGTCCTTTATACCTTGCCTCAGCCAGAGGTCGTCCAGGCGCATGGTCCATTTGTGGAGCCGGACTTGCCATACATCACTGCGGCAATGCCTGACTACACCCCACCCGGTAATGCAGGGGATAGCCTGCGAGTCAATATTATGGGGGATAACAAGGATGGCAGTGTCGAGCACGAATTCAGCGATCGCGCCGCCGGAACTCATCCCCGTTTCCGGGACTTCCTGAACGCCGTCTATGCACGATTCGAAGGATTGCTTCGTACCCGCGTCTATTATGGTGTCACGGGGCCAGTAAACATACGCGAGTCCGAACGTCGATATATCCAGATCGGGCGTCCGGCGCGCAGTTTAATCGCGCCACTTATTCAGGAGGCAGACGCCACCAACAATGTTAATCCGGACAGCATCGGCAGCGTCGCGACGTTTGAGGCCCGTGCAGAGTTCAGGGCCGGCGATGAAGTTATTATCAAATTCGTGGGATCGGTAACGGGAACAATCTCATCCTCTTATGTACTGGCTGTGAATTCCAACCCTTTTCTTGCTGATATTCCTAAACAGCTGATAGACGGCAATAAAAATGGCACGCTCACTATCAGTTATGTGCGCAGGCGGTTTGCCGTGGATGAGTTGTCCGAAGAGGCGACCTATACCATTGGCAGGGCATTGGGCTTGCTGTCCCTGCCCGAGGTCCTTGAGGCGACAACAGGGCCGGATGAACTCGACCCGTGGCTGGTAGTAAATACCGGAGCCACAGTACGTTGCCGCTATGATGAACCCAAGGACGGCGATACCGTCGAAGTCTGTTGGCTAGGGCTGGTCGGCGGCGGCGTACACTTTGAAGTCAAGGATGCGCAAAGCGGAGATGCTTATGTCGATGTGATCGTTCCGCCGGAAGCGATTGGCTTCAGTATTCATCCGTCTGGGCGTGATATCGACGTATCGTTTAAGGTGGTGCGTAATGGTTTTCCCACAGACTCACCAACCCTCACCTTGAACTTGCTGACCTTGAGCCATGTGCCTGGCGCAACGATTGATAGCATCGGCGAAAGCGCCGTTCTCGAAATACCCAAGTTACAAGACCTTGACCAGACCCGTGTGCTTCCCTGGCCATACATTGCACTTAAACAGAAGATGTATAAACGCTACATCGGAACCTTTAACAATGGTGACGCCTATTACGAGGAGACATTTGCAGGTCGTGATGTCTCATTCAACGATGTGAACGATGGACCCGCGTCTTACACGCCTGTTGGCAGATTGCGCAATCTGCAAGAGTGGACGCCCTTAGCCATTGAATTTGGTGTGACGTTTAATCACAGTAGCAACGCTGGTGACATTGTATGGTTCGAGACTCGCCATTATATGGTTCAGACCGAGTCCAATGTCTTCCCTCATCCGCAAATCAGGTATTCTTCTCCTCCGGACGGGCCTGAAGTTATTATCAGTCCCATCACCGTTGAAAATAAATGTCAGGTGTTGGTGACCTACCCGAACATGAACCAAGGGGGAGAGGATCTGATTACGCTGTATTTGATCGACTCACAGGGAACATCGATTGAAGTGGGTACGCTGCCTGGGCTTGACGGCGGCACGGTGACGTTCAATATCAGCAATGAGCTGGTTGGGGCGGCAATTAATACTACAATCCAGTTTCAGTATGAGGTGATATTGGGGCGTGGTGGTCAAGGCTCTTCGGAAGTTCAGATAGTGCATGTCCAGGCGATCCCTCTGGGCAGTCTGCCAAGAGCCTTTATCAATAATATTGGCAATGGAGGCAGCATAAATCCTGCCAGTCTGACTGGTAATGCTGTGTTGAGGATGGGCAAGTGGCCGTATAGTCAGGAAGGCCATATTGCCTGGTTAATAGTGTCTGCCCCAGGAGCGAGCACGCAGGAATTGCTGGTAGCGCACAGCGTTACCGCTAGTGAGGCTGCCAATGGCTTTATAAACCTCACGGTGTTGCGCAGTTGGCTGATGTCTGTGCCAAATAATGGAACCGTTACTATAACGCCGCATGTGAACTTCAATAAGCAGAATGATAAGCCAAAAGCGGTGGCCTTCCCGCAGACGCAGTACCGAATCATGCATACTACAGCATTGGTGTTCAATCAGGTGACGGTGTATTTGAACAGGAAAACGTACCTAATAGACGGATATCCAAATGTTTTGCCAGCTTTTGGTGCGGGTAATCAGGTCCAATATATGGCATCCGGCGGAACTCCTCCGTATATCTATTCTACCTCCAATGCCAATGTCGCCAATGTCACTAGCAATTCAGGATTAGTCACCGTGCGAGGTAATGGCACTGCATATATCAGCGTGCGTGACTCGTCATTCCCCGCACAGACGCGAAGTTACGCCGTTGTTGTCAGTAATGTGGTTCGCTGCCTTGATTTGGGTAATGGTACTGTTCCCACAAATCGGTCGGTCGCTGCCAACGCTGGCAGGCGCCTGCCCAGCCTGACAGAGGCTCGAGAAATTCATGCGGCGTATGGCGCTCGTTGGCCGATAGGGGGCGGCTACTTTGATTGCACGTCGACGTTCTCCCATTCTGAATGGTTTAGTAATTACTACTATGTAATCAACGTCAAAAACGGTGATACAGGGACAGCCAAGGATCACTTTCTTGGTGGTTACAGCAATGCTATCGGGCTGCTCTGAACAGGACTTGTTGTCATGAAATAGTAACGGGAGGGCTCACGATGAAGCTCTCCCGTACTTATTCACTGAGTTGCGTTAGCTTCAGATGCGCCAGCCTGCTGAGGTCGTCGCAAGCCGCTCGCGCATTCCCTCCACATTCTGCGCCAACTGCACTGTCAATAATCGATACCCATCCAGAGCGCTGTAAACCGGTTCACCCAGCGTGGACTCACGGGCAGTGGTGTGTCCGCTACGCTCCAACCGCTCCGTCACCCCCGACTTCAACGCTCGAGCCATCCCCACCAACTGCACCCGAATCTGCCGATGCTCGGCCTTCAACATCACCCGCATCCTTGCCGTGGCTTGCTCATCGCGCGGGTCCGGCCGGGTATTGCCCAGAATCTCCAGAGTGCTGATGCACATACGTAAGTGACGCTGGATCGCGTCCAGTTCAGTCATGGAAATCCGCACTTCCTTGGACACCGAAGGCATCAGCGAACGCAGCTGCACCATTGCCCCGTTCAAGCGGTTGAGCAGCTTGAGGTGTTCATCGTCGGTTACCGATTGCCCATTGATGATCCGGCTATAAATCTGCGCGCAATCTCGCAGGGCGCTGGCCAGGTTGTAGCGCCACGAGTACACGGCGTACAACGGCAAGGCAAAGGAAAACGCCAGGGCCAGCACGATGCCGATCAGGATGTCGACGGTGCGCCACAGGCCATCGGAGATCGGGTTGTCGCCGTGGCCGGCGACGATAAATACGGTGATCGCCGACAGCAGCGCGATGTAACCGCCCTTGCCGATGGCGTGATAGGAAAAGAACCCACATACCACTGACATCAACAGGTAGGTGAGCAACGGCAGGCCGAAGTACGCCTGTTGCACCACCAGCAGCAAGCCGACGCTGGCGCCGATCAAGGTGCCGTAGGCGCGCTCGACGGCTTTCTTGCCAATATTGCCGTGGTGCTGCAACCCGCCGATGACGATCAGCATGGTCACCGAGGCCCATTCACCGTGGGGCAGGTTGAGGCCGGTGGTCAGCAGGATGGTTGCCAGCAAACCCACTGATACGCGCGCGGCGTGGATCAGCTTGGCATGGCGAAAGCGGCGGTAGGGGTCGAGCAAGGGGCGCAGCAGGCGCCGGGCAAAGAAGGGCAGGTTCATCAGCAGTAAAGTGGCCTCGATTATCTGAGTGCGCGCGATCAAATGTGGGAGCTGGCTTGCCTGCGATTGCATCACCGCGACCTGACTGAAAGACCGAGGTGCCGGCATCGCAGGCAAGCCAGCTCCCACACTGACCTGTCTGCACATTGGAACGGGATTGATTTTAGAAGATGTAGTCGGTAGTCAGGAAACTCGAATCGCGGTTGCGCAAAATGTCGCTGACCAACGCCTTGTTACTCTCCTGGAACTTGGTCGCCACCAAGGTGCGGATCGAGAACACGCGTAAGGCGTCATGTACCGACAACGTGCCCTCGGCCGAGTTCTTGCGCCCATTGAACGGGAAGGTATCCGGCCCACGCTGGCATTGGGCATTGATGTTGATGCGGCCCACCTGGTTGGCGAAGGTGTCTACCAGGCGCCCGACTTCCACGGGGTCGGTGCCAAAGAGGCTCAACTGCTGGCCGAAATCCGAGTCCAGCACGTAGTCGATCACGGTTTCCAGGTCACGGTAGGGCACGATCGGCACCACCGGGCCGAATTGCTCTTCGTGGTAGACGCGCATCTGTGGGTTCACCGGGTACAGCACCGCCGGGTAGAAGAACGAACCCCGGCTGCTGCCGCCTTCGGCATTCATCACTTTGGCGCCATGGCGCGCCGCGTCGGCCACCAGTTCGTTGAGGTAATCGACCTTGCCCACTTCCGGCAGTGGCGTCAGCGCCACGCCATCCTCCCAGGGCATGCCGGGCTTGAGCGTCGCCAGCTTGGCGTTGAATTTCTCGATAAAGCGGTCGACCACGTCTTCATGCACGAACAGGATCTTCAACGCGGTGCAACGCTGGCCGTTGAACGACAGCGAGCCGGTGACGGCTTCGTTCACCGCGTTGTCCAGGTCCACTTCGGGCAGTACGATCCCCGGGTTTTTGGCATCCAGCCCCAGCGCAGCGCGCAAACGGTGCGGCTTGGGGTGCAGCTTTTTCAAATCACTGGCGGCCTTGTTGGTGCCGATAAACGCAAAGATGTCGATCTTGCCGCTGGCCATCAGCGCGCTCACGGTCTCGCGGCCGCTGCCGTAGATCACGTTGATCACCCCGGCCGGGAAGCTGTCGCGGAAGGCTTCCAGCAAGGGGCGGATCAACAGCACACCCAGCTTGGCCGGCTTGAACACCACGGTATTGCCCATGATCAGCGCCGGGATCAGCGTGGTGAAGGTCTCGTTCAACGGGTAGTTGTAAGGCCCCATGCACAACGCCACGCCCAGGGGCACGCGGCGGATCTGGCCGAGGGTGTCCTGCTCCAGTTCAAAGCGGCTGCTGCGGCGGTCGAGTTCCTTGAGGGCATTGATGGTGTCGGTGATGTAGTCGCAGGTGCGGTCGAATTCTTTCTGCGAGTCTTTGAGGTTTTTGCCGATCTCCCACATCAGCAGCTTGACCACCGCATCGCGCTGTTCGCGCATGCGCCGCAGGAACGCCTCGACGTGCTGGATACGCTCTACCACGCGCATCGTCGGCCATGCACCTTGGCCACGGTCGTAGGCGCGCACGGCAGCATCCAAAGCGGTGAGGGCGGTGTCGGCATCCAGCAGCGGCGTGCTGCCGATGTGCACGCGCTCCTCACCTAGTTGCACCGGGCTTTGCACGCGGGCAAGCGAGCCGTTCCACACCTGTAACTGGCCATCGACCAGGTATTCACGTTGCTCAATGGGCGCCGCCAGGCGAAATTGCTCGGGAATCTGCGCGGTGGAGGTGGGAAACAGCTGGGCGAGCAGGTTGCTGGTGGTCATGTCGCTACCCCTGGAATAGTTGCAAAACATGACTAGAGAGTCACCCAACAAGCGGCTCTAACGCAAGGCTTGCGCGCATTCTTGTTCGCAGCGCGGTGTACGCCGGGTAAACTGCGCGGCTTTTCAGAAGGAGTTCACATGAGTCAGTACCAGCCGGGCATTCTTGCCGCACCGGTGCCTTTGCAGGCCCGCCATCTGTTTTTCGCCCTCGATTCGTTGCAAGCCTTGCCCGCTGCGCTGGACGCACTGGTGCAGTTGACGGATGCGGCGGCTGTGGTGGGGTTCGGTGAGCCGCTGGTCAAGGCACTGGGCGCCGAGATCCCAGGGCTGCGCTCATTCCCGGCCGTCAGCGGCCCTGGCGCTCACAACCCGTCGACTCAACAGGCGCTGTGGGTATGGCTGCATGGGGTGGATCGCGGTGAGTTGCTGCTGCGCAGCCGGGCCGTGGAAAAAGCCCTGGCCCCGGCGTTTCGCCTGGTGCAGTCGACTGAAGGCTTCCGCTACAAGACCGGTTTTGACCTGACCGACTACGAAGACGGCACCGAAAACCCCCACGACGATGCCGCCGTGGAAGCCGCGCTGACCGACAGCGGCGCCAGCTTCGCTGCTATCCAGCAATGGCAGCACGACCTTGACGGGTTCGCCGCGTTGCCTGCCCAGGAGCGTGATCACATCATTGGCCGCCGCCATGGCGATAACGAAGAGCTCGACGACGCCCCCGAGTCGGCCCATACCAAGCGCACCGCCCAGGAAAGCTTCACGCCGGAAGCCTTCGTAGTGCGCCGCTCCATGCCCTGGGCCGAAAATGGCCAGGCGGGGTTGATGTTCCTCGCGTTTGGTCATTCATTCGATGCGTTCGAAGCGCAGTTGCGACGCATGAGTGGGTTGGAAGATGGGATTGTCGATGGCCTGTATCGCATCAGCAAGCCGTTGACGGGGGGCTATTACTGGTGCCCGCCGCTGAAGGACGGGCGCCTGGACCTGGACGTGGTTTTTGAGACGCGCCGCTTGCCTTGAGCGATCATTGCCCCCTGTAGGAGCGAGCTTGCTCGCGAAAAGCGTCAACGATAACGCGCGCCGCCAGAATCAACGCGGCGCCTTCGCGTTTTTCGCGAGCAAGCTCGCTCCTACAGAAAGCTTAACCGAGCATTTTCACCTTGCCGCTGTGCAGCTTGTACACGCCGCCCACTATCAGCAGTTTTCCCGCCGCGACCGCATCGGCCAACAAGCTTGATTCAGCCATGAGCCGCGCCATGGTGTCGGTGACATTTTGTGCAATGGCGTTTTCAAGCAGGTCGCCTGGCGCTTTCAATACCTTGTTCACCGAGGGTTTGAAAGTATCGGCCAAGCCCTGGATCTTGCCCGGGAAGCGGGCGTTATCCTTGACGGCCTTGACCCCCGCCGCGACGGCGCCACACATGTCGTGCCCCAATACCATGATCAGCGGCGTGCCCAATACCGCTACCGCGTATTCGAGGCTGGCAAGCCCGTTATCGGTGACGAAATTGCCCGCGACCCGTACCGCGAAGAGGTCGCCAAGGGCAGTGTCGAACGTGTACTCAGGGGCGATCCGCGAATCGGCGCAGCTCAATACCGCGACGAACGGATTTTGCCCGTTCACCAACACTTTGCGTTCGCGCATGAAGTCGTGACGGCTGGTTACGTCGTTGGTATAGCGTTGGTTGCCCTCCATCAACCGCTGCAAGGCAAGCTGTGGGCTGAGGTCGTTGGCGGGCTTGGGGCGCTCTGTCGGCGCTGGTGTTGCGTACGCGAGTGAGGGCAGCGCCCCGGCCAGTAGCGTTGCGCCTGTACTGACGGCAGCCAGGCGCAGGAAGTTTCGACGGTCTTTGAGGTGAGTTGGGCGGTCGCACATGGGCAAGGTTCTCAGGCGGGTTTGAGAGCACTAGGGTGCGAACCACGTACCGAAAGAGATGTAAGGAATATCCGTTTTTTTGGCTTGCCCGGTGGACGCAGAGCCCGATCAACACAAGACTCAGTCCTTGTAAAACAGGCCTGGGGAAGGCTAGTGTGGCGGCCTGAATATTTCTGAATGTTTCAGTTTTATGTCCAGCCTTGCCCAACGCACCGCCAATACCACCTCGCGCCGCGCGGCACTGACCCTCGGGTTTTGCCTGCCCAGTGATGTGTTGCTGTACCTGCTGCTGCCAATGGAGTCCGAGGCGTTCGGCATCACGCTGGCCCAGGCCGGCGTATTGTTGGCGGCTAACCGTCTGGTACGCATCTTCGGTTACCGGCATGTACTGAATTTTTATGCACGCAACGGCGACCGCCTGACCTGCACGCTCGCCGCCAGCGCGGCAGCGCTGTGCGCACTGGGTAACTCGGTGCTGTCGGGCTTCGCTGCGCTGCTGGGCTTGCGACTGGTGTGGGGCCTGTGTTTTGCCGCGTTGAACCTGTCGACCCAGGTACTGGCGACATCTGAACCTGAAGGGGCGGCGCGAAGGGCGGGGCGCTCACGAGCATTAATCGCCTTTGGGCCGATGCTGGCCCTGCCTTTGGGCGGGTTGCTGACGTTATGGGCCGGGCCGCGCCCGATCTTCCTGATTCTCGCCGCCTGCTGTCTGGTGGGGGTATGGATCGCCCGGGGCTTACCCACCGCCGGTCATGACTTGCACAGCACGCCGGGGCGCCGCTTCAAGTGGCCGGACAGTGTGGCACTGTGGTCGTTTATCGAAGGTGTCGCCCTGGATGGCTTGTTCATCTTTGGCCTGTCGATCCAGGCGCAGAAGATCATGGGCGGGGATGCGGTGCTGATCGCCGGGGGCTTGATGGGCCTGCGCTACCTGTCGGAATTGCTCCTGAGCCCCTTGGGCGGGCGTGCGGCCCAGCGGTTTGGCGCCACGTCGATGCTGTTGTTGTTTTCGTTCCTGAGCGCCCTGGCCCTGGCTGCGTTCGGCAGCCATTGGGTGATCGTCGGCGCCGCAGCAGTGTTGGTGCTGCGTGCCCTGCAATTGCCCTTGGTGACCACCCTGGTGGCCGAGCGAAACCCCGGCATCCTGCGCGTGTCTGCCTTGGCGTCCAACGCCGTATGGCGCGATATCGGCGCCGGCCTCGGGCCGCTGCTGGCGGGCCTGTTGCTGCCTGTGGCCTCGGCGCCCTGGGTGTTTGGCCTGGCGGGTGCGGCGATTGCCGTGAGCGCAGTGTTTTGCTGGCGGGCCAAATTGCCCACTGACGTGTCCCTGAGGCGTTAAGCGCTCTTCAGGCTGTCCAGCCAGGCCGGGTCCAGCCGGGTTTGCGCAATATCGATGCCCAGCGCCTGCATCTTCGCCTTGTGGGCCTCGATCTCGCCCGCCAGTTGCGCCTGGGCGCTGGAGTTGGCGTCCAGTTCGTGCATCTGTGTCAGTCCCAGATGATAGAAACGCAACAGCTTGATGGCTGACGGGTCGTTGGCCTGTACCCGCTCGCTAACCTTGTGCATCACATTGGTCACGCTCATCAGGCTGCGCTTGAGCTGCCAGCCATACACCGCCGACGCCATCCAGGGTTGGGTCCAGAACGGGCCACGTACCAGCGCGACGGTGATCAACACGCCGGCAAAGACGCCGCCGACGTTGAAGCGAAAATTATCACCGCCAGGCTCACCGAACAGCATCACTGCCAGGCTCGATAACAGCATGGCCAAGGCCAGGAACAGCACGGCAATGACCAGTGTGCTGCGACGGGTCTGTTGGCGATAGGTGGCGGGGTCGCAGGGTTTGAGCTCGAACATCCGGGGCAGGTCTTCAGAAAGGGCGCTCATCTTCTCATGCTTGGCGCAATGAAGTTGAACGATGGCTGCGGGCGATTTCTCTAAAACGGTGAACCCTTCATGAGGTCAGCCGTCATGCCCGACTATAAACAGCCACCGCCTGGTACACCCGACCCGCATCGCACCCCCGGTGAAGAGGAGCGCGACAACGATGCGTTGCGCCCCAATGATCCGAAAGAACGAGGCCCGGACGACGATGTGCAGCGCGCCGAAGAAGACCTGGAAAACCTCCACGACAAAGCCCGCCCGCTTTAACAGGAGAACCTGATGAACAAGCGTACCGATGGCCCCCATTCCAACGAACATGCCAGTGGCAAGGATGAACTGGGCTTCGACCCGGACTCGCCGGACGTGGCCGACCCGCAGGTCGATCCGATCGGCCCGGCTATTGCGCCGCTGGACAAAAAGGACGACGAGACCGCGAAAAAAAAGCCGCCCTACGATCCGTTGGGCGACTTGAAGCAGTGAACCGAGCCCCGCCTATGTGCGGGGCTTTGTTTATCTGGGCGGGGACCAGCTGACGTCGCTGATGCCGTATTTTTCCGCCCAGGGCCGGGTGGTCTTTTTCACCTGCTCGTGACCCACGCGGCCGATGCGGCTGACATGGGCAATGTCGGCATCGACGGCCGCCCAATGCCAGGCCTCGGCGTTGTTCATCACTTCGGCGCGCACCACGAAAGACTTGGGTTTACCGTGTAGCTGATAGTGGACGGTGTAGATTTTTGCGGTACTCATGTTGCCTCCCAATCTTGTTATAGATGGATAGGCTGGCGCTCCAAAAGGTTCATTCAAAATGACAACGCACACAGAGGCGCGGCATAGTGACGCTCTCGCCCTGCGCCCAAGGATCGCGCCATGCACACACTCGCCAATAGCCGCCTGTACCTGCAACGCCTGGGCTATGCCTCGCCACCGCCGCCCACCCTGCAAACCCTGCGGGACCTGCAACTGCGCCATGTGTGCACCTTCGCCTTTGAAAGCCTGTCGACCCTGATGCATGCACCGGTGCCGATCGACCTGCCCAGCGTCGAGCGTAAGGTGCTGCATGAGGGGCGTGGCGGCTATTGCTACGAGTTGAACCAGCTGTTCCTGGCCCTGTTGCTGGAACTGGGCTTTGATGCCCGTGGCATCACCGGGCGCGTTGTGATCGGCGGCCCACCGGACGCCCACACTGGGCGAACCCATCGCTTGAGCCTGGTGACCCTCGACGGTGTGCGCTATATCACCGATGTCGGTTTTGGCGGCATGGTGCCCAGCAGTCCGTTGCAACTGGACACCGAAGCGCCCCAGGCCACCGCTCATGAGCCTTATCGACTGACGCTCAATCAAGGCAGCTACACGCTATGGGCCCAGGTGGGCGAGGAGTGGCGCGGCCTGTACGTGTTCGACCTGCAAACCCAGGCCGACATCGACTATGAAATCGGCAACTGGTACGTCTCCACGCACCCTGGCTCACCGTTCGTAGGGCAGTTGAAAGCCGCGCTGCTTGCGCCCGGTAAACGTCATACCTTGGCCAACGCCCGCTATGCCCTTCATTATCTGGATCGACCCAGCGAAAAGCGCACGCTCAAGAGTACCGATGAGTTACTGGGACTGTTGCGCGACACCTTCGGCATTCGGCTGCCGGAGCAGCCTCAACTTCGCGAAGCCGTTGAACACCTGATTCGCATGAATCCTGAAGAGTCTTGAGATAGAGCCTTCGCTGAACCGTTTTTTCTCCATTTTGGTGCAAATCCGTTCGAACTTTTCGCAAACGCCAGGGTTCGAACCGATTCCTGAATACTTTGCCCACCTTAAAATGGAGATGTAAAACGATGTCCAAACTATTCGGAAAATTCCTCAAGAACACCTCGTTGCTGGCCCTGGTGGCTGCGCCTGGCGTGGTGTTCGCAGCACCTTCCACTGACCCGATTTCCACGTTCGGGATCATGGGCAGCTACAACGACTTCAAACTTGAAGGCGGTAGCGAAAGCGACAAAGACCACATGCCCGAAGCCGGCCTGTTCTACAACTTCGGCAACAAGCTCACTGCCGAGTCGGGCTTTATCTACCAGGCCGGTATCGAAGCCAAGTACGGCGAAAAAAGCGATAACAAACTCAAGGAAGGCCAGGCCGACCTCGACCTCGGCTGGCGTGCCGCGCTGGATGCGCGCAATTTTGTCGACGTGATCGTGGGTGGCGGCTACAGCTGGACCCGCTACGAGCCGGACACCAATGGCTACGACATGAAGCTCACCAACAAGTCGCCGTTTGCCAAGGCCGCTTTGGGCTACAACCACCAGTTCGATGACATGACCCTGCGCGTTGAAGCCGGCGCCCGTCACACCATCGACGGCCGCGCCAAGCTCAAGGTAGACGGTGTTGGCAGCGACACCGTCGACCTCAAGGACCGCACCAACCCTTACGCCGAAGTCAGCCTGCTGATGAACCAGAAGGGCGACCTGCCAGTGATGGCGGGCCTGTACTACACCCGCACCGAGTACAAGCTCGATAACGATTCCTATGTGGCCGACAACACCAAGCTCAAGCGTGATGAGTATGGTTTCAAGGTGGGTATCGCGTTCTAACGCTGTTTACGCTGTAAAAACGCCCCGAATGCTCGGGGCGTTTTTTTTGCGGCTATTGCCGGTCAGCCCAATGCGGCAAGTTGCGCCACGGTTTCCGGAAAGCGCGCCACCAGTCGTATCAAAGTGACAGCCTGCGCATTCGGCTTGGCCCGGCCTTGCTCCCAGTTCTCCAAGGTGCGGGTGTTGGTGCGCAGGTACATAGCGAATACCGAGCGGGACAGGTTGAGTTGCTGGCGTACGGCGATTACCTCCTCAGCGCGCAGTGGCGCCAGCTTGTTGAGGTGCGCTTTGTGGGTGCGCAGGGTGATTTTGCCCTGGCGTTCATCGGCCAGGGCGTCGAAGCCTTCGACCAGTTCGGAAAAGATTTCACGTTTCATGGTGTGTTCTCGCTTTGATTTCCCTGTCTAGCATGTGTTTAAGGGCTTTCTTGTGTTGGGGTGTCAGGTCGTTCTGTTCGTGTTTGCCGTACAAAGTGAATAACCAGAATTGCGTACCGCCTGACCACCAGTAGTAAATGACCCGCAGGCCACCGCGCTTGCCTTTGTTTCGTCGCTCATCGACGAAGCGAACCTTTCTCAACCCGCCCGTTCCTTCGATCACGTCTCCCGCTTCTGGGTTTTTCATCAACTCCTGCTGAAAACCGTGAAAAAGCTCATCGCTCAGATAGTCCCTGCGATGCCGTTCGAATGCCGGCAGTTCGATAAATAGAGCATCCATGTTCTGTACGTAGCCTGCGTATAGTTTGGTGGCCCACTTGCTATGGGTCAAGCGCCCAAGCTGTGGGAACTTTCTTAAAACGCAAACACCTTAAGGCCGCATCCAGCGGGGAAGATGCCGGATGAGGAGGCAGATTGAAGAGGAAATTTCAGCGAGTAGGGAAGGGAAAAAGCCAGGCTACTGAAACGCAAAACGGCGCCCAAAGGCGCCGTTCTGTTTATTTCATCAACCTAAGCGATCAAACGCCCAGCATCGCGTGCTGCACCAGGGTGAGCAACGGTTGTGGGTACACGCCCAGGAAGAAGGCGAGCAGGGCGATAGCCAGCAGCATCACGCCACCGGCTTTCTGTTCCCAGTGCAGCTCGGCATCCACACGGCGCAGGTTTGGCTCGATCAGGTACAGGGTCACCATCACGCGCAGGTAGTAGAACACGCCGATGGCGCTGCCCAGTACCAGCGAGGCTACCAGCCACCATTCGTGGGCCTCAACACCGGTAGCGACGATGTAGAACTTGCCGATAAAGCCCGCGGTCAGCGGAATACCGGCCAGGGACAGCATCATCACGGTGAGTACGGCGGTCAGGTACGGACGGCGCCAGAACAGGCCGCGGTATTCGTACAGGGCGTCGGCGTCACGGCCTTTGTACGGCGACGACATCAAGGTGATGACGCCGAACGCACCCAGGCTGGTGATCACGTAGGTGACCAGGTACACGCCAATGGCTTCCACGGCCAGGCCTTTGCTCGCCACCAGGGCGATCAGCAGGTAGCCGAAGTGGGCGATGGACGAATAACCCAGCAGACGCTTGAGGTTGTTCTGGGTCAGGGCCAGCAGGTTACCGAACAGGATCGACGCAATGGCGATCACGGTCAGTACGTTGCTCAGCACGCCGGTGTTGGCGGCGGGGGAGATTTGGAACAGACGCACCATCACCGCAAACACGGCCACCTTGGACGCCGTGGCCAGGAACGCGGCCACCGGCGCTGGAGCGCCTTCGTACACGTCCGGAGTCCACAGGTGGAACGGCACCAGCGACAGCTTGAACGCCAGGCCGATCAGCATCATCGCCAGGCCCAGTTGGGCAATCGGCGCTGGGCTGTTGGTGGCGGCCAGGGCGTGGCCGATACCGGTGAAGCTCAGGCTGCCGGCTTCGGCGTAGAGCAGGGCCATACCAAACAACAGGAACGCGGAACCGGCGGCCGACAGCACCATGTACTTGATGCCGGCTTCCAGGGAGCGCTTGTTGAAGAAGGCGTAGGCCACCAGGCCGTAGGTCGGGATCGACAGCAGTTCCAGGCCGATGAACAGGCCCGCCAGGTGCTGCGCGCTGACCAGCACGATACCGCCGGCCGCAGCCAGCAGGATCAGCAGGTACAGCTCTTCCTTGTTGCCCGGGTAGCCGGTGCCGCCTTCGCCGAGGTAGGCGTGGGCGAGGGTGACGCAGGCCAGGGTCGCCACCAGGATCAGGGCGATGTACAGCAACGCGAAGTCATCGACCATCATCAATGGCGTGACCGCCAGTGGCGCGACCTTGAGGGCCGGGATGATCGACAGCAGGGCCAGGTTCAACCCGGCGCAGGACAGCAGGAACGTTTGCGAGTGATTGCGGCGCCAGGCGATCGCCAGCATCACCACCACGATGGTGAGGCTGGTAATCAGCAGCGGCGCAAGCGCGATAAAGTGTTGGATCGTGAATTCCATAGCGCTCTTACCGGGCCGAAGCGAGTTGGGAGAAGGCGGTGCCGAACCACTGCTGCACGCCATGCATCGTTGCGGCAGAAGTGTCCAGGAACGGTTGCGGGTACACGCCGATGAAGATCAGCAATACCGCAAGGCCGAGCACCATGATCAGTTCGCGCGCATCCATCCCTTGCAGGACGGTGTCGGACTTGGCCGGGCCGAAATAGGCACGGTGGATCATGATCAGCGAGTAGACCGAACCGAACACCAGGCCGGACGTGGCGATGGCGCTGATCCACGGCGTCTGCACAAAGGCCCCCATCAGGATCAGGAATTCGCCGATGAAGTTACCGGTACCCGGCAAGCCCAGCGACGCGGCGGCGAAGAACAGGCTGATAGCCGGCAGGTAAGCGATGCGCGACCACACGCCACCCATTTCACGCATGTCACGGGTATGCAGACGCTCGTACAACTGACCACTCAGGATAAAGAGGGCAGCGGCCGAAACACCGTGTGCCAACATCTGGATCACTGCGCCCTGCAGCGCCAGTTGGCTGCCGGAGTAGATGCCGATCAGTACGAAACCCATGTGGGAAACGGACGAGAAGGCAATCAGACGCTTGATGTCGGTTTGCGCGAAGGCCAGGAACGCACCGTAGAAGATCCCGATCAGACCCAGGGTCATGGCGATCGGCGCGAATTCGGCCGAAGCATTCGGGAACAGCGGCAGGGCGAAACGCAGCAGGCCGTAGGCAGCGGTCTTCAACAGGATACCGGCCAGGTCCACGGAGCCGGCAGTCGGCGCCTGGGCGTGGGCGTCAGGCAACCAGGAGTGGAACGGCACCACCGGCAGCTTCACCGCGAAGGCGATGAAGAAGCCCAGCATCAGCACGTACTCGGTGGTCAGCGACATCTTGGTTTTCAACAGGTCGGCGTAGTTGAAGGTAATCACGCCGGTGTTGTTGAAGTTGACCAGTACCAGGCCCAGGATCGCCACCAACATGATCAGGCCGGAAGCCTGGGTGAAGATGAAGAACTTGGTCGCCGCGTAGATCCGGGTTTTCTTGCCGTCCGAAGAACTGTGACCCCAGAGCGCGATGAGGAAGTACATCGGCACCAGCATCATTTCCCAGAAGAAGAAGAACATGAACAGGTCAAGGGCGAGGAACACGCCGACAACACCGCCCAGGATCCACATCAGGTTCAGGTGGAAGAAGCCCACGTGACGCTGGATCTCTTTCCAGGAGCAGAGTACCGAGAGGATACCCAGCAGACCGGTCAGCAGGATCATCAACAGCGACAGGCCGTCGAGGGCCAGGTGCACGTTGATGCCGAAGCGCTGGATCCACACGTGCTTGAATTCAAGCGCGAAGGTGGGGTCGACACCCGGTGCCGGAGCGAATGAATAGTCACCATGGGCCCACAGCCAGAGGCCGAGCGCGAGTTCCAGGGACATGGTCAGCAACGCAATCCAGCGGGGGAGGGTGGCGCCGAAGCGTTCACCCATCCAGCAGAGCAGGCCGCCGATAAAGGGGATCAGGATTAGCCAGGGCAGAATCATGACGGGCTCGTTTCCTTTCGCAAGTTCGCAAAGTACGCAGTGCACTTAAACATAGTCAGACCGCTACCACGACGATGGCGCCGATCACCAGAACGGCACCCGCCGCCATGGACGCTGCATACCAACGCAATTGGCCGGTCTCGCTGCGGCTCAGGGCGGTGTGACCGGCCTTGGCGGCACGCGGGATCAAACCGATGGTCTGGTCGAGCGGGTCTTTGCGCAGCACGTGGCTGATCGCAAGGTAAGGTTTGACGAACAGTTTGTCGTAGATCCAATCGAAGCCCCAGGCAGCGAACCACCAGGCCGACAGGAAGCGACCAATGCCACTGTTGGCCACGGCGGTCACGAAGCGACGCTTGCCGAGGAACAGCAGGGCCGCCAGCAGGATACCGGCGATGGCGATGGCGCCCGAGGCGATTTCCAGGCTGTGCTGGGCTTCGCCGCCGGCATGGCCGACGCTTTGTGGCAACACACCGTGCAGCGGCGGGGTGATCATCGCGCCGACGAACGTCGACAGGATGATTAGCACCGACAGTGGCAACCAGTGGGAGATGCCGTGGCCTGCGTGCGCTTCGGTCTTGGCTTCACCGTGGAAGGTGATGAAGATCAGGCGGAAGGTGTACAGCGAGGTCATGAACGCACCCACCAGGCCTGCGTACAACAGGTTCTGGTTACCGCTGGCAAAGGCTTCCCAGAGGATCTCGTCCTTGGAGTAGAAACCGGCGGTCACCAACGGCAGGGCTGCCAGGGCGGCGCCACCAACGATGAAGCTGGCGTAGGCCAGTGGCAGTTTCTTCCACAGGCCGCCCATCTTGAAGATGTTCTGCTCGTGGTGGCAGGCCACGATCACCGCACCGGAGGCGAGGAACAGCAGGGCCTTGAAGAACGCGTGGGTCATCAGGTGGAAGATCGCCGCGTCCCAGGCGCCGACGCCCAGGGCCAGGAACATGTAGCCGATCTGGCTCATGGTCGAGTAGGCGAGGATACGCTTGATGTCGGTCTGCACCAGCGCGGCGAAGCCGGCCAGTACCAGGGTCACGCCGCCGACGATGCCCACCAGGTGCAGGATGTCCGGCGCCAGGGTGAACAGGCCGTGGGTACGGGCGATCAGGTAGACACCGGCGGTTACCATGGTGGCGGCGTGGATCAGTGCCGATACCGGGGTAGGGCCGGCCATCGCATCCGCGAGCCAGGTTTGCAGCGGCAGTTGCGCAGATTTACCCACGGCGCCGCCCAGCAGCATCAGGGTCGCCAGGGTGATCCAGAAGTCACCGACCTGGAATTTCTGCGGAGCCAGCACCAGCAGTTCCTGGATGTTCAGCGTGCCCACCTGTTGGAACAGGATGAACAGGCCGATGGCCATGAACACGTCGCCGATGCGGGTGACGATAAACGCCTTGAGTGCCGCGTTACCGTTGTTGCGGTTGCTGTAGTAGAAACCGATCAACAGGTACGAGCACAGGCCCACGCCTTCCCAGCCGAAGTACAGGAACAACAGGTTATCGCCCAGCACCAGGAACAGCATGCTGGCGATAAACAGGTTGGTGTACGAGAAGAAGCGCGAGTAGCCCGCTTCACCGCGCATGTACCAGGACGCGAACAGGTGGATCAGGAAGCCCACACCCACCACCACGCCAAGCATGGTGATCGACAGGCCATCGATGTAGAGGGCGAAGTTGGGCTTGAAGCCCTCAACCGCCATCCACTGCCACAGCACCAGGGTGTAGTGACCGCCTTCAGGCGGTGCCACGTTGAATTGCCAGATGACGTAGGCGGCCACGATGGCCGACAGGCCGATGGAGCCCACGCCGATCAAGGCCGAGAGGTTTTCTGACCAGCGCCCGCGAGAGAACGACAGCAGCAGGAAACCGATCAGGGGGAATACGAAAGTCAGAAAGATCATGTTCATCCGCGCATCTCACTGGCAGCGTCGATATCAAGCGTGTGGAAGCGACGATACAGCTGCAGCAGGATCGCCAGGCCAATACTGGCTTCGGCGGCTGCCAGGCTGATCACCAGGATGAACATCACTTGCCCATCCGGCTGGCCCCAACGTGCGCCTGCCACGATGAACGCCAATGCTGCGGCGTTCATCATGATTTCCAGGCTCATCAACACGAACAGAATGTTACGGCGAACCATCAGGCCGACCAGGCCAAGGCAGAACAGGATGCCGGCGACCGCCAGACCATGCTCCAAAGGGATAGCAGGCATCGTCATTGCTCCTTGGCTTCGTTGCGGCCCAAGTGGAAGGCCGTGATGGCTGCGGCGAGCAGCAGCATCGAAGCCAGTTCGACCACCAGCAGGTACGGGCCGAACAGGCTGATGCCCACGGCTTTCGCGTCTACGGTGGTGTGGCCGATGGCCTGGCCGCTCTGGTGAGCGAACAGCACATACAGCAGTTCACCCAGCAGCAAGGCTGCGAGCACAACCGGGCCGAGCCAGATGCCGGGCTTGAGCCAGACGCGCTCCTGGGCGACCGAAGCCGGCCCCAGGTTGAGCATCATCACCACAAACACGAACAGCACCATGATGGCGCCGGCGTAGGCGATCACTTCCAGCACACCGGCGAACGGTGCGCCGAGGCTGAAAAAGGTCATGGCCACGGCGATCAGCGAAATGATCAGGTAGAGCAGGGCGTGCACGGGGTTAGTGTTGGTGATCACGCGAAGCGTGGACACCACTGCAATACCCGATGCGAAATAGAAAGCGAATTCCATCTTTCTTCCTTAAGGCAGCAAGCTCTTCACGTTGATCGGCTCGGCTTCGTTTTGTGCGGCGCCTTTTGGCTTACCGGCAACGGCCATACCTGCAACACGATAGAAGTTGTAATCAGGGTTTTTACCGGGACCAGAGATCAGCAGATCTTCTTTCTCGTACACCAGGTCCTGACGTTTGAACTCGGCCATCTCGAAATCCGGGGTGAGCTGGATCGCGGTGGTCGGGCAAGCTTCCTCGCAGAGGCCGCAGAAAATGCAGCGCGAGAAGTTGATGCGGAAGAAGTCCGGGTACCAGCGACCGTCTTCGGTTTCAGCTTTCTGCAGGGAAATGCAACCCACCGGGCACGCCACGGCGCACAGGTTGCAGGCTACGCAACGCTCTTCGCCGTCGGGGTCGCGGGTCAGTACGATGCGGCCGCGATAGCGCGGCGGCAGGTACACCGCTTCTTCGGGGTATTGCAGGGTGTCGCGTTTGCGAAAGCCGTGACCGAACACCATCACCAGGCTTCGCAACTGGGTACCGGTACCCTTAACGATGTCGCCAATATATTTGAACATGGGTCAAATCCTCACTGAACCGCGGCAGCAGGCGTGTTCAACAACACAACGGCAGCCGTCACCAGCAAATTGATCAGGGTCAGCGGCAGGCAGAATCTCCAGCTGAAATCCATCACCTGGTCATAGCGTGGGCGCGGAATCGAGGCGCGCAGCAGGATGAACAGCATGATGAAGAACGCGGTCTTCAGGAAGAACCAGAAGAAGGCCAACTGCGGCAGGATGCCAAACGGACCGTGCCAGCCGCCGAAGAACAGCGTGACCAGCAGGGCCGAGATCAAGATGATGCCGATGTACTCACCGACGAAGAACATGCCCCACTTCATGCCGGCATATTCAATGTGGTAACCGTCGGCCAGTTCCTGTTCCGCTTCCGGCTGGTCGAACGGGTGACGGTGAGTCACGGCCACGCCAGCGATGAAGAAGGTGCAGAAGCCGAAGAACTGCGGAATGATGAACCACAGGTTCTGTGCCTGGTACTCGACGATGTCGCGCATGTTGAACGAGCCAACCTGCACCACGATGCCCATCAGTGCCAACCCCATGAACACTTCATAGGATACGGTTTGCGCCGAGGCACGCAAGCTGCCCAGCAGGGCGAACTTGTTGTTGCTCGACCAACCGGCGAACAGCACCGCGTACACCGACAAACCGGCCATGGCGAAGAAGAACAGCAAGCCGATGTTCAGGTCCGCCACGCCCCAGGTCGGGGTGATCGGGATGATCGCAAAGGCAATCAGCAAGGCGCTCATGGCCACCACCGGTGCCAGGGTGAAGATCACCTTGTCGGCAAACGGCGGGGTCCAGTCTTCCTTGAAGAACATTTTCAGCATGTCGGCAGCGATCTGGAACATGCCGAACGGGCCAACGCGGTTCGGACCGTAACGGTCCTGCCACCAGCCCAGCAGGCGACGTTCGACGAAGCTGAGCAGGGCGCCCGCGACGACCACGGCCAACAGGATCACGATGGCCTTGACCACCGAGATGATCACGTCAATTACTTCCGGCGTGAACCAAGTCATTGCGCTGCCTCCTGCAGACCGTCAACGGTTTTGCCGAAAATGGCAGGCGGAATACCGGCGATGCCTTTAGGCAGTGCAACCAGGCCGGCACCCAGCTCGTCATTGATACGCAGCGGCAGACGCAGGGTCTGGCCGGCCACGTTGAGGCTGAGCAGCGCACCGTCGTTGACGCCCAGACGGTCGGCTTCGGACTTGGCGACGGACACGTAAGCGGTAGGAATGCGCTCTTGCACCGGCGCGGCCTTGGAAGAGGTTTCTTCGCTGCCGAACAGGTGGAAGAACGGCACGACTTGCCAGGTGCCCGGCGCCGGGTTGAACGGACGCGGTACCGCAGCGAACCAGTTCAGCGAGTCACCGCTGCTTTCAATCAGGCGGGTGCCCGGGTCGCCAGCGCGGATATGACCACCGACTTCGTCCTGGAACTTGTTCCAGGCTTGCGGCGAGTTCCAGCCCGGCGACCAGGCAAACGGCACCTGCTGACGCGGTTCGGCCGAACCCGAGTAACCTTCCATGGAGAAGGCAAACGCGGTGTCGTTGTCTTGCGGGGTACGCGGCTCGTGCACGCTGATGTCGGCGCGCATGGCGGTACGACCGGAGTAACGCAGCGGTTCACGGGCGAGTTTCAGGCCCTTGATGCGGAACGCGGCAGACGGCGCGGCATCGACGATACGAGCAAGCTGCGGCGCGCTGGCGGCGGTGGCGGCGGTGACGTGGTCGAGCTGGGTCCAGTCGATCGGCTGGTTCAGCAGGGTGGCGCGCAGGGCATGCAGCCAGCGCCAGCCTTCGTGCACCAGGATGCTGGCGTCCATGTACTTCGGATCGAACACCTGGAAGAAGCGCTGGGCGCGGCCTTCCTGGCTGACCAGGGTACCGTCGCCTTCAGCGAAGGTGGCGGCTGGCAGTACCAAGTCGGCGCGGTCGCTGGTGGCGGTCTTCTGGTGGTCGGCGACGATCAGCACCTTGGCGGCGTTGAGCGCAGCGTCAACCTTGGCCGCAGCGGTGCGGGTGTACAGGTCGTTTTCCAGTACCACGATAGCGTCGGCGTTGCCGTCGATCACCGCTTGCAGCGCAGCGTCCACGGACTCGCCACCGAGCATGGCCAGGCCCAGGCTGTTGGCTTCCGGTACTACCAGGCTGATGGAACCGTTTTTGTCGCGCAGCTTCAGGGCCTTGGCGATGTTGGCAGCGGCTTCGATCAGCGCTTTGGAACCCAACGAGGTACCGGCAATGATCAACGGGCGCTTGGCCGCCAGCAGGGCGTCGGCAATGCGCTGGGCCAACTCGACGGCTTCAGTGTCCAGGCCTTCAACGGCAGGCGCGCTGGCGTCGAGGGCGTGGGCCACGGCGAAACCGAGGCGGGCCAGGTCGTCCGGCGCAGCGTGCACGCATTCTTCGGCGATGTCGTCGAGCTTGGTTTCAGCCAGGGAAGCGATAAACAGCGGGTTCAGCGCGTGCTGGCCGATGTTCTTCACGGCGGCGTCGAGCCAAGGCTGCACGCGCATGGCGTCGGCCATTTCTTCGGCCTTGCCTTTGACCGATTGACGCAGCGACAGGGCGATACGCGCGGCGGTCTGGGTCAGGTCTTCACCGAGCACGAAGATCGCATCGTGGTCTTCGATGTCGCGCATGTTCGGCACGGGCAGCGGGCTGTCGTTCAGCACTTGCAGGACCAGGCGAATACGCTCCAGCTCGCCGGCTTCGATACCGCAGTAGAAGTGCTCGGCACCCACCAGCTCGCGCAATGCGAAGTTGCTTTCGAGGCTGGCACGCGGCGAACCGATACCCACGATAGTGCGCCCGCGCAACAGGTCGGCGGCTTTATCCAGCGCGGCGTCCAGGCTCAGCTTGGCGCCATCGGCCAGCAGGGGCTGGCGTGGGCGGTCTTCGCGGTTGACGTAGCCATAGCCGAAACGGCCACGGTCGCACAGGAAGTACTGGTTGACCGAACCGTTGAAGCGGTTTTCGATACGACGCAGCTCACCGTAGCGCTCGCCCGGAGAGATGTTGCAACCGCTGGAGCAGCCATGGCAGATGCTTGGCGCAAATTGCATGTCCCACTTACGGTTGTAGCGCTCGGAGTGGGTCTTGTCGGTGAACACACCGGTGGGGCAGACCTCGGTGAGGTTGCCGGAGAACTCGCTTTCGAGCACGCCGTCTTCAACGCGACCGAAGTACACGTTGTCGTGAGCGCCAAACACGCCCAGGTCGGTGCCGCCGGCGTAGTCTTTATAGAAGCGCACGCAGCGGTAGCAGGCGATGCAGCGGTTCATTTCGTGGGAAATGAACGGGCCGAGGTCCTGGTTCTGGTGGGTACGCTTGGTGAAGCGATAACGGCGCTCGTTGTGGCCAGTCATCACCGTCATGTCTTGCAGGTGGCAGTGACCGCCTTCCTCACAGACCGGGCAGTCGTGGGGGTGGTTGGTCATCAGCCATTCGACAACGCTGGCGCGGAACGCCTTGGATTCTTCATCGTCGATGGAGATCCAGGTGTTGTCGGTGGCTGGGGTCATGCAGGACATGACGATACGACCACGGGTGTCGTTCTCGTCGGTGTATTGCTTGACCGCACACTGGCGGCAGGCACCGACGCTACCAAGTGCGGGGTGCCAGCAGAAATACGGGATGTCGAGGCCGAGTGACAGACACGCCTGTAACAGGTTGTCTGCCCCATCGACTTCGAGCGCTTTGCCGTCTACGTGGATAGTGGCCATGGTTCAAAGTTCTTCGTTGGCCCGTTGTCAGCGGGCGTGGCTAATGGAATCTTGTTATTCATGTGCATCTACACAGCCTTGAAGGCGTCAGCACATGAGCAGGCGAAGGGCACGGACCCTTCGCCTGTTTAAGCGTTACGCGCCGACTACGATCGGCTTCGCCAGAGGCGGGACGGCGGCGCTGGTGGGCGCGATGCCGGCTTCGAACTCCGAGCGGAAGTATTTGATTGCGCTGCCCAATGGCTCCACGGCGCCCGGTGCGTGAGCACAGAAGGTCTTGCCTGGGCCGAGGAAACCGACCAGGCCCAGCAGGGTTTCGATATCACCCTCGCGGCCTTCGCCGTTTTCCAGGGCCATCAGCAGCTTGACGCTCCACGGCAGGCCGTCGCGGCATGGGGTGCAGAAGCCGCAGGATTCACGGGCAAAGAACTGCTCCATGTTGCGCAGCAACGAGACCATGTTCACCGTGTTGTCCACTGCCATCGCCAGGCCAGTACCCATCCGGGTACCCACCTTGCCAATGCCGCCGGCATACATCTGTGCATCGAGGTGCTCAGGGAGCAGGAAACCGGTGCCGGCGCCGCCTGGCTGCCAGGCTTTCAAGGTGTAGCCGTCGCGCATGCCGCCGGCGTAGTCCTCGAACAGCTCGCGCGCGGTCACGCCGAACGGCAGCTCCCACAGGCCAGGGTTCTTGACCTTGCCGGAGAAGCCCATGAGCTTGGTGCCCATGTCTTCGCTACCTTCGCGCGCCAGGGATTTGTACCAGTCCACGCCGTCGGCGATGATCGCCGGCACGTTGCACAGGGTCTCGACGTTGTTCACGCAGGTCGGCTTGCCCCACACGCCCACGGCGGCAGGGAAGGGCGGCTTGGAGCGCGGGTTGGCGCGGCGGCCTTCGAGGGAGTTGATCAGTGCGGTTTCTTCACCGCAGATATAACGCCCGGCGCCGGTGTGCACGAACAGTTCGAAGTCGAAACCGGAACCGAGGATGTTCTTGCCCAGCAAGCCGGCGGCTTTGGCTTCTTCCACGGCACGGTTCAGGTGCTTGGCGGCGGTGGTGTACTCGCCACGCAGGAAGATGTAGCCGCGGTAGGTTTTCAGCGCACGGGCACTGATCAGCATGCCTTCGATCAGCAGATGGGGCAGTTGCTCCATCAGCATGCGGTCTTTCCAGGTGTTGGGCTCCATTTCATCCGCGTTGCACAGCAGGTAACGGATGTTGATGGATTCGTCTTTGGGCATCAGGCCCCACTTCACGCCGGTGGGGAAACCCGCACCGCCGCGACCCTTGAGGCCGGCGTCCTTCACGGTCTGGACGATATCGTCCTGGGCCATGTCGGCGAAGGCTTTGCGCGCTGCCGCGTAACCGTTCTTGGCCTGGTACTCGTCGAGCCATACCGGCTCGCCATCGTCACGCAGGCGCCAGGTGAGGGGGTGAGTCTCGGCCGAACGCTTGATCAGGTTGGCCGGGCCGAAGGAAGTCAGGGTCATGGGTAGCCCTCGAGCAATTGGGTGACGCCAGCGGGCTGTACGTCACCGAATGTGTCGTCGTCGATCATCAACGCCGGCGCCTTGTCGCAGTTGCCCAGGCAGCACACCGGCAGCAGCGTGAAGCGGCCGTCCGGGGTGGTCTGGCCGAGGCCGATGCCCAGCTTGTTCTGGATCTCGCTGACCACCGATTCATGGCCGCCGATGTAGCAGACCATGCTGTCGCACACGCGAATGATGTGGCGGCCCACCGGCTGGCGGAAGATCTGGCTGTAGAACGTGGCCACGCCTTCAACGTCGCTGGCGGGGATGCCGAGGATCTCGCCGATGGCGTAGAGGGCGCCGTCGGGCACCCAGCCACGTTCCTTCTGGACGATCTTCAAGGCTTCGATAGACGCCGCGCGCGGGTCTTCGTAGTGATGCAGCTCGTGCTCGATGGCCGAGCGCTCGGTTTCACTCAAGGTGAAACGGTCTGTCTGGATAAGCGTGCTGTTCATGCTTAGCGGTCCACGTCGGCCATAACGAAATCGATACTACCCAGGTACGCAATCAAGTCCGCGACCATCTCGCCTTTGATCACCGAAGGGATCTGCTGCAAGTGGGCAAAGCTTGGGGTACGAATCCGGGTGCGGTAGCTCATGGTGCCGCCATCGCTCGTCAGGTAATAACTGTTGATACCCTTGGTCGCTTCGATCATCTGGAAGGATTCGTTGGCCGGCATGACCGGGCCCCACGAAACCTGCAGGAAGTGCGTGATCAGGGTTTCGATGTGCTGCAGCGTGCGTTCTTTTGGCGGCGGCGTGGTCAGCGGGTGATCCGCCTTGTACGGGCCGGCCGGCATGTTGCGCATGCACTGCTCGATGATCTTCAGGCTCTGGCGCATTTCTTCGACGCGCACGATGCAACGGTCGTAGGCATCGCCATTGGCCGCCAGCGGTACTTCGAACTCGAAGTTCTCGTAGCCGGAGTACGGGCGCGCTTTACGCAGGTCGAAGTCGCAACCGGTGGAGCGCAGGCCGGCACCGGTGACGCCCCATTCCAGGGCCTCTTTGGTGTTGTACTGCGCAACGCCGATGGTGCGGCCTTTGAGGATGCTGTTGTCCAGGGCGGCTTTCTGGTATTCGTCCAGACGCTTGGGCATCCAGTCGATGAATTCCTTGACCAGGCGCTCCCAGCCGTTCGGCAGGTCGTGGGCCACACCGCCAATGCGGTACCAGGCCGGGTGCAGGCGGAAACCGGTGATGGCTTCGATAACCTTGTAGGCGCGCTGACGGTCGGTGAAGGTGAAGAACACCGGGGTCATGGCGCCGACGTCCTGGATATAGGTGCCCAGGAACAGCAGGTGGCTGGTGATGCGGAAGAACTCGGCCATCATGATGCGGATGGTGTCGACGCGGTCTGGCACCTTGATACCGGCCAGCTTCTCGACCGAGAGCACGTACGGCAGGTTGTTCATCACGCCGCCGAGGTAGTCGATACGGTCGGTGTACGGGATGAAGCTGTGCCAGGACTGACGCTCGGCCATCTTCTCGGCGCCACGGTGGTGGTAGCCGATGTCCGGGACGCAGTCGACGATCTCTTCGCCGTCCAGTTGCAGGATGATCCGGAAGGCACCGTGGGCCGAAGGGTGGTTCGGGCCCAGGTTGAGGAACATGTAGTCCTCGTTGGTGCCCGAACGCTTCATGCCCCAGTCTTCGGGGCGGAAGCGCGCGGCTTCTTCTTCCAACTGCTGCTTGGCCAGGTTGAGGCTGAACGGGTCGAATTCGGTGGCACGGGCAGGGAAGTCCTTGCGCAGCGGGTGACCTTCCCAAGTCGGCGGCATCATGATGCGCGTCAGGTGCGGGTGGCCCGGGAAGTCGATACCGAACATGTCCCAGACTTCACGCTCGTACCAGCTGGCGTTCGGCCAGATACCGGTCACGGTCGGGATGCTCAGGTCGCTCTCGCTCAGCGCAACCTTGATCATCACGTCGCTGTTACGTTCCAGCGACATCAGGTGGTAGAACACGGTGAAATCGGCACCGCTCGGCAGCCCCTGGCGCTTGGTGCGCAGACGCTCGTCCACGCCATGCAGGTCATAGAGCATAACGTACGGCTTGGGCAGGTTGCGCAGGAAGGTCAGGACTTCGACGAGCCTGGCACGCGCCACCCACAGCACCGGCATACCGGTGCGTGTGGCCTGGGCGGTGAAGGCGTCAGGGCCAAAACGGTTATTGAGTTCGACAACCACATCCTGGTCGTCTGCCTTATAAGGCGGGATGTACAGAGCACTGCCTGTAGTCATGGTTTTTTATCGCTTTCGGTCAACGTAAAGAATGAAGCCAGGTTTTCGTTCTATAAAAGAAGCGGGCTGGATCAGACTTCGTCGGGGCTGCGCAGGTTGGTGACTGCGATTCGCTGTTCGCGGCGCTGTTCCTTTTGAGACGGCATCTCGGCGCGATAAACGCCTTGATCACCGACCACCCAGGACAGTGGGCGACGCTCCTTGCCAATCGATTCCTGCAACAGCATCAAGCCTTGCAGGAACGCTTCGGGACGGGGCGGGCAGCCAGGCACGTAGACGTCCACGGGCAGGAACTTGTCCACCCCTTGAACGACCGAGTAGATGTCGTACATGCCACCGGAGTTGGCGCACGAACCCATGGAGATAACCCATTTTGGTTCGAGCATTTGCTCATAGAGACGCTGGATGATCGGCGCCATCTTGATGAAGCAGGTACCGGCGATAACCATGAAATCCGCCTGGCGCGGCGAGGCCCGGATAACTTCGGCGCCAAAGCGCGCGATGTCGTGGGGCGCCGTGAAGGCGGTGGTCATTTCCACGTAGCAGCACGAAAGGCCGAAGTTGTACGGCCACAGGGAGTTTTTACGCCCCCAGTTGACCGCGCCACTCAGCACGTCTTCCAGCTTGCCCATGTAGATGTTTTTGTGGACTTGGTCTTCTAACGGGTCGGAAACGGTTTCCCGTTCGCCGATGGGGTACTGCTCGTTAGGAGCATCCGGGTCGATCCTGGTGAGATTGTATTGCATTGCCAAAGCCTCATTGTTTCAGCTTCGCCTGCCGCTTGCGACGAGCTTCCGGAGCCCAGTCAAGGGCGCCCACTCGGAACAGGTAGACAAGACCTGCCAACAGAATTGCTATGAAAACGAGAGCTTCGACGAATCCGGTCCAGCCGCTTTCGCGGACGGACACAGACCATGCAAAGAGAAAGAGGGCTTCGATATCGAAGATCACGAACAACATCGCGACCAGATAGAATTTGGCTGAGAGCCGCAAGCGGGCGCCACCTGTAGGCAGCATGCCGGATTCGAACGGTTCGTTTTTGCTGCGGCCCCAGGCTTTTGACCCGAGGAGGCTGGACACGCCGAGCATGAAGGCGCAGAGGCCTACAACACCGAGAAGGAAAATGGCAAAGCCCCAGTTGTGGGCCATGAGTCCTGTCGCGTCGGTCATGCTGGAAATCCTTAACAGAGAGCAAAGGTCTCTGAGCTCGAAAAAGTAACGATGCAGTGACGATATGTCGCACTGCAATCAATCGCGGTGATTTTATGGCTAAACACCGGGCAAGTAAAATTCCCAGGGCGAAATTATTCGGTGGAATAAGCACATAGTGCACCTTCTTGGGGCTGTAGCCCTTGTGGTGTGGGCATTAGCGGGCTTTTCATCAAATATGTTTTGTTTAAGCTGTAACGAAGTTTTCAAGCGCCAAATGATAATGACTATTGTTTGCGCGGGGTTTAAGCGAGTGTTTCTCATGTGGCGCGGGAAGTTAGCGTTACTTGCTTGAGTGTCGCTTAGTTGTCGCAACGGTCCTTTTAACCGATTGGGCCTGTGCGGATACCGCTCTGGATCAATGTTTTGCGCAAAAACCAAGCTCATGCACGCGCTCTCTGTAGGAGCGAGCTTGCTCCCGAAAATCGTCAACGATAACGCGGGTAACCCGCCAGCCAGCGGTGCTCTCAGGTTTTTCGCGAGCAAGCTCGCTCCTACAGGGGGCTATGAGCCTTTTTTTAAGGCAAAAAAAACGCCCCGAACCAGTCGGGGCGTGATTGTTGCGCGGCACTGCGGTTAGGTCTTCCGTGGGGCCGCAGTGGCCGTGTACGCGGTACTTAGTGGAACTGTTCTTCTTCGGTCGAACCGGTCAGCGCGGTCACGGACGAGGTGCCGCCCTGGATCACGGTGGTCATGTCGTCGAAGTAGCCGGTGCCCACTTCCTGCTGGTGCGCCACGAAGGTGTAGCCTTTGGCGGCGTCAGCGAATTCCTGCTCCTGCAGCTTCACGTAGGCCGTCATGTCGTTGCGAGCGTAGTCGTGCGCCAGGTTGAACATGCTGTGCCACATGTTGTGGATGCCCGCCAGGGTGATGAACTGGTGCTTGTAGCCCATGGCCGACAGTTCGCGCTGGAACTTGGCGATGGTCGCGTCGTCCAGGTTCTTCTTCCAGTTGAAGGAAGGCGAGCAGTTGTAGGACAGCAGTTGGTCCGGGTATTCCTTCTTGATCGCTTCGGCAAAGCGGCGTGCTTCGTCCAGGTCCGGCTTGGCGGTTTCGCACCAGATCAGGTCGGCGTATGGCGCGTAAGCCAGGCCACGGGCGATGGCCTGGTCGAGACCGGCGCGCACTTTATAGAAGCCTTCCTGGGTGCGTTCGCCGGTGACGAACGGCTGGTCGTACGGGTCGCAGTCCGAGGTCAGCAAGTCTGCTGCGTTGGCGTCGGTACGGGCCAGGATGATGGTTGGCGTACCGGCCACGTCAGCAGCCAGGCGAGCAGCGGTCAGCTTCTGTACGGCTTCCTGGGTCGGTACCAGTACCTTGCCGCCCATGTGGCCGCATTTCTTCACCGAAGCCAGTTGGTCTTCGAAGTGCACGCCGGCAGCGCCTGCCTCGATCATGCTCTTCATCAGTTCGTAGGCGTTGAGTACGCCACCGAAACCGGCTTCGGCGTCGGCCACGATTGGCGCGAAGTAGTCGATGTAGCCTTCATCGCCCGGGTTCTTGCCGGCTTTCCACTGGATCTGGTCGGCACGACGGAACGAGTTGTTGATGCGCTTGACCACGGTTGGCACCGAGTCCACCGGGTACAGCGATTGGTCGGGGTACATGGATTCAGCGGAGTTGTTGTCCGCTGCCACTTGCCAGCCGGACAGGTAGATCGCCTGGATACCGGCTTTTACCTGCTGGACTGCCTGGCCGCCAGTGAGGGCGCCCATGCAGTTGACGAAATCTTTGTCGGGACGGAAAGAAGGCTTGGCACCTTGGGTGACCAGGTTCCACAGCTTCTCGGCGCCGAGTTTTGCAAAGGTGTGCTCAGGTTGAACCGAGCCACGCAGGCGGACGACGTCAGCAGCGGAATAAGCGCGGGTTACGCCTTTCCAGCGTGGGTTTTCAGCCCAGTCTTTTTCAAGGGCTGCAATTTGCTGTTCGCGTGTCAGTGCCATGGGGAAAAACCTCGTCGCGTCTTGTTTGAAGTATCCGTTTGCCAGCCCGGCATTCGTTGCCTGGGTAGGGTTGCTCGCTGACCAGAAGCTTTGGTGTTCAAGTCAAATCTGACGGAGGGAGGCGACGGGATGAACGATGGGGCTCAAAGGGGGAGTTGAGCAGGTAAGGGCAAACTGCGAACGGTCTTCGGGCGTCGTGGGCCTTTGTACGATCCATCAGTGTGTAGCCGGGTTACCTGGTTAGCTTCCGTCCCTCGGGACAACTTCGTTCCAGTCGCAACCAACGTCAAACACACCTTGTGGGCGGTACAGACACGAATCGGCTCAGGTGGGTAGCTTAGAGCAGCGATCCGAAGGCCCTTGCCAGGGCCCCTGATTAGCGGGAGCGAGGCCATCATGCCCATGCTTTTTTGGCTCGTCAAATGTTTTGTAGTGCTTTTTTTCAAGCACTACATCTTTAGTCTAATGCGACTTGCCAGTCAGTTTTCGGTGCCTCAGTTCAGGGTGTCGACCTTGACCCGTAAAGTCAGGTCATCGCGGCCCTGAGTAGAGTAGCTGCGGGTTGTAGAGGATTTTTCCGCCTGGGTTTCACGATTGATGCCGGCCAGGGGAATCCACTCGCCCAAGCGGCCGCTGACTGTTGTGTCGGTGCTTTGCACGTTCACTACATCGGGACGTTCCTGGCTCATCCGGTCACGGTTGGTACTGATGGCCAGGTGCACGGTTTCGCCAGTGACGCTGGCGGTCACGTAAAACCCCTGTGTGACGTTGCGATACTGGGTCTGGTTTTGCAGACGGCCATAGCTGTCCTGCTGCGTGGAGGTCAGCGGCACGCTCTGGCCAACCTGGATCAGCGCGGGCACGCCTTCGCTGGCCTGGATCTGCTGGATGCCGCCATCGCGGCTGGCGGTACCATAGCTGATGATGCGGGTCTGGCTGTCACCGCTGTTCTGCTGGTTGTTCTCGTTGGTATCGACGGTGATCAGCAAGCGTTTGGCTGGTGTATCCAATTGGCCGAGCAGTGCGCGCAAGCCCTCGATCTTGGCGGGCTCGGCGTTAACGATTAGCTGGTTGCCGTAGGCGCTGACGGTGCCGTCCTTGCCGATGAAGTTTTGCGCGACCGGCAACAGGTCGGCGCTGGTACGGTTGTTCAGGTTGACGACTTCGGTGGCGGCCATGGCGCAAGCGCTGACGGTCATCAGGAGGGCGGTGAGCAGGGTGCGTAGGGACATGTCCGTTATCTCTGCGAGTCATTTGCTTGATAGTGCCAGTTTGTCGGCCTGGCAGGGCGCAAGTTGAATCGTAGACGGCAAAATGCCCTGGCAGGCAGGGCATTTAGGGTGTTGCTGAAATAGCTATCGCAGGCAAGCCAGCTCCCACACTTGGAATGCATTCACATGTGGGAGCTGGCTTGCCTGCGATAAAGGCGACGCGGTCTCAAATCAGCCCCCGCGCACCATATCCACATGCGGAATCCCGACTTCAAGAAACTCATCGCTGACAATCTTGAAACCCAGCCGCTCATAGAACGGCGCCGCATACACCTGCGCACTCAGGAACTGCCGGGTCTGGCCACGTTGCTCGGCCACGCCAATCACGGCTTCCATCAGCTTGTCGCCGACTTTCAGCCCGCGCCAGTCCTTGAGCACCGATACGCGACCAATCTCGCCGCTGGGCAGCAGTCGAGCAGTGCCAATCGGGAAGTCGCCTTCGAATGCCAGAAAATGCACCGCGTCGGCATCGTCGGCGTCCCACTCCAGTTCAGGCGGAACCGATTGTTCGGCGATAAATACCGCTTCACGAATGCGCCGAATCTCGTCGATATCCTTTCGCCAGTCCGCGACACTTACGTGAATTTTATTCATCCGCAAACCCCAGGCTGCCTTGCTTGACCAGTTCGCACAGCAGGTCGCGACCGTCTTCGTCGGCCAGCCACTCGCCCAGGTTTTCGCTGTGCAGTGCATCGGCCGAGCACACCAGCTTCAACAGTTCACGCAGTTTGCCCGGCAGGTAACGGCTCTGGCCGCTGGCGAACAGCAGCACGTCGTCGTCCACTTCGGACCAGGCCAGGCGCGCGCTTGGGTTGCGCACCAGAATCGCGCCGTCTTGCAGGCTGTTGATGAAGTCTTCTTCGCCCAACTCTTCGCCGGCTACCAGTTCCGGGTAGCGTGGTTCGGTCATGAACTGGCCGAACCAGGTCAGCAGCATGCGCTCATCGCTCATGTGTTCGGCGAGCAGGCCCTTGAGGCGGTCCAGTGCGTCGCCCTGAATCTGGTGCGGGTCGCTGACCGGCTGGGCGTCTGCGTCGGTGTAGCGTTCTTCGTCGGTCAGGTACTGGCTGAGGAAGTCGGTGAAGTGGGTCAGCACTTCAGCGGCGCTCGGTGCACGGAAACCTACGGAATAGGTCATGCAGTCGTCTTCAGCAATACCGAAATGCGCCAGGCGCGGCGGCAGGTAGAGCATGTCGCCCGGCTCCAGCACCCATTCGGCGCTTTCTTCGAATTCGGCGAGGATGCGCAGGTCGGCGTGTTGCAGCAACGGGCTTTCGGAATTGCACATCTGGCCGATCTTCCAGTTGCGCTTGCCTTGGGCTTGCAGCAGGAACACGTCGTAGTTATCGAAATGCGGACCGACGCTGCCACCCGGCGCGGCGAAGCTGATCATCACATCATCGATACGCCAGCTCGGCAGGAAGCGGAAGTGCTCCAGCAGCTCGGCCACTTCCGGCACGAACTGGTCGACCGCTTGCACCAGCAGGGTCCACTCACGCTCGGGCAGGGTGCTGAAAGCGTCTTCGGCGAACGGGCCGCGACGCAGTTCCCACGGGCGCTCGCCGTGTTCGATCACCAGGCGCGACTCGACTTCTTCTTCCAGGGCCAGGCCTGCCAGTTCGTCGGCGTCGATCGGGCTTTCGAAGTCAGGGATGGCCTGGCGGATCAGCAGCGGTTTTTTCTGCCAGTAGTCGCGCAGGAATTCCCGTGCCGTGATGCCGCCCAGAAGTTGAAGAGGGATATCAGGATTCATGTGTAACCTATTGAAAAAAAGCACTTTTAAGACAGGAATAAAAACGCCCGGCGCGGCCGGGCGTCTCAAAGGAGCTTGCTTGGATCAGATGCGCTTGGCTTGCTCTACAGCGTTGCCGATGTAGTTGGCCGGGGTGAGCAGTTTCAGCTCGGCCTTGGCCGCGGCTGGCATGTCCAGGCCGTCGATGAAAGTTTGCAGCGCTTCGGGGCTGATGCCCTTGCCGCGCGTCAATTCTTTCAGCTTCTCGTAGGGGTTTTCGATGTTGTAGCGGCGCATCACAGTCTGGATCGGCTCGGCCAGTACTTCCCAGCACGCGTCCAGGTCAGCGGCAATCTTCTGCTCGTTGAGCTCCAGCTTGCTGATGCCTTTGAGGCTGGCTTCGTACGCGATCACGCTGTGGGCAAAGCCCACGCCGAGGTTGCGCAGTACGGTGGAGTCGGTCAGGTCGCGCTGCCAGCGGGAGATCGGCAACTTGCTGGCCAGGTGCTGGAACAGGGCGTTGGCGATACCCAGGTTGCCTTCGGAGTTTTCGAAGTCGATCGGGTTGACCTTGTGCGGCATGGTCGAAGAGCCGATTTCGCCGGCAATGGTGCGCTGCTTGAAGTAGCCCAGGGAGATGTAGCCCCAGATATCGCGATCGAAGTCGATCAGGATGGTGTTGAAGCGTGCAATCGCGTCGAACAGTTCGGCGATGTAGTCGTGCGGTTCGATCTGCGTGGTGTAGGGGTTGAAACCCAGGCCCAGCTCGTCTTCGATGAAGGCGCGGGCGTTGGCTTCCCAGTCGATCTCAGGGTAGGCCGACAGGTGGGCGTTGTAGTTGCCTACGGCGCCGTTGATCTTGCCCAGCAATGGCACGGCGGCGACTTGGGCGATCTGGCGCTCCAGGCGGTACACCACGTTGGCCAGTTCTTTGCCCAGGGTGGTTGGCGAGGCCGGCTGGCCGTGGGTGCGCGACAGCATCGGCACGGCAGCGAAACGGATCGCCAGCTCGCGGATGGCTTCGGCGGTCTGGCGCATCAGCGGCAGCATCACGTCATCACGGCCTTCACGCAGCATCAGGGCATGGGACAGGTTGTTGATGTCCTCGCTGGTGCAGGCAAAGTGGATGAACTCGCTGACCTGGGCCAGTTCCGGCAGTTGGGCCGCTTGCTCTTTGAGCAGGTATTCGATGGCTTTTACATCGTGGTTGGTGGTGCGCTCGATCTCTTTCACACGCTCGGCGTGCTCCAGGGAGAAGTTTTCCGCCAGGGTGTTCAATACAGCGTTGGCCTCGGCGGAAAACGCCGGCACTTCGCTGATGGCGGAGTGAGCGGCCAGGCGCTGGAGCCAGCGCACTTCAACCAGGACGCGGGCACGGATCAGGCCGTACTCGCTGAAAATAGGGCGCAGGGCCTGGGTTTTGCCGGCGTAGCGGCCGTCAACAGGGGAAACCGCAGTGAGCGAAGAGAGCTGCATGGGGTGTTCTCGGACAGTCGGGCAACGAAATGGGGCGCGTATCATACATGAAAAAATCCGCCGGTCCGTCGCCAACTGACCGGCGTATTACGCGTAATGGCTTGAAAACAGCCTGTTGGTGCGACTTATTCGTTGCGCATCAACGGGTAAAGCTCTTTGAGCAATTTGCGCCGGCTGATCACCAACTGCCAGCGATGACCGCCCAACTGGCGCCACAAGCGTGCCGAACGAATACCGGCCAGGAGCAGGGCGCGGATTTTCGATGCATTGTTGGGTTGCTGCAGGTTGCGCATGTCGCCGTGCACTTGGATGCGCTGGCGCAGGGTGCTCAAGGTGTCCTGGTACAGCGCACCACAGGCGGCGATCACGTTTTCGTGGGCTGGGCCGAAGTGTTCTACCTGGGACTGGATCTGCGGCAAGCGCTTGCCGATGGTATCCAGCAGGTCGTCGCGCTTGGCCAACTGGCGCTCAAGGCCAAGCATCGACAGGGCGTAGCGCAACGGTTCGCGCTGCAAGGTGCTGGGGTCGCGCTCCAGGGCGCCGATCAGGGCGCGGTAGCCTTCGCGCAGGGCCAGGTCGTCGCCGCCGTAAACCTCAAGGGTGTCCTTGGGGTCGCGGATCAGCAGGCTGCCGAGCATGCAGGTCAGGCCGGCTTCCGTGACCTGGCCGGTCTTGGCGATCTTGTCCACCAGTACCGCAGCGAGAAACACACCGCCAAGGGCCGTCAATTGCTCCTGGGTCGGGCTCATGCCGGGTTGCTCCAGGCTTGCGCGACTTCAATCACGCCGCCGCCCAGGCAGATTTCGCCGTCATAGAACACCACGGACTGGCCAGGGGTGACCGCGCGTTGCGGGTCATCGAAGGTGGCGCGGTAACCGGTGGCGGTCTTTTCCAGGGTGCAGGGCTGGTCGCTCTGGCGATAACGCACTTTGGCGGTCAGGCGGCGCGGGGTGCTCAAGTCGACAGGGTTGACCCAGTAGATCTCGGAAGCGAGCAGGGCGCCGGAGAACAGCAGCGGGTGCTCATTGCCTTGGCCGACCACCAACACGTTGTTTTCCAGGTCTTTGACCAGCACGTACCACGGCTCTTCACTTGCGTCCTTCAGGCCGCCAATGCCCAGGCCCTGGCGCTGGCCGATGGTGTGGTACATCAGGCCATGGTGGCGGCCGATCACTTCACCCTCGGTGGTCTTGATCTCGCCCGGTTGCGCGGGCAGGTACTGCTTGAGGAAGTCGCTGAAGCGACGCTCGCCGATAAAGCAGATGCCGGTGGAATCTTTCTTCTTGGCGGTGGCCAGGCCATGTTTCTCGGCGATCTTGCGCACTTCGGGCTTTTCCAGCTCGCCGACCGGGAACAGGGTCTTGGCGATCTGTTCGCCGCCCACG
>JAAIGE0100280084.1_pt1 | contig 46325 bp, 56 predicted proteins | sample 6487951 | NCBI WGS metagenome assembly JAAIGE01 (sample SAMN13974128, study PRJNA590717) | phyllosphere metagenome | biome: tomato field; feature: multiple bacterial spot infested tomato fields; material: tomato leaves; isolation source: leaves from tomato fields | host: Solanum lycopersicum ...
AGCACCCAGCGCTGTTCGATGACCACGTCCTGCTGGAAATGCAGCAGGGTGTCGGCCGCCGGCATCAGCCCGCCGGTGAAGAAATGCCGCCCCATCCAGTTGTCTTCGCCGGCCACCTCGAACGGATAGGCCAGATCGCGGTGGCAGAAGATGTGCACGAACAGCTTGCCGCCGGGCGCCAGCCAGCTGCCCACACGTGCAAGCAGATCGCGGTAGTTGCGCATGTGTTCGAACATTTCCACCGACACCACGCGGTCGAAGTTGCCCGGCGGCAGCGCCAGCGCGTTGACGTCGGCGGTGATGACTTGCACGTTGCTCAATCCGCGCACCCGGCATTGCTCCAGGATGTGCGCGCGCTGCGGACGCGAGTTGGACACCGCGGTGATGGTGGCGCCGGGATAGCGCTCGGCCATCCACAAGGTCAGCGAGCCCCAACCGCAGCCCAGCTCCAGAATGCGTTGGCCGTCGGCCAGTTCGGCGCGCTCACCGTACAGCGCCAGCAGCTGGGCGGCGGCGGTGTCGAGGCTGGCAAACACGCGCGGGGTGCCGCGCTGGCCGGTCAGTTGCTTCTCGACCTGGCCCACGCGCACCATGACCGTATAGCCGCCGACCTGGCCGACCAGCTGCACGGTGCGCAGCACCCCGGCACTGGCCAGGGCGGCGAGGGTGGTGATGGAAATGGGTGATGTCATGATCGACCTATCAAACTTCGATGTTTGATGCTCGATCATTTGCACCTGCCGTGCAAGCACTATCGGCGCGAGGGCGGATGCGCACATAACGCGAGATTCCACGCAGTGGCGCGTCTGGCAGGCGAGAGTGCTTTTGCGTAGCGGGGCGGTAGAGCATTCCCCTACCGTCGTGTTCCGAAATTCCTACGCCGTTTCGGTCAATGCCCTGGGGCACATTGCCGGAAAGCATTGCGGCGCAAGGCTTTCGCGCCTGGGTGTTGGTTTCGCTTTGTCGAACCCGTTCACTAAACGGGCGTTGATAAGTTCATACAAGTACCTCTATAATTCCGCCTATCGCTTTTTGACACCTTGAATTCCCCATCCACTTTCGCCATGCGAAGCTGATGCAGACACCTCAAATCCTCGCTTGCCCTGGCCGCACTGCGCCCATGGCTCCAGACGCTCCTGGTGAGGTACAGACTATGAACACTCAGACTACTCAGAATCCTTACGCGTTCTTCTCGGACGATCCGGCCGAGTTCAACAAACAAGACTTGAAAGCCAAGCTCGGGATCACCTTGATCCAGCTCATCCGTGCCAAAGGCTGGACACAGGCCACCACTTCCGCGCACTTGAAGGTTACCCAGCCACGCGTCAGTGACTTGATGCGCGGCAAACTCGATCGCTTCTCCATCGATGCGTTGATGGAAATGATGTTCCGTGCCGGCTATGCGTTCGACTACCTGTTCGATTTCTCGGGCGACGACAAGGCACAGCCGCGCCTGGAAATGAAATTGAAAAAGGCGATGCTGTAACAGCATCGCCTCTTTCTCCGCTGGCTACTGGTCTGGACCCAGTTGCTTCAGCCGTTCCGCTGTCGTTGCGATCAACTGCCTGTCCGGACCCTGGCCGGTCTTGGACGTGGCATGCAACACCACCACACTGCCGTTCTTACGTTCTACGTACATGCAGCGGTAGGCGGGGCTTCCATTGATCTTGAGCTCGATGACGCCCTTGCCTGCTGCGTGCAGTTTTTCGTGTTTCATTGCCGGGGGCAATCCTTGGCACACCATCTGCAAGTTCACGAGGAACTCGTTCCGCTTGGATGCGGGCAGATCTTGCAATTCCCGTTGTACTGCCTTGCTCCAGACGAGCTGCCGCCCCTTGACGGCTGGTTTTTTACTGCTGTCGTTCTCGGACATGGATATGCTCTTTGCGATTGTTAGTTAGTGACCTTCGGACTGTCATGTGGGTTATCCCTTGGGTTGAAATTGGTAACCAGGCGGGTGCTTGGCTACCTCGTCATTTTTATATACTGGCATTTGTATGTCAATGCCAAATGGCGCTAGTAGCTCCTGTGCGCGCCTGTGCGCCCCGCTAGTAGCGTGGCGGGGGGTTTTCGAGCATCCATAGCCTGGCGCGGCTCGCGTAGCCCCCACACGGCTTGATAGGCACCTTCGCAGCGCACCTGAAGCCTTCCTTGTCGTATATGTGTACTGAAAGGCCAGCCCAGCCGGTCTGACGCCGCCCAATCCGGCCGTGCCGCAGCGTTACCGCCGGACGGCGCCGGTGATTGCCGACACTGAATCGCCCCACTGGCAGCCAGCATATGCCCCAACTGGCACCGACAAATGCCCCAACGTCGATAGGCCTCCAACAAGTTGCCTCTTTTTCAGAGCGCTACCGGCAAGCTGCCCCAAATTCGACGACAGAACTCTCTGCGGTCATTGATACGTGGCGTGGAATGAGTGCTTGGTTTTCCCGTCTCGCACTCTGGGATGGCATCCTTGCTGGCCGCTGCCTGTCACGGGTTTAGGTGATTGCCTACTATTCGCGTCAACGGCATGCTATTTCCCGTCCTTCTGCGCCCTGCAGTAACTGCAGGGCGCTTCGACGTTGTAGATGGACGTAAGAGATGCCTCGCTGCACTAGTGCTTGGGTACGCTGAAGTCCCCGGCGTTGAATGTGACTTCGATACTGCTGAGGCCATGGTGTATAGGCATCAATCGAATATGGATGTCAGCACTTTCGAGTAGCAGATAAGACGCCAAAGCGCCGGCAGTGCCGGCGCTTTGGCGGCAGAGAAACAAGAGGGCGGTCACTGGACCAAGTAGAAGTGGCGCATGTCTAGAAAGCCTTCGCGCCTGGCGGCGAGTGACTAGCGTAATTGGGCACACATCTTGGGACTAGGACCTCCTAGTTCCTGAACGCCGTCAGGAAAGTCAACAAGCTCACTGTTAGTAATTTTGCTAACGTAGCTTGCCGTCTCGGACTTTGAGACTCCTAGACTCAAAAGTTCGGCAAATGATGCGTCTTCCTCCAGCTCACACTTACGCCAGTCTGCTTGGCCCCGCGTGCATCGATCCGGCGCCCCTCAATTTGCCGATAAGTGCAGTTCGGATCCGGCTCGGTTTCCCTTCGCCGGCTGAAGACTTCCAAGACGACGAGCTCGATCTCAACCGGGTGTTGATCCGGAATCCGCCGGCGACGTTCCTGTATCGAGCCGAGGGCTGGAGCATGATCCTGGCCGGCGTCTGCGACGGGGATATCCTTGTTGTGGACCGTTCGGTGAGTCCGATCAACGGAGACATGGTGCTCGCCATCTGGGATGGTAATCAGCCGGTCTGCAAGATCCTTCAAGTCGCGGTCGACCACATCGAGCTCCACAGCCGGAGCCCACACTGCGCGCCGATCGTCCTGGCGCCAGGCACAGAGGTCGAGGTCTTCGCGGTCGTGGGCGTGGTCCGCCAGATCACGCGCGCCCATTCCCGGGCTGGGCGCTGATGTTCGCGTTGATCGACGGCAATAACTTCTACGCCAGCTGCGAGCGGGTGTTCCAGCCCGAACTGCGTGGCAGGCCGTTGGTCGTGCTGAGCAACAACGATGGCTGCGCCATTGCTCGATCTGACGAGGCCAAGGCGCTAGGCGTGACAATGGGACAGCCCATCCACAAGGTGCCCACGCAGATCCGCCGGAGGCTGGCGTTGCGCTCCGCAAACTTCGGTCTGTACGGCGACATCGCTTCGCGCATCGGCGTGATCCTTCGCCAAGCCGCGCCGCGTGTGGAGGTGTACTCCATTGACGAGTCTTTCCTTGACCTGGCCGGGATCCGCGATCGCCGGCAGCTGGCGGTCGACCTGCGCGAGCGCGTTCACCAATGGACTGGCATCCCGAACTGCATCGGCATCGCGCCGACGAAGACCCTGGCCAAGTTGGCCAACCGGGTCGCCAAGGATGCGGCGCGCAAACCTGGCAGCTACCCGGCCGATCTGGCCGGCGTCTGTGACCTGGCAGCGCTCAGTGCAAGCGAGCTCGATGCCGTGCTGCAGGCAACGTCGGTTGGCGACCTCTGGGGCGTTGGTAGGCGCTGGAGCGCCAGGCTGCAGGCACGCGGTGTGTATACGGCAGCGGATCTGCGGGATGCGGCTGCAGACGACCTGCTTGCAGAGTTCGGAGTGGTGATGGCGCGCACGCAGCGCGAGCTGCAGGGTCACGCCTGCCTCGAGCTTGAAGAGGTCGAGCCAGACCGGCAGCAAATCATGGTCAGCCGATCGTTCGGGACATGGGTAAGCGACCCGCAAGCCATGTCAGAGGCGCTGGCCACCTTCGCCATGCGTGCCACCGAGAAGCTGCGCGCTCGCGGGCTGACCACATGCGCCATTGGCATCTTTGCCGAGACGGATTCGTTCAAGCCAGGCGTGCCGCAGCACAACCCATCACGCACCGCGCCGCTTGCCTCGGCTACATCCGACAGCCGCGTGGTGCTAACGGTTGTCCGCCGGCTGCTCCAGGGCCTCATGCGAGATGGCTTCACATACAAGAAGGCCGGCGTTTGCCTAATGGATCTCTCCGCACCCGAGGATCTGCAGGGCGACCTCTTCACCCCGGCACGCATAGGCGACGACAAGCTAATGAGCACCCTGGATGCCATCAACCGGCGGTTCGGCCGCGGCACGGCCGGGCTGGGTGCAAGCGGCTGGCAGAAATCACCCGGATGGGCATCGCGGCAGAATCTTTTGTCTGGTCGATTCACTACTTCCTTGGATGATCTGCCTAGAGCAGCATGCTGACACTGCTCTATCAAAATCAGCTCTAAAGGAGCTGCCCGCGATGGATCGCATACGCCGCCCACAAGCACAGCCCAGCGAACACCAGGTTTCCCGCCGCCAACGCCAAGCGAGGCCACGTGCGGGTCCACATGCCAGATTCAAATAGCCACCGGAGGAATTTTATGGGGTCGCTCTTAGTCATTCGGTCGGCCCCGCGATGGCTTGAATTCGACTAAGGGTGCTTCGTCGGTATCGCGCAACTCGTTCTGATAGAACACAACCATCGCCCAGAGCGTCAGACCAGCCATCACCAGGTGAATGCAACCACTCGTCTGGGCTGGCCATACCACACAACAGAACGAAACCACGCCGATGACGGGCAATATCCACGCGCCCGAGTCCCACAGCCGCTGGAAGAATTTCATAGGGTAATTCTTCGTCATGGTGTCATTTCTCGTCGGTTGTGGGAGTTGTCTTGCTCGAGTCCATAACATCATCCAGCAAGTCATATCCAGCGCTGAAGGTAGCGCGGCCCATGCCGGCCAGCAGCAGCACGCCAGCGACTAACCCAAGCGCCAGCACCATCGGGTCGGCCTGTGCGCCCCCAAGCGTGAGATAGATTGCATTCAGGACAAGGGACGCACCGCAGACCGCGCCGATAGCAAATAGAGTTAGAAACGCAGTGCTGGTTTTCCTATCCACGGCTTGCCTCTCTTAGTGAATACCTTTGCCATACTACGCACCCACGTCTCACGGGCTGCGATCGCCGGAGCGTGGTCCAAATACCAGTGAACACACGCGTAAAGCGAGGTTCATCGCGAGCGACGCTAACAGGCAAGTCAACACCACCCATCCGACGATCAGCGCCAGAGCGATCAGATGATCGAGCGGGGAGAATTGGGACCAGTCGAAGTTACGCATCACGGGACACCTCTGACACGTGAATGACAAGGGCACTATCAAAACCGATTGACTGCAACTCATCGCTAACGCGAACTCGCTCAGCTCCCATCTGGCTCGTCAACAGCCAGGATTCATCGCGAAAAATCGAATGAGCATAGCCAGTGCGATTTGCTAGCTGGCGCTCCACAGCTTCCAGCTGTGGCAGCAGGGCTGTGGCGACGCTCGCCGCGTCGCGCCAAAACGTGCCGCTGCCGCACGCACTGACGCCGCTCGCATTGATGGCTCCGGTGATGTCGAGAATCGGCATCGGGCCGATGACATGCCGATGCACCGCACCATCGGCGGTGTCCACTGCGTAGATCCGCCACGGTCGCGCGTCTACCGCCGTCGACGTGACAAACAGCTGCTCCCACGTGTCATAGCTGGCGAGCGTGTCGTACATCTTGCTCTCCCCGCCGGGATGTCGGGTGACTTCTAAATACCACTGCCGCGTGTGGCATTGCGGGCAAGCACCGAGCATCGCCATCGAGATGCAGGGCGCGCCGTCGGCCTGGCGCGGTGCACGCGGGATGGCATCGCCATCGTCGGCAAGATGGGTATCGGGCACGGTCATAGCTATGTCGTTTGGGTATGCCGTCGCCAGCAGGGTGTTGCAGCTGACACACCGGACGGTAGTACTGGCAACCAGTACAACGGGTAGCAATTGGTCTTCAACCTGCATGAAAAATCATCCTCTTCCGCTTCAGATGCTTAGCAATAGCACTAAGCTTGATAATCCTCGGTACTCCCTTGATAAAGAGAATTGGCATAAGTACGCCAACGACGCCTACTGCCACAATAGTGATACGGCTTGGTTGTCCATATTTAATCCGCGATCCGACCTGCTTTACGGGTGAATGCTACATAGCCAGTTATAGAGGCTACGAAATACAGTGCGCTCATTTTAAAAACGGTTAGACAGAAGTCTGAGCCGTCCGTTGATCCTGGCTCATACCTAACCGTCGACCATAGTGCTGCTGACAGTAATGAGAGAGGAAGCGACACAGCTGCAGATGTACTAGATAGCTCTCGAAGGAAATCCAGTGCGGCTTTCATTGGGATGGCATTAAACATGGACGCTTGTTCCTAGAATATGCATTGCATGGCACACAGCGCAGTCAGGGTTACGGCGATCCGGCGCTTTGGTATTGGGGCAGTTGTCCGGATCGCTATGCTCCAGCACGCCCTCTAGAGCCTGCCGCAGGATATGGACTGCTCCCACAGCACCATCCGCAGCCCGAAGCCATCGCGCATGTGCGATCCCTGGCGTGGTGACATCACCACGCCAGGCACTTCCGTCGTCGGTGTTGAGCAGGACGTACTTGTCAGGCTGATAGGTGGTCACATCGAGTTGATAAAGTTGGCAGTGCTGCGGCGCTTGTGTCAGCGTCCAACAACCTGCGTCAACATGCGCGGCGCCGGAGGCGCGCATCGCTTGAAGGTGTCTTTTCACTCGCGTAACAGGCGGTTCACCTTGTGCCGCAAAAGGCTGCGCCTTGTGCTTGAGCACGAATTGACGGAGCGGTGAACGAGTGAGCAAGTCGGATACCCGCAGACCTCTGCTACCAGCAAGCGCCAGTGCTTCGCGCAAGATGGCATCCAAGGCGGCGGTTGTGGGCATACCTTCAAAATCGGTCTCAATCGGTGCGCTCACGTTGGATCATCCTCTGTCCCATGATTACCATTACTCTCAAAGTACCTGGAGATCGTCGCTAGGCTCGAAGAAACCGATGTAGCAAGTTCGAGAGCCGCATCACGCTCGACGCGCAGTTGATCGATCGTGTGCATATGTTCAACTAAGGCCGCGGAGAGAGTGCGTGCCTCACCATGCGCTGCTGCGAGCAGCGTTTCTGACTGCAGGAGCCTATCCTCCAATGTCGTAGCCCTAAGCGAGGCTGCAGCTAGCTCAGAAGCCTTTGCATCGAGTTGCGTCTGATGTAGCTCCAGGCGTTCAGAAAGCTTTTGGAGTGAGTCAAGCAGATTCGTTCCCTGTTCTTGCCCCGACTCGCGCAAGCGATGTATGGCATTCAATATCTTCGCGTATCCATCTTCAAAACGCTCGAAACGCTTACTTGTCGCGTCACGCTCACGGCGGGCTTCAGCCAATACAAGTTGACTTGCCTGTTCACGCTCTTTGCTCACTGCGATTTCTTGCAGCGCAACACCCAGCTTATCTCGCACGCCGGCCATGGCGGAACTCAGCTCTCGAAGTTCTGACTCAACCTGCAGCCGATCCAGACGCGCTTGATCCAGACGCGACGCGAGGTTGGTTTTATCCGCTTGTAGCTCGTGAATCAGTCGCTCTTGCTCACTGGCGCGCTCGGCCATCTTTGCTTGCTCAGCGAGTAATGTTTCCTCTCTGGCGTCCAACAGCAGCGACCGTTCTTCCACAGCATTCTCACGAGCGCTCAGCGCTTCGTGACGCTCACGCTCCACGTCGGAGACTACTTGTGCTGCCTGCTCAGCAGCCTGTCGCAATTGCGCACCAATGTCGGCGATCGGCTTACGCGAGCGGGCGTCCGAGACCTTTACGAAGTAGTCCGCGCCGTGCTCTTGAAACCATCTGCCGATGAACTTAGACAGCACCGGGCCGCTTCCCCGGCTCCCCAATATCTCGCGTACGCTCATATGCGTAGGAGCCTGGCCGGAAGCGAGTAACTTCTCGATTGCGTCAGACACTTCTTCTGGTGTAATGCGGCTAACTTCAGCCATTACTCTATGACCTTAACGTCGAATGGGGACACGCTGGTCATGCTCATGCGCTCGATGCGGCGGCTTGCGTGCAGGGTCATGGGCGCGCTCACGGCGGTGTCTCGCTGCTGGTGGCCAGCACCGGGCGCCCGCCGATCGTCAGCCCGGGCACGAGGCCGGCGGGCAGGCGCGCGAGCTCGGCCAGTCGCAGGGCATCGACGCGGGCGACTTCATCCCGCGTAAGACGCGCTTTCACCATCGCCAGTGCGCGGCGATCGCGCTGGCGCTGCAGTTCCTTGCGCAATTGCTTGCGTCGATCCGCCAGCCCGTGACGCCGGCAGTCCTGCAGCTGGGCCCGGGTATCGGCGGCCCAGCGGTGGTGCTCCCGGGCAATGGCCACCCAGTACGCGACGACGGCGGTCATGGGAGCAGCTGCTCGTCAGCGAACCCGCCGGCGAGCAGTCGATCGCGGACCCGCTGGGTCATCGGGCGCTGCTCGTACCGCGCAGGACCATGCCCGGTCCGCCTCGGCACTTTCTGAGCCACAAACACCTGACACAGGTCCTGATCGTTGTCGTCCGTGGTGGCCACCACATAAAGGCCGTCGTCCGCCTGGGGCAAGCGGAACAGCACTGCGAGGGCACTTCCGTCGTTGTACTTCGGCATCGTCGATCTCCTGCGCTGTATCTGGCGGTGGGTCCATTCTACGGGCTTTTTCGGCCCTTGTGCAATGAGATTACACATCGTATTACGTATCACATCATAAAATGAGCAATGTCGTACAATTACACTTGTCGGACGCCATTCAGGTATGCGAGCATGACGCATCGCCCGGCTGTGGCTGTGCGTCGGTGATTTAGAAGGTCGGTATGCTGGGCCCGCAGTCCGCGGGTCGCCGCGCTAGGAGCAAGTCGATGGGCACGAACGCCGCGATCGAGAAGACACAACCGCCGCCGTTGCGGCAGGCGACGGTGCTGGTGCCCGCCGCCAAGATGCCTGAATTCACCAAGCGCCTTGAAGCACTCAATACGAAAGCGGCCAGGTTCGGGCTCGATGCCCTCACGGTCGAACTGGCGCACGTCACGCCCTATCTCCAGCAGCGCCAAGTGCACGCCGCAGGCGAAGAAGTGACGCTGGTCCCGTGGACCACCAGCGCGCCGCTGCCGGCCGACGCCGTGGGCCTGATCGACATGCACAGCCTGCTCCTGCGCTTTCCACTGGTCAAGCTGGGCGACTGGCACGTTGTCGCCCAGCTCGATGCCACGCCTGCGGCCGGCGCGCTGGTGTTCGCGGTGACGGATGTGGAGGCCGATCGCGCCGAGGCGGCACGCCGGCGTGGCAACCCCATGCACTGTGAGCATTGCCACACGGCCCGGGCACGCAAGCAGATCTACCTGCTCCGCAACAGCAGCACCGGCACCTATCGGCAAGTGGGCAGCACATGCCTGCAGGACTTCACTGGGATCGATCCGGCCCGGGCGCTCTTCCTGGCCAAGCTGGCCGACTTCGAGCGCTACGCCGATGCGCTGGGCGACCAGGCCGCCGCGGGGGTGGCCGGGGCGGTCGCCACCTTGGACTATCTGGCGCGCGTCTTGTTCCTGTGCGAGTCCAGCAGCTTCGTCCCCGTCGGCAAAGCACGGGAACTACGCATTGACGCCACCTACCTGCAAGCGACCGAGCTCTCGGAAGCGCATCGACGCAATCCGGCCGCTGGCCGCGCCTTTGCCGCCGCGCGGGAACGCCTGCAGGCCGAAGCTGCCGCGATGGTCGCCTGGTTTGCCGGCCGCGAGCCTACGGACGACTTTGAAGCTAACGTCAAAGCGGTGCTGGCCAGCGACACCATCAAGGTGGACGCACGGCACCTGGCGATCGCCGCCGCGGCCGTGCCGACCTACCAGCGGCACCAGAGCGCTGCGCAGCAGCTGCTGCGGGCCGCCCGCTCGGCCCACGTGGCCGCCGAGGGCGACAAGTTGGAGCGTCCCTTGCGCGTCTACCAGGTCGAGACGTTCGACACACACTACGGGCCGCAGGAACGCCTGAGTCTAATTGACGACGAGGGCAACTGCTTCACCTGGCGGACCGCTGCCGCGCCGGCGGAGCTCGTGAGCCGCGCCAATCGCGAGCGCCGCTTTGATGCCGCGTTCAAGGTCAAGAAGCACGTCACCTCCCAGGGCACAGCAATCACCGAGATCTCCCACCTCCGCGTCAAACGCTGGCTGTCGTAGAGGCTTGCCAGTAAGACTGTCACCTACCAGCACCCACCACCCAGCGCCACGAGAAGCACACCATGACCCAGGAACAACAGCAACAGCCCTCGCCCTGGACGGACGCCCTGCTCGCTAGCGCGAAGCAGCTGCGCCTCGGCGTCGAGGGACAACACAATGCCGATGCCCTAGAGGGCCTCGCTGCGGCGATCCGCGCGCCGAACGGATACATCGTGAAAGTTGGGGGGGCGGCCTATCGCTACGACCTGTGCGCCTCCACCGCCGCCTACGCACGTGAGGCTGCTCTGGCGAAGGGACTGGCACCGGAGCATTTCACCGTCGAGCCATTCCTCGTGATCCATCCATGAGCAAGATGATCAAGATCGATTCGTTGCCATCGGACATGCAGCAGCTCCTCGCTGACCTGGCGGACGATGCCGGCGTGTCCTTGCCCGAGCAGTTGCCACTTCGTTACGCCGCGCTGAGTGCGTTCCCCGATGTAGTGATCGGGAACAGCAGCGGCGACCAGCGGGACGCTGAGTACGTCAATGCAATGAAGGGCTGCATCCTGCCGCCTCTGCTGGTCTCTGACGGCATCTTGATCGATGGCCGCCACCGCATCGCAAGCCTGCGCATGACCACTGCTGTCGATGCTTCCTACCTCGATCTGACGGATGTGTTGCCGGCACCCGCTGTACCTCGTATCGGCGCGATGAGATAAATGCGATGTCCCCGATCATGCTGCAGCGCGCATCCACATGAAAGGCGTCCCACCTACGGGCGCATATTCCGTCAGATCGTTTCCCTTCAACTAGGAGCCATCCATGTCCCGCATCGTCGCTCTCGCCACGCCGCTCAAGCCGGTGACCGCCATGTACATCGACACCGGCCTCAGACATGTCTTGGTCGAAGCCGCCATCACTGTCCCGTTCGGCATTCACCGAGATGCCACGGGTGAAGGCTACAGCGTGTCCCACATCGCGACCGGCTACAAGATCGCAGAAGGGTTCAAGACGGTCGACGCGGCGAACGCGCTGTGCAACGAGCTGCGATGCATGAAGAAGATTAGTTGGGAATTCACGGACAAAGCCGCCGTCAAGAACTGGTCTGCTTACGCTCGCAAAAAAATCGTGGGCCTGATCGCCACCCACGGTGGCATGACCGGGGGCAGCACGGCGAGGACCGCGCGATGAAGCAGGAAATGAGTTCTACCTGACAGAGATTGATCATGAGCAACACGAAAGCCTCCAGTGACCCGTTTCGCCCTCAACACGAACCGCATCGAACGATCTATGACGCCTTTGTAGCCGAAGCACGGAAGCGTCCAGGTCGCGCCTTAGAGATATGGATCCAAGCGGAACTGGACTCGGTCTACCAAGCCGCCCTCGGCAGCTTCCCGAAAAGTGGGCTGCCGACGCCCACGCGCGAGCAGGTAGCTGCGGCCGAGCACTATGCGCGTGGCTCAGCCGACTATGGCCTGACTTGGGCGTGCACGCTGGTTAACGACATGCGACGGGCAGCTCAACATGGAGCAAGGGTATGAACACCGCGTCAGCAAATCCTCCGCCCTTGACACCGACGACCGAAAAGGCCCTCAGGCGGTTTCAAGCCGCTCAAGACTACCGGACTGATCGATATCGATCCTGGGATCGCTTCTATAAGGACGCTGCTACGACCATCAATGCATTGGCGAAGGAGCGAGAAGACATAGCCTACTTCTTACCGTACGCCTTCCACGTGATCCCCGGTGGACAGGCCGGGGGGCGCGAGGACACAGCGGTGGATGTCATTTTCGGCCAGCGCCCCTACGACGTCTCTGGCGATCCTTATGGTGAGGGCAATCGGCCAATCCGCATCCATGCTGAGAGCGGTGCATCAATGCGGTATGAACGCATGGATTCCGGCCAAGTACTTTGTCTACTCTATCCAGCACGAGCCGAGCGTACCCACTCGCGCGTATCGTTGGTGCTACTCGAGCGCATTCGTCACCCCGTTGATCTCAACGCCCGCAGGTTGAATCGACACCTTGCCAGCTTGGCTGCCTACATGGCAATGACAAGCTTGGATGGCTCGCCAACGCTGCGCCAGCGCGCTCGCTACGCCCGCATGTATCTCCAATGTCGCTACGCGAATGGCAGGCGAATGCAACCTAGTCGCCTCTATGTTGGCGCGCGGAGGACCCTTTGGTGGATCCTCACCGTCGGCTTCAGTGGCTTCGTCCTATTTATGCTGCAGCGCTACCTCAGCAATCCGCACGGAGCATAACTAATGACGAGAACGCTGAAGTGTCGTTCGCTGGCATATTTCATGGTCTTGCACGATCGCGTCCTATGCCGCAAGAGCAGTCGCGACTCATGACCAACGAGAAATTGCGAAGCGCTGACATGCTAAGGCTTCCCCACCCTGTGCCGGACAGCCGACGCCGCGAAGCACGTAACGCCCTCGCGGCAGGTTTCGCAGTCGACATCGGTCAGGCCACCCTGTACCCGGACCTGGAGCTGAAGGTGATCTGGGGCGTGGATCCGTACGGGGAGGACACGTTGGCAGCCAACGCTACAGACTCCGCGGCGATCGATTCTGCGATCGCGTGGGCTGAGAACGTGCATGAAACCGACCACCCAGCCGAGCGTTCGTATGACTTCTGACGACAAATCGCGCAGGCGCGAGAAGCCTGCGAAGATGGCCGTCAAGCGTGTACGTGCAACCTCGCCATTCCTGGTGGCCTGCGATTCCTCCCAGTCGGTACAGGCGGCACTGCAGGCCATACCTGCCCCGCACGGCGGCGCATTGAATCTTGTGGACCTACCGGTCATAGTGCCCGGCGTAAAGCACGAGCTCAGCGCTGACCAGCTCGCGCAGGCGCAGGTCATCTTTCGAGACCTGTTTAAGCTCAAAATCAAGCCCTACGCAGACAACAGCCGAAAGGCGATCCGATCAGACTGGCGACACTGGGTGGCATTCTGCGCTCAACGCGATCGCGTCTGCATGCCTGTGCAGCTCGATGACCTGGTCGAGTTCGTGAACAGCCTGATCGCGGCAGGCTACAAGCGCGCGACGCTGGAGCATTTGCTCTTCACGCTCAAGCTGGCATGCCGCCTGTGGAGTTGCACCTGTCCCACTGAAACACTGCAATTCCGTTGGTATTGGCAACAGCAATGCCGCGAACAACTCACAGTGCGAAAGCACCAGGCGGCAGCGCTGAATATTGAAACCGTCGACCATGTCGTGGGAGCAGCAACGACTGTGCCCGGACTTGCCGGGCTGCTCGAGCTTCGCGACCTGGTCTATGTATCAATGTCCTACGATCTGCTCGGGCGCGCATCCGAAATGGTGCGCTTGCGGTGGAGCGATGTTCGCTTCGATGCGGATGTCGACGGCGGAGCCACATGCACCATCTCCCGCTCAAAGACAGATCAGCAAGGCGCTGGCGTCGCGCTTTACCTATCGCCGCGTTCGGCCCACCTCTTGGACACGTGGCAGACGCAGCGGTTGCTGGCCGCGGACTATCTATGGCCAGCTGCGCGCCTTGAGTACTTGCACAATCCCTACGTCTTTCATCGGCTGCCTCGACACAAACTCTTCGAGCCTGGTCCGGCTGCAGACGCCAAGCGGCTGCGCTGGGATGCGCATCTGAGCGTGCGTGAAGCTGATCGAATCATCAAACGTGCTGCCGGCGATCAGTTCTCAGCTCACTCGGCGCGCGTCGGGGCTGCACAGGATATGACGCGAGCCGGTATGGACCTTCCAGCCATCATGCAGCAGGGACGGTGGACCACGCCAACCATGCCCGCGCGCTACGCAGAGAACGAGCTCGCTACCCGCGCCGGGAAAAATCGCCAAACGGCGCTGGCAAAACTAAAGAGCAGCTGAGCACCATATCCTGCTCGTGCGGCTCTCAAGAGATGCACATCGCTGAAACATATTTCCAGGAGCAAAGATGCTGACCAACGAAGGCACACACCAGCTAGTCGAGGAGTCGGGGCTCTTTGACGCACGTGCCGCGCTCAACACGCTCACCCGGCTTGAGCACAATGGACTTCCGGTCCTTGCGAGCTACGACCTCACGACTACAAAGTTGCGAGTGACCTGGAACGTACCTGCACAGTGCCGGATCCAGGTTCCCGAGCCCATGGTAGGTGAAACCTTGGCCGCGCTTCGCTATCTGAGCGGCATAGCACTCCGTAGGACATTTACGAAAGGGATCTGGAGAACCACCGTCGTTATTGCCAGCTGGCAATTGACGGATGTGGACGAGGACGACGACACTGAGCAAGACCTAAGCCAGACGCAAGCGACGTTGCACCTGGCACTTCCTTTCGGTTCCCAGATTTGAGGCACGACGGTGACTCATCGGCGCCACGCGATAAAGGAGCATGCGGATGGGCGGAAATGCATTGAAGACGGTTGCAACTCACCGATTATCGGCCGCGAGCTACCGTCAGCTGGCTGCGCAGGTCATGGACACGCTGCAAAGCGAAAGCGGCTTCCGCGTTGAGCTCGTGCGCAGCTTCGGCGCCAAAGCCGATTTCGGTGATATGGATGTGATCGTCGATCGCAGCACGCTGCCGGCGGACGTGGCAGCGCTGATGCGCCACCTATTCAACCCACACGAGGTGGTGAGCAACGGCAATGTCCTGAGCTTCGATGTAGCCGCGTTCCAGGTTGATCTGGTGTGTGTGCCCGCCAGCGAATACGACACCGCCCGCGACTACTTCGCGTTCAACGATCTGGGCAACCTCATGGGCCGTACCGCTCACAGAATGGGATTCACGTATGGCCATAACGGGCTGCGCTACAAGGTCCGGGACGGCGACTACCTCGTGGCCGATCTTACAGTTACAACCGAGATGCCAGCAGCTTTCGCGTTCCTCGGCTATGACTATCGCCGCTTCGATCAAGGCTTCCATACCCTGGAAGAGGTATTCGCCTTCGCTGCCAGCTCTGCCCACTTCAATCCTGCCGCCTATCCACTGGAATCCCGTGGGCACCGCGACCGCGTTCGTGACCAAAAGCGGCAGAACTATCGCCTCTTTCTTGAATGGCTACAGACGGCTGGTGTAGCCGCAGGAGCATCAGCAGACCTGCAGCGCGAACACCACCTACAGCGGGCACTGAAGCAATTCCCTGCTTTCGCGGAGGCACTTTCGCAATCCCAGGAAGCGCTTGCCGGAGCACGTCGTCGCAAGCAACTATTCAATGGCCAGATCGTGGCGGAGCTCACCGGCCTTGAGGGCCGAGAGCTCGGGCAGCTCATGCGTGAGCTACACGATGCATATCCGGGTGGCCGTGCGGCATTTGTGTCCTGGCTTGATCAGTTGCAAGATCACGATCTAACGCCGCTACATGCGTACATCGAGCAGGTTGCCGCTGATCTCGACCTGCAAGAATCAAAGTGTCATCCGTAGGCCAAAACGCCACTCTGTAACGTGTGCACTGAAAAACCGGGTCAAGCGCATGTGCAAAGTTTGGCAATTTCAAATCAATTGACACCACCTGAGCGAGGAACATTATGTCGACCGAACCACGCCCGCTTGATCCCGAAAAACTACTCGATGTACTCAAGTCGATTGATCGATCACTCTTCCAACTTGCGGCCGCTGCCCGGCTTCCACATGTCTACCCTGATACACAGACAGATTCCCTTAAAGAAGAACTTGGCAGATTGAAGTATGCCGATAAAACCGCCTATGAGGACCTCACAGAGGCTAGTAACGAGGTATCTAAAGACGGTCTTACTTACGACCAGCGCGTGAGTAAGTTGGGAGAGCCTGAGGCGGAGCGGATCTACGCACCGGTGAGACGAGCGAGTCAAGTGAGAAGGGACAGTTCTGTGGCATTGGCCAAGTTCCGTGAAGAACACCCGTTAATTTCCGCTTTGGTGGATGGCACTAAATCGTAATCAATGACGCCGTTACCGCAGACCATTGTCCAATCACACATGCTCGATATCTTCTGTCCCTTGGCAGAAGATATCGGGAACCTTGCCGACTGGGCCGCGGTAGCAGTCGCTTTGTTCGGTGCGATCGCAGTCTTTCAATTGAGCAGGGCTGCGAACGCTACGGCTCGTGGTGTCAAGAGGGTCGCAGAGCGAGAAGCACGCGATCGCCGTGCGGCAGCTGCACGCGAGGGACGGCTGCTTCTGATCTATCTCGAAAATGAATTCCGGCAAGCCCTCACGGCATTCGGTACGCTGGCTACGGGTCTTGATGTGGTTGACCATGACAGCTTCATCGACAGCGGTTACGCACGCACACAGTTCCTATCAGAAGCCGATGGCATTTCGCTAAAGCTCAGCCGCGAGATGTTTCACCGCTTGCACGTGCTCGTCGATAAAGATGCACATGACATTGCGCGAGTCGTAAGTGGCTTGTCAGTGTTACAGCAGGCAGCAGCGGAAGCGGCTAGCATCGATCTGTCAGAGACCATGCCTGGAGTAGATGGCGCGAGCTGGAATGAGTTTAGGCGAGAGACCTTGTCCGAGCGGTTTGTGTTGCTTCGCAGAGGAGCGGCAGAGATGCAGGTGATCCTAATTCGACTCATCCAGGAGGCGGTTGCTGCCAAAGTCGTCGCAGGAGCGCAACATCACACGCTTGAGAACAACGCACGAGGCCCTTCGACCGCGGGCTAACCAGCGATAAAACACGACAGATTGTGGCGCAGCGCTCGAACCCGCTATCGAGGCAGCGAACCTGCTTGGGCACCAAGTCGGATATGCGCCAACCAGCGATTCCCTAGATCGAGGAGGGGACGCTCAACGAACCTGTACGTCACCAGCGCCACCACGCAGCATGCGATGAACGATGACGCAAGAAACAAAGCATTCATCGTGATGGTCCCGGTAGGAGCCACCGCTATCCAAAGCCGACCGCTGAGCGAGAGCACGAACACATGTGTTAGGTACAGCGAGTAGGACGCGTCACCCAACGCTGCGGCCCAACGGCTCACTGGCCACCAACCCGCGAGCTCCAAGCGCGCAGCTGCTGCCAGCGTCAACGCGCATGGAATCGCAAACGCCAGTGTTCGAACACCGTGCGTCTGTCCGAAATCGGAGCGATTTAGCAAGGTCCATGCAGCCAGAAGCGCCAGCGCAACCGCTGCGCAAAGCGCAACAACACCTTGTCTGGGGCTCAGGCTCTTCCAGAGAATCGCCGCTGCGGCGCCCGCTATGAACTCAAACGCCAACGGACTAGTGACCAACTGCGCCCAAGGTCCTTGGACAGGCACCCACTGCAGTAATGCCAGCGCAACCGCCCAACCGCACAACATGAACGGGATGTTGCGCTCAGAGCCGAAGGCAAGCGCCATCGCAGTCATGAGGTAAAAGAACAGCTCAAAGGTGAGAGTCCAACCCACTACAAGTAGCGGTCCGCCCTCCTGAGGAAGCAGAAATAACGAGCGGATTAAGCTTCGATCGAGCAGAGCTGGATCCAGCAGACCAGGCCTGACAGACAGCACGAGGGCGATGGCGCCGGTGCACAACCAGTAGAGAGGGAAGATGCGAATGAAGCGCTTCGCCAAGAAGTCCAACGCCCCCCTCTGATCGCCGAACTTGCCTGAGCTCACCATTACCATGATGAAGCCGGAGATGGCGAAGAACATGTCCACACCCGCAAATCCAAGATGGGCAAGCCCGCCCAGAATTTGTATCCCTCCACCGTACACCACCTCAGCGTTGATGAGGTGGTAGACGACGACCGCTGCTGCGGCAAGAGCGCGCAGAGCTTGAAGCGATTGCAGCGGACGCGGTTTGCTTACTTCCATGCACAGTTGTCTTAGTCAGCGTAGTGGCAAATTATCCCTGAATCCACCGCCGAGTTGGAACGCCACAGTCACTTTTGTGTGGAACGCAGCTGTGGATGTTGCTTCGCAAACGTGTTGGACAACCCGTGGACCGGTGTGGACGGCCTAAGCCCGACCACGCCCGGCCCACCGGTTGCCCACACTCACCCACAGCAGGGCAACAGAGCACCGCCACGTTGCTCTGAAGAGGTCTGTACAAGGCAATCAGCAAGATAGCGAGCGGCGCACCATGGAGGTACGCGCCTAGACGGTCTTACAATCAGACCGGTGCAGCCGCCAACGGCAATCCAACCTGTGCGCGGTGGCTGCACACTTGCACTTGCATTTCCGCACGAATGCGAGCAGCAACTTCTTCGCGATGAACCGGCACCGCACGCGGCGCCACGATGTCCAGCTTTACCTGGCCATCAGAGATTCCATGCACAGTGATGGTCACATGTTCTCTGACCATTAAGTGCGCGCCCACTCGGAGGTCGTATGTGCCGGGCTCATGCGCGCCGAGGCCAGCGATGGTAAGCGTCGCTCGGCCTCGACGGATCTTCATTACGGTCACGGAAATAGTATCCGCGATCACAATGGATTCGCGTTCTTTCCGAGTTAGGATCAGCATCGACAGCCTCTTGGATGCGGCATTGTTGGCCGCCACATATGGCAGCTTATAGCCTGTGTTTTTATCCTAACGAATGTGGCCGCAATACGGCAAGAGTCAGACCCAACCCATCTTGGGCTGCGTCACGTTTCGGCTCCCTTGTGCACGCTCGATACCAGAATGCAGTCGTGCTCGCTCGCCTGCCTCGTAGCCTGCGCCAACATCGCCTACCGCAGTCTCTATCTCTAGGAGTCCGCGCGGCTCTACGCGGGGGCGAGCGTCCACAACTGCTAGCCAGGCCTGCAGCTTTCTGAGCGCGTCATCCTTGTTCATTCGAGCCGATTGCCGTTCTTGGAGTCGAGAAAGCGGCGCTTCAACTCATCAGCGGCGGTGAACTGCACAGCCACGCGTTCGCCTACTTGGACCGTCTCGCCCGTCTTAGGATTCCGGGCCTGTCGTGGTGGTTTGTGCTGGAGCCGGAAGCGCCCGAACCGGTTGATGTTCACACGGCCATGCTCCAGCAGCATGAGCGCTACCACTTCTGTCACTGTATCTACGATGGAACTGGCTTCTGCCTGGGTCATCGCGTGACGGTGCGCGATCGCGGATGCAAGAGCGCTTTTGTTCATATATCCGGACTCCTGGTTACACCCCCTGTGGCCCCGTTATATGCCGCAAGTGCCCGTTATGCAAGCTGAAAAGACCTTTCCAGCCATGATCAATGGACCTTTTTTAAAAAGATTTCCTAACGTTTGTTGCGGCACCTGTGATTATCGCGTATTGTCCGCTCCGTCCACCACCACCATCGGAGAACGCAATGCCCCGCAAGTCTGAATGTCGGGTCGACTGCATGGGTTTCGTCGCCAACGAGCCGCAGCTGCGCCAGGCCAACGGCACGCCGGTAGTCAACCTGGTCGTCATCGAGAACGAGTACTGGAAGGATGCCGAAGGCACGCGCAAGGAGCGTTCCCACGCACACTCCATCGCGTTCTGGGGTCCGTACGCCGAGACCGTCAGCAAGCTCGTACAGAAGGGCTCCTACGTCCGCGTGAAGGGCAACCTGCGCTACAAGCCGATCGAAGGCCAGCAGTACGACAAGGCCGCCGAAATCCGCGGTGATGATTTCTCCCTGCTGGACGATCCGCGCGAGCGCGGCGAATCCCCCGACTGATCGTTCCCCCCTTCTGCCCCTCTCCGCATCCCCCGGAGACGCAGTGCGCCCGGCGGGCATCCCCACTCGCCGGGCGCTTTTTTTTTGAGGTCGTGATGGTCACTGCGCTGAATGCTCTCCCCGTTGCGCTTGTGGACTCTGAAGCCCATGCGATCTGGGTGCATATCCGGGGGCGCGCGGCGGTAAAGAAATCCGGCCAGGGCGCCGCATTCCGCCGCGTGGTGCGCGCCGACTATGCAGGCCGCCTGCGCCTCCATTCCAACAGCCCTTGGCGTCCATTCTGTCCCGCCGCAGGCGATGACCAGGCCATTGAAGTAAGCCTGATCCGCGTCGGAAGGATTCTCGATAAGACCGAGTTCGACGGGCCAGAGTGGGATCGGCTGCAGAAGCATGGACTGGATGCGTTCCTGATCGAGGCGATCGCCACCCGGTCCTTCCGCGGCGCCATGCGGCGCATCTTTGGAAGCACCTGACATGGCCCGTCCGCGCGCCAAGCACCTCAAGCAGGGTCAGGTATGGGTAGCCAAGACCGCCACCGGCCGTTCAAGGATGCGCCGCGTCGTTGCGCTGGTGGATGACAGGGTTTGTTACTCGACTGGCTCGGACATCGTCCATTGGTGCAACCGTCGCGCCTTCCAGCTCTGGATCGCCACGCATGGGGCAATTCGATCCCGGTCTGTCGCAAATCGCAAACTCATCTTGGACCCAGGCCCCCGAACATGAGCCGAGAAGCCCTGCTGTCCCAATACATGACCCCTGACTGGGCGGCCGCCCTCTGCTTGGAGCGGTTTCTGCCAGATCTGGGTCCAGATGACCTGGTCTTCGAGCCCACCTGCGGCCGTGGGGCCTTTCTGCGCGCGGTACCACTCCACGTGCCGGCGGTGGGCATGGAAGTTGACCCAACGCTTGCTGCCTATGCAGCTGCAACCACCGGCCGCGCGGTACTGGTGGGTGACGTGTTACGGGATCCACTGCCCAGCGGAATCACCGCAATAGTTGGCAATCCGCCATTCCGCGTCAGCTTCGTCAACCAGCTGCTGGCAAGAGCCCATGGGCTCCTGCCTGAACACGGCCGTGTGGGCATGCTGCTGCCCTACTTCATCTTCCAGACCGCGTCGAATCTCGAAGCGATCGCGCGTGACTGGTCAATTGAACAGACCATGCTGCCGCGCAACCTGTACCCACGCCTTCGTCATCCGCTCTGCTTCGCTGTCCTGACCAAGGACCACCACAAGCGCCTCGTGGGCTTCGCACTGTTTCATGAACTGGCTGCCGTCAACCGGCTGCAGCGGCGCTACAAGCAGCTGCTGCAGGAGGGCGTCGGCTCTGTCTGGACCGCCGTAGTGCAAGCCGCCTTGGAGCAGCTGGGAGGCACAGCCACGCTGGCCGAGATCTACAGGGAAGTCGAGGGCCACCGCCCGACAACGAATGCCTGGTGGCAGGCGAAGGTCCGCCAAGTCCTCCAGCGCTCTTTCAGACGTGTCGCCCCGGGTACGTGGGCCATTCCAACACCTCATCACGCGGCAGTTGCCGCATAACAAGGAGCTGCATCCATGCGCAATATTCTGCTTGCCACCTGCCTCATTCTCGGTGCCGCAGCGGCACCAGCACATGCAAGCGAGAACATCTCGCTGCATGTAAAGGTCACAAACGGCAGCCAGGTGCTTGTCGATACCAACTTGCTCACCACGCCCGGCGCGCCGGCGCAGGCGCGCGTGGGCAGCGACATCAGGTACGTGAGCTCGACAACGGTCTACAGCCGCGGAAAACGCAGTTCCCCGGGCGGCAAGAAGGGAACGCCGGTGGACCTGCCGCCGGCCGAGCGTACCTACGCCACACTGTTCGACGGCGTCGACATCACCGTGTACCCGGAGCCGCTGGCCGAAGCTGTCGGTTCGCCGGACAAGGTGCTCCTGCGCACGCGCGTGTCCCTCAGCCGCCTCAATGGAATGGAGCACACCGGCGAAGGCGATGCGCGTATTGACCTGCCTTCCGTGCAGAATTTCCGCACGCAATCCAACACTGTCGTCGCCTGGGGCTCCCCCCAGGTCATCTCCTACAAGTCTGCAGGCGATGAAGCGGCCGATAACTACCGCATCGAAGTGACTCCCAGCACCGCCAAGGCCCGCTGACGGAGAGCACACCATGGCTGATACCGGCGCCCAACTCGACCTGTTTCAGATGGACCACGTGCTGCAGGCCTACGAAGGCGGCAGCGTGGTGGACAATAATGAGCTCTACGAGCACGTACGGGCTGCGGCCGGCGTCAGCCAACAGGTAATGGAGGCGCGTCAACCGATCGGCGCCAGCGGGCAGCATCACAGCGTTGCAAAGCGACGCGTACGCTGGATGCAGCAGACCGCTCGGCGCCTCGGGCTTCTTGAGCGGGTTCCGGAGCGCCGCGGCGCCTGGCGGCTGACTGAAGAGGGCAAGCGCCGTACTGGCAAGGCGGCGCCCGGCGTTGCCTTGCTCGCGTTCTCGACCGATCTTGGCCTTGCGATATGGGGTAGCTGGGAATCGGTATTCCCTCGCCTCGACGAGAAGATAGTTCTCTGCCTAACGAGCCCGCCATATCCGCTACGAAAACCGCGGGCGTATGGCAATCCGCCAATCCATCTCTACGTTGACTTCATCGTCAAGGCGCTAGAGCCAATCGTCCGAAATCTGGCCGACGGCGGCTCCATCGCGCTCAATCTGTCCAACGACATCTTCGAGGCCGGACTTCCCTCGCGTGAGCTGTACCTGGAACGGCTGACGCTCGCGCTATGCGATACCTACCGCCTCCACAAGATGGACACCCTGATTTGGTCGAACCCGAGCAAGCCGCCCGGCCCGGTGCGCTGGGCCAGCATGACGCGTCAGCAGTTGAACGTGTCCTGGGAACCGATCCTCTGGTTGACGAACAATCCGCGTAACTGCGTCAGCGACAACCGTCGAATCCTTGAGCCGCACAGCGATCGGCACCAACGTCTCATGGCACGCGGAGGTGAGCATCGCGAGGCCGTCAACTCCGACGGCGCCTATCGGATTCACCAGGGCAGTTATGGCAGGCCAACCGATGGGCGTATCGCGCGCAACGTGCTCATGCACGGGCACCGCTGCGCGGAGGCTCAGGCCTGTAACCGCTTCGCGGCCGAGCAGGGTCTCGCGCCCCACGGCGCCCCAATGCCGCTGGCGCTGGCCGACAAACTCGTGCGCTTTCTTAGCCGCCCCGATGACCTGGTCGCCGATCCGTTCGGCGGCCGCCTCACCACAGGGAAGGCGGCCGAACAGAACGGTCGCAGGTGGATCTGCACCGAGCTGATCGCCGACCACCTGCATTCGGCCCTTCCACGCTTTCCGCAGGCAGTGCCTGGCCCCTCTTTCTAACTCGGACCAACTTCAATGGCATTCTTCCGCAATCTCACGCTCTTCCGCTTTCCTACCGCGACCGATTTCAGCGAAGTCGACCAGCTCCTACCGGCCGTGGTCCTCAAGCCGGTCGGACCACTGGAGATGAATTCGCGCGGGTTCATGTCTCCCTTCGGTCGCGAGGAACAGGTAACTCTGTCCCATAGGTTGGGTGATTTCCTGTGGCTCACCGTTGGGGGCGAAGACAAGATCCTGCCGGCTGCCGTCGTGAACGATGCGCTGGCCCGCAAGATCTCAGAAATCGAAGCGAAAGAAGGCCGCAAGCCGGGTGGGCGTGAGCGCAAGCGCATCAAGGACGACCTGATCCACGAACTGCTGCCGCGTGCCTTCGTCAAATCGTCTCGTACCGATGCGGTCCTGGACCTGCGCAATGGGTATATCGCCGTTGACACCTCCAGTCGCAAGACTGCAGAAAGCGTGATGTCCCAGATCCGTGGCTTGCTGGGTTCGTTCCCAGCGATGCCGCTGAACGCGGAAGTGGCGCCGCGCGGCGTGCTGACCGGATGGATCGCCGGCGAACCGCTCCCTGAGGGACTGAGCCTGGGCGAGGAATGCGAGATGAAGGATCCGGTCGAGGGTGGCGCGACGGTCCGCTGCAGCGCGCAGGAGCTGCGCAGCGACGAGATCGACCGGCACCTGGACGCCGGCAAGCAGGTAACCAAACTCGCCATGGTGCTGGACGACCATCTTTCGTTCGTGGCTGGCGACGACCTGGTCATCCGCAAGCTGAAGTTTCTGGATGGCGCCCTCGACCAGCTGGAAGAGGCAGACCAGGACGGCCTTAGAGCGGAGTTCGACGCCCGCTTTGCCCTGATGAGCGGTGAGCTCCGCCGGCTGTTCTCGGTGCTCGAAACCGCCTTCAAGCTCAGCGCGGCGGAGGCATGAGATGAGCGCTCTCGCACGGCTCTTGGACATCCCACGTGCGGCGCCGCCGCACGACTTGGAACACACGCTCGCACTACTCGACGATATGCGCCGGCAGATCGACGCACTGGGCGATATCAGCCGCAACTACGGCCAGCTCAACCACAAGCTCAAGCAACGCAAGCTCCAGGACATCCACCTCAAACTACGTGACATGCGTGACGACCTCGCGCAGCGCGTTGTGCCCTCTATCAAGGAGACCTGATATGCGAATCGCCGTATGGCCCACCGGTGACTGGTGTGAGGTCAAGGAGTCTGCGGAGTTCAGCCAACAGAACGCATTGGGTGACGACTTCGCTGTCTACACGGCTGCAACCGTTGCCACCGCTGAACGCATTGCAGCCAACGTCGAAGCTGGCCGCCCTCCCCTCGCTGCATAGGGCAACCATGAATCGCCTCGCACTTCCCCTTCTTCTCACCCTCTCGCTGGCCGCCTGCGGCGACGACTCGACGCCGAACGCGAGCTCTGGCCTTGATTTGGCGCAAGCAGCTGTCAGCAAGCTTGCGCCGCACGCGAAGGTGACCGGCGTCGAACGCGCAGCAGTGCCCGGCCTGCTGCAGGTCACGGTCGACGGATCCCAGGTCATCTACATCTCGGAGAACGGGCAACACCTGCTGGCCGGGCAGATCATTGAATTGGCCTCGAAAGACAACCTGACCGAGCGCGCGACAAGCGCCTTGCACAGAAAGATGCTGGCCGAGCTGCCGCCGGAGCGCAAGATCGTTTACGCGGCCGAGGATCCCAAGCACACCGTGACCGTGTTCACGGACGTTGACTGCGGATACTGCCGGATGCTCCACGAGCACATCCCCGACTACAACAAGGCCGGCATCAGCATCGAGTACGTGCTGTATCCACGCAGCGGCCTGCAGTCACCGACGTATGCAACCTCCGTCAGCGTCTGGTGCGCGCAGGATCGCAAGCAGGCACTCATCGTGGCCTCAACCGGGGGCGAACTTACGCCCGCGCAATGCACCAATCCCGTGGCCGAGGACTACGCCCTTGGACAACGCTTGGGTGTGACGGCGACGCCGGCCATCTTCGCCGAGGACGGCCGTCAGGTCGGCGGCCTCTTGCCGCCGGCGCAGCTGCTGGCCGTACTCGACGGCCGGGCCCAGCGAGGTCCGACACAGCCATGATGCGCAAGACGTGGCGGCTGCTCCGATTGGCGGCAACCCGGCAGATCAGCTGGTACAGCTTTCGGTGCGGCTTGCGGTCGACGCAAATCGCCGTTGCGCTGGTGGGCGGCGGTATGGTGTTTTGCGACCCCGCCGTGGAGGCACTGTTCTTCGAGGTGGATGACAGCCATGACGCATAGTCCACGGTCCGCCGAAGAAGACCGACTGACCACGATCGCGCCGGCCATAGTGATCGCGCTCTCGATTGGAGCTGGCAGCCTCTTGGGCATTGGCTTCGGCCCCCGCCTTCTTGCCGCCATCGCGGTGTACACGGCCATGGCCGCTCTCTCTGCATTGACCGGCACCTGGATGATCGTTCAGCGGCCTCGTGACAGCGCCCAGCCTCCGGGCGAATAGATGGCGCTGGTGCCAAAACATGGCGCCCCACCATTGGGGCGCCTCCGAAGTTTCAGCTCATCCTTTGCCGTGCGCTGTCGAGAACTCCAGCCATGCGCGTTCCAATGCTTCCAACACGTGATCACCATGCCTGGCCAAGTAGCGCTCAATTTCTTGGCGGCTGCTTGCGCCGACGGGGAATGTCTTGTCAGCGCGCACATCCACCGCCAGGTCCGACACAATGTCATCACGATCCACCTGGGCCAGTAGCCAGCGATGGAACGCTGATCGTGATTGCTGATAGGCCAAGTTGAGGGCCACGGCCTTTGCTGCCAGCAAATTGGGGGCATCCTCTGGTCGGCGGTACCGGCTCCGCCACACTGTGCCGCGCTCGCTCCAGCGCTCTATCGAGTCTAGGTATCGCATCTCGTGGGACTGCCCTCGATGCAAGGCGTCATTCTCGAAATGATCAGGGAGGCAGAACGAATCACATCGCGCGCAGTAATAGGTGGAGGGATCCTCCTCGTCCTGGTCGCCATGCAGGTAGTAACGGATGGCCGCTCGCCTTATAGCTTCTTTGGTGGCCAGCTCTGGTCGACCACCAGGCGCGACGCATGCCTTCGACAATAGCGACCAGTTTGCGAACCCATGCGCAGTAGCAGACCTGTCTAGGGCCTCTGCGTGCGTAATAGATGTTTCGCGCACAAGCTTCTTAGCTTGACGCTTGATGCGGGTGATCTGTGCCGAAGAAAGACTGTTGGCCATGACTCAATCTCAACGGTCGCTGCAAGGTCGATGCGTCCACACACCAAGCCAGCGGCGACCTCTGGAGGTCAAGGCGGGTCTTGTAAGAGCCACACGCTGTCGATTCGACTTCGCCTTGTGGACGGGCGGGCCCGCGCTAGGGCCGCAGCCAGCTTACATCGGGTCAGCATCCTGTGCCAACGCCGCAACAGTGTCACCAGCCTGTTCCAATAAATGGAATGCCAGCGACCAAATGGAACTTCCCTGGACTTACGATCCCCTGCCGACCTTCGCAACTGGCTCTACACCATAGTTTGTCCGCACATGCACCAACTATGGTGTTCGCCCTACTATGGTGTTCGGCCCATCATCTTATTGATTCATATACAATTGTCCCGTAGAACGCCAGATGCCAAAAAACAGGACAATTGCATGAAATTCAATATGATAGTCGATGAGGGCCTCCGGCTGGCGGCCAACATGGAGACCCGCTACGACGCCTGGTTGCAGGCCTCCCGCGCCATTGCAGATGGCCGTCTGCAGTGGAAGACCTCAGGCGGGCATGACTACCTATACCGGATCATTGATAGCAAGGGCAATGGTACCTCGCTGGGACCGCGAAGCCCTGCCACCGAAGCAATGATGGAGTCGTTCCAGAACGCCAAGCTAACGGTTCAGAACACATGGGCCACCTTGGAGCGAGAGGGCAAGATGTACCGCTCCCTGCGCCTCCCTCGCATTGCATCCTATGGCGCCCAGGTTCTGCGTGAGCTGGACATCAGCGGCTTGCTCGGTGACTCGGTACTGGTCGTTGGCACAAATGCTCTTTGTGCGTACGCGCTCGAAGCTGGCCAGCTGCTGAGCTCCACGCTCGATGCGACAGAGGACTTCGACCTGACCTGGGTCCGCGACGTCAGCAACGCGCCGCCGGCATTGCAGGCCCCTTCGGTATTTGGCGTGCTGAAGAGCGTCGACAGCACCTACACCATCAATACCGAGCGCCCGTTCCAGGCACGCAACTCCCACGGCAACGAAGTGGAGCTACTTATCGCTGAATCTCTGGCGGGCCTGCCGACCTACGAGCGGCTCCGGCCGATTCCGCTGCCAGAGCAGAACTGGCTCTTGCCGGGCACGCGTATCAGCCATATCACGTGCGGCATGGACGGCCTGCCGGCCCGAGTTGTCGCGCCTGATCCACGCTGGTTTGCGCTCCACAAGCTGTGGCTCGCCGACAAGGAATCGCGCAATGTGCTCAAGAAGGGGAAGGACCGGGAGCAGGGTGACACTGTGCTACACCTGGTCAATGACCATATGCCGCACTTCCCTCTCGATGACGCGTTTGAGGACTCGCTGCCGGACGAGCTCCGCCCGTACTTTGAAGACTGGAAGCAGGAGAACGGGCTAACGCCGCCAGGCATGCGCTAGCACGACCTGGCAGCGCCGCTGTCATAGCTTCCGTTGCGCCGCCAGCTCCACTACTTCAACACTCGCCATCCCTATGCCACCTTTGCATACTGCAGAATTGCCGCGTACTCCGGGTCTCGCTCCGAAATTTCGGAGGCATCTTCCGGATCATTGGATGGGGCGTCCATGTTCAAGATGGCGGTTGTTGGATCCTCAAGTAGATCATTTTCGATCGCCGCCTTATGCTGGATCAGTGCCATCGCTTGCTCATCAATTGTGCCGGCGAACAGGGGCACCAGCACCGTGACGACTCGCTTCTGTCCGTAGCGCCATGCGCGATCTTCCGCCTGCTTTTTGAGCGCATTCGTCCACGGCAGCGAGGCAAAGCAAACGATGTTTGCCGCGGTCAACGTGTGGCCAACCCCGGCAGCCTTCGTGGTACCGATGAAACACCGAACCGTAGGCTCGCTCTGGAATCGATCAATCGCCTGCTGCTTACGGGCCTTGGAATGCTTGCCAAGGAACGTCACCACCTCAATGCCTGCTTTGGCGAACTCCTCGGCCAGGTAGTCCACCGTGTCCTGGAACTCGCACATGATCAGCGCCTTGTCGGAAGGCTCAAATCCGGCGATTGTCTCGATCAGCCAATCAGCTTTCTGACGTTCCAGGTACTGCCGCAGCCGCCCAATCTTGGCTAGCGCGGTGAGGCTGGGGTCTGCCGCCATGCGGCGGTATTCAATGCCCTGCGCACCGGAAAGCTCCAGGTACCGAGGCTCCTGCACCTTCGCATCCAGACCGAGGACACTCTTGGGACGGCGCAGCATCCATTCCGATACCCGTTGCGCGAGTAGCACTCGGGCCTCTTGACTGCCGGCGAACTCCTTTGCGAAGTCGCCGCGCTCCATGTCGCCGAGGGGGTGCCCCGACAGACGCAGCAGCGTGTGCAGTTCCACAATCCGGTTCAGGATCGGCGTCGCCGTCAGCAGATACCGGCGCGGCACCTTCTGGGCGACCAGGAAGGCATTGAGCGTGCGCGATGCCGTAGGTTGGATGATGCTGTGGGCTTCATCGAAAACCACGGCCCGAGGCGCAATGACGCCATCGGTGATGGCCTGGACGATTACGCCAAGCTTCTCGTAAGACGCAATCAGCCATTCCGGCTCCGCATGGATGCCCTCTTTGTCCAGGATGGCAATCTGCGCGTTCGGATCCACGGCCAGGATCTCGCGCGACCAGTTGATCAACAGGCTGGCCGGCGCGACCAACAGGCGGCAGCCGGTCCCGGGCATCAGGTGCAGCGCGGCCGCCGACTGCCGCGACTTGCCGAGGCCTGGTTCGTCCCCAAGCAGTGCGCTATTCGCGCCCAGCAGATGCAGGATGCCGGCCGGCTGGTGATCCAGTAGCGACATCGAGGCGGTCGCTTCAGCGAACCACTGCGGATCAACATTCTGTCGCTGCAGCGGCTGCAGAACGATCGCCAGGCGGCCTTCCTCGCCCTCCTCATCGCCGCCCTGCCCCCGCTTCACCTCAGCACCGGACACGTTGATGGTGGGGCGCTCTTCCGCCTCGTAGCCACCACTGGTGCGATCGATGCGAATCTCGCCTTCATGGATGAAGACGTGGCCGCGAAGCACGCCTGCTTTGGCGGCAAGGTCGCCCAACAGCTGTTCCAGGCTTCGCTGGACGTACCAGCCCTCCTTGCTGCTCAGAAGCCGGCCGCCCAGGGCGCGTAGACAGGACACGACCAGAGAGTCGTACCTCGTGTCGACCACATACCCGCCGTCAGCAGCGACGGGATAGATCTTGACATCGAGGTCCGGCGCGAACGCATCGACTTCCGGCGACAGCAGCGCTGCAGCGAGCTGCGCCTGCGCTGCAGAGCGATCGTACGCGAGCCGCAAACCACCCTTGTGCCCGAGCTCGTCCAGCAGGGGCCCAATACTGTCGTCCGCCGGCAGTACCCACGTCCGCGAGCTGGCCGACCAGCTGGCTCCGCGCTCTTTAAGCGTGGCTACGATATCCGGGTGAAAGCCGGTCGAGAGACCCACGCGGAATCCATCGGATCGGATCCCGGCAAGCAAAGGGCGGGCCTGCCTCCGGATCTTGGCCAGGGCACCCATCGCTATACCCCCGGCCGCGGCGAGTCTTCGACTTCCTCGCCGCCAGCCACGCACACCAGTTCGTGCGCGGCTGGCGGCGTGAGCTCCGCCAGCCTCAGGGTCCAGTACGCATCCACGGCGCCGGCGCCGTGGTCAAAGTTGACCTGGCAATACTGGCTCGTGATGCCGGGCAGATCCAAATAGTCTTCGAGACACTCTCGCAGGGGCCTGGCCAGCGCCATCAAGGCGGCATCGGTAGTGCCCTCGCCGGCGCTGCCAAGGCGCCACTTGCGGACAGCCTCCCGTGCGGTCTGCAGCGCGTACTCACCGTACTGCTGACCAATGAACGGCGCCATGGAATAGAGCTCCAAAGCAAATGCGAGCCGCGAGCCCACGTCACGGGCAGAAAGTCCCCGAGACGCCGCCTCAATGCTCACCTCCTGCAGCTGCTGGGCCCCTTCATAGGCTGCCGTTGCTTTGAGGTGGGCATCAGGCGTGTGGCTGTCGACCTCGCCATTGTCGTGTAGGTCGTGTAGGTCCTCGGCGCGGGAGAGCGCATATGGCAGTACGCTGGCCAACGCAGCGCTAAGCGCGTACACGCGCGCCTGATGCCGGTCAACGGGGTCGGTGTTCGGAGTCATTGCTTCATTCCCATTGATGCCGCATCGGCCGCCGCGGGCATTGTTTCCCGAGCCACCAACTGCAGGTCTTCGCGCGTAAGGTTGTGCCGCGCGCAGAAGTGATCAACCGACCAGGCGATCCTGCTTGCAAGGCGGCGTCCTACCACGGCTTCACCGTCTTCGTTGCGGAGGTCCACCAGGTCATCCTCAATCGAGGTGCTCGCAGGATCGAAGTCGAAGCCGCGCTCTCGGAGCGCGACCAACCACGCCTCAGGCTTGAGATCAAACGCAGGTATCGCCCAGGGCTGCGGGTCCACATTCAGCGCCTCGTAGAAGCTGCGACTCAGCGGCGGCTCCCCCTGAGCCCCTCCCATCACCCACGGCCGAAGCGTCAAGCCGAATTCACGGACCGTGATCAGCTGCTCATGCAGAAAGTCGAACATCTTGGCGTCTTCGCGATCAACCAGGTTCACCATCAGTGAGCTAACTGCCTGCGGTAGAAGCTCTCTCACCTGCCAGAACGCCGTGGACGAACTCGACTCCAGTTCGTCCACGCACAACCCCTGGCGCGGCCGCGCCAGGGGCTGCTGCGTGGGCGCGCCTTCTGCATTCACCGTTACGGGGACGGCTCGATTGCACCGCAGCCACGCCCGGGCACAATCTTCGATCGTTTGAATTGCCATCACCCGCTGATCAGGGTCCACGCTGCGCGCTGTTGCACGCATGAGAGCTTTCTCTGCGCGGTGGAGGCTGTCACACAATTCACCGACGAGCTCCGCAGAGCGGTAGTCGAGCACATCGATGTCCACGTCATAGGCAGAATCCGCACCACCTGACGTCAGTAAGACCGTGTAATAGGCAGCATGACCTTGCTCAGGCGCGGATGGGTCCACCTCGCTCACCAGGTCCGACCTCCAGAGATCCCGGTAGCAGACGTCCCGGAAAGGAATGACCTGGTTTCCCTCGCCCAATAGGACCACGGGGAGGATCACATTTCCCTCATACGGCAAGCCACGAATCATCATGGCGACATCCTCGGCACGTGCTCGCGCCACTCGTCGTCGCTCATCTGCTCCAGCCCCGTTGCGGTTTCCTTCATTGGAAGCGCAACGAGCGACTCGCCATCCATGTCGAACGACAGCTCCATCACTACGCCGTTCTGATCGCGCGCGTAGACCGTACCGTTCGTGTCCAGGAGGAACTGGAACTGATCGTCGTCGATGGATGCACCGATGATCTCTACTTCATCCAGCGAGGCCCCTTCGGATGCGACGGTAAATTCCTGAATCATCGGCGAGGCTTCAGTGTCCGCAGGCGAAACTGCATCTCTGTGGTGATTCGATGCGTAGGCGAACGCCGCGTTGACATAGCCGTCCACCAAATCCTCTCTCTCCTCAAGCCACTGTTTCACCCCCGGTGGCACCTCGTGCCCGTTCCGCTCGCCTTCGTTCAACCACCCTGTATCGCGGACACAGAAGAAGGTACCGCTTGTGCCGTTCGGTCCACAGACCATTGCCGGCGTACCAGCGCCCGGGTCGTCAGGATGCGCCTCGGTGTAATCAAGTTCGACCGTATAGCGTGGATCCTTTGTATAGGTCAGTGTTTGCTTCTTCATGGGTCTGCTCCTTATGTACTGCTCAGAATCTGAAGCCGCGGTCAGCCTCATCTATATCGGCTTCCGGTGTGCTACCGACTCGACTTTTCAGATGTACCGCCAAGCTCTCGCCGATGGCGGCTGCGTGTCCAAATAGGATCGATTGACCAAGGGCCTCATGCGCGAGCGTGGTGCTCGCTCCGACAACCAACTTCTCTGGGATGCCTTTCACGCGCGCATGCTCCACCGGGCTCAACAATCGCTGCAATCCGTCCTCACGAATTAGAAACGCTTCCGTACTTCGAGCTTTGGCGTAGCCGCGCCCAATCGTCCCAACCTCCGTCGCATCGGGGGTAACCAGCTGGCGCTTGAATCCTTTGCCTGCCGCCGCGTCGCGGGCGTTTTTTTCGGCCAAATACTCGTACGCCCGCCATCGGCTTTCATCACTGTGTGCGCTGGCGTCCAAGGCATCGCCGAGCGTCTCGTACAGTCGTGGTTGGGCTGGGAGGTTCGCCATGGAGTAGCTTTCGGCGAGGCCCTTGCTGATCGCGCAGAACCACCAGCGCTTGCGATTCTCGATCGTTCCCGCAACCTTGACATCGAGAACCACGTCCGACATCACATATCCCTGTGCATCAAGGTATGCACGCACAAGATCGTAGCTGGCGCTATCGCGCGCCTGCTCGACGTTCTCCGAGACGACGATAGACGGATTGACCACCTCCAGGATCCGCAGCAGTCCATAGACCGCCAGCCCATCGGTGGGATGCTGCTCGGCGTTGTCCAACTTCCGCTTCGCCTTTCCCGACAGGCTGTGGCCCGTGCACGGCAACGAGACCTGCAACACGTCAACGTGTGAAAGCGCCTGCGCATCGATCTCCTCCAGCGATGCTTCATAGAGCCGGGTGTCGGAGCCGATCGCGTCGTTGTTCTGCGATGCCAGTTCGAGGTACGCGCCCTCGCGATCTACAATCCAGTCCACGCGTGTACGCAGACCCTCGCGCTCCAGACCTTCCTTCAGCGCCAACGTCGAGACACCCGCCCCCGCGCACAGCGTCGCTTCGGTCAGGTACCCATCGCGGACGTGCTCCCGCGTGCTCTTCTCGCGTTGTTCGAGGGCGAGGTCGGCAGGGTGGAGATCGAAAACGATCTGCCCTGCCGCTAGCGTGGCGCGTACGCGCGCGCCCTCGCCCAGGACGTCGGAAAGCGCGCCACCCGTGACGTCTACAATCGGCGTCTGCCTGATCTCCCCGCCTACAACTGCCTTTTCCCGCTTCGATACGGTGCGATCACCTGCTGCATCTACTTTGAGTCGAACCTGGCGGTTGACAAGATCAAGTTCCACCCGGAACTTTGATCCCGGCAAAAACCCGCACTTGCCCAGGCGAAGACCTTCCAGCCACAGCCGTGGTTGGCCCCGGCTGTGTCCGAGCTTTGTGTAGCTCACCTGCACGTGAGCCGGGAATCCGGCTTGACCATTGCGCGGTAAAGCGCTGGCGACCTGTGTTGCCGCCGCCAGCGCGGTTTGAGCCGGAAGCTTCCTCAGCATGCTCGCACCTCAGGCTGCATCTGGCAGACCTCACCAGCGCCGCGGCCCCGAGGCTGGCTCGCGACCACGGACCAGTAGCAGTCGATGCCAAAACCGAACACAGTTTCAAAGTTCCGCGTCGGCTCCTGCAGCCCGTGCCGACGGAGCAACTCGGCGCACTCATAAATTGCCTCGTGAGCGCCCTCGCCCGCCATCTGCTGCCGGTAGTACACCAGCCAGCACCCGACCTCAAAATGATCCTGAGCGGCCCGGAACTCCTTATACGCGTCCCGAGGTTCGAGGATCTTGCTGGCCCGCGCGGCCGTCTCAACGACCGCTTGGGTCGTATTGCAATTCCTGCGCAGATCATCCCGCGTCGAGGCGGATATGGGCGCCCGCACCATACGTCGGACGCTCATGGCTTGAAAGCCCCTTCATACTCATCCTCTGGCTCTGCCGCCGCCGAAGCCTGCAGTGTGGCCACGTGTTGATTGATGGCCATGCTGCTCGCAATAAGCGTTTTTGCCACCAAGAGGGTTTCGGCATACGACTTCCCGCTGGTATGCGCTGCCCCGTCAGCAAATACGGAGCGGTGCTGCCCTTCAACCATCGGGCCGGTGCCAAGGAAGATGGTGGCTCGCGGCTCGTCCAGGAAGACGCGTACTTCGCCGTGGGATTGGTCTGCGCGCTTCCCGTGCATGTTCAGCGGCTCCAGGAACGCACTGACGCTGTTGCCAGGCCCCCCCATGTACCAGGTCAGCTCGTGGCGTTCGTACAGCTTCCACTGATGGCCAGCGGGCGCCGGCAGATCGGCCATCATCTCTTTGAGGTGCCCCACCACCAACTCGGCCACGCCGCGACGGTCGGTCTCCCATTGCGTGCCTTCGGACGCCGGCAGCTGCGAGTGACGCGATCGCGCCCACAGCGGACTCTCGGCAAGTGATCCACCCAGCAGGCCGGCCGCGGTGCCGTGCAACTTGAGCCGGTCGCCCAGGTCGACGGCTTCAGCCTTTGGGGCGGCCGACTGAAGCCGAACCAGGGCTGCAGCTGCTGCATCCAGCTGCGTGGTCAATGACACCGCCAGCTGGTGGTTACCAGCATCAACGGCACGGTCACGCGTGACCTGGCCCGTTCGCGCAAAATCACTCAACGCTGCCGCCATAACCTGGCGCTCGGCTTCGGAGACGTACAGCGGCTGAAGGTTGTTGTCCATATGCGCCTCAGCCCGCCATCGCCGGACGGGATGCAACCGTCAAGGCATCTTGGAGCGCGGTCTCGGGCTGATCCCCGCTGCCGATGGCCTCCAGCAACTCCGGCAGCTTGTCGTACATCTCGATATCGCGGTGCTGATGGCCCTCCAGCTTCAGCATCTGGTGACGTCCGCCACCCCAGTCAATCTCCAGCTCTGCCCTGGCCGTATGCTGCTCCGGCTCCCTCGGGGTCCAGCCGCTGTCGTGGTAGTCCCGATAGCCTTCGCTGGCCGGGCAGTACGACGTCGTGCGTTCACACCCATCTACGCTCACCAGCGTGTAGTGGATCGACGGCTTTTTCACAACGTTCATGGTGGCAAAATCCTGTCAGGCTGCGGCTAGATGCCCACCCCGGCGTGCCGCGCACGGCAATTTTGCGCCACTTTCATTGGTAAATCCACGGCTTTTTTATGTCGCCATATGTGCGCGCCGCCGCCCTCCAGCGACTTCGGTGGCAGAACAGTCCGGGGACCGGTTCACGACAACTGGCCACCCCGGCACCTCCCGCACGTCGCGATGAGGCGAGCGCCCGCTGAGCTCCCATTCGCAATCCGTACGCCACGCGCGTGCTCCATGTCCAATAATCACGCACTGATCCAACATTTCAATCACCCCGCACATCACTTGCGCTCACTACCGCCGGTCTCGCCCCCATAGCTGGGGAGATTTGCCATCAAGTACCGCCTTGCGCCGGCGCAATAGCGAATGTTATCCGTGAGCCAGCCCCTAGCATGCGAACCTACGTATCCAGCTGGCGCGCTGCACCAGACTCATCCTGACGACGCTCTTCCGCATCCGACCCCGAAGTGAGCAACCCGTCATCACCGCAGCTCGCCGCCATCCAACGCATCCGCCTGGCGCGGTTGTCCTCCCGCTCGCGTTCCAACAAGGTGGCCAAGCGATTGGCGCGGTTATTCGCCTCCCGGATCTTGTTGTTCGCCGCCTCCATGTTCGGTACCCGCGCAACCAGTCGACCCAGCATCGCCAGTTCGACCTCAACATTACGCTCAGGGAAGGCGTAACGATCCAATGCGGTCGCATAGGCATCGTCGCCCGGCACCCGGGTGTAGAACCGTAGCGCAGCCGCGGCGCCGGCAACCGCTTTCACAGTGCCCTTATCCGACACCCACAAGAGGCCCCAGCGCTCCGGCACTTCGTCGACATTGATGAGACCTTCCGGGCACATGAAATAGCGCCAGTTGCCGGCACCTAGCGCGGGTTTAATTCGATGCTCTTTGCGCGCGTCGGCCAGAAAATCGGCGCGTGACACCTTGACTTCGATCAGCACGCTACCGTCCTGGAAGCCCGCGTGCCGCCATCCGATAGCATCTGGCTGTTCCCCCCGCCAGCCGGGAAAGCATTCCGTCTGCGCCACCGAACAGCCGTGTCCGCCAGCAGAATTGTGCTTTCTCAGCCACCGAACGGCGACTGCGCACAACGCATTGTGCGTCGCGGCGGGCGAGCGCCCTTCTTTGCGATCCGATTCGCCTTCTTCCGTCACCCGAATCTCTCCTGCGCCGACGAGTCGGCTAGTCTTTTGACACCATCACCATCACATCAGCTTTTCACTGACACCCGAGTGTCTCTCCGGGTGTCCAACGAAGCCGGAGCAGTGGTCCGAATCGGTGTACTTGCGAGCTCCCCAAGCAGAAATCCCTGGCCGTAGCGGATTCCCATGTCGATGCACGCTTGCCGCTTCTCTTCGGTATCGATGTTCTCCGCGACAACAATGAACCCCTGCCCTTCCGCCAGCGCTAACACGCGGGAGATGTCCCGGCTGTACTCACTACGACGCCCGAGCATCACGCCGGCAAGCTTCACGATGTCCGGGTTGAACCGAACAATGTCTTCGAATGAGAAGCAGCCATCCCCGAAGTCGTCAAAGGCCACTTTGGCGCCCGCAGCTCTCACGCCTGCGATGAAAGAATGCACCACCCTGGGATTCGTGACCGCAATCGACTCGGTGATCTCCACGACCAACCGATCAGCCTCCTGAAGATGCATGAACACTGCCGCCACCAGAGGACCGCAGTTGCGCTCAATTGTGCTCACCGATGCGTTCACACCTATCCGGATACCCGGCGAGCGAGCGAGGAATTCAGTCGCCTGGTCGAGCATGGCGAGATCGACCAGCTCAATGAAGCCATAGGTCTCGGCGAAGCTGAGCAGCTCGCCGTGACTGCGCTTGCTGGTGCTTCGCGCGAGCGCCTCGAAATAGAGCGCTTCCCCGTTCAGGAGATCGATAACCGGCTGGAACACCGGAACTACAGCCAGCGCCATACTCGGCTGCCGCTTCATTCGCGTACCCCTGGTCGAACACCCAATCGGGCGCGCATGGCCTCGAATGCCTCCCGGCGACCGAAGTTACGGGCATGCGCGAGCATTGCTCCGAGCAGCTCGCCAAGCTCGTGCGCGCCAGCACCTGCAGCGACCGATGCCACGACATGGCATTGGTCATCCATTATTTCCACACGTTGACCGCGACACGAAAGCTTCAACCCCAGTTCTGAAAGTGGGACGCTGTCAAGCAGCTGCTGAATCAGCGGGCGCCGTGTGTTTGCATACCGGGAAGTTGCTGCAGCCATAGAAAGGTCCTCGTGACGAATTTCGCAACTGCATCGTTCCCTTGGCGCACTTCTCGCAGGGTGCGCCGCTCCCGCCGTTCGCCTTCTTGCCGCCCTTTGACGCAGTCTTCCGCTTCCCCGCTGTCTTCGTGGGGGGCACACGACGTGGGCCCAGGTCGGGAAGCACGATCCGCAGCTGACGGATCTCTGCCAACATCGCGTTGATCTGCCTAGCCTGGAACGCCATGAACTGTTCCAAGGTGATTTCCCCGGCTTCAATCTTCGCAAAGGCCATGTCCCACACGGCAGTGGCATCTGGAACCGTCAGCGACCTGGGAAGCGCTTCGTAGAGTGCAAGACCAGCAGCCGTTGGCGCGAAGAACTTCGCCTTCTTCTTGCCGGCGATGTGCTCCACCACGCCAATCTCTATCAGCTTGGGCGCGAAGGTATGTCGCGTGGCAGGCGTGCCGATTCCGCAGCCTTGGGCCTGGTCATCAGCCCCGGCCTCGCTCTTCTTCAGCATTGCCACAAAGTGCGCCTTCACCTGCGGTGTGGTCACGTATTTGTGAATGTTGACCATGGCTTCGAGCAAGGTATCGTCAGTGAACCGCGAAGGCGGCTCGGTCTTCTTGTTCTCCCGGTCGAGCCCCTCGCACCGCGCTGCTTCGTCCTGCCGCATAGCGGGCAGATTCACATCGTCGCCCTTGTCCTGCGGCGCAGCATCGTCATCAGCAGCCTGCTCCGCCTTCCCATACAACTCCTTCCACCCTGGCTTCAACGTCGTGCGACCACTGGCAATGAAGTCATGATTCGCGACTTCAGCACGCACGCTGACTTTTCGGTACGTGTGTGGAGGCATGAACTGCGCCAGGTACCGGCGGGCAATATCCTCATAGATGAGCCGCTCTTCGCGGGAAAGTGCCTCTAAATTCGCTGCTTTGGGCGTCGGCACGATTCCGTGGTGCGCTGTGACCCTTTTGTCGTCAAACGCCCTGCTCTTGCGACCGATATCCAACTGGCTTAGCTGCGCCGGCAGGTCAGTTCCGCGGAAGCCTTCGCGCACTGCCTGGACAATCTCAGCTGCCTCCGCATGCTGGCTCATGGGGAGATAAGCGCAATCTGTACGCGGGTACGTGACCAGCTTGGAATCGTAGAGCCCCTGGACAACCTTTAGGGTTTGCTCCAGACCCATGCCATAGCGGCGCGACGCTAGGCGTTGCAGTTCGTCAAGCGAGAATGGAAGCGGTGCATTTTCGTTCTTCTGCTCGTCACGGTATTCGGCAATCCGTCCGGTCTTGCCTGCAACTTGCTGGTGCACCATAGCGGCAACTGCAGCGTCAAGCAGCCGCCCGTTCTCATCGATACCCGGTTGCCCGTTGCGCGGGCGCCACTTGGCGCGGAACTTACCTGCCTGCACAGCGATCATGGCAGTGAGCACCAGGTAGTCCACGGGCTTGAAGTTACGGATTTCCAGCTCCCGCGACGCAATCAGCCCCAGCACAGGCGTCTGAACACGTCCTATAGATACATGCCCGGTCGAGCCCGCCTCACGTGCCTGAAGCGTCACGCATCGGCTGTAGTTCATCCCTACCAGCCAGTCCGCGCGGCCTCGTGCAATGGCTGCATCGCGCATCCGCGCGAAGTCACGGTTGTCCCTCTCATCTGCAAGAACGCGCTGGACGGACACATCATCAATGGCCTTCGGCAAAACCCGCTTCACTGGTACCCGGCAGCGGAGATCCTCCAGGACTTCGTCAACCAAGAGTTGGCCTTCGCGGTCGATATCGCCCGCGTGCACGACCACCGTTGCACGTGTCAGGAGCTTACGTACGGCGTCGATCATCTCCGCCTTGTCGCTCACCGGTACAAGCCGCCACTCGTCGTTGGCTGGGAGCAGCGGCAGGTGGTCAAAGAGCCAGGGGAAGCGCCCATTAGCCCCACGTTTGGCCTCCGGATAGGTGCGCTCGATGTAGTAGTCCGGCTCCGCCAGCTGGTACACGTGCCCACGCAGCCAGCACACCGCCCAGTTGGAACCTTCGATGTGGCTTCCCGATCTACCGACCGCCGGCGCGCTCTTCGCGAGGTGGCCAGCCAGCGCTTTGCCAACCGAGGGCTTCTCGGCAACGTACAGTTTGAACTCAGGCACAGGGGTCTCCACCACTTTCGTTACCAAATCCTGCAGGACGAAGCGCGAAAGGGTTTTGTAGAATCACGGTGTTGGGGAACGGTCCCTGTAGCCGAGGACTCGAACGATGACGACGACAGGCCGCACCAAGGCCAAGCCGGTCAAGAGCGCCGCTGTCCGAAAGGGCTCTGCGACGACAACGACTGCCCGTAAGAGCGCGCCCGCGAAAGCGAGCACGCCAGCGAAGACGCCACCACCGGCGCAGGAAGTCGCAGGCAAATCGGTCGTGAGCCCTCGCAGCGCTGAGATGAAGGAAGCTCGGCGCTTCGCGCTTACCCATAATTTTGGTCTCAGCAGCCGCATCCGTGATTTGCTGGACTCCAAACGCCCCGTGCTGCAGATCTTCATCGACGAGAACCTGCCCCTCGCCAAGGTTCAGGAGTTCATCCAGCGCAAATACGGCCCGAAGATCCCGGCCAAAGCGCTTAGCACTTACCTGGAAGCGAACTTCAAAGCGAAGAAGTGAGCACCTGGGCATGCGGCCTCACCGGATCAACCGGAACGAAGATGCCTGCATCAGCGCCGCGGCCAACGAGGCAGCAATCCGCCGCACGCTTTCAGACTCGACCGGCTCGCCACTTTCCGCCTGCAAAGTGACGCTCAGAAGCGGGAGCGTTCGCTGCTGACCGGCAACCAGGCGCCACTCGCTGTGGCTCACCTGGATCGTCGCTGGCGATGCCGGATCCGCCTCCTGATATTCGAGCGTCAGATCTTCGCCTTCACCGCCGTCGTCGGCCACATGGGAGAACCGCACGTAGGGGCACTCGGTGCCGAACTCCTCCGGCACCGGCAAGGCTTCACAGATTTGCGCCCAGATACTCATTTCGGCTCCTATCCTGCCAGGGAGAACGCGGGATGGCCCGCGTCACAATCGTTAGTATATCCATATTTGCCGAGGATGAAATCGTTAATGGCGGCGCGGACCTCAGAAGGTCCATACATTGATACACCAATGGAAGTGAGGATCCTGAGGACTTCAGGCAGCTTGTCCGGGGAAAACCGGGCAACCATGTAGGCGCGGGTTCCGGCGAACTCCCCAGTGAGCTCACACAACGGCTCGCTGCTGAAGTACTTCCCGCCCCAGGCCTTCGTGCCTGGCACCGTCATTTTCAACAGGGGGCCATCCCGCTCGATGGCCGCGTGCCGGTCGAGCTCATACTCCCCCTGGCTGTTCGTCGACAGTTGGATATCCGGATGCTCCTGGATCAACCATGAAGCTACCGAAGGGGTCTCGATACGCACACGCAGCGAATTGATATGGTCGGGCCTGATGCCGGCGTTGAGCATCACGCCGCGATGCCGCGCGCCATGCTGATCGGTGTACATGACGCAGCTGCCGATCTTATTGGCCGCTGCCATCTGAGCCGCCTTGAACAGATTGCCATCCAGGACGCACCGCGTCCGGGTTATCAGCCCTGCAGGGGCCGCGTCGAAAGCCTCCCAAAGACCAGACGCGGGCGAGCCGACCGGGCGCGTCGAGAATGCGGGGTCTTCCATAAGCGCATACAAGCTGCGCTCCACCAGCTGGGACTGACCAGGCACGGCAATGAGGACCGTGTATTGCCCGGGGTTATGCATCTTCTTCTCGTTGTTCGGCAACGTGATGTCCACCATCACGCCTTCCGTTCTGGCGTTTTCGGCCCCGGAGAACGTCGCCAGCGCGCCAGGCGCACATCGCGGCAGTGTTCGCGCAATGAAGTCAATGCGATCGCGAAGGCGCTTTACTGCATTAACTTCCGTGGCGGCCAATAGCTCGTCTACGCTCTCCTTGCGGCCTTGAGCGCCCTCCTGCAGCAGCTTGGGCGCCAATCGCTCCAGAGAGCCCGCCATGCGGGTCAGGACGCGCGACAGCGGGTGTCCATAAGCTGAGTCAAAGCGCGCCTCCGTGCGATCGCAACGGGCCTTGACGTCCACCGCACGCAGCGGCAGCACTTCTTCGGTGTAGCTGATGGTTTTGAGGAAGACAGGTTGCTCAAACACCGAACCGGACTGAGCGTTCCCACCCTCAAAAACGATTCGAGAATCCTCGGTGGCGCGAAGATCCAGATCCTTTGATTTGAACGGGTTCAAGCCCTTCTCATCCAGTTCCTTGATGATCCGGGTGTACTCGCTGGTGATCTCCTCGTAGATCGCCTCCTGCTCGGCATTACGAAGCATCACCAGCCTGCTGGTGAGCTTGGTGATGAAATAGGCCTCTTGCTGGAACCCCGAATCGTCGCCTTCGATATCAAGATCAATGTCGAGTCGATGCGCGATCAACGGATTGCTTTCGAGATACCGTCTTGCCACCTGGTCGCCGACCACGTTGATGAAGTCGGGCACGTTTCTGTCCAGCGCGGCCGAATCCTGATTGGCCGTGGTGTTGGCCGAGAGCTTTCGCATCTTCGCGTTCTGCATCGCGATGGGGCGTGCCTCGCCAATCAGCCCCGAGGAGAGCGTCTCAACTTCGGGGCTGCTGACCTGGCCTTTGCGGTTCACCCGTCCGAAGAACTGGACCCGCACATTCACATCGGCAGCCGACTGCAGCTCGATCAACACCCGTTGCCTCTGGTCGTCGAACTTCTCGCTGGCGTGCAATGAGATGCCGGTCGAGCCAGCCCGCGTGAGCAGGAGCGCGTCGGTTTCTCCCATGTTGAACTCGCGCACGATCCGTGCCTTGGGGCGCTCAGGCCTGACAGTGGCCACGGACTTAGCTTCGCCGGTAACACCATCTGTGCGTCGCTCTATGCGCAAACTGCGCCCACTAAGCTCGTCCGCGGCATACCCTGCCTCTTCAAGCCGCGTTCGGATTTGATCCAACGGCGAGGCGGGAAGATCGGGAAACTCTCCGATCAAGCTCTCAATGCTGGCGATGAGCTTAAGCGTTTCCTTGCTGGTTACGTCCCGCCGAACTACCTCGCCATAGCCAGTCGTTTCACTGTAGTAGCGCAACTTGTCCAACATCCTCCGGAGCACATCGGCAAACACGATGTCTTGGCCAAGGTCTACCCCGGCCGCAAGATCCTGCTCGGCGTTGACAGCAGCGGCGGCGTTCGCCATCTCTTCTTCCAGGTCCTCGAAGCCATCGGCCCGGCTGTTGGTGATTACGTCCCTGAGCAGGGACTCCATGGTGTTCTCCAATACGATTACTGGTTTCTTACCAGCCTCAAGGGCCGCAATCGCGCGGTCAATCGCCAGCTCCGTCTTGATCGCCATCTGGAACTGCCGGTAGATCGAGAACAGGCGGGATCCGAAGTTCATCGATATCGCGCCCATGCGCGCGCCCTTGCGCTCTTGCTCAGGAATCAGTTCACGCAGCTTTTCGATTTCTTTGTTGCGCTCGCTGACCATCACATTGATGTCACCGGAAACGAAGTTCATCAGCTCAAGGATTTCGGCCAACTTGTCCGATAGTTCGATGTTGCGCTCCAGGCGGGTGCTGTCAGCCACCGTATCGAACGTAAGCGCGCTCAGGTCATGCTCTCGGCGGATGAATACTCCGTCGCGGGCCATCATTCCTGACAGCACCTCCTGGAGAACTTCACCGCCTGTTTGCAAGGTCTCCGGGAGACCGGCAACATCAACAGATTGCGGGAAGAGCGCGCTATAGATCAGCACGTTCTTTGCTCCCTTCATCGAGGTCGCAGAGCTATAGGTCACCGAGCGGCTTGCCTCGATCGCGGCCGCGATGTTTCGCCCGGTGTTCGAGTCGCCCGCCGCATTGTGAGCCTCATCCAGCAGCAGCTGCGAGTCACGTGCTGCACCGGAAATCCATCTGGCCTTTGCCGATGTGGTGGCGTTCCGATTGAACTGGCTGTAGGTGGCCAACACCAGGTTGAACTCCGATGGAATCGCATCTTCCGCAAGTGCCCGCTGGAGGGTAGACCTCGGTGTCGCCGGCACCAGCGTCTCGCCCGACTTCGGGTCGTACACAGGAACGCCGTCATTGACGATCATCGGTTTGAACAGGTCGGCAGATCCAATGTCCTGCACGTCTCGCCAGAAATCGGTGAACAACGTCGGCGTCTCGGTGAGGAAGACCGTCTGCCTGCCGCGGAGAACTGCATAGCGTGCCATGGCAGCCATGACACGCCCCTTGCCGAGGCCGGTCTGGTCGCCCTCCAGGCAGCCTCGCCCATACTGCTCTGCGTAGATACAAAGCGCGACCGCGTCAACCTGCTCGGGCGACAGGTACTCGCGCTCACGCATCTCGTCTACTCGCCAATGCAGATTCTTCGCCACGAAATCGTCGATGTCGCCATGTTCGTCAACGATGCGCTCCAGGGCCGAACGGGTGGCAGTTTGGAGATTCCGTGGAATCATCGCCGACGCCTCGCCGACGCGTGACTGGGCGATGTATGGCGATTGATAGCTGTTCTCGTCGACAGCTGATACGTTCGCCGCACTGTCCTCCTCGCCGCCCGGCGGCAGTGGATCGGCATGGTGCGTGGATGCCTGCGCGGTATGTACAGCAGCTTCTATGCTGTCTGCCGGCAGATCCAGATCCATCGCGTCGAACATAGGCTCAGGCGTTGCCTCGCTCAGCACCATCCGGTTGGACGACACATCCAGGTGTGAGGCGTCGAACGCCGGGGTCGACTCAACAGCTACCTGCTTCAGCAGCAGCGCCGGGGCCGGTGCCTGCGCGTAACGCGCCCGCATGTTTCGCGCCCACGCGATGACGGACTCGTGGTCCTGCAGGACGTCCAATCTTTCAGGGATCGGGCTGGCGCTTGCACCCTTGGCGCCAATGACAACCAGCCGCACGGGGAAGCCGGCGCCTTGCTTTGCGTACAGTCCGCCATCGACCTCCACCACATCGACCTGGTAGTGATCGGCCAACCAGTTGAACAAGTAGCGCGACCCTCCCCTGACCTCGCCCGCCTTACTGTCGAGTGCGTTGTCGCCGCCAACGATGTAAACAGCTAGCCCATCATCTCGTCGCAGGCGCAGCGAGTTGACCAGAACCAGATGATCGAGCCTTCCCACCTTCAGCCTGTCGACCATGACAGGGCGCGCAAGCCCGCCGAAAGGTGGATTGCACAGCACGGTGTCGAATTTACCATCGGTTGCCGGCGACGGCGGCGGATCCGCCAGGAAGTCGCCGACAGATACCACGATGTCGGGACGGTCGCGACGGACCGATGCTACGCGAGCGGGATCGATGTCGACCGAATGAATGGTCGCGTCACGGATCAGCGACACCAGCGACGCGTTGCCGATAGTGGGCTCCAGCAGGAGCTTCCCTCGCTGGTCACCCGCAATGTGTTGGACGGCCACTGCCAACGGCAGCGTCGTGGAGTACTGCTGATTTATGATCGAGCTGGTGGTTCTTGCCTTGAACGGGGGCTGACCTTCTTCGAGTCTCCTGGCGAGCTCGAAAGCCGGCACATCGGCCGCGCCATGGGCGCCAAGCGTGCGCACCAAGGCGGCCTCGACGGCTTCCTGCCAAACCCGGAGCAACGGGGATGTCTCCACCTGCTCCTCGGCAGCGTCGTTGACCACGGCTGCCCAGCGCCGTAGGTCTGCGTACCGCATTGGCTTGCCCCGCCGCATTTCGACCACGAACCCATCAGCGCAGCCAGCAAGTTCAACCGCATCCGGCGCCCGCAGAAAGCGCGAGGCGCCGGCAGCACCTGCAAGCTCGCTCTCTCTGCCCACCACCTCGTGGTCGCGGCGTGCAAATCTCCCAAGCTCGCTCTCGAAAACGGTTTCCCCATCCGAGTTGCGGCCAAGCTCCCTGATGGCGCCGATGATGTTGTTGGCCTGCAGGTCGCCACTGTTGACTGGGTCGCCGGCGTTCGCTCTGCGCGGTAGCGCCCTGACTACACGGCCAACCGGAACCTCCACAGGCTCGGCGCCAGGGAACGCGCGGCGAAGTTCGCCGAGCGTGAACTTAAGCTCGTCGCGCAGCACCAATCCACGTGGAGATTGGTAGAAGCCGAGCTGCGCCAGAGCGCTGAGCGTAGACGGGGCGACTTCGTCGCCGCCGAGGAGCACAAGCTTGCGCGTGCCGGACGGGAACTGGGCACCTACCAGACGCACCCGGGGATTGGCCGGGTCCAAGCGCACCCAGCGAACGAGCGTATTTACATCCATCGAAGATCTCATGAGGTTCTGGAGCTCAATACGACTCAGCCGCCCGGAGGCGGCTGAGTCGGCTACTGCAACGAGCGATTACGGAGCCGGGCTGTCGGCCGGCTCATCTTCCGGTTCCGGCGCCACTGCCGCCTGGGCCTTGGCATCGATGTGCGCCGTGGCGATTTCGTGCGCGGCATGGCGGCCGGGCCGATCGGCGATCACGTTGATCGGCGAGAAGCCGGCAATGGTGTCATTACGCGCCACGCCCGGCAGGACAACACTCGCAAAGCGGTTTGGTTCCTTGCCGAAG
>JAAIGE0100205442.1_pt1 | contig 46150 bp, 23 predicted proteins | sample 6487951 | NCBI WGS metagenome assembly JAAIGE01 (sample SAMN13974128, study PRJNA590717) | phyllosphere metagenome | biome: tomato field; feature: multiple bacterial spot infested tomato fields; material: tomato leaves; isolation source: leaves from tomato fields | host: Solanum lycopersicum ...
CCGATGTTCCGGCGCAGGAAGGGAATCCCGGCCGGCTTGATGCGGCCGATGTCCTGGCCGTTGACGATCACCTTGCCGCTGCTGGGACGCTCGACCGCCGCCACCATCTTCATGAGGGTCGACTTGCCGGCGCCCGACGGGCCGGCCAGGTAGACCAGCTCGCCCTTGGCGATGTCGAGCGAGACGTCGTGCAGCGCATACGCGCCGCGCGCATCGCCGTGGGTGTACTGTTTGGATACCGACTGGAATGCGATCATGGGTCCCCGTTCCGTCAGCCGAGCAGCGCTTCGACGAATTCTTCGGCGTTGAACGGCTGCAGGTCTTCCAGCTTCTCGCCGACGCCGATGAAGTAGACGGGGATCGGACGGGTACGCGCGATCGCCGCCAGCACGCCGCCCTTGGCGGTGCCGTCCAGCTTGGTCACGACGAGGCCGGTCAGCTGCAGGGCGTCGTCGAAGGCCTTCACCTGGGCCAGCGCGTTCTGGCCGGTATTGCCGTCGATGACGAGCAGGGTCTCGTGCGGCGCGCCGTCCATGCCCTTGCCGATCACGCGCTTGATCTTCTTGAGCTCTTCCATCAGGTGCAGCTGGGTCGGCAGGCGGCCGGCGGTGTCGACCATCACGACGTCGGTGCCGCGCGCCTTGCCCGACTGTACCGCGTCGAAGGCGACGGCGGCCGGATCGCCCGACTGCTGCGAGATCACGGTGACGTTGTTGCGCTGGCCCCAGACCATCAATTGCTCGCGCGCGGCGGCGCGGAAGGTGTCGCCGGCGGCCAGCAGCACCGACTGGTCGAAGCTTTGCATATGCTTGGCCAGCTTGCCGATGGTGGTGGTCTTGCCGACGCCGTTGACACCGACGGTGAGCACCACGAACGGTTTGAGCGAGCGGTCGATCACCAGCGGCTTGGAGACCGGCTGCAGCAGCGCGATGAGATCGGCACGCAAGGCCTTGAACAGAGCCTGGGCGTCGACGAATTCGCGCGATTTCATCCGCTTGCGCAGGCCGTCGATCAACGCAGTGGTGGCGCCGATGCCGACGTCGGCGGTGATCAGTGCGGTTTCGATTTCATCCAGCAGGTCGTCATCGAGCTTGGGATTGCGCGAGAACAGGCCGCCGAAGCTGCGTGCGAAGGTGCTGTTGCGCAGCCGCTCGCGCCAGCCGGGTTTTCCCGCCGGCGCGGCGGGGAGGGCGTCGCGCTGGCCGACGATGCTGTCGTCCTGCGTACTCGCCAGCGGTGCACTGACGATGGCCGGTGCGGTGACCGTCGGCGCGGTACTGGTCGGGGGCGCGCTGGCGGGAGCTGAAGCAGCCGGTGCAGGCGTCGAGACCGGCCCAGCGGCCACCGGCGGTGCGACCACGGCAGGGGCGACGGGTTGCGAAGGTGTGGCCGGCTGGGCAGGCACGACGGGAGGCGGCGTTGGAACGGTCTGCGGCTGCGCCACGACCGGCGGCACCACCACGACCGGCGCGCCGGGCGCGCTGGCGGGCATTGGGTCTGGTAGCGCCTGCAATGCGGTCGGCGCGGGCGCCGCAGGAGTTGCAGGCGCGCTGGGGACGGCGGCAATACTCTGCGCCTGGCCAGTGCGTGCAGCGATTTCCTGCGCCAGCTGGTCGGCTGGCGCGGCGGTGGTCTGCGGCGGTGCTGGCGCCGCAGGCTCGCTGCCTGCCGGAGCAGGAGTGACAGGCGCAATAGCCGGCGTTGCGGCCGTCTGTCTGCCTGGCTCGGCCGTGGGCAGCGCGTCGACCGGCGATGCCGGGGTGGCGGCAGACGGCGCGGTGGGGAATGCGGCTGCCAGTTCTTCCAGGCTGTAGCGCGAGGTACGCGAGCTGTCGGGCGTGGTTGGCTTGTTACGGCGAAAAAAGCTGGCCATTGGCAACGCAGTAGGGGAAACCCGAAATTCTATCATCCGGGCCTGCTGACACCTTGACGCTGCCTTTAGCGCGGCGCCGCGTCCGGGCGCATCGCATGCAGCGCAGTCCCGCAGGTCTGGCGACTGCCCCGGCTGCGCCAGCGCATGGCAAATCCTGCCGAATTCGGCATTTGTGCCAGCGATGTGTCAACGCGAAGTTGTGTCCTTATAACTGACCCTTGAGCGCGCGGTAATCGCGCGGTGTCATGCCGACGGTGGCCTTGAACTGACGCGCGAACGCGCTCTGGTCGGCGAACCCGCAGCGTTGCCCGATGCTGGCGATGCTGTCGTCGCCGTACAGCAGCCGCATCGCCGATTCGATGCGCAACTTGGTCAGCAATTGCTGCGGGGTGACCTGGAACACGCGGCGGAAGTGGCGTTCCAGCTGCGCCACCGACAACCCGGCCAGGTCGGCCAGGCTTTGCACGCGCAGGTTGTCGCCGAAGTTGGCCTGCATGTGTTCCATCACCTGGCTCAAGCGTTCGTACGCGGAATGTCGGCTGTCGGGCTGGCCCAGATCGCGCGAGATGCCGACCACGCCGATCACCTCATTGGCCTCGCACAGCGGGCGTTTGAAGGTCAGGCACCAGCCCGGCAGGCGGTTGGGGTACAGATGCACTTCGAGCTGGTTGTCGATGAGCTCGCCGCACAGCACGCGGCGGTCCTGCATCATGTAGCTGCCGCCCAGCGGCAACGGGAACACTTCCAGCGGCGAGCGGCCGATGATCTCGCTGCGCAGCTTGCGTCCCAACCGGCGCACCAGGGTCAGGTTGCAATGGGTGTAGCGGCCCTCGCTGTCCTTGATGAAGAACACCACATCCGGCAGTGCATCGAACAGCGTCTGCATTTCCAGGGCGGGCAGGTTGAGGTCCATCAGGGTCATGGTAGCGGTCACGATTAGACGGTTGCACGACGGTGCAGCCCAGCAATGATCCTAGCGCAAACGCGCGGTTGTGATTCGGGTTGATGATTGTGCGGATTTCCGCATTTTCACTTGGCATTGAACGCTAGTCGCCCGCAGGTCGGCAGTGGGAGCATGGGGTATGCATACCATCGACGTCATCGACTCCCACACGGCTGGCGAGCCTACCCGCGTGGTCCTTTCCGGTTTTCCAGATCTGGGCGATGGCGACCTGGCGCAGTGCCGCGAACGCTTTCGCAGCGAGTTCGACCACTGGCGCAGCGCCATCGCCTGCGAGCCGCGTGGGTCGGACACCATGGTGGGCGCCTTGTTGCTGCCCCCGCGCGACCCAGGCGCCTGCACCGGGGTGATCTTCTTCAACAACGTGGGCTACCTGGGCATGTGCGGGCACGGCACCATCGGGGTGGTCCGCACGCTGGCCGAGCTGGGGCGCATCGGCCCGGGCCAGCACCGGATCGAGACGCCGGTCGGCACGGTGGGCGTGGAGCTGGCCGACGACGGCACGGTGTGGGTGGACAATGTCGAGAGCTATCGCGTTGCCAGCGGGGTGGAGGTGGAGGTGCCGGGGCATGGCCGGGTGCGCGGCGACGTGGCCTGGGGCGGCAACTGGTTCTTCATCACCGAGCAGGCGCCGTGCGCGCTGGACCTGGCGCACCAGCGCGAGCTGACCGCCTACACCGAGGCGGTTCGGCTGGCCCTGGAAGCGGCCGGGATCACTGGCGAGGCCGGTGGCGAGATCGACCATATCGAAGTCAACGGCGCTGCGCCCGACGGTAGCGGCGTGGCGCGCAATTTCGTGCTGTGCCCGGGCTTGGCCTACGACCGCTCGCCATGCGGCACCGGCACCAGCGCCAAGCTGGCCTGCCTGGCGGCGGACGGCAAGTTGGCCGAAGGCGAGCGCTGGGTGCAGCAAGGCATTCTGGGCAGCGCCTTCGAAGGCAATTATCGGTTGAGCGGGCGTGGCATCGCACCGCGCATCAGTGGGCGGGCGTACATCACCGCGCGCGCGCAACTGGTGATCGACCCGGCGGACCCGTTCGCCTGGGGCATCGTGGCCTGATGGAACCCCAGCGGCCCGCACCGGTGCTTGCGTCGGTCACGCCGTCTGGCGCAGCACTGTCTGCTGCGATGGCAGGAACTGCTGCTGCAACGCCTGCGTCGGCAGCGGCGCCTGGATTGGGTGCGGTTGCCGAATCCGGGTCCGCCGCGTCTGCCGCGTACACGCGACGTAGTTACGACCTGATCGTGATCGGCGCCGGCATTGTGGGCGCCGCTTGCGCGGAAGCGGCGGCGGGCGAGGGCCTTCGCGTGGCGATCGTCGAGCCGGGACCGATCGGCGGCGGCGCCACCGCCGCGGCGATGGGGCATTTGGTGGCGATGGACGACGACCCGGCCGAGCTGGCGTTGTCGGCGTATTCGCTGCGGCTATGGGAACGCTTCGCCACGCTCAGCGACGCCGAATTCAGCCGCTGCGGCACGCTGTGGGTGGCCCGCGATGCGCGCGAACTGGCGGCGGTGCCAGCCAAGATCGCGCGCCTGGCCACGGCCGGCCTGCATGCCGAAGCGATCGATGCCGCGCAGCTGTATGCGCTGGAGCCACAGCTGGTGCCCGGGCTGGCTGGCGGCATGCGCGTGCCCGATGAAGCCGTGGTGTATCCGCCGCGGGTCGCGCGGCATTTGGTGGGCGTGGCCTGCACGTCCGGTGCACGCTTGTTTGCCGGCCGCCGCGTGGTGCAGCTGCAGGCGCATGCGGTGCGTCTGGACGATGGGCAGACGCTCGCCGGGCCGGTGCTGGTGGCCAGCGGTGTGGCCTTGCCGCAGTTGCTGCCCGAGCTGGCACTGCGCCCGCGCAAGGGCCATTTGGTGATCACCGACCGGCACCCGGGGCTGATCCGGCATCAGCTGCTGGAACTGGGCTATGCGGATTCGGCGCACGGGGCCGACGACACCAGCGTGGCCTTCAATGTGCAGCCGCGGCCCACCGGGCAGATTCTGATCGGCTCCTCGCGCCAGTTCGGCGAACACGACCGCGCCTTGTCGATGCCGGTGCTGCAGCAGATGCTGCAGCGCGCCTTTGCGTACCTGCCGGTCCTGCGCGAGCTGCAGGCGATCCGCGTGTGGACCGGCCTGCGTCCGGCCACGCCGGACGGGCGCCCGTATCTGGGGGTGGTGCCCGGCCGACGCGATGTGTGGGTGGCCGCCGGTCACGAGGGGTTGGGGGTCACCACGGCGCTGGGGAGCGCACGGCTGATCGTGGACAGCCTGCTCGGGCGCACCCCGGCCATCGACCCGGCGCCCTACGCACCGGCGCGTGCCGTGCAAGGAGCGCCCGCATGAGCGCGACGGTGCGTCTGCAGGTGGACGGGCGCATGGTCGAGGTACCGGCCGGTGCCAGCGTGGCGGCGGCCGTGGCGCAGGCGACGTTGCAGTTTCGCCAATCGAGCAGTGGGCAAGCGCGCGCGCCCCTGTGCGGCATGGGCGTGTGTTTCGAATGCCGCGTGCGCATCGATGGCGTGGGACAGCAACGCGCCTGCCTGGTGGACGCATGCGATGGCATGCAGGTGCGCACCGATGGCTGAGCGCGTGCTGCATTTCGATGTGTTGGTGATCGGCGCCGGCCCGGCCGGGCTGGCGGCGGCGCAGGCGGCGGCCAGCCAAGGCGTGCGCGTGGGCGTGGTCGACATGCAGCCACGTACCGGCGGTCAGGTGTGGCGCAGCGATGTGCAACACGGCGCGCCGGCCGATGCGCGCGCATTGCGGCAGCAGGTGGCGGGCAATGCATCGATCACCGTGCTGACGCGCACGCAGATTGTGCTGGCGCAGCCGGGCTGGCTGCTGGCCGATGGCCCCGACGGCACGCTGCAACTGCATTACGCCGCCCTGGTGCTGGCCACCGGTGCGCGCGAATTGCTGTTGCCATTTCCAGGCTGGACCTTGCCCGGCGTCACCGGTGCCGGCGCCGCGCAGGCGCTGGCCAAGCAGGGCTGGCCGCTGGCGGGCAAGCGCGTGCTGGTGGCCGGCAGTGGCCCGTTGTTGCTGGCCAGTGCGGACACGTTGCAACGGCATGGCGCGCAGGTGCTCGGCATTCACGAACAGACCTCGCCGGCCGCCTTGCGCCAGTTCGCACTGCAGTTGTGGCGCTGGCCGGGCAAGGCCGCGCAGGCGGTGGCCTTGCGCCTGCAGCTGCGTGCAGTGGCATATCGCGCCGGCAGCATCGTGGTTGCCGCGCATGGCGACACACAGCTGCGCGAAGTGGAGCTCGCCGGGCCCGGCGGCCGCACGCGTCTGGCCTGCGATCAACTGGCGGTGGGCTATGGCCTGGTGCCCAACACCGAGCTTGCGCAATTGCTGGGTTGTCAGCTGCATGCCTGCGGCGCGCACCAGCAGGTGCAGGTGGATGCGCTGTTGCGTACCAGCGTTAACCAGATCTTTGCCGCCGGCGAAGTCTGCGGCATCGGCGGGCGCGATTGCGCATTGATCGAAGGAGCGATGGCCGGACACATGGCGGCCGATGCACCGGAGGCGGCGCTGCGTCTGCAGCCCCGGCGTGACGCCGCGCGTGCGTTTGCCGATCTGCTGCACCAGCATTTCGCGCTTGACCCGCGCATCCGCACGCTGGCGCAGGCGGACACCTTGATCTGCCGCTGCGAAGACGTACCGCTGGCCGCCCTGGACAGCTTCGACGATGCGCGCGACGCCAAGCTCGCCTCGCGCTGCGGCATGGGCGCCTGCCAGGGCCGTATCTGCGGCGCTGCGCTGGCCGAACTGGGGCGCTGCCCGCCCGATCTTTCCACTGACGCCGGCCGCCGGCCGCCGTTGTTCCCGGTCCGCCTCGTGGCGCTGGCCGACTCGTTCACTTCCGACTCGCAAGGGAAACATCCATGAGCAATGCTGCGTTCTGGCACGGCGTGCTGCCGGCCATCACCACCCCGTTCACCGCCAACGGCGACATCGACCACGACTTCCTCGGCAAGCACGCAAATCAACTGGTGGATGCCGGTTGCACCGCGATCGTGCCGCTGGGCTCGTTGGGGGAGGCCGCGACCTTGAGCGTGGAAGACAAGCTGGCGATCCTGCGCACACTAGTCACCGCCCTGAACGGCCGCGTGCCGGTGGTGCCGGGCATCGCCAGCCTGGCCACCGGCGAAGCGGTCGCGCTGGCCAAGGCGGCCAAGGACATCGGCTGCGGCGGCTTGATGGTGCTGCCGCCGTACGTGTATTCCACCGACTGGCGCGAGATGGGCGCGCATGTGCGCGCGGTGATCGGTGCAACCGATCTGCCGGTGATCCTGTACAACAACCCAGTGGCCTACAAGACCGATTTCGGCCCGGCGCAGATCGCCGAGCTGGCCGCCGAATTCCCGAACCTGCAGGCCGTGAAGGAATCCTCCGGCGACGTGCGCCGCTTCGCTGCGCTGCAGGAATTGCTGGGCGATCGCCTGGCGCTGCTGGTGGGCATGGACGATGCCATCGTCGAAGGCCTGAGCATGGGCGCCAAGGGCTGGATCGCCGGCCTGGTCAATGCGTATCCGAAGGAATCGGTGCGCCTGTTCGAACTCGCCCGCGATGGCGGTTACCCGGCGGCCAGGGAGCTTTACCACTGGTTCCTGCCGCTGCTGCGCCTGGATACGGTGCCCACCTTCGTGCAGCTGATCAAACTGGTGCAGGCCAAGGTCGGCATGGGCAGCGAGCAGGTGCGTGCGCCGCGCCTGGTGGTGGCCGGCGCCGAGCGCGATGCCGCCTTGAAGGTGATCGACCATGCCATCGCCACCGCGCCTACATTGTCTTGATGGCGCACTGATGCTGCCCTGGTCCGTCGTGCCTGCGGGTGAGCGCCAGGTGCCAGTTGTGCCGATTCGTAGCACGCGCCCTGCCTGCGCGCGCCGCGATGCGTTGGCCGATGCGGATGTGGCATCCAGTGCTGCATCCTCATCGTCTTTTTGGTCTGCCGCCAGCGCACCGAGCGCAGGTCCTGCCTCCCTGTCACCGAAGGTGCCGCAATGAACGAGACGAACCACTCCATTCCCGCGGCCGCAGCCGAGATCCTGCTGGCAGGGCAATGGCAAGCCAGCCGCGCCGCCACCGGCAGTTTCCGCGCTGCCGACCCGGCCACCGGCGAGCCGATCGGGCCGTACTTTCCGGTCAGTGGTGCGGACGATGTGGAAGCGGCCGTGGTTGCGGCGCAGTCAGTGGCGGCGGCGTTGGCGGCCGCACCGGTCGAGCGGATCGCGGCCTTTCTGGAAGGCTATGCCGACGCGCTGGATGCCGATGCCGAGACCCTGGTCGCGCTGGCGCATGCCGAGACGGCGTTACCGGCGCCCACACGCTTGCGCGGTAACGAACTGCCGCGCACCAGCGGCCAACTGCGGCAGGCCGCACAGGCCGCGCGCAGCTACAGCTGGACCCAGCCCATCATCGACAGCGCGGCAGACCTGCGTTCGCACCTGGCGCCACTGGGCAAACCGGTGCTGGTGTTCGGCCCGAACAACTTTCCGTTCGCGTTCAATGCAATTGCCGGCAGCGATTTCGCCTCGGCGATTGCCGCGCGCAACCCGGTCATTGCCAAGGCGCATCCGTTGCATCCGGCCACCAGCCAGCGCATGGCGCAGCTCGCGCATCAGGCCTTGGTTGGGGCCGGTCTGCCTGCGGCGGCGGTGCAACTGCTGTATCACTTCGACACTGCCGTCGGCCTGCGCTTGGCGGGCGATGCGCGGCTGGGCGCGATCGGTTTCACTGGCAGCCGTGCCGGTGGGCTGGCACTGAAGGTGGCCGCAGACGCGGCGGGCGTGCCGTTTTATGCCGAGCTTTCCAGCGTCAACCCGGTCTTCCTGTTGCCGGGCGCGCTGGCCGAACGCGGCGACGCGCTTGCGCAGGAATTCTTCGCCTCCTGCACGCTGGGTAGCGGGCAGTTCTGCACCAACCCCGGTGTGGTGGTGGTGCCGCATGGCGCGGCTGGCGAGGCGTTCGTTGCGGCCACCAAGGCGCATTTCGAAGCGGCCATGCCGATGGTGCTGTTCTCCGCCGCCGGTGTAGAAGGCGTGCAACGCGGTGTGGCGAGCCTGCGTGCCGCCGGCGCCAGCATGCTGGCCGGCGGACACACCGGCGAGGATGGCTACCGTTATGCGCCGACCTTGTTGAGCGTGGATGCGCAAGCCTTTCTGGCCAACCCGCACGCCCTGCAGGCCGAAGCCTTCGGCCCGGTGAGCCTGCTGGTGCGCGCAGCCGATGTGGCGCAGATGGCACAGGTGGCTGCCGCGTTCGAAGGCAACCTGACCGGCACGTTGTACCGCGCGGCCGACGGCAGCGACGATGCGGCGTGGCAGACCATTGCCCCGGTATTGCGCGCGCGGGTGGGGCGGTTGATCAACAGCAAGATGCCGACCGGCGTGGCCGTGAGCGCGGCGCAGAACCACGGCGGCCCGTTCCCGAGCACCGGGCATCCGGGCTTCACGGCGGTGGGCATGCCCGGCGCCATCCGCCGTTTTGCCGCCTTGCACAGCTACGACGCGGTGCCCGATGCACTGCTGCCTGCCGAACTGCGCCAGCGCAATCCGGGCGGCGTGGCACGTCTGGTCGATGGGCAATGGAGCACGGCCGATCTTGGAGCCGGCGCATGAGCAGCCAGATCGGCGGGCTGTCGCTTGCGCAAGCGCGTGCGCAACTGACGCCGTGGACACAATGCGCCGCGCCGATCGCCACGGACGAATACGAGCGCCGCATCGAGCGTGCGCGCACCCTCATGCGCGCGCATGGCGTGGATGCGCTGTTGATCGGTGCCGGCACGTCGCTGCGCTATTTCACCGGCGTGCCGTGGGGGGCGAGCGAGCGTCTGGTGGCCCTGCTGCTGACGCTGGATGGCGAGCCGGTGCTGATCTGCCCGATGTTCGAGGAAGGCTCGCTGGATGCGGTGCTGAAGATCCCGGTGACCAAATACCTGTGGGAAGAGCACGACGACCCGTACGCACTGGTGGTACAGGCCATGGACGAGCGCCATGCGCATGCCCTGGCGCTGGACCCGGGCATTGCGTTCGCCGTGCATACCGGTCTGCGTGCGCATCTGGGCAAGGCCATTCGTGATGCCGGCGCGATCATCGATGGCTGCCGCATGTGCAAGTCGCCGGCCGAGCTGGCATTGATGCAGCAGGCTTGCGATATGACCTTGCTGGTGCAGCGGCTGGCGGCCGGTATCGCACACGAGGGCATCGGGACCGATGAACTGGTGCGCTTCATCGACCAGGCGCATCGCGCGCTGGGCGCCGACAACGGATCGACCTTCTGTATCGTGCAGTACGGCCACGCCACTGCGTTTCCGCACGGCATCCCGGGTGTGCAGCACCTGCGCGAAGGCGAACTGGTGTTGATCGACACCGGCTGCACCGTGCAGGGCTACCACTCCGACATCACCCGCACCTGGATCTATGGCGCGGCCAACGACGCGCAGCAGCGCATCTGGGACCTGGAGCAGGCCGCGCAGGCGGCGGCATTCGCAGCGATCCGCCCGGGCGTGGCATGCGAGGCGGTGGATCAGGCCGCGCGCAAGGTGCTGGAGGCAGCCGGGCTCGGCCCCGACTATCGATTGCCCGGGTTGCCGCATCGCACCGGTCACGGCTGCGGCCTGGCGATTCATGAGGCGCCTTACCTGGTGCGCGGCAATGCGCTGCCGTTGCAGCCGGGCATGTGTGCCAGCAACGAGCCGATGATCGTGGTGCCGGAACAGTTCGGCGTGCGCCTGGAAGACCATTTCCACGTGACCGACGATGGCGCGCAGTGGTTCACGCCGCCGTCGGTGGCGATCGATCAACCGTTTGCGTGAGCCGTTACAGGTTCACGCACGCGTAGGAGCGCACCCGGGCGCGACGGGCAGTCCCGATGAAGCCGTCGCGCTCAGGCGCGCTCCTGCAGCCGCCATTGCATCTTGGAGTGAATGCATGAAACACCTGCGTCCCGTTGCCATCGGTCTACTCGCCGCGGCCTTGGTCACCGCCTGCAAGCCGGCGCCGCCCGCAGCGGAGCGGGCGGCTACACCTGCCTCCGCCTCGACCGGCGAGCAGGCTGCCAAGGCCTTCGATGCGCTGCTGGACAAGCAGTGGCAGTACCAACTGCAGCACAACCCCGAGTTCGCCAGCATCATCGGCGACAAGCGCTACAACGACCGCTGGAGCGATTACTCGCTGGAGGCCGTGCAGGCAGAGCGCAGCGCAACGGCCGACCTGCTCAAGCAGTTCGAAGCGGTGGATGCCAAGACGCTGGACGAGCAACGCCAGCTCAGCCTGCAGATGATGCTGGGCCAGTTGCGCGACAAGCTGGAAGGGATCGACCTGAAGACCTATGCAATGCCGCTGGAACCGATCGGCGGCATACAGTTGGCGTTGGCCGGCTACGGCGATGCCTTCCCGTTCGAAAATGCCAAGGATTACCAGGACTACATCAAGCGGCTGCAGGCGATTCCGACGGTGATCGACCAGGTGATCGCGGTGTCGCGGCAGGGGGCGAAGGAGGGCCTCACCCAGCCGCGTTATCTGCTGGAGCGCCTACCCGAGCAGATCGACAAGATTGCGGCCTTGACCGGGGAGCAGAGCCCGTTCGCCTCGCCATTGAAAAAGCTCGACGCCGCCGTACCGGCCGATCAACGCGATGTGCTGCGCCAACAGCTGCTCGCCGCGATCGACCAACAGGTGCGCCCGGCTTACGCAAAGCTGGCCGCGTTCGTCCGCGACGAATATGCCGCGCAGGGGCGCGCGCAGGAAGGTGTCTGGTCGCTGCCCGATGGCGAGCGCCGCTATCGTTACGCCATCCACACCCAGACCACCACCGACATGGCGCCGGAGGAAATCCACCAGATTGGTCTGAAGGAGGTGGCGCGCATCGAAGGCGAGATGACGCAGATCGCCAAGGCGCAGGGTTTTGCGGATCTGGCCAGCTTCCGCAAGGCCGTGGAGACCGACAAGCGACACTTCGCCACCTCGGGCGACCAGATCCTGCAGCAATACCGCCAGTACATCGCAGCGATGGAACCGCAGCTGCCGAAGTTGTTCGGCCATCTGCCCAAGACCCCGCTGGAAGTGCAGGCGATGCCGGCGTTCCGGCGTACCGCACCGGGCGCCGAATACTGGCAGAGCAATCCGGAAGGCACCAAGCCGGCGATCGTGAAGGTCAACACCAGCGACTTCGCCAGCCGCACGTTGATCAATATCGAAACCACCGCCTACCACGAAGGCGTGCCCGGGCATCACCTGCAGATCTCGCTTGCGCAGACATTGCCGTTGCCGCCGTTCCGCCAGCAGGCCGGCTACAACGCCTATATCGAAGGTTGGGCGCTGTATGCCGAGCGCCTGGGCAAGGAGATCGGTTTCTTCAAGGACCCGTACAACGACTATGGGCGCCTGTCCGGCGAATTGCTGCGCGCCAACCGGTTGGTGCTCGACACCGGCGTGCACTACAAGCACTGGAACCGCCAGCAAATGGTGGATTTCTTCCACGCACATCCGTCCGATGACGAGCCCAGCATCCAGTCCGAAACCGATCGCTACATCGTGTGGCCGGGCCAGGCGCTGGGGTACAAGCTCGGCCAGCTGCAGATCCTGGCGCTGCGTGCGGAAGCCGAGAAGGAACTCGGTGAGCGCTTCGATGTGCGCGCCTTCCACGATGCGGTGCTGGGCGGCGGCGCGATGCCGCTGGCACTGTTGCAGCAACGGGTGCGGCAGTGGATTGCGCAGGCCAAGGCGGCGCCGGAGGCACACCCATGAGCACCACCAGCGCGTTACGCGCGAGCACATTGACCCTGTTGATTGCAGCCTGCCTGGGCGGGCTGGCCCTGCCTGTGCACGCGGCCGAGGCTGCGGCTGCGGCCACGCAGAACACCGCAGCGGCACGCTTCAAGGCCTTGTACACACGCGAGTGGCGCTGGCGCCAGGCGCAGGCGTCGGGCGCGGTGGATGAAGACAACCAGGCCACGCAGGAGCAACAGGCCGACCATCTGCCCAAGGTCGATGTCGCCACGCAGAACCAGCGCACGGCGTATTGGCAACAGGTGTTGAAGGAACTGGATGCCATCCCGCAGGCACAGTTGTCGGCCGAAGACCAGGTGAGCTACCAGGTGTATCGGCAGCAATTGCAGGTACTGCTGGACCAGCAGCATTTTCGCGCCTGGGAAATGCCGTTCAACAGCGATTCGGCGTTCTGGAGCGATCTGGGCTTCAGCGCCGAGGCCACGCTGCGTACGCGCGAGGATTACCAGCGTTATCTGAAGATGCTGGCCGACATCCCGCGCTATTTCGCCGAGCACACCGACAATATGCGCGCCGGGCTGGCGCGCGGTTTCACCCAGCCGCGGGTCACGATGACCGGGCGCGACCAGTCCATCGCCGATGTGGCGCAGGCCAAAGGCGAGGCCAACCCGTTCTACGCGCCGTTCAAGCAGATGCCGGCGACGCTGCCGGCCGATGTGCAGGCGCAGCTGCGCCAGCAGGCAGTCAAGGCCATCGATACACAGGTGGTTCCGGCATACGCCAAGCTGCTGGATTTCATCCGCAATGACTACCAGCCGCGCGCACGCACCACGCTGGCCGGCGAAGCGTTGCCGGACGGCCAGGCGTATTACCGTGCGCAGATTCGCGAGTTCACTACGCTGGATTTGAGCCCTGACCAGATCCATCAGATCGGCTTGCAGGAGGTGGCCAAGCTGCGCACGCAGATGGACCAGACCATCGCGGCCAGCGGCTTCAAGCCGCCGGCCGGGCAGGCGGTATTCCCGGCGTTTCTGCACTTCCTGCGGACCGACCCGCAGTTCTACGCCAAGACGCCGGAAGAGTTGCTCAAGCAGGCGGCCTGGATCGCCAAGCGCGTGGACGCCAAGGTGGGCGATTACATCGGCCGGCTGCCGCGCCGTCGCTTCGCCATCGAGCCGGTGCCGCCGGAGCTGGCGCCGTTCTACACCGGCGGTCGCGGTGGGCCGGGCATCTATCTGGTCAATACCTACAACCTGCCGTCGCGGCCGCTGTACAACCTGACCGCGCTGACCTTGCACGAATCCTCGCCCGGTCACGCATTGCAGATGCCGCTCGCGGCAGAGGCGCAAGGCTTGCCGGAGTTCCGTCGCTACGGCTTCATCTCCGCCTACGGTGAAGGTTGGGCGCTGTATTCGGAGTATCTGGGCCAGGAAATGGGCATGTACGACACGCCCTATGACCGCTTCGGTTACCTGACCTACCAGATGTGGCGCGCCTGCCGTCTGGTGATCGATACCGGCATCCACAACAAGGGCTGGACGCGCGAGCAGGCGCAGGCCTACCTGCGCGACAACACTGCGCTCAGCGAGCACGAAGTCACCACCGAGGTGGACCGCTACATCGCCTGGCCGGGGCAGGCGCTGTCGTATTACCTGGGCGAGCTGAAAATACTGGAGCTACGCCGCAAGGCAGAAGCCGCGCTGGGCGAAAAGTTCGACCTGCGCAACTTCCACGATGCGGTGCTGCAGACCGGTTCGGTGCCATTACCGGTGCTGGAAGCGCGCATCGACCGCTTCATCGCCGATGGCGGCGTGTCGCCTTACCCGCCGGATGACCCGGCAGAGGCATCGGCAGAGGCATCGGCAGAGGCGAAGGCCTCTGCCAGCGACTGACACGTGCGCGCACGTGATGCTCTAAGTGCAGTAACCGCGCTTTCCACACTTCGGGGCGACGTATGACCACACACGCTGCGACCACGCAAGGCAAGTTCCACAAGCGCCTCAGCCTCACCGACCTGACCTTTATCGGGCTGGGTTCGATCTTCGGTTCCGGGTGGTTGTTTTCGGCCAGCCACGTCTCATCGATCGCGGGGCCGGCCGGCATCGTGTCGTGGATACTCGGCGGTATCGCGGTGCTGCTGCTCGGGCTGGTGTATTGCGAACTCGGCGCGGCATTGCCGCGCGCCGGCGGAGTGGTGCGCTACCCGGAGTATTCGCATGGCGCCTTGCTCGGTTCGCTGACCGGCTTCATCACCTTGATCGCATTCTCCAGCCTGATCGCGATCGAAGTGGAGGCGGCGCGGCAATACGCAGCGGCGTGGTTCCCGTGGTTGAGCCAGCCGCACAGCACCCATCCCAGCGTGGCGGGTTGGCTGGTGCAGTTGGCCTTGCTGGTGCTGTTCTTCGTACTCAACTATTTCAGCGTCAAGACCTTCGCGCTGGCCAACAACATCGTCAGCATCTTCAAGTTTCTGGTGCCGATCCTGGTGATCGTGCTGCTGATGCAGCACTTCGATGCCGGCAATCTGAGCGTGCATGGGTTCGCGCCCTCTGGCATGGCGGGTGTGGAAGCGGCGATCTCGGCCGGGGGCATCATCTTCGCGTATCTGGGGTTGACGCCGATCGTGTCGGTGGCCAGTGAGGTGCGCGACCCGCAGCGCAATATTCCGATTGCGCTGATCCTGTCGGTGGCGCTGTCCACGGTGATTTACGTGCTGCTGCAGCTGGCGTTCCTGGGCAGCATCCCGGCCGCGCAGCTCGCGCAAGGCTGGGCGGGCATCGACAAGGCCTTCTCGCTGCCGTATCACGACATCGCCCTGGCCTTGGGCATGGCGTGGCTGGCTGCGCTGGTGATCTGCGATGCGATGGTCTCGCCCAGCGGCACCGGCAACATCTACATGAATGCCACGCCGCGCGTGGTGTACGGCTGGGCGCGCAGTGGCGGGTTCTTGCCGGTGCTGACGCGGGTGGACCCGGCGTCGGGTATCCCGCGTCCGGCACTGTGGTTGAGCCTGGGGTTGTCGATCTTCTGGACGCTGCCGTTTCCCTCGTGGGAAACGCTGATCGGGGTGGTGTCGGCCGCCTTGGTGCTGAGCTATGCGGTGGCGCCGATCACGGTGGCGGCCCTGCGCCGCAGCGCGCCGGACTTGCCACGCCCATTTTTCGTGCGTGGCCTGCCGGTGATGGGGCCGCTGTCGTTCATGGTTGCGGCGTTGATCGTGTACTGGTCCACCTGGCCGACCTTGTCGTGGTTGCTCGGCTTGCAGGTGCTGGCGTTCGTGCTTTACGTGCTATTTCGCCTGCCTTCGCGCCAGGGCCGCGCGCGCCTGGTGCGGCAGGTACGCGCGTCGCTGTGGCTGATCGTGTTCTTCGTGCTGGTGATGCTGGTGTCGTGGGCGGGCACGTTCGGTGGACATGGCTGGATTGCGCATCCCTTCGATACGTTGAGCGTGGCGGTCATCGCGTTCTGCATCTATCACTGGGGCGCACGCAGCGGCTTGCGCAGCGACGAGCTTGCGCTGGAGGAGGACGATGGTGAGTGATGCGCGCCGCCGCGCATTTGGTTTGCGTCGATGGTCTGCGCTGGCCGGGTACATGATGGTGTTGTCGGGTGCTGTGCAGGCTGCGCCCAGCGTTGCCGATTACCAACGTTCGCTGGGTTTGCGCGAGCAGTGGATCACGCTGACGGAGAATGTCGCCTGGCCGGCGCAATGGCAGGACAATGGCAGGTTCTATTACCGCAAGACGGTGCCGGGCGGCTTTGCGTTTGTCAGTGCCGATGTGGCCACCGTGCAGAAGCAGCCGGCCTTCGATCAGGCACGCGTGGCGCAGGGCCTGAGTGCGGCAACCGGCAAGCCCTATGCGGCGCTGCGTCTGCCGTTCGAGCAGTTTTCGTTTTCAACCGAGGGCGAACGCAGCGATGGCGCCATTGTCTTCGCACTGGACGATGCGGCCTGGCGTTGCACGCTGACCACCTACCACTGCGCGCCCGATGCTCGGCTGCAGGCCACTTCACGCCCACGCGGTTTCGGCGTGGTGCGCGACCCGCTGGTGCCGGCCGACACCGCGCCGCGTCGCTCGCCGGATGCCAGGTGGGAGGTGTTGGCCGATGGTTGGAACCTGGTGTTGCGCCGTGTCGCCGACGGGCAGGTCACCCGGCTCAGCAGTGACGGCCGTGCCGATGACTATTTCGATCTGGAAAGTGTTGCCTGGTCGCCGGATTCGCGGCAGCTGGCGGTGTATCGCGTGCGTCCGGGGCTGGCTCGCCGTGTCACCCGCGTCGAAGCCGCGCCTGCCGGCGCTGGGCAACCGGTGGTGCACACCCAGTTGTATCCCAAGCCGGGCGATGCGGTGGATGTGGAACGGCCGGTGCTGTTCTCCCTGGACGGAACACGTCGCGACGTGGACACGGCGTTGTTCGACAACCCGTATTCGTTGTCGCCGCTGCAGTGGCGCAGCGACGGGCGCAGTGTCGCGTTCGACTATGTGCAACGCGGCTTCCAGCGCATGCGCGTGATTGCGGTGGATGCACGCAGCGCGCGCGCGCGCGTGGCAGTCGGCGAAGACGCCCGCACCTTCGTGTATGCCGACCGCAGCTTTCGCCACGACGTAGACGGGCGTGGCGATGAGGTGCTGTGGATCTCCGAGCGCGATGGCTGGCGGCACCTGTATCTGTTCGATGGACGCAGCGGCAAGGTGAAGCGCCAGCTCACCCGCGGGCCGTGGGTGGTGCGCGAAGTGCTGCGCGTGGACGATGCGCAACGCCGCATCTGGTTCACGGCCAGCGGGATGGAGGCGGGCAAGGACCCGTACGACCGGCAGCTCTACAGCGTTGATTTCGACGGCCGCCGGTTGACCCGCCTGACCCACGCCGATGCCGACCACGACGTGGCCATTGCCGATGATGGCCTGCATTACGTCGATGTCTATTCGCGTCCGGACCTGCCGCCGGTGATGGAGTTGCACGCCATCGATGGCCAGCTGCTGCACACCGTGGAGTGTGGCACGATCGACAAGCTGCAGGCCGCCGGCTGGCGCGCGCCGGAGACCTTCGTGGCCAAGGGGCGCGATGGCACCACCGATATCTGGGGCATGGTGGTGCGTCCGCGCGACTACGATCCGCGCAAGACCTATCCGGTGATCGAAAACATCTATGCGGGGCCGCACGATTCCTTCGTGCCCAAGACGTTCTGGCCGTTCGGTTATCACTCCGGCGGCGACAAGCAGATCGGCATGCAGGCGCAGGCCGATCTGGGTTTCATCGTGGTGATGATCGACGGCATGGGGACCGCCAACCGCTCCAAGGCGTTTCATGATGTCGCGTGGAAAAACCTGGGCGATTCAGGGTTTGCCGACCGCATTGCCTGGCATCGTGCGCTGGCGGCCAAGGACCCGTCTTACGACATCAGCCGCGTCGGCATCTACGGTGCATCGGCCGGCGGGCAGAGCACGCTGGGAGCGCTCGAGCGTCACCCGGAGTTCTACAAGGTGGGCGTTGCGTTCGCCGGGTGCTACGACAACCGCATGGACAAGATCAGCTGGAACGAGCAGTGGATGGGCTGGCCGGTGGATGCCAGCTACGCCGCAGCCTCGGGCGTGGTCAATGCGAGCAAGCTGCAGGGCGACCTGCTGCTGATCGTGGGCGAGCAGGACAGCAATGTGGATCCGGCGTCCACCGCACAAGTCGTCGATGCCCTGATCAAGGCCGGCAAGGAATTCGACCTGCTCACCGTACCGGGTGGCGAGCATTCGGTTGGGCGCTCCAGCGGGCCGATCGATTACGTGCAACGTCGCCAGTACGACTTCTTCGTGCGCCACCTGCGCAACGAGCCTACGCCGCACTGGAATTCCCTGCCATCGGAGGCGCAATGATGCGTTTGTTTGCTCGATTCAAGCCGCAGCGGCGCAGCCGGGTGGCGGGTCTGCTGTGGTCGCTGGCATTGCTGGCTGGCAACGCACCGTTGCTTGCGGCCGCCGAAGAACTGCCGCGCCTCGTCACCAAGGATGGCCGCCACGCGCTGTTTGTCGATGGTGCGCCGTATACCATCCTGGCCGCGCAGTTGCATAACTCCAGCGCATGGCCGGCGGTATTACCCAAGGCATTGGACGATGTGGTTGCCCTGCACGCCAATACGGTGGAAGCGCCTGTGTACTGGGAGCAGTTCGAGCCGGCACAGGGCCGCTTCGACACGACCAATGTGGACGCGCTGATTGCCGGCGCCCGCAAGCGGGGCCTGCGTGTCGCGCTCCTGTGGTTCGGTAGCTGGAAGAATGGCCAGATGCATTACGTGCCGGAATGGATCAAGCGCGACGAGGCGACGTACCCGCGCATGCGCGATGCCAATGGCGAGCCGGTGGATGTGTTGTCGCCCCATGTGGCCGCCAACATGCAGGCCGATGCGCGGGCGTTCACCGCGTTGATGCAGCATCTGCGCAAGGTGGATGGCGACCGCCACACGGTGATTCTGGTGCAGGTGGAAAACGAGCCCGGCGCGATCGGCACCGTGCGCGATCACGGCCCGGCAGGCGAGGCAGCGTTTGCGCAACCGGTACCAGCCGCGATTGCGCGCGCACTCGGCAAACCGCAGGGCAGCTGGCAGCAACTGTTCGGCGCCGAAGCTGCCGAAGCGTTCAACGCATATGCAACCGCTGCTTACATCGAACAGGTGGCCGCCGCGGGCAAGCGTGTCTATCCGCTGCCGTTCTACGTCAACACCTGGCTGCGCTACAAGGGCAAGCGCTATCCGGGCATGGACTATCCGTCCGGCGGCGCGACGGTGAACGTATTCGCGTTGTGGCGCGCGGCCACGCCGTCGATCGATTTCATTGGTACCGACATCTACACCAGCGACTACACCGAATACACCAAGGTCGTCGGCCAATACGCGCGGCCCGATAATCCGGCCTGGGTCTCGGAAACCGGCTTCGAAGCTGCCACTGCGCCGTATCTGTTCCATGTGCTGGGGCAGGGCGGGGTCGGCTTTTCGGTGTTCGGCATGGATGGCAACCCCGACAGCCAGGCCAACCGCGCAGCGGTTGCAGCCCATGCGGCCAACTTCACGCTGCTGGCGCCGATGCAGCGGATCCTGGCGCAGGCCGCCTTCGACGGCCGCCTGCAGGCGGTGGCCGAGCAGCCCGGCGCGCCACAGCGCACGCTGCGCTTCGGCGAGTGGGAGGCCAAGGTGTCGTTCGGTGCGCCCATGTGGGGCGATGCGCCGCCCATTCTGCCCGGCAACGACGACCACGCCGGCCGGCTGCTGGTGGCCCAACTGGGGCCGGAGGAATTCCTGGTGACCGGTATGGCTGCGCGCATTGAATTTTTTCGCGACGCGGCCGATACCCGTCATGGACAACTGTTGCGGGTGGAGCAGGGACGGTATGTCGACGGGCGCTGGCAGATGGAAAGGCAGCTCAACGGCGACCAGACCGACTACGGCCTCAACTTCGGGCGTGTGGATGCAAACGGCAATGTGCCTGTGGTATTGCGGGTGCGGGTAGGGACTTACTGAGCCTTGCTGACCGTGTCGCTGCTGCCTTCGGCCTGTTGTCTGCAATGGGTTGAGCCTTGTTCGAATCCTCACCGCCATGCCGGAGCCACCATGAGCATCAGCAGCATCGCAAGTTCCGGAATGCAGGTCGCCGCGCTGCGCCAGCAGGTGGCGGCCAGCAATGTGGCCCGTCAGCCAGTGGACGCCAGCCCACGTCAGTCTGTCGCGGCCACGACCCAGGCCAATGGCGGCGTGGCGGCCAGTGTGGTGAATGCCAACGCCGATCCATCTGCGCCAGCCGGCGATCTGGTCGAAGGTCTATCGGCACGCAACGATTTCCAGGCGAATGCCAATGTGTTGCGGCGCTCCGACGAGATGCTGGGGAGCTTGCTGGATGTGGTGACCTAAGCAGTTCGAAGTGGATGAAAGCTGCCACCGACCCGTTGCCCCAGGGGCACGGGTCCCCGTCTGATGGCCCGCCCAGTGCCACGTGGTGCGGCCCGGCCGTCATGCCGTCGTCGTTTCGCGTCGGGACGCGCTGCACATACCTTGCTTGTAACGCCACCGCCGTTCGCGTTTCCAATGCAGCGCCTTCATGCCACTGCGCAGTGGAGTGGTGCCCTTGCGGCCGGTGCATCGGCATTCAACGCCAACCCGCATATGGCCCCGGCCGTTCACACGATGTGCGCGCCGGTCAATCGGGTCGCAACACCTCCGTCAGGCGTGCACCGTCGGGCACGCCCAAGCCGGTATTGGCGTCCCAGCCGGTGGATGCACGGAAGCCGGCGTTATCGCCGGCAACGATGTCGCGGAATGCGTCCGGTCGACCGTACAGGCGCGGCAACACGAAATGGGGTTGCATGCGGTTTGCGCCGTAGATGCGTGCCAGCAAGGCCGCCCATAACGGCGCGGCGGCGCTGGTGCCGCCCATCACGGCAGGCTGCCCGTTGATCGACAGGTAGTAACCGGTCTGCGCGTCGGCATTGGCCGCCACATCGGGAACGCCGCGCATGCCCAGCTGGCGCGACTGGTGCCGTGCATCAGTGATGCGCAGATCCTTCTGCCAGGCAGGGCGTGCAAAGAACCTGCTTTCTCCGCCGCCGCCGTTCGCCCAGGCTTGTTCGTTGGCGCTGTCGGCCGTGACCTGGAGCCGAGTGCCGCCGCAGGCGAGCACGAACGGGCTGGATGCGGGAAAGCAGACATTCAATCCTGGCTGCCCGTCGCTGGCGCCATCGTCGCCAGCGGCAATGCATACGGTGATGCCCATCAGTGCAGCGGCCTGAAACGCACAGTTGTAGGCCTGGCGCGATTGCGGCGTCCATTGCGATTCGGTGAAACCCCAGCTGATGGCAATGACGCCGGGAGAATGCTCTGCATCGTGGATGGCGGCGTTGATCGCTTCCAGAAAGCTGTTGTCGGTGTTGGGCGCGAAATACACCACCAGTTTGGCGCCCGGCGCGATTGCCCCGGCAATCTGGATATCCATCTGCGCTTCGACATCGGCATCTGCATTGCCGCGACTGACGTTGTTGGTGGCCCCGGGCAACAGCACATCGACCAGTGTCGGCATGGGGACGCGCAGCTGCGCGAAATAGGCGGCCATCTGCGCGCGTGCATAGCCGCCGCCCAGCACGATGATGCCGATGCATTGACCCTGCCCGTCGTGCTCGGGAAAGCCGTAGAGCTGCGCCAGCTGCGGCGGGGTGTATTGCATGATCGGACCATCTTCACTGCCGGCCGGTGCAGTGGCCTGTAGCGCAGGCGGCGAGGATGCAGTCGCCTCGGGCGCGCTGGGCAGCGTCTGAGCCTGCGGGCGTGCGTCCAGCCCGAGCACGGCGGTGACGATGCCGCCCAGGGTCTGTGGAATCGATACCGGGCCGGTGCGTCCGCGATAGCGCATCGCACCATCGACATAGTCGCGCAAGCTGACCTGGAATGCGGCCTCGCATTGCTGCACGGTGCCCTCCAGGATCACGTTGCCGCTGTCTGCGTGCGCGTGCTCCATCGTCAAACCATAGCGGGCGGCAAAGTCGGCAACGGCCTGCAGATCTGTCGCACTGGCGGCGAAGCGTTCGCTGAACTCCGCGCGCGTGAGCGCAATCGGTAGCGTATTGGGCTGCAGGTGCAGCAGCGCATCGGCAGCGGCATTCAGTGCCGGCATCCGCACCGCGAGCAGGACGCGCAGGCGTTCGTCCTGCGGCGGTTGTCCGGCCTCGATGGTGGAGGGGGCGATACGGCGCTCACTGCCAGCCAGGATCGTGTGCATGCAGGGGAGAACTCCATCGAAGTGGTGAGCCAAAGTGGGTTGGTGCAGATCCAAATGTAGCCGTCGCGTGCTGCGCGACCACCGCGGCACGCGCGGCTGCCAGTAGCACGGCAGTGTGCATTCAATGCCATGCGCGAGCTGTCTGTGCAGCGGGGTACCGCGTGCGATGGACTGCAATACGAAGCACGGACGCATCGATTGGTGGGCCACCGGCCAATGGCACGCAACGGCAAGCGGTTGCAGCAAGATCAGCATTGCCTGCCTGCGCCTCAGATCCTGCGACAGCGTGCCGCGTGGCCGCGTGGCCGCGTGGCTTGCGGCGCTGTCGGCCTGGCGCATCCAGGCGCCGGCGCGGACGACGGCGGGCGTCACTGCCTGGGCGTGATGTGCGGATTTCCGCACGGGTGTCCGACCGCTGTCACAAGACGTCGTGCATGAACGCGCGCACGATGGGCCACGATCATTCGAGGGAGCAACGATGGACCGTAGAACCTTTCTGCGTCAGGGCATGGCGGCCACCGCGGCGGTCGGTGCAGGTGCCGCGCTGGCAACGCCGGCCACGGCGCCGGCTGCGAGCACGCCGCCGGCGCCGGCACTGCCCCGTCTGGAGCCGCTGCCTTCGGCCGCGCATGTCGGTAGCACGTTGTGCAGCTTCACCCACCTGCAGCAGCATTGGACCGTCTACGAGCATCTGGACGATGCACAAGGCCAGCTCACGTTGTGGAGCGACAGCGGCATGCTGCGGCTGGACAAGCGCACCGAGCCGGCGTATCCGGCCGCGGGCACGCCGTATTTCGGGCTGCCGTTGGCGCAGGTGGCCATGGCCGAAGCCGACCTGCTGGCCGACCGCCTGCTGCGCGATGGCGACCCGGACGAGGCACAGGTGCGCGAGGTGGCACCGCCGCCCGCCTCCTTGCTCGATCCCAAGGACAATGGCGGGCGCTGGCCGTGGACCACCTTCGTCGGTACACGCGAAAGCCTGGACACCATGCCCATCCTGCCCAACGGCCGCAGCCGCACCTCGCGGCCGGAACACGCGTTTGCCGAACTGGGCGAAGAGGCGCTGATCAAACGCCGCGAAGAAGGCATGCTTGGCGGCTGGATGCCGGCCGTGCGCAAGGTGATGCGCCGCGAGGGCGAGCCCGACAGCTGGTACGACGTGCTGGTGTTTGCCGACGTGCGGGCACGCGATCGCTTCGTGGTGCAAACCTGGCACCGTACGATGAAGGTGAAAGCCGGCGCCATCGTCGCGGTGCACTACACGCATAGCTACCCGGAATTTGCGCCCTCGCGCAGCGCCGCCACCGCCGAACAGTTCTACGCGGCACTGATCGATTTTGCTGCGTATTGGCAGCAGGCGCTGGACGGCACCGTGCAGGCGCAATTTCCCGATGCCAGCTGGAACGACATGGCGCAGTTCGCGTTTGCGCGCGAGCTGGTGGTGCGCCCCGGCGGCGATTACCCCAAGTATGGCGCGGTGGAACGCGACTACTACGGCAACGAATACGACGGCTTCCAGGACACGTTGACCAGCTCGCTGTATGCCAATCTTGAGTGGGGACGTTTTGCACAAGCCGCGGCGGTACTCGATAACTACTTCGATGAGTTCGTGCAGGACGATGGCCTGCCGAACATGCGCGGGCCGGAAGTCGGGCAGTTCGGGCTCACCTTGTCGTTGCTGGCGCGGTATCTGCGTTACACCGGCGATGCGCCACGTCTGCGCCGTCTGCTGCCCAAGATCGCCGCCACCGCGCAGGTGTTGTGCGCCTTGCACGACCAGGCGCTGGCATTGCCGCGCACGGCGCATGGGCATGGGTTGCTGCACGGCTGGAACGAATCCGATGCCTGCCTGTTTCCCGATCCATCGCGATGGTGGAAACCGTATTACGCCAACAGCGCGTTGACCATCCGCGGCTGGGAAGACATCGCACAGGTGTGGAGCGCACTCGATGGCGATGCTGGCCAGGCCGCGCAATGGCAACGCCGCGCCAAGCAACTGCGTACGCGGCTGGAAGCCAGCCTGCGTGCCAACGTGCGTCGCGACCTCTCCCCGCCGTACGTGGGCCCGTTACCCGGGACCACATTGACCTTCCGCCAATCGTTGCTGCAGGAAAAGCCCAGCGAACAGCAATGGCCGCACCGTGCGTATGCCGAACTGCTGCAGGCCGATGTGTTGCCGGACGATCTGGCCCACCTGGTGATCGATTGCCTGCGTGGCCACGGCGGCACCAGCATTGGCGTGGTGGCCAACATCGCACCGCCGGAGCCGGGCAGCCGCGATCTGCTCGGTTTCATTTCCTACGGCTATGCGCAACAGCTGTTGCGGCTGGATCGCATCGAAGAATATCTGTTGTTCGTCTACGCGCATCGCTATCAGGTGCACACGCGCGGCAGTTGGACGGCCGGGGAAGTCAGCGGCATCACCGGCGGCATGCCGTTGTTCTGCATACCGGCGCAGATGACCATCCCCTTGCTGCTGCGCTGGATGCTGGTCAGCGACGATGGCGCCGGCGAGCAGTTGTTTCTCGCGCGTGCGCTGCCGCGCGCGTGGCTGGGCAGCGGTGCGCCGGTGGGCATCACCGCAGCGCCAACGCGCTGGGGCACGGTCACCTTGACGCTGCGCACCGAGACTGCGGCGCGTTGCATCAGTGCCGATGTGCAGTTGCCGGAACGCGCACCTGCACGTACCTGGCTCATCTTGCGCACGCCCGCAGGCACACGCCTGCAGCGCGTGCTGGTCGATGGCAGACCGGCGCAAGTACAGGGCCCGCATGCAGATCGGGTGGCCTTGCCTGGCGCTGCTGCACTGGTGAAGGTGCAGGCGTGGTACGCCTGACAACGGCGATGCGATGATCAGGCGTTGCCGTTGTTGCCGTTGTTGCAGTGTTGCTGGACAGAGCGCACCGCAGTGCCGCTTCGCTGTTCGCATGCAGGTGCTGTGGTCGATCACAGAGACCAGGGCACATCGCATGATCGTGCCGAGATGTCGCTGTTTGGGCAATGCAGGCATGCCCGAAAGCAGGCGCAAGCACGCGATTTTCCGCATGCGTCCCGCCTAAATTCGTCAAGACGGCGCAGTGGCGTTGTCGCAAGATTTTTTTAACGTAACGCGTGTGCCAAGCATGCGCTCTCAGGGGAGAGCGGTGTCGTTGCAGTTGCCGTCCTTGCATGCGGAGAGACCTGCCGTTGAGATGGCAGGCCGGTGCAGTCTCTGTCGTGATCGTTCCCTCCATCTGTGCGCCGCGGCGGTGCGGCTTGGCCGTGCGCGGTCATGCAGGAAGGTGGGCCGTACCCTGTGTCAGTACAAGGATTTCCGATGTCGTCCAGCCGCCCTGCTGTTGTTCCCAAACGGCGCGTCTTGCAGACCACCCGGCTCGTCAACGCGCTGCTGTTTGCACTGGCGGTCGCCGCCGTGCCGGCTGCCGCGCAACAGCGTGGCGATGGTGCAGACGAAGCCACCCAGACGCTGGATCAGATCAACGTCACCGGCACCCATCTGCGCCGCGTCGACGCCGAAACCGCCAGCCCGGTCGTGGTGATCGACCGGCAGCGTATCGAAGACAGCGGGCAGAACACGCTGGGGCAGCTGCTGCAGCGCTTGCCGATGATGGCCGGCTTCCAGACCGGGCCTGCGCTCAACTCCAACTTCAGTCACGGCCGCGCGCTGGTGTCGCTCCGCAATCTCGGGCCCGAGCGTACGTTGGTGCTGGTCAACGGCCATCGCATGGCAGGGCCTGCCAGCAGCGTGGCGTCGGCACCCGGCGTGGACGTCAACGCAATCCCCGCCGCGATGGTGGAGCGCGTGGAAGTGCTCACCGATGGAGCGTCGTCGGTGTACGGCTCCGATGCGATCGGCGGCGTGGTCAATGTCATCCTCAAGGACACGTACGACGGATTCGCCGCCACCGCGGACTACGCGCAGAGTACGCATGGCGATGCCAATCGGCGCACGCTCGGGCTGGAATGGGGCAAGACCTGGGACCGCGGTGGGCTGATCGTGGGGCTCAGCCAAAACTCGATGAACCCGGTGTTCAATCGCGACCGCAGTTATGCGGCCAAGGCGGTGGAATATCTCGATGGGCAGGTCAGCGAGGTTCGCGGTGCCAACACCCGTGCCTTCCTGACCGACGGGCGCGTGCTGACGCCGGTGGACGGCGTCGCGCCGGGTCCGGTCGGCGAAGAGGCTTTTCGCCCCTACAATCGCGCCACCGACAGCTACAACGTCTACGACGCGCAGTACCTGATCACCCCGATCAAGCGCACCAATGCCTCGCTGCACGGCAGTTTCGACTTCACCCCCAGCGTGCAGGGCTACATGGACGTGTTCTGGACGCGCAGCAAGACGGTCTCGCGCTTGGATGCCTACGGGCTGGAAATGCCGGATGCGGTAGACAACTACTACAACCCGTTCGGCGATCAACTGGACGCCTACTATCTGCGCTCGCCGCAGGCCAACACGCGCGTCTACACCTCCACCATGTTCCAGACCAATGTCGTGGCCGGCGTGCGCGGGCGCGTGGATGGCACCAGCTGGCAGTGGGATGCGGCGGCCGGCTATGCGCGCTACAAGGACACCTTGGTGCGCACCGGCTTCTCGATCACCTCGGCGTTGAATAACGCGGTAGGCACTTCGTTCCTGGACAGCGACGGGGTCGTGAAATGCGGCGCGCCGGACGCCGTGATCGTCGGCTGCACGCCGATCAATATTTTCAACCCCAACGACCCGGCTACCATCGCCGCATTGCGTGGCACGCAGCGGCCGGTGGATCTGATCGACGAAAGCCAGATGCGCTTTGTCGATATCAGCGCCAATGGCGATCTGTTCAAGCTGCCGGCCGGAAGGGTGCAGGCGGCCGTCGGCCTGGTGTATCGCACCAACAAGTTCGCGCAGGGGACGACCAGCGACGTGGCCGCTGCCGATGCCGATGGCAATTGCGACTACAACGATGGCTGCATCCTCAAGCAGGGGCGCGAGGAGTCGGTCAGGGAAGCCTATGCGGAATTGCTGGTGCCGCTGTTGAAGGACGTGCCGTTCGCAAACGTGTTGAACCTGAACCTGGGCTCGCGCTATTCCAACTACGACGCCTGGGGCAACACCACCAACAGCAAGGTTGCGATCGAATGGCGGCCGATTGCGAATCTCTTGGTGCGTGCCACCGGCTCGCAGGTGTTCAGGGCGCCGGCGCTGGGCGATTTGTATGGCTCGCCCTACAACAGCGTGATCGACAACACCGGCGATTTCCAGGACCCGTGCACAGGCTTTACCGGCGCACCCAATCCGGCCTGCGCGAACGTGCCCAACGATGGCAGCTTCACCAACACCGCGCAGTTCAACGTGGTGACCTCCGGTGCCAATAACGTGGGCTTCAAGCTCAAGCCCGAGCGTGGCCGCTCCTACAATGTCGGGTTGGTCTATGACCCGGATCAGGTGCGCGGGCTATCGCTCAACGTCGACAGCTGGCGGGTCGTGCTGGACGACATGCTGACCGGTGTCGGCTACCAGCAGGTCGTCAGCGATTGCTTCGACGGCAGCGAAGCGGCCTTCTGTCCGCTGATTCAGCGCGATGCCACCGGACAGCTGACGCGGGTGTCGGTGCCGTTCGCGTACAACAGCGGCAAGGTCGATATTCGCGGCTACGACGCCGGCATTCATTACACGCTGGCCGACACCGCCTGGGGCACGTTTGCGACGGGGCTGGATGCAACGTTCTTCTCCAGCTATCGCTTTGCGGGCGATCCGCATAATTACGTCGGCGAAAATTCCAGCTGGGGCAACATGCCGCGCTGGCGCGCCGTGGCCAATCTGGCCTGGGACAATGGCCCGTGGCATGCGAGCTGGAACGCCCGTTACCTGGGCCGCACGGTCAACGGTAGCCAGTACGAAAATTTCTGCGTCGACACCAATGCCGATGGTAGCTGCGCCTATTTCCCAATCGGCTCGGTGGTGTATCACGACGCCTCGCTGAGCCGGAAGATCGCATCGCTGCATAGCACGCTGGCGGTGGGCATCGACAACCTGGGCGACCGCAAGCCGCCACGGTTCTACAGCTACTCCAATGCGGCCAATACCGAAGCGAGCACCTACGACACGCTCGGGCGCTATGTCTGGAGCCGGCTGCGAGTGGAGTTCTAGCACGTCTAGAAAGGCAGCCGGCAGGGGTTAGGCAGAGTAGGCGGTGCATCTGCAACGCAGCGGACGCGCGGGACATGCCGCATCGAGCGACGCTGCGTGGACCTGGCGGAGAGCTTTAGTTGACCTGCACGGCCTGCGTCAGCCGGCAGGCTCGCGGCCGGCGGTTCGCGTCATTTGCAACAGTCGGTGCGTGTGGTGGCGAAGCACGCACAGTGAGGTTCGCTTTGCATCGCTGCACTTCGTGTTGACGCGGGTGTCGCCAGCGCAAACAACTATGGTGAGACGGCTGCATCACATCGGTTTGCGATGCAGGGGGAGTACCGCAGCTGTCTATTGTCCGATGCGCGCCAGCCGCCGCATCGATCGCGCTGTCTTGCACGTTAATGGGATGGATGTCATGAGGGAGTTACGCTGGAAGTCATTTCTGGCGCGGCACCGGCGCTGGTTGCGCGTGACGCGGCGCACCGGCGTGGCTGGGCTGTTGTGGGCATGCATCATGCTGGGCTGGTCACTTGCAGTCGCACAGGAAGCGCCGATCGCCCAGCCCAACGCAATGATCGGCGAGCCGCTCTTCCGCGGCCTGGACCACCCGATGCCTCCCACCGCGGTGCCGTTTGCGCCCGGCGGACAACTGGCACGCATCTACGCGGCCGATGTCGCGCACGGGGCAGGGCAGGCGCCCGGCAACGATTTCTGGATCGACCGCCTGCTGGCCCGCGAGGGAACTGGCGGTGGTTTCGACGATCACAACGACTGGTTGTTTACCCGTGGCCGCGCCGCATACCTGAGCTATCACGCGCCAGATGCGCCGGGATTCGTCGGGCAGGTGGCGTATTGGCACTCCACCGATTACGACGCGCTGTTCCACATCCATGCCACGCTGGGCAAGCGTCATGTGCAATGGAAGGAGCGTGCGCAGCAGCGGCGGCAGACGCCGAGTTATTTCACGACGGTGTTCGAAGACGCCGGCGCCGGCGTGCGCATGCGGCTGGTCAAATACATCACCGAGCAGAACGTGGCGGTGGCCAGCGTGGTGCTGTCCAGCCTGGACGGTGCGGCGCATACGGTATCGCTGCAAGCAGTCTCGCCGATCGCCCCGCACGCAGACGGCAATGAGCTGACCGGTGCATTTGACGCGTACAACCACATCACGACGGTCTTCCCCCGCCTGTCCGGCGATGGCTTCCATGTCGAGGGGCAGCGTCTGGTGCGCGACATCGACATCCCCGCGAGCGGCGAAACCGCGCCAGTCAAGGTGCAGCTCGGCATGCTCACCCGCGAGTTGCCCGAAGCCCGCGCCGAGTACACGCGCATTGCCGCGCAAACGCCGCAGCAGGCCTACCAGCAGCACGTGGCCAGCTATAACCGCTGGTGGGTGGACAACCTGCCATACCTGGACACGCCCAACGAGAACATCAGCAAGAGCCTGTTCTATCGCTGGTGGGTACTGCGCTTCAACTTCCTCGATGCCAATGTGCCCGGCAACGATTACCAGTTCCCGGTCGCCATCGAGAGTGTGCTTGGCTACGACAACGCCATCGTGCTGACCGCCGGCATGTTCCTGGACGATCTGAAATACCTGCGCAATCCGCTGTATGCCTATGGCACCTGGCTCAGTGCGGGCGAAACCGCCGGCGGTGGCAAGTACACCGACAACCCTGGTTCGCCGGAGAACTGGTCCAATTCCTACGCGCAATACATCACGGCCGCAGCATGGCGGTCGATGCAGATTCACGGCGGGCCGGCGACGCTGGCGGGCAAGCTGGCACGCTATGGCAGCGGTGACGTGGACGGCGTGCTGGCGGCCTACGATCTCAACCACAATGGGCTGATCGAATACGACTGGGCGGCAATGACCGGCAACGATGCCGATGCGGTGTCGTTCGATTGGGCCGACCAGCACGGCCAGATCCGCATGGACCGCACCGAGAGCGCCTACGTGTACGCCAATGCGCAGGCAGCGGCGCAGGCGGCGACGCTCGCGGGCGATACGGCGACCGCACAGCGCATGCAGGCCACCGCGCGCCGCATTCGCAAGGCGGTGCTGGAGGTGTTGTGGCAGGATCGCAGCGATGCCCCCGACTCGGTCGGCCTGTACGGCGATCTGCTCAAGCATCGCCAGGCCGACGGGCCGCGGCTGGCGGTCGATTGGAAGGAAACCAACAACTACTATCCCTTCAGCGTGGGCCTGATGCCCAAGCAGGGCGATGCCGACTACGATCCCAAGTACGTGCGCGCGTTGCGGCTGTTTGCCGACGCGGCGCAATACCCGCTGTTTCCGTTCTACACCGCCAACCAGGTGGACATGCAGGCGCGCGGCAGCGGCGCCGATGTGGGCAGCAATAATTTTTCCACCATCAATGCCACCGTGGCGTTTCGTTTGTTCGGCTCGGCCTTGCGCGATTACCCCAGCCCGTATCTGAACGCGCAGAGCTATCGCAAATTGCTCTACTGGAACGCCTGGGCGCCCTTTATCAACGGCGACAACCGCTATCCGGACCAGAACGAATTCTGGGCCAAGGGCACTGCCGGCCGCGGCGGCAAGATCGGCTATCGCTCCTGGATCCACCATACCCAGCTGGGCGCGACCAACTTCAGCATGATCGAGGATGCAATGGGTTTTCGCCCGCGCAGCGACGACAAGATCGAGCTGTATCCGATCGATATCGGCTGGGACCATTTCGCCGCCGACAATCTGCGCTATCGCGACCGCAACCTGAGCATCGTCTGGGATCGCGATGGCAGCCACTACGGTGGCCGTTTGCCGAAGGGCTACAGCGTCTATCTCGATGGTCGCCTGGCGTTCTGCGTGGATCGGCTGGCACACGTGATCTACGACCCGGCCAGCGGGCAGGTCAGTGCCGCGCCGGATGCGGTCAATCGCAATGGCGCAGCGCAAGTGCTCCAAGCCCATCCCGCGGCACTGGCGTCGATGACGCAGGTACCGTTCGCTGCGGGCACGCGGGTGGCGCAGATCCTGGCCAAGGCCGGTGTGGATGTGACGCTGCCGCCAGCGCATAGCCGCAACCTGGCGCAGGGGGCGCGTGTCAGCGCCAGTTTTGCCGCCGCCGGGTTGCCGGCAACGGCGGCGGTGGATGGCAGTACCGCCAGTACGCCGTTCTGGGGCACCGCGGGCTCGCCGTCGGCCAGCGACTGGATCGCGCTGGACCTGGGCGGCACGCGCACGCTGGATCAGGTGGTGCTGTACTTCTATCGCAGTTCCTCGCCGGGCGGGGATCAGAATGGCTTTCCGTCCGGGACGCGGCCTGGCTACGCGGCACCGTGGATCTACGCCGTGCAATACCGCGATGGCAGCGGTGTGTGGAAGAACGTTCCCGGGCAGGTACGCGATGCCACGATGGCGGAGGGCAATCGCAACCGGGTGCGCTTCCCGGCAATCCATGCGGCAGCGCTGCGCGTGGTGGTGACGCATGCCGGTACGGCGCGCACCGGCATCAAGGAAATCCAGCTGTTCGACAGCGGTTTGCCGGCACCTGCGTCCGTGGGCAACACGCCGCCGCTGGTACAGGCATGGCAGCTGGACACGCCGGGCGCCGATGTCGCGGTGGTGGTGCAAGGGCGCGTTGGCGATGACGGCTTGCCCAATGGCACGCTGCAGGTGCGCTGGCGCGTGCAGCAGGCGCCGGAAGGCGGCGATGCCGTGTTTGCCGATGCCGCTGCGCTGCAGACATCCGTGCGTTTCACCCGTGCCGGGCACTACATCTTGCGTCTGGCTGCGAACGACGGGGCGCTGATGGGGCATGCCGATGTACAGGTCAGCGCACCGGCCTCGCGCCCGCTGCAGAGCCTTCCATTGCAGGCCATGGCCGGTGTCAGTGCGCAACTCACCGGCATGCAGTACCGCGTGCAGGCCTTGAACGATGGGTTCATCCCGCAGGCAGGTAGCTTCCCCAGTGGCAGCCTGCGCTGGGGCAGCTATGGGCTCGACCAGCCGGCAACGGTGTGGTTGCAGTATCAGTGGCCGCGCCCGGTGCGGCTGTCCTCCAGTGCGCTCTACCTGTGGAACGACCAGCCCAACGGCGGAGTCGCCGCGCCTGCCGGCTGGAAGTTGCAGATGCTGCAGGACGGACGTTGGCAGGACATCGTCAGCAAGAGCGGCTACCCGATTGCGGCAGCGGCGACCGGCGCGGCGAGCACCGCCAGCTTTGCGCCGGTGGTCACCACCGCGCTGCGCGTGGTGTTGACGACCCAGACCACCGCCAACGGACACGCCGCCATTGGGGTGGACGAATGGCAGGCGCTGTCCGAGCTGCCCAAACAGGTGGAGGCGATCCATCTGCGCACGGCCCCCGGGCAACTGCCGACGCTGCCGCAGGAGATCACCGCCTTCTTTGCCGATGGCAGTGTGCTGCCGGTGGCCGTGCAATGGTCCGAGCTTGCCGCCAGCCGCCTGGGCCGCGAAGGTGCAGTGGAACTGCAAGGCCTGGTCGAAGGTGCGATTCCCGTCAAGGCCACCATCTGGGTGCGCGCAACGCCACCGGGGCAGATCAATACCGTGCAGCCGTTGCCGACGGTGACCGCGGTGGTCGGGCATGCACCGACGTTACCGGGCTTCGTCACGGTGCAATACAACGACGGCTCGCGTGAACGCTTGCCGGTGCAATGGCCCACGTTGCAGCCCGCGCGTTACGCACAGCCCGGCGAACTCCAGCTCACCGGCACGGCGCAAGGGCGTGCACCCACCGGTAACGTGTCGGTGCCGCTGGTGGTGCAGATCAAGGCGGCCGCGCCATGACGCGTACGTTCTCACGGTTGCTGGTGCTGACGTGCGGGTTGTTGCTGGCTGCCGCTCCGGCCTGTGCCATGCAGCCGCCGCAGGGAACGTGGTTGCATGCGCCGGGCAATCCCATCCTCGCCGATGGCAGCGAATATTCCGCCGACCCTGCGCCGCTGGTGGCCGATGGCAAGCTGTACATCATTGCCGGCCGCGACACCGCGGCTCCCAATCTCAATGCGTTCGTCATGCCTGGCTGGCAACTGTTCGTCAGCAGCGATCCGGCCAGCGGCGACTGGATCCACTACCGCGATCTGCTGCGACCCCAGCAGGTCTTTGCCTGGGCAGACAAGCGCTATGCCTACGCGTCGCAGATCGTGCAGGGCCCGGATGGGCGCTATTACCTGTATGCACCAGTGCAGCAGCGCGATTCGCCCAATGCCGACCCATTCGCGATCGGCGTAGCGGTGGCCGACAGTCCGCTTGGCCCGTGGACCGATGCGCATCCGCAAGGTCCGGTGGTCTCGCAGTCGGTGCCGGGCCGCAACGATATCCAGAACATCGACCCGACCGTGTTGGTCGACGATGACGGACGGGTGTATCTGTATTGGGGCACCTTCGGCGCGTTGTACGGCGTGGAGCTGCAGCGCGACATGGTCACTTTCAAGGGCACGCCGGTCCTGGTGGACACGCTGGACGGGTATTTCGAAGCGCCCTGGCTATTCAAGCGCAAGGGCACCTACTACCTGGCATATGCGGCCAACAACGCCGGACGTCTTTCGCCATGCACGCCCACGCTGTATCACGCCTGCATCGCCTACGCGAGCGCGCCCACTCCGCTAGGGCCATGGACGTACCGCGGCATCGTGTTGCCGCCGGTGTCCTCGACCACCTCGCATCCGGGCATCGTCGAATTTCAGCGGCAGTGGTATCTGGTGTATCACACCGCCGACGCAACGGGCGGCGGGCATTTTCGCCGCAGCGTGGCGATCGACCGGCTGGAATGGGACGACAGCACGCAGCCGGCCAGCATCCGCACCGTGGTGCCGACGCGGCGTCCAACGCCTCCCGCGCCGCCCACGCGCAATCAGGCGCCATCGGCCTACGCCACCGCGTCCAATGGCCCGGACATTCCGGTGCAGTACTGGATTGCCGCGCTCAACGACGGCGTGGTCAAGGCCAATCCATTGCCACCGGAGATGTGGGCCAGCTGGACGGACAACAATCCACCGCAGCAATGGCTGCAGTACAGCTGGGCGCAACCGATCACCGTGGATCGCACGCGCATCGTGTTCTGGGCCGACCACCCGGCCGGTGCCGACGTCGGCGTGGCACCGCCAGCGCGTTGGCATCTGGAATACCGGAACGCTGGGCGATGGCAGCCCGTGCAGCCGCGCGATGGGTATGGCACGCGTCCCGATCACGAAGAAGCGGTGTCGTTCGCGCCGGTGACAACGCGCTGCGTGCGTGTGGTCATGGACGCCTCTGGCAACGCGGCCAGCTATGCCGCGCTGGCAGTGCAGGAATGGGAAGTGCTGGCACCACAGCCACACCGCCTGCCCTCTGCCACGGCCGCTGACAGCCAGCGTTGCGATGCGCCGTGAAGCAGCCGACAAAGCGCCGCATGCGGCAGTCGAACGTTGGCTGACGGTGCGCAGGCAGTGGAGTGCACCGGTGGGGGTGACACATCGGCTTTTGCGTGCTGGCCGCGCGTGCCTTGCGAACGTGTCCCAAGTGTTTCAGTCGCGCTGACGTGAATGACCACGCATGGCCAGGAGATGTGGCGCACGGGTGCAGCCGTCGCGTCTGCTGTACCCGACGGTCTGCGCACCTTCCTTGGTGTGTGTCTGCCGCAGCGATTGCAGTCAGCGGCCCAGCCATCGTCCATCAACGCCACGCTGTCTTCTCGAATTGAGGTCACAGGTGCCACACATCCCTGCCATGCGCTTACGCAACGTCGCAATCTGGTGCGTGTCTCTCGCACTGGCGCACATCGTGCCGGTGACTGCGGCGCCACTCTTCGCTCCCACGCCGGCGCAGTACACGCAGGCAATGGGCTTGTCCGATCACTACGCCTCGCTGGTGGACCGGCGGCCTACGGCGCCGGTGTGGGTGGATGCCGGGCATTTTCTCTATCGGCGTGGAGTGGCGCGCAGCGCGCAGCTGCCGGCGATCGAATACCGCCTGGTGGAGGCGGCCAGTGGCCGCAACACACTGGCCTTCGATCACGCGCGGTTGGCCGCAGCATTGACGCGGGCCGGTGCCAAGGCGGTCGACGCAGCGCGACTGCAGCTTGACGAGCCCACCCTGGAACGGCAGCGCCTGAGTTTCCAGTTGGCGAAACTGGGCTGGCAATGCGACCTGCTGGGCTATCGCTGCGCGCACCTGCCCGAACGCGACCTGCCGGCCGAATCGATGGACATGCGCCTGCCGCTCAAGCAGGGCGAACGCCAGGCCAGGACGTCGCCGGATGGCCGCTGGCGTGCCTGGGTGGAGCAGGGCAATCTGGTCATTGCGCCGGTTGGCAGTCACGAGCGCAGCGTGCTCAGCCACGACGGCAGCACGGATGACTACTACGCACTCGACAGCGTGGTGTGGTCGCCGGATTCGCAACATCTGGCGGCATATCGGGTCAAGGCACCGCCGCCGCGCATGGTCTATTACATCGAGTCGGCGCCCACCGATCAGGTGCAGCCGAAGTTGCATCAGCAGGTCTACCCCAAGCCAGGCGATGCGTTGCCGGTGATGCAGCCGGTCTTGTTCGATCTTGCCACGCACGCAGCGCATCCGGTGGCGATGACCTTGCTGCCCAATGCCTTCACCTTGAGCGAAATGGTCTGGTGGAAGGACAGTCGCGGTTTCACCTTCGAATACAACGCACGCGGTCACCAGCTGTACCGGGTGATCGAGGTGGATGCACGCACAGCCGCCGCGCGCACGCTGATCGAAGAGACATCGCCCACCTTCATCGAATACTCCGAGCTCAGTGGCGAGCATGAGAACGGCGGCAAGCACGCACGCCAGGATCTGGACGATGGCGCGCAGATCGTGTGGGCATCCGAGCGCGATGGCTGGGAGCATCTGTATCTGTACGACGGCCACAACGGCGAGGTGATTCGCCAGGTCACCCGTGGCGACTGGGTGGTGCGCAAGCTCGATCGCATCGACCAAGCAGCGGGGCAGGTGTATTTCACCGCCTCGGGTATGCAGCCCGGCGAGGACCCGTACTATCGCCATGCCTATCGCATCGGGCTGGATGGCCGCGGGCTTACCGCATTGACGCCGCTGGCTGCCGATCATGAGGTGCGCTATTCGCCGGATGGAACCTGGCTACTGGATCTTTACTCGCGCGTGGATCTGGGCCCGGTGCTGGAGTTGCGGCGCAGCGCAGATGGCAGCCTGGCACGCACGGTGGAGCGCACCGACCTGACCCGCCTGCTGGCGGCAGGGTGGCAGGCGCCACTGCCGTTTCACACCACCGGGCGCGACGGCAGGACCGAGATCTGGGGCGTCATCCATCGCCCGCAGCAGCTCGATCCGCAGCAGCGCTACCGGGTCGTCGAAGACATCTATGCCGGACCGCAGGGCTCGTTCGTTCCCAAGAGCTTTACCACCGCCACACCATCGCTCACCGGGATGGGGTTTGCGGTAGCGTCCATCGATGGCATGGGCACCAACAACCGCTCGCGCGCCTTCCACGATGTGGCCTGGCGCAACCTCAAGGACGCCGGGTTGCCGGATCGTATCGCCTGGCACAAGGCCGCCGCGGCGCACTACCCGTGGTACGACATCGGCGGCGGTGTCGGTGTGTACGGCACCTCGGCAGGCGGGCAGAACGCGGGGGCGCTGCTGTTTCATCCGGAGTTCTATGTGGCGGGTGTGGCCAATTCCGGCTGCCATGACAACCGCATGGACAAGATCTGGTGGAACGAACAGTGGATGGGCTGGCCGGTCGGCCCGTGGTACGCCGCATCGTCGAATGTGGAGAACGCCGCGCGCCTGCAGGGGCATCTGTTGCTGGTCACCGGCGACATGGACATGAATGTCGACCCGGCCAGTACCTTCCAGGTGGCCGACCGCCTGATCAAGGCCGGCAAGGATTTCGATCTGCTGGTCGTGCCGGGCGGCGATCACGGTGCCGGTGGCGACTACGGCAGGCGCCGCCTGCTGGATTTCTTCCTGCGCTGGATGCAGCAGGCACCAACGCCGGAGTGGAATCGCAACGTCGCAGCGCCGGCCGCATCGGTGCGGTGATGCGCGCGCTGCCGGTCGCGTGCAGCGAGTTGACGTGCGCGGCACATCGGGCCCAATGCCCCCGTCCGCGCATCGATCGTTGTCAGCTTCATCTGCACTCCCATCGCCGCAAGCGGTGCCAATGCGTGCGGGCTCGAGCGCGCTCATGCCGCCACACGTGATCGTTCAGTTGCGAACCATGCTGTTTTCCGCATGCGCGTTCGCCAAATGCGACAAGACGTGGCGTCTGCGCACAGGCACATTGTGACCAGCTGATGAAAACTGGAGCGCATAAGCGCATCCAGTGAGGAATGCACCACCTTTCCGGTAACACGCGTTGCTGCGCGACTGTTCGGTCGCCTGCGTCGCACGTTGTCTGCGCCTCTGCAACACGACCGTGCCAGCGGTTTGTTGCAGCGTACGTCTGCCATCTACGTCGCCCTGCGCCGCTGTACGCCGGCACGGGCAGGTATTGCCCACGGTTTGTCTTTCGTCACACTCAGGAGCCTTGCATGCCGATGTTGCCGTTGCCTCTGACTCGCACGACCAGCGCCACCACGCGGCCGTTGCCGAGCATGCTCACCACCGCGCTGCTGCTGGTGCTGTCGGCAGGTGCGGTTGCGCCGGTGGCTGCGCAGCAAGCTGCCGGTGGCGATGCGACGCAGACGCTGGACAGCGTGGTGGTCACCGGCTCGCGTTTGCGCCGGGTGGATACCGAGACCGCCAATCCTGTGGTTACCGTCAGCCAGGAGCAGATCGCTGCCACCGGCAAGGCGACCGTGGGCGATCTGTTGCAGGAACTGCCGTCCATCGCCGGCAATGCGACCAACCCGTATACCAACAACGGCGGCGGCACCGGCGCCTCGGCGATCTCGCTGCGCGGCCTGGGCGACAAGCGCACGCTGGTGCTGGTCAATGGTATCCGCCTGGCTTACAACGACGTCAACGCCATTCCTTCCAGCATGATCGAACGCATCGAGGTGCTCAGCGACGGTGCGTCTGCGGTGTACGGCTCCGATGCGATCGGTGGTGTGGTCAACTTCATCCTGCGTTCGCGCTTCGACGGCGTGCAGTTCAGCAGCGACTTCGGCACCAGTAGCGAAGGCGATGGCAACCGCCGCAACTTCACCTTGACCGCCGGCAAGACCTGGGAGCGCGGCAGCCTGATCGGTGGCCTCTCGTATCACAACATCGATGCCGTCTCGGCAGCGGCGCGCGATTACTCCAAGGATGCGCTCGCGCTGACCAATGGCCAACCGGTGAAGCAGGGCTCCTCGGCCACGCCCACCGGCACGGTCAACTTCAATGATGGGTCGGACCAATCGCAACTACTTACACAATCCAATGGCTGCGGTCGCGTCACCCTCAACAGCGGTGTCAGCGGGCGGGCGAGTCCTGGCGATTTCCACTGTTATAACGCTGCTGCAGATTCCTACAACTACCAGCCGTTCAACCTGTTGCAGACCCCGCAAAAACGCACCAATGCCTTCCTGCTGGGCACGTATCGCTTCAGCGACAGCGTCGAGGGCTACGTCAATACCTGGTTCAGTAAAACCGAATCGGCCTCGATCATTGCGCCGATTCCGATCTTTTCCAACGGCGACAACATCCTGGTCTCGGCGCAGAGTTACTACAACCCGTTCGGCGTCAATTTCGGCACCGATCGCACCACCGGCACCTCCTACAACGACCTCAATACGCGCGCCACCGTGTTGGGCAACCGCCGCTACCAATACAACACCTACAACTTCCAGATCAGCCCGGGTCTGCGCGGCCGTTTCGGCGACAGCTCCTGGCAGTGGGATGCCACGTTCAATTACGGCAAGGTCAAGCAGAAGTCGATCAACAACGGCTTTCTCGACTATGCCGCGTTCAATCAGGCCATCGGTCCCTCGTTTCTGGATAGCGATGGCGTGGTCAAGTGCGGCAGCGCGGGTGCAGCGATTGCCGGCTGTACGCCGTTGAATTTCTTCAACCTCAACGACAGCGCCAACCTGGCCACGTTGCAGGGCATGGTGGTCAACCCCATTGTCACCAGCGTGTACACGGTCAAGCAATTCGAAGCCAATGCCAACGGCACATTGTTCGAGTTGCCGGCGGGCGAGGCCAGTCTGGCGGCTGGCATTTCGTACCGCAAGGAACGCTCCACCACCGCCTCGGACCCGCTATGGACCGGCGATGAAAATGGCCTGTGCGGCGTGATCGAATTCTGTTCGTCCAGCTTGAGCGGCAGTTTCGATGTCAAGGAGGCCTATGCCGAAGCGCTGTTCCCGCTGCTCAAGGATCTGCCCGGCATCAATGCATTGAACATCACCGTGGGCACGCGCTTTTCCGACTACAGCTCGGTGGGCAGCAAGACCAATAGCAAGCTGTCGCTGGAATACCGCCCCGTCGAAAACCTGTTGTTGCGCGGCACCGTCTCGCAAGTGTTTCGCGCACCCAACATCAACGAGCTGTATGCCGGCGTGGCCGGCGACGCGGCCACCGTCAACGACCCGTGCAACGGCTACACCGGCGGCAACATGGTGGCCTGCGCCAATGTGCCCACCGATGGCAGCTACCAGCAATCGGACGGGCAGGTGTCGGGCAAGGTCTCCGGCGCGGCAGTCGCCGGCTACCAGCTCAAGCCGGAAACCGGTAAGTCCTACGACGTCGGATTTGTGTACGACCCGCAGTGGATCGACGGCCTGTCGCTGAGTGCGGACTGGTGGCGCATCGATCTGGAAGACACCATCACCACGGTGTCGGCGCAGACGGTGCTGAATCAATGCTTCGCCAACTCGGCCAGCGCGTTCTGCGCGTTGATCCATCGCAACGGCAACGGCACCATCAATTACATCGCCGAGCCCACCGTCAATCTGGGCAAGCTGTGGGCCAAGGGCATGGACTTCAACCTGACCTACCGCTTGCCTGCCATGGCATGGGGCAATGTCACCGCCGGCCTCAACGGCACCTATCTCACCCGTTACGACGTGTTGCCCGACACCACCGACCCCAGCTCGGTCACCATCCACAACGTGGGCCGCTACACCCAGGCCTACGGCAACTTCCCACGCTGGCGCGCACTGGGCACGGTCAGCTGGGCATTGGATGACTGGAGCGCCACCTGGCGCATCCGTTATGTGGGGCATACCGCCATCGGCAACTCGGATCCGGACCAGAGCCTGTCGGCCGATTCCAGCGAACCGACCGTGGTGCGCAATATCGGTGCCTACGTCTACAACAACCTGCAGCTTGGCTATAACGTTGAGCCGTGGCATACGCGCTTTGAGGTCGGCGTGGACAACATCGCCAACAAGCAGCCGCCGCTGTACTACGCCAACAATGTGGGCAATGCGAACACCGATGTGGCCACCTACGATCTGCTCGGCCGCTTTTACTGGGCACGCGCGACGGTGAAGTTCTGAGTGCGCGGTTGTCTCGCTGCGCTGCGTGGCCGGGTGCGATCGGTTGTGCAAATGCCACGTCACCGCAAGCGTTGCCAGGGCAGTTGCGATCGCATTGTTGCGACCACGCGCGCGAGCATGCGCGCTCTCAGGAGCTAAGCTGATCCCATGACGGAAGCACACCTAGGCGAATCGACCTGCAACCACACGCCGTCGTTGTCGCGGCGGCGCTTTCTGGCCTGGAGCAGCCTGGCGGTAGCTGCCGGCTTCCTGAGGTTCCCGGCCCAGGCCAGCGCTGCACAACCGGGCAGCGTGCGCGCGGTGCCGCTTGCCCAGGTCAGGCTCACGCCATCGCTGTTCCTGGATGCGCTGCACACCAACCGGCGCTATCTGATGCGGCTGCAGCCGGACCGCTTGCTGCACAACTTCGTGCTGTATGCCGGCCTCGACCCGAAGGCGCCAGCGTATGGCGGTTGGGAGGCGGACACCATCGCCGGGCATACGCTCGGCCACTACCTCAGTGCGCTGGCGCTCATGCACGCGCAAACCGGCGATGCGCAGTGCCGCACACGCGCCGGGTATCTGGTCGGCGAACTGGCGCGCTGCCAGGCGCATGCCGGCGATGGCTACGTGGCCGGCTTCACGCGCAAGAACGCAGCCGGGCAGATCGAAAGCGGGCGCGCGGTCTTCGACGAGCTCAAACGCGGCAAGATCGACCCGGCGCCGTTCTATCTCAACGGCAGCTGGGCACCGCTGTACACGTGGCACAAATTGTTCGCCGGCCTGCTCGACGTGCATGCGCATTGCGATAATGCGCAAGCGCTGCAGGTGGCGGTGGGTCTGGCTGGATACCTGCAAGGCATCTTCTCCGCGCTTGACGAGGCGCAATTGCAAAAGGTGTTGTCGTGCGAATTCGGCGGCCTCAACGAATCGTTCGTCGAACTGCATGTGCGAACCAATGATGCGCAATGGTTGGCGCTGGCGCAGCGCCTGCATCACCACGCCGTGCTCGACCCGTTGGTCGCCCAGCGCGACGAGCTGGCCCACCAGCATTCCAATACCAATATCCCCAAACTGATCGGCCTGGCGCGCGAGTACGAAGTCACCGGCGATGCCGCATCCGGTGCCGCAGCGCGCTTCTTCTGGCACACCGTTACCGACCACCACACCTATGTGATCGGCGGCAATGGCGACCGCGAATATTTCCAGCAGCCGGACAGCATTTCGAAGTTCCTCACCGAGCAGACCTGCGAGCATTGCGCCAGCTACAACATGCTCAAGCTCACCCGCCACCTGTATCAATGGGGCCCGCAAGCGGAGTTGTTCGACTACTACGAGCGCACCTTGCTCAACCACGTGATGGCGCAGCAGCACCCACGCACCGGCATGTTCACGTATATGACGCCATTGCTGGCCGGCGAAGCGCGCGGCTGGTCGTCGCCGTTCGACGATTTCTGGTGCTGCGTTGGTAGCGGCATGGAAGCGCACGCGCAATTCGGCGATTCCATCTACTGGCAGGACGGGCAGGGCGTCTACGTCAATTTGTATGTGCCCTCCATGGTGCACGATGCTGCCGGCCTGGACATGACTTTGCACAGCGCCTTGCCAGAGCAGGGCAGCGCCTCGCTGCGCATCGATGCCGCGCCGGCCGAGCAACGCACCCTCGCACTGCGCGTGCCAGGTTGGGCGCAACAGCCGCGCCTGCAACTCAATGGTCAGCCTGTCGATACCGCCGCCAGCGATGGCTATCTGCGCATCACGCGCGTCTGGCAGCGCGGCGACACCCTGAGCCTGGCGTTCGACATGCCGCTGCGCCTGGAAGCGACCTCGGACGATCCCGCCTGGGTCTCGGTGCTGCGCGGGCCGCTGGTGCTTGCCGTGGATCTGGGCGATGCCGCCAAGCCCTGGTCGGGCAAGACCCCGGCATTGATCGGGGGGCAGGACATCCTGCAACGCCTGCAGCCGGTGCCGGGCAAGACAGCCTTCGTCTACAACGATGGCGTGCAGCAGTGGCAGTTGTCCCCGTTCTACGCCCAGTTCGACCGCCGCAGCGCGGTCTACCTGGAACACCGCGACGCCGCCGCATGGCAGCAACGCCAGACCGAACTGGCGGCAGTAGCGGCGGCGCAACACGCACTCGACACCCGCGCGCTCGATCGCATCGCGCTAGGCGATGAGGCCTCCGAAAAGGCACATGCACTGCAGGGGGGAAATTCCAACCCGCTCAGCTACCGCCGCCGGCCCGGCCGCGACGTGCGGACTGGCGGCTTCATGGCCTTCACCCTGCGCAATACCGCCCAGGCCCGCATCCTGCGCCTGCGCTACTGGGGTGACGAAACCCGCCGTCGCTTCCGCCTCCTCGCCGACGGCGAACTCATCGCCAACGAACGCCTTGACGGCAACCGCGGCCTGGAGTTCGTCGATGTGGACTACGCATTGCCAGCAACGATCGCCGGTCGCGACACCCTGCAGATTCGCATCGAACCGGAGAAAGGCTACTCGGCCGGGCCTGCGTTTGGGTGTTGGGTGCTGGAGTCGGCGTGAGCTTGTAGCCAACGCATGTCGAAGGGATGGGAACCCACCTTAACTTTGAAGGGAGCATGGCACGGAGAGCAAAGAGACCACGCCCGCAGCCACTCGCAAGAACTCAGACATGCAACATCAACCACTCTCCGCTCAGGAGAGGGGGTGGGTTAAGGGTACGGCGGTGAAGCCGCAGCCTATTTTCACTGGCACAAACCCCTCGCGTCACCGAATTGAATCCCGCAGTAGCGTTGAAGTGAAGAGGTGTTCGACCGAAGAACTGGTTCGCACGGACGACGGAAAGGAGTTATGAGGCGAGGCTATGGGCGCATGCGCGTAGTGTGCAGCGAAGTCTGATCCAACCTAGCAAGCCGAACCAGAACTCTTACGTCTATCCTTCAACGGCAGGCCGCACGACGAATGCCTCAACGAGCATCGGTTCCCGCGCGCCGAGATCGATTGTCGGCGACGCGACTACAACGAGCGCCAACTTAATAAAACGATCGGGGGCCACAACACCAGCTGCTTGTGCCCAACGATTGACCAACAGCGATATCAGCAACCCAAGCACCTAAGCTCGACCACTATTCAGAGAGGCTGGGCGTCACAATCTGTGGGTGGTACGCCGGTAATTGTTGCCGACCAAGAAATAAAAAAAACTGATGGGCGACATCAAAATCCGCGAGGAAATCTGAAAATTAGTTCGTTTGCAGTCAAGTTGCGCGTCAGCGACGTACCTCAGGTTGGGATTGAGGCATCCGGTGCATTGTTCCGGCCTTCCATGGGCAAGCGATCACATCCGTGGGCGTGCTTGTTGCTGTTAACGCGCGGTCGAACTAGGATCATCATTCGAATGGGGAGAAAAAAATGACGGAAACCGTAGCTGTCAGCGATAACGAAGGCGTTTCTGTGATGGCAGCGAAGCTATGCAATTCGCTACGCGAGTTTGCAGAAGAATTGGGTGCACGCCATCCTAGTGGCACCCAGTCCTTTTATGCTGGTTTCAACTACAATGGCTCCGTCATACAGCCGGTTGACTTAAAGATCAGCGCGACTGCACTTGCAGAGCGTTATGAATCTTATAACTGGACGGCCTGTGGGCACGAGCATGCGGCAGAGTGGTTTAACGATCTGGCGGTCAAGGTTGATTTAGCAAAGACTGTTCTTCCAAATCTTTTTAGTTCTGCGCATGTTGCTGAAGGAATTCAGGCTCTACTGACAACTATAAAAATTCATGTTGATTCTCTGGTCGAATTATCAGTCGTAGATGAGATGCTTAAATTACCCCAAAAAATTCAGCGAGACGCATCGCGTGCAGCGGATCGTCTGTCAAATGCTTCTGGTAAAATTGAGGGTATTGAGACGGTTTTGGCTAAGATTGCAGCCGCTAAAGAGCTTGCTGAAAATCTCGGGGCTACCCAAGAAGATCTGGAAGCTGCTCTGAAGGAGGTGGAATCTGCCAAGACTAGCTCGCTCCGGCATGAGCAGGCGGCTAAGGCTGCTGCGGAACATGCAGATGCAGCGTCGGTCGAGCTGAAGGGGCATCTTGCAGAGGCTGAGAAAACGATGGCGCGTGTCGCAGCAGCTTACCGTGCGTCGACTTCTGAAGGGCTTGCGAAGGCCTTTTCAAGCAAGGCTGAAAATCTAAATAAATCGATATATTTGTGGATGGTCGCATTGCTGGTTGGGCTTGTTGGTGCTATATGTATTGGTGCGACAAGATTTCCATCGATATTGGCCGCTTCGGTTAATCAATCGGGTCAGTCTATAAATATAAGTGCGGTGTTAGTGCAGGTTATTTTAGCGGCCTTATCGCTAGGGGCGCCAGTTTGGCTAGCTTGGGTGGCAACCACTCAGATCGGACAGCGTTTCAGGTTGGCTGAAGATTACGCCTACAAAGCTGCGCTTGCCGCAGCGTATGAGGGCTATCGGAGCGAAGCTGCCCGATTGGATCCTTTAATGGAAGGACAGCTTTTTTCTATAGCTTTGACTAGACTCGATGAGCTTCCGTTGCGTTTAGTTGACAATCATGTTGCTGGTAGTCCTCTTCATGAGCTTATAAAGTCTGTTGAATTTTCTGCGGCAATGGACGCTGTGCCTGGTCTACGCAGACGGCTTGATTCCATTTTTAGGCGCGAGGCCAAGACCTCAGGTGGGACGTCTGTCGAATCTACGGCGTCATCCCTCCCTGATTAGTAGCTGTGTTGAGGATTCGTGATTTGATTCCCTTATATAAAAACCGGCGTTGGGCCGGTTTTTATATTTATTCCTTGGAATTGAGAAGTCCTAAGCCGACAACTCCAACAACAACTTATTCAACCGCCGCACATACCCAGCCGGATCCTTCAGGCTATCGCCTGCAGCCAATGCGGCTTGGTCGAACAACACGCGGCTCAGGTCGCCGAAGCGATCCATATCCTGTTCCGCGTCGAGTTTCTCGATCAGCGGGTGGGTGGGATTGAACTCGAACACCGGCTTGCTTTCCGGCACCGCCTGGCCGCTGGCTTCTAGCAGCTGACGCATCTGCAGGCCCAGGTCGCCCTGGCCGATGGCCAAGATCGCCGGGGAATCGGTCAGGCGATGCGAGACGCGTACTTCGGCCACGTCGTCGCCCAGCGCTGCCTTGATGCGCGAAGCCAGACCTTCCTTGGATTTAGCGAGGTCTTCCTGCGCCTTCTTGTCTTCTTCCGAATCCAGCTTGCCCAGGTCCAGGTCGCCGCGCGCCACGTCCACGAACGACTTGCCGTCGAATTCGGTGAGATAGCTCATCAGCCATTCGTCGATGCGGTCGGTGAGCAGCAGCACTTCGATGCCCTTCTTGCGGAA
>JAAIGE0100044099.1_pt1 | contig 45994 bp, 24 predicted proteins | sample 6487951 | NCBI WGS metagenome assembly JAAIGE01 (sample SAMN13974128, study PRJNA590717) | phyllosphere metagenome | biome: tomato field; feature: multiple bacterial spot infested tomato fields; material: tomato leaves; isolation source: leaves from tomato fields | host: Solanum lycopersicum ...
CTCGGCCTTGACGAGCGGATCGAGATAGCGCGTTTGCGCGAGGCAGGTTGGTCGTGGCGTCGGATTGGTGCCGCGATCGGGTGTAGCCATACGACGGTGAGCCGTGAGGTGAGCCGCAACAGCCGCAGGACGAAGGCATGGCCGGGGGGCTATGCGCCGGGACGTGCGAACGAACTGGCGCTGCGGCGGCGACGATGGGACTGCCGCTTCAAGCTGGTGCGCCAGCCGTCGGTGGAGCGTGCCCAGGAGACCCTGGCAGCGATCCAGGCGCTTCCCGCCCCTACGGCTGCGCAGATAGAGCACAACGAGCTGCTGCACCGTTACCGGGCCGCAGGCGTCGATTTGAACGTGAACCCTCAGACTCAGCAGGCAGTGGCGCTGGCCGCGCAGCGGACTAGGGACGCCAATGGCATCACCGGGCCGACCATGCAGCAGCTACAACGCAATGCGTCGGGGCAATACGGGTATGACAGCCCCATCGCGCACCTCCAGCGCGACAGCGATGGAATCACTCGTGTGGTGGCCGTGACCAGCAGCGAAGCCATCCGGCAGGCGTTGAGCGAGGCGCAAGGCAATCGACTACAGTCGCCAAGCCTAGGGCGCGCGCCTGAGGGAACGGCAGAGGCGGACACCTCGGCCTCCGAGTCGTCCAATCCGCAGCAGGTGCTGGATATCCAAGCGCACCTGCAAGCCTCTGTCGCGGCGCAGGCGCGGCAAGAACGCGAACAGCAAGATCGCCTCGCGCAAGAGCAGCACGCCGCGCAGGTGCGCGAGCACCTCCAACAGGCACAGCCGGAGCGCGAAGAGCGGGCGCAGAACGAACAAGCAATCCAGGCCCACGCCGTGCTGGAAGGTCAGCGCCAAGCCGAGCAGCAGCGGGAGTCAGAAGAGCGGCAAGTGCAGGAGCAGCAAGCACAGACCAGCCAGCAACGCGAACTGCAGGAGCGTGAGGAAAGGAATTTCCAGGAACGTCAGGCGCAGGAGCGCCAAGCCCAAGACAACCAGCAACGGGAGCAGCAAGAGCGCCAGGCTCAAGAAGCCACGCGGGTCGAAGTCCAGGAACGTCAGGCTCAGCAAGCGCAGCAGCAAGACCCCAGCCAGCACTCCTCGCAGCAAGCCGATCCTCAGCCGCACGCTCCGGATGCGGCGTTGGCTCAGCAAACGCCGCAGCCCGAGTTGCAGCAGGCAGACGCCTACCAGCAGCTAGAAGCGCATAACCAATGGGCAGGCGAACACCCGGCTCACACCACACCTGACCCACGGATGCAGGCGCCTGGTCCAGGCGACGCACAGCCGCATCAAGCACAAGAAGCGGCACGCGCGCTGGAAACGCATGCGTTGGAGAGTCGCGATGCTGCGCACCTCCATGGGCCTCCCTCTGGGGGCAGGGAATCCGGCGACGAACCTATGCAAAGCGTGCAGGCCGACGTGGTGCCGCCAGCACTGCATCCCCAGGTGCAAACGCAGCAAGCAGAGATGGAGCAAGCGTCGGTCCGTCAGCAAGACGTGGCGCGTGAGCAGGAGGCAGCGCCGGTTCGCGTCATATCCGCAACAACGCCTACGGCAGCAGAACCGTTGACTGCATCGCAATCCGCGGACTCCTCCACTTCTGAACGGCATGCGGAGACAGAGCAGGCCTGTTTCTCAGGTGGCTCGCTCGCTGAGCATGGGGTGGCTTTGCTGGCCCCAACAACTCTCGCGCAAACACACGGGCGATCGCTGGGGAATAGAGTAGAAAATCGCTTTCCCTCAGAGCCATCAGGCGCGGAAAACCAGCAAGCCCAATCGACCCCCGCGCGGGAACGCAGCGCCGCAGACCCGGGTGGCGCACTGTTCCTGGAAGAGACCATGCGCTCGCTGCGTCAACTGCAACAGGAGATTGAGGCGGCGGATCGGGAAGACGAACGCTTCCACCAGGAATGGAGGGAGTATCGCGAGCGCGGAGAACCTTATCCCTTCGCTCAAAAGAGGGCGCTAGACCAGGAGGGTGGAAGCATGGATGCATTCAGCGCCCACCCACCAAGTCACCGCTCGCCTAGTGAAGCTGCTGAGCAAACCGATGCCTTTCCACCTCTAGCTCAGCGCTCGGTCGATCCGGGGGGAGGGGATGCGCCAAACGATTCTTCGCAGGCCGAGCGCAAATCGATCACGGGCGACCCTGACGTGGACGAAGTGCTCTATGCGCTCGACAGCAAGAACGAGTTGGCGATCGAGCAAGCGCTGAATCGGGTCGCCAACAGCGCAGCGACGCAGGCGCTCATCAAAAGAGGCAACGAGTTCCTTGAGGCTCAAGCCCAGCAGGAGGCCCAGGAGCTCGCCACCACACGTCAGGCGCTGGGGATGGATGTCTCAGCGGAAATCAACACCAGCCGCGGGCCGGTCATGGTGATGACGCTGCCGGAGTTTGCCAAGGGACCGATGCAGAGCGGTCCCCAAGGGGACGGCGGTGGGGGTGGAGACGGCGGTGGAGGCGGGGGAGGAGGTGGTGGTGGTGGAGGGGGCGGCGGTTAGTCAAAATCGCTTCCGTGACCAGCCGAGCTCAGGAAACCTCATGGATAGGCAAGACGCCGCCGCAATGGCGGAAATGATGGCCACGTTGAATGCATCGAACGCTTCGTTGCAAGAGACGGTCAAAGTGCTGACGACGCTGGTGGCATCCATGCAGCAGCGCGAACAACGGTTGCGCGAGGTGGTCGCCGAGCAACTCCATGTGCTCCAGAACGCCGCCAGCAATGCCGATGCCAAGGTCACTAGGGCATTGGACAACGCACTGCCGAGACTGACGCAGCTGACCAATCAGGCGTTGACGCAGACGCTGGAGCCAGCCGCCAAGCGATTCAACAAAGAAATGGCGACTGCGGATGAGACATTGCAGCAAGCCACGCGACGTTACGCGCAGGCCCAGCAGTCCTTGGAAACGCGGAGCACTCGGCGCATGTGGATCGCATCGGCCACGATGCTCTTGGCGGGCTTGCTAGCGCTGGGGGCGGTGGCCTATTCGGTTGGCATCGTTACCGAAAAGCGAACCGAACTCGCACAGCTCCGAGCGTCCATCGACTACCTGGATCGCGTGTCCCGTGCGGACCTAGCTCCCTGTGGCGAAGGCCGGCTCTGTGCCACCTTGGAGAAGAATGGGCCGCGTTACGGCAACCAGCGGCAATACAGAGCGATCAATCTGCGTGCAAAATCAGATTCGCAATGATGCGACGTCGTCATTACAGCCACTGGCTTGCGCGACAGGGGCGGTCGAAAAAGCCACCTCGCGTGCGGTCGCGCCTAAGCGGCTCATCGAACTCATTGGCCAAATCCGGCAAATGCCCAGGCCAACCGAGTCGACGCAATGCGTTGCACTGCAGTAAGTGCAACGCACCCACCACCCACTGCAGGCAATGGTGCCCGCCAAGCATGCGCGCAACGCGCGCAGCTTCTCTGCGGCTCACAGATTCCAGTCGATCCGCATGCCCGCGATCAACGCGTTCTTCAGATCGTTGGTGCGGGTCGGTTCGTTGAACTGGTCGGGGTTGATCACGTAGTGCAGGTTCGGGGCGATGCGCAGGCGCTTGGTGACCTGGATGCCGTAGCTGAGCTCCATCATGATCTGGTTGTCGGCGGGGGTGCCGGTGCCGCCGGCGGAGGCGCGGGCCAGGCGCAGGTTTTCGATCGCTTCGTCGCTGTATTTCTGCTGGGTGATCACGAAAGCGATGTTGTCCTGCGGGCGGCTGGCGAAGGTACCTTTCTGCACCAGGCCGAGCTGGATGAAATGGTCTTCGATGGCTTGGCCGCCGGTGCTCTTGAGCATGGCGCCGAAGACGGTGAGGCCGCGCGTACCCGACGGGTCGGGGTTGGTCACCTGCTGTTCGAAGCGGGCGAACATGCCCGAGCGGCCTTGCTTGTTTTCATAGCCCAAGCCGCTCAGTACGGCCGGGTTGCCATTGCGGTCGCGCAGCGGGTCGGTGTAGTCGGAGTTGTCCTGCCAGCCGCCCAGTTCGTACATGGCGGCCATGCTGCCGTCGCCACCCTTGTTCTTGTAGCCACCGGCATAGGGCACCACCACGCCGGTGGTGTCGTTGGTGCTCCAGTTCAGGCCGTGCTGGCCGTCCTGTGCCTGGATGGGGTTGACCTCGTAGGCGCCGACATGCAGATAGACCTTCGGTGTGACCCAGGCGGTGGCATGCGCGGCCCAGCTGGAGACCGGCCAGTAAGTGAAGTTGCTGGTGCGGAACACGAAGGTGGGGTTGCCGCAGGCCGAGTTGCCCTGGAAGTACTGGCACAGGTCCGAGCCCAGGAAGTGGATGTTGGCCACGCTGCGGCCGGCTTCCAGTTCCAGACGGTCGTTGAAAAGTTTCTGCAGCAGGGTGAAGTTGGCCAGGCGCGTGCCCTGGCCGCCGTAGATTTCCTGCACCGAGGTGCTGTTGCCGATGCTGCTGTTGGCCAGGTTGGTGCCGTGGCGGTTGCTGACGTACAACTTCACCGTGGCGCCGTTCCAGCCGAACAGGCGGTCCATGTCGACATCGGTGCCGACCATCAACTGGCCGGCGTAGGCGTCGCCGCTTTTGCGGCCGCCGTCGATCATCGAGGCGGCTTCGCCGGTGTAGCCCAGCTTGAGCTTGAAGGCATCGGCGGCATCCTGCGCGTGGGCGAGCGGGGTCAGTGCCAAGGTCAGCGACAGGCACAGCAGGCGGGGGCGGGCACGGCGGGGGGCGAGAGCGGTCATGGCAGGACTCCGGACAAAAGGGCGTGGCCGTGGTGGCGAACGCGACAACATGTGGGTGGGCATGCCGCTGGCAGCGCACCTGGGTGCGCGCAGCGGTGAAGCAGGTCAGGGGCGCGCGGGAAAACGCGGGCGCGTCAGGTGCGGCGGCAGGTCCGTGCCGCCGGAGGTGCCTCAGGCAACGACGTCGGTCACCGGCTTCTTGAGCAGGCGCAGCGCGATGGCCGTGACCACCACACCGACCACCAGGGCCAGCACGTAGTTGAGCAGGTGGGTGACGGCGTTGGGGATCAGCAGCACGAAGATGCCGCCGTGGGGTGCCTTCAATTCGGCACCGGCGGTCATCGAGATGGCGCCGGCCACGGCCGAGCCGATCACCAGCGCCGGGATGGTGCGCAACGGGTCGCGCGCAGCGTACGGGATGGCGCCCTCGGTCACGAAGGCCAGCCCGAGCACGCCGGCGGCAGTGGCCGAGCCGCGCTCTTCCACGGTGAAGCGGTTGCGGAACACCCAGGTCGCCAGCGCGATGCCCAGCGGCGGGGTCATGCCGGCCACCATGGCAGCGGCCATCGGGGTGTAGACCTGGCTAGCGATCAGGCCGGTGGAGAACGCATAGGCCGCCTTGTTGACCGGTCCGCCCATGTCGAAAGCCATCATGCCGCCGAGCAACAGGCCCAGCAGCAAGGCGCTGCTGCCCTGCATGCCGCGCAGCCAGGCGGTGAGCCAGGCCAGCAGGTCGGCCACGGGCTGGCCGAACACGTACATCATCGCCAGCCCGACCAGCAGGGTGCCCAGCACCGGCAGGATCAGCACCGGCTTGAGGCCTTCCAGGTTGCGCGGCAGCTTGATGTAGCGGTTGAGCGCCGCCACGCCGTAGCCGGCGATGAAGCCGGCAATGATCCCGCCGAGGAAACCGGCGTTGAGATTGGCCGCGACCAGGCCGCCGATCATGCCGGGCGCGATGCCGGGGCGGTCGGCGATGGAGTAGGCGATGTAACCGGCCAGGGCCGGCACCATCAGGGTGAAGCCGGCCTTGGCGCCGATCTGGAACAGCGACCAAGCCAGCGTGCCCTGGTGCGCATCGTCGCCGGCGTAGATGCCGCCGAGGGCAAATGCCAAAGCAATCAGCAGGCCGCCGGCAGTGACGAACGGCAGCATGAACGAGACGCCGGTCATCAGATGCTTGTAGGCGCCGGTGCGGCCGGTGCCCTTGTTCGCGGTGCCGCTGGCGGCGGTGCCGGTGGCAGGAGTCGCGCCGCCCTGCACGCTGGCGTCGGCCAGCGCCTTGTTGATCAGCGCCGGGCCATCGTTGATCGCCGGCTTGGTGCCGCTCTTGAACACGCGCTTGCCGCCGAAGCGGGCCAGGTCCACTTCGCGGTCGGCCGCGATGATGACCACGTCTGCTGCGCGGATTTCGTCGTCGGTGAGCGCGTCCTGCGCACCCACCGAGCCCTGGGTTTCCACCCGCATCTGGTAGCCGAGTTTCTTGGCGGCCTGCTGCAGGCCTTCGGCGGCCATGAAGGTGTGCGCGATGCCGGTAGGGCAGGAGGTGATGGCGACGATGCGCTTGTTGCCGCTAGCGGTGCCACCGGGATTGCCGGCGACGGCCGGGTCGGCGTGTGCGGCCAGCTTGCCGATCGCAGCGGCTGGGTCGTCCAGCACCGCGCCCAGGCTCAGGCGCACCAGTTGCGCATCGCCAAAGCGGGTGGTGTCGGCATCGGCGTCGCCGACCACCAGGACCTGGGCGGCACTGCTGGCGAGTTCGCCCGGCAAGGCGCCGAGCACGCCCTGGTCGCTGCGGATTTCGATCGTCACGCGACGGCCGGCGGCAGTGGCCGCGCGGCGCAGCGCTTCGGCCGCCAGGACGGCTTCGGTACTGCGTTCGCCAGCGGCGATGACCACGATGGAAGAGGACATGGCAAAACTCCTGCTGTGTTGCGGTCGCCGGTGTTGTCGGCGGGGGGAATTTCAAGCGTTATGCGTGGCGGTGACGCGCGCGATCTGCCGCGGCATGCAACTGCCGGCCCGACGGCCGCCTGGGTGCATGCATCGGCAGTGGCCAATGGCGGCTCATGACAGCATTTCGATCACGACCTTGGTTGCGGCGCGGCGCACGCCCTCTGGCGTAATCCGGCGCGCGTCGCCGCTTTCCAGCCGGCACATCGAAAACGCCGTGGCCAGCCGTGCGCACTGCTCCAGCGTGGTCGCGGCATCGAGCGAGGCGGCGGCCAGGCCGGCCACCATCGCATCGCCTGCACCCACGCTGCTGCCGTGCGCCAGGCGTGGCGGGCGGGCGATCAGCCGCTGGTCGCGTTGCACGAACAGGGCGCCTTCGGTGCCCATCGAAATGACCACCAGCTGGATGCCGCGGGCGATCAGTTCGTGCGCGGCGGCGCTGAGTGCGCCGCGATCGTTCAACGGGCGGCCGGTCCAGGCTGCGAGTTCGTCGCGATTGGGCTTGACCGCGTACGGCAGCGCCTGGCGCGCGGCTTCCAGCGCTCTAACCAGCGGCATGCCACTGGTGTCCAGCAGCACGCGCGCACCGGCCGCGCTGGCCTGGGCCTGCAGTCGCGCCCAGCTGTCGTCCGGCAGCCCGGCCGGCAGGCTGCCCGACAGCACCACCGGCAGGCCGGGGCGCAGCAGGGGGGCGAGATGGTCGGCCACGCCTTGCAGGTGCGCAGGCCCCAAGCGCAGGCCGGGCAGGTTGATGTCGGTGGTGTCGTTGCTGCGCGCGTCGACCAGCTTGAGATTGGTGCGGGTTTCGCCGGCCACGCGCTGGCAGTGATCGGCAATGCCGCGTTCGCGGAACAGCGCTTTGAACACGCCGGCGTTGCCGACCCCGAGCACGCCCAGCGCGGCAACCTGGCTGCCCCAGTCGGCCAGGCACGCGGCCACATTGATGCCCTTGCCGCCGGCATCGTTGCGCACGCTGCTGGCGCGGTGCACGGCGCCCGGCTGCAGGTGTTCGAGCTGGATGGTCTGGTCGATCGCCGGGTTCAGCGTGACGGTGATGGCCTGCAGGCTCATGCCTTGTCCTCGCGCTTGGCTTCCAATGCGCGCACCTGTTCGGCGGTTTCGCAGGCCAGCGCCTGTTCGGCGAGGTGTTGCAGCTGGCTCAACGCGGCGCCGCGCAGGCGTGCCTTGACCGCCGGGATGTCGTTGGGCGTCATCGACAATTCCTGCACGCCCAGGCCGGCCAGCAGGCTGGCGCCGAACGCATCGCCGGCCAGGCCGCCGCAGACGCCGACCCAGCGATCGTGCTTGCGCGCACCGTCAATGGTGCTGCGGATCATGCGCAGCACCGCCGGGTGCAGGCTGTCGGCTTCGGCGGCCAGTTCCGGATTCTGGCGGTCGATCGCCAGCACGTACTGGGTGAGGTCGTTGGTGCCGATCGAGAAGAAGTCTGCGTGGCGCGCCAGCACGTCGGCCTGCGCGGCGGCGGCCGGCACTTCGATCATGATGCCGATCGGCACCTCCGGTGCGTCGAGGTCGGCGCGGAGGCGTGCGCAGATGGCGCGCAGCGCCACCAGTTCCGGCACCGAGGTGATCATGGGGAACATGATCGACAGCCGCGCCCCGTCCTTGGCGGCGCGATACAGCGCACGCAGTTGCGGCTCCAGCAGGTCGGGGCGACGCAGCAGCAGGCGCGCGCCGCGCACGCCCAGGAACGGGTTTTCTTCGTGCGGCAATTCCAGATGCGCCACTTGCTTGTCGCCGCCGATATCCAGCGCACGCACGATCAGCGGGCGGCCATCCAGCGCCTGCGCCATCGCCAGGTAGGTGGCATGTTGTTCGTCTTCGCTGGGCGTGCGGCCGCTTTCCAGGAACAGGAATTCGGTGCGCATCAGGCCAACGCCTTCGGCGCCCTGGGTCAGCGCCATCGCGACCTGGTCGGGCAGGTTGACGTTGGCGCCGATGTCGATGTGGTGGCCGTCGGTGGTTTCGGCCGGCAACGCGCGCTGCGCGGCTTCGCGCTCGCGGATGGCCTGCTGCTCGGCGATATGGGTGCGGGCCGCATCCAGATCCTGCTCGGACGGGTCGATGTACAGGCGCCCGCTGCTGCCGTCGATGATGGCGGTGACGCCGTCTTCGATCTCCAGCAGCTGGCCGCCGGCCGCGACCAGTGCCGGCAGGCCGAGCGTGCGCGACAGGATGGCGGTGTGCGAGGTCGGCCCGCCCTGCGCGGTGGCCAGGCCGAGCACGCGCGCGGTGTCCAGGTTGGCGGTGTCCGAAGGCGACAGGTCGCTGGCGAGCAGGATGCACGGTTGGTTGGGTAGGTCGGTGAGTCCGGCGCCGGCGGCGGCCGGGTCGAGCTGGGCCAGCACGCGGCGGCCGACATCGCGCAGATCGGCCGCGCGGCCGGCCAGTACCGGGTTGCCGAGGGCGGCCAGGCCGGAAGCGATCTGTTCCACCGCCTGGTGCCACGACCACGCCACGCCGTGACCTTCGACCATCAGCTGGCAGGTGCGGGTGATCAGGTCGGTGTCGTTGAGCAGTTCGGCCTGGGCCTTGAAGATGGCCGCGTCCGAGGCGCCGAGCCGGCGCTGGGTGTCGTCCTGGATCGCCGCCAGTTGCTGGCGGGTGCGGGTCAGTGCGTCGTGCAGCAATGCGCCGCCATCGCCCAGGCCGACCGGTTGATCGGCGACCTCGGTCTGCGCGGCGCGCAGGCGGTGCACGATGCCGATCGCCACGCCCGGGCTGGCGCCGATGCCGACGATGGCCGGCTGCGCCTGCGGCGGCGTCCAGCCGGCCACCGGGGCGGCGCGGCGTTGCGCGGCACGCTCGGCATCGGCTTTTTCCTGCGCGGTGAGGCTGTCCATGACGGCGCGCAGGCGCTTGAGCAGTTCCGCTGCGTCGCTGCCTTCGGCCGACACGGTGATGCTGTCGCCGGCACGCAGGCCCAACTGCAGCAAGCCGACCAGGCTCTTGGCATCGGCGGCCTGGTCGCCGGCGCGCACCTGCGCACGGGCCGAGAAGCCGCGCGCGGTTTCGGCCCAGCGGGTGGCCGGGCGCGCATGCAGGCCGCTGGGGTAGGCGATGGTCCATTCGAATGTTTCGGCCAGATCGGTGGCCGGCGCGGCATTGGTCTCGGGCGCGCGGTCGCCGGTGAGCGCGGCGACGATCACGCCGGGGTCGTCGGTGCTGAACAGCGTTTCGAGCTGGGCCGGGTCCTGGATCAACCGGGTCAGCCGGCGCAGCAGGGTGATGTGGGTATCGGACTGCGCGGCGATGCCGACCACCAGCCGGGTGATCTGGCCGGGGTTCCATTCCACGCCATCGGTGAGCTGCAGCACCGCGATGCCGTCGCGGCGCACCAGGTGGCGGTCTTCGCCGACGCCGTGCGGGATCGCCAGGCCGTGGCCCAGGAAGGTATTGGCCAGGCCTTCGCGCCGCCGCATGCTGGCGTCGTAGCCCGGCGCGACGCAGCCGGCCGCGACCAGCAACTGGGCGGCCTGGGCGATGGCGTCGTCCTTGTCGCGGGCAGAAGCGCGCAGGCGCACAAGGTCGGGGGTGACGGGGGCGGGCGACGGAGAGGACAAGGCGGGCTCCGGATGAGGTCGGGCTGGGAAGTATAGTGGGAACGTTCCCACGATCCAGGTCAATGTGCGGTGCACAAAAACGCTGTAGTGCTTTCGGGTTAGCATCAAGACCGACACCGCGCCTGGGTCAGGGTGCGCAAAATGGAGCGGGAACGGTCCCAGTGAGTATCAGCATCAATGACGTGGCCCGCGTGGCCGGAGTGTCCAAGTCCACGGTGTCGCGCGCGCTGGGCAGCGGCCCGGTCAGCGAGGAAGTGCGTGCCAAGGTGGAAGCGGCGGTGCGCCAGACCGGCTATCGGCCCAACCTGATGGCGCGGCGATTGCGATCCCAGCAATCCGGCATCCTGGGGGTGATCGTGGCCGACATCCGCAACCCGTACTTCACGGCGCTGATCCGTGCGGTGGAAGAGGTCGCCTACAGGGCCGGTATGCGCGTGACGCTGTGCAATACCGATGAAGATCCCGAGCGAGAGGCGCTATACCTGGAGTTGATGCAGGAAGAACGCATCACCGGGCTGATTTTTGCGCCGACCCGGGTCACGGTGGGGCGCATGCACGAGCTGGCGCTGGATTACCCCACCGTGCTGGTGGATCGCGCCGGCCCCGGCAGCCGCTACGACAGTGTGGTGCTGGATAACGGCGCGGCCATGGCCGAGCTGGTGGCGCATCTGCAGGCGCAGGGCTACCGGCGCATCGGCGGGCTGTTCGGCAGCACCAGCACCACGGCGGCCGAGCGCCGCGATGGTTACCTGGCCGCGATGCGCGCGCAGGGGCTGCAGCCGGATTACCGCGAAGTGGCGCCCACCGCCGAGGCGGCGATTGCCGAGTTGGGTGCATGGCTGGCCAACGACCAGCGGCCCGAGGCCATCGTGACCAGTAACAGCCTGCTGCTGATGGGCGCACTGAAGGCTGCACGCACCGCCGGCCTGCGCCTGCCGCAGGATCTGGCCCTGGCCGGGTTCGACAACGAGCGCTGGACCGATCTGGTCGAGCCGGGCATCACTGTGGTCGAGCAGCCGGTGGAAGACATGGGCCGGGCGGCGATGTCGCTGCTGCTGGAACGGTTAAGCAATCGGCAATTGCCGATCCGCCGCTTGGTCATGACTGGACGTTGCGTGGTGCGTGGGTCGACTGCTGCGCGTATGCCGGGCGTGGTGTAGAGCGGCGGCGAGGGTCTGTTGGGTGCGGTGGGTTTGACGGGAATGCGTTCGCGCCCGAGTGCGCTCCTACAAAGAGGGCCGTCTGCCGTGGATTGCGGACCTGCGCGATGCCGGCGAACCGGAGGTGTCACTTGCCGTGATTGTTCAGGCCCCTCGCGCCGATCACTGCAACCTGCCGACATCGCCGTCTCGTAGGAGCGCACCTGGGCGCGACGGGCGTTTTCGGTAGTGCGTTCGCGCTCCGGTGCGCTCCTACAAGGGGCGGATTCGCAATGGTTTCCACCGATGCTGCACAAAAAAAGCCCCGGCATTGCCGGGGCTTTGATTTGCATCTACTGCCTGACTCAGCGATCCGGGCGGTGGGTTCCGCCATCGTTCTGCACGGCCAGATATTCCTTGGACTGCTCGTCCAGCTTGTCGCCCAGCATGCGGCGCACCACCACGAAGAACAGCGGGATGAAGATCACGCCGAGCACGGTGGCGAACACCATGCCGCCGATCACGCCGGTACCGATGGAGTGACGCGAGTTGGCGCCGGCACCGGTGGAGATGGCCAGCGGCAACACACCCAGGATGAACGCGAACGAGGTCATCAGGATCGGGCGGAAGCGCAGGTGCGCCGCTTCCAGCGTGGCCTCGCGCAGGGTCTTGCCCGCCGCACGCTGCTCCACTGCAAATTCCACGATCAGGATCGCGTTCTTGGCCGCCAGACCAATCACCGTGATCATGCCGATCTTGAAGTACAGATCGTTCGGCAACCCGCGCAACATCGAGAAGGTGATCGCGCCCAGCACGCCGATCGGCACCACCAGCAGCACCGCCACCGGAATCGACCAGCTCTCGTAAAGCGCGGCCAGGCACAGGAACACCACCACCACCGACAGCGCCAGCAGCAGCGTGGCCGCATTACCGGCGATGATTTCCTGGTAGGACATGCCGCTCCAGTCGAAACCGAAGCCCGGCGGCAGATCGTTGTTGACGATATCTTCCATCGCGCTCATCGCCTGGCCGGAACTGCCGCCCGGAGCCGGGTTGCCGACGATGTTCACGGCCGAATAGCCGTTGTAGCGGTTCAGGGCCGGCGAGGCGTAGTTCCACTCGGCCTTGACCACGTTGCTCAGCGGGATCATGGCCGGCTGACCGTCGGCACCGGTGGCCGTGGCGCTGGGGGTAAAGAAGTTGCGCAGCGACTCGGGGCCGGCGCGGAACTGATCGTCGGCACGCATGTTGACGCGCTTGATGCGGCCCTCGGCGAAGTAGTCGTTGACGTACACCGGCGCCAGCATCAGCTGGATCGAGCTATAGATATCGCTGACATCCAGGCCCATCGATTGCGCCTGCACGCGGTCCACGTGCAACTGCAGCTGCGGCGAGTTTTCCAGGCCGTTCGGACGCACGCCGACCAGGGTGTCCTGCTTCTCCGCCGCCTTGCCGAGCACGATGTTGCGCGCATTGATCAGCGCTTCCTGGCCGGCACCGGAACGGTCCTGCAGCCACATGTCGAAGCCGCCGAACTGCCCCAGGCCCTGCACGGTGGGCAGGTTGACCACGAAGATCTGCGCGCCCTTGATGCCGTAGAAGGCGCCATTGAGTTGCTGGATCAACTGCTCGGCAGTGACGTCGCGTTCTTCCCATGGCTTGAGCCGGATGAAGCCCATACCGACGTTTTCGCCCGAGCCCAGGAAGCTGAAGCCGGCGATCTGCAGCATGCCTTCCACGGCCGGCTGCTTCTCCAGCACCGCACGCATTTGCGCGAACGCCTCGTTGGTGCGGATCTTGGTCGCGCCCGGCGGCAGCTGCACGATGGCCACGGCAAAGCCCTGGTCTTCTTCCGGCAGGAAGCTGCCCGGCATGCGCGTGAACAGGAAGCCGCACAGCACCACCAGCGCCACGAACGCGATCATCCATGGCGGCGAGCGCTTGAGGGTATGGCCCACCACGCCGACATAGCGATGCGCCAGCTTGTCGTAGTACTTGTCGAAGGTGCGGTAGACCCAGTTCTTCTTGGTCGAGTGGGTCGACTTGAGGAACGCGCCGCACAGCGCCGGCGTGAAGCTCAACGCCAGGAACGCAGAGAACCCCATCGACATGGCGATGGTCAACGCGAACTGCTTGTAGATCGCACCCGAGGCGCCGGGCTGCAGCGAGGAGGGGATGAACACCGCTGCCAGCACCACGGTGATGGCCACCACCGCGCCGGTGATCTGGGTCATCGCCTTCTGGGTGGCCGCCTTGGGCTCCAGGTGCTCCTCGCTCATGATGCGTTCGACGTTCTCGATCACCACGATCGCATCGTCCACCACGATGCCGATCGCCAGCACCATCGCAAACAGCGTCAGCTGGTTGATGGTGAAGCCGATCATGTACATGCCGAAGAACGTGCCCAGCAGCGCGACCGGAATCACCAGCGTGGGAATCACGGTGGCGCGGAAGTTCTGCAGGAACAGCAGCATCACCAGGAACACCAGCACAATGGCTTCCACCAGCGTGTGGATCACTTCCTCGATGGAAATGCGCACGAAGGTGGTCGATTCGTACGGCGCAAACCAGGTCACGCCCTGCGGGAAGGTGGGCTGCAGTTCGTCGAGCTTGGCGCCGACCGCCTCGGACACGTTCAATGCATTGGCGCCCGGCAACAGCTGGATACCGAAGGCACCGGTGGGCTTGCCGTTGTACTGGGTGTCGAAGCCGTAATTGCTTGGCCCGACGGTGACGCGTGCGACGTCTTTCAAACGCACGGTGGCGCCATTGTTGTCGGTACGCAGGATGATGTTCTCGAACTGCTCGGGCGAGCTGAAGCGGCCTTCCGCCGACACCGTGGCGGTGAAGCTGATGCCTTCCGGGGTCGGGTCGGCGCCCACCGAACCGGCAGCGAACTGCACGTTCTGGTTACGCACCGCGGTCAGCACCTGGGTCGCCGACAGGTTGTAGCCCTGCAGTTTCTCCGGGTTCAACCAGATGTTCATCGCGTACTCGGCGCCGAACTGGTTGGTGCTGCCCACGCCGGGCACGCGCGAGATCTGCTCGAGCACGCGCGAACCGACGATGTCGTTGAGCGCGTCGCGGTCGATCGAGGGGTTGTCCGAGCGCAGTGCGGCCACCATCAGGAAGCCGGCGTTGGCCTTGGCCACCACCACGCCCTGCTGGGTCACTTCCGAGGGCAGGCGCGGCGTGGCCAGCGACACCTTGTTCTGCACCTGCACCTGCGCGATATCCGCGTCGGTGCCGGTTTCGAAGGTCAGGGTGATGGTCACGCGGCCGTTGGCGGCCGAGGACGAGTTGAAGTACAGCAGGTGGTCGATGCCGGTGAGCTGCTGTTCGATGACCTGGGTCACCGCCTTTTCGGCGGTGTCGGCGCTGGCGCCGGGGAAGTTGGCGGTGACGGTGACCTGCGGCGGGGCGATCGTCGGGTACGACTCGATACCCAGATTCAGGATCGAGATCACGCCCGCAAGCGAGATCAGGATCGCCACCACCCACGCAAAGACCGGGTGTTCGATAAAAAACTTAGGCATGTCCGGGTTCCGTCACTGCTGCTTGGACTGGGAGTCGGCCGGCTGCGCGGCCGCATCCTGCGTGAGCTGTTGCTGGGCGGCCGGCGCCGCTGCATCGGCCTTGTCGGCGGACGGTGCGGCTTTCGCGTCGCCGCCCTGTGCCGCGCCGGGCGCCGCGCCCGCTGCGCCGGGCTGGCCGCCTTGTGCCGGCTTGTTCGGATCCCACGGCACGCCCTTGGCCGGCTGCCCTTCCTTGGCCTTCTGCACGCCATCGACGATGACCTGATCGCCCGGGGTCATGCCGCCGGTGACGATCCACTGGCCCTTCTGCTGGCCGTCGACGGTCAGGTTCTTGCGGACCACCTTGCCGTCCTTGCCCAGCACCAGGGCGTAGGGTCCGGTGGCATCGCGCTGCACCGCCTGCTGCGGCAGCAGGTAGGCATTGTTGCGCTGGCCCAGGCTGGCCTTGAAGGTCACGAACGCGCCTGGCAGCAGCGATTGTTCGGGGTTGGGCAGGGTGGCGCGCAGCGACACCGCACCGGTGCTCGGGTCCACCGTCACCGCAGACACGTCCAGCGTGCCGGGGTGCTGGTACTGCGTGCCGTTGCCCAGCTCCACGTTGATGGACGACTTGCCGTCGCCGCTCAGCTGCACGTTGCCGTTGCTCTGCGCCTGACGCAGGGCGGCCAGTTCTTCGCTGCTCATGGCGAAGTTCACGTACAGCGGGTCGATCTGGTCCACGGTGGTGAGCAGGGTGGCTTCACCGGCACCGACCAGTGCGCCTTCGGTCACGCGCTGAATGCCGGCGCGGCCGGTGATCGGCGAGGTCACGGTGGCGAAGCCGAGCTGGATGCGCGCAGCTTCGACCGCGCCGCGCGCCTGCTGCACGTTGGCCCCGGACGAACGCTCGTTGGCTTCGGCGGTGTCGATGTCGGCGCGCGAGACGTACTGCTGCGGCGCCAAGCTGCGTGCACGCGTCGCGGCGATCTTGGCGTTGGTATAGGTCGCTTCGGCGGCGGCCAGCTGGCCCTGCGCCTGCAGCAGCGTGGCCTTCAGCTGCGAGGGGTCGATCTGGAACAGCGGCTGGCCCTCTTTGACGTTGGCGCCTTCGGTGTACAGGCGCTTGAGCACCACGCCGTCCACGCGCGCGCGCACGTCCGCCGAACGGTACGCCGACAGGCGGCCGACCAGGTCGCGTTCCAGCGGCAGCGTCTGCGGCTTCATCTCCAGCACCGAGACTTCCGGCGGCGGCGGTGCCTGCTGTTGTTCGGGCTTGCTGCAGGCAGCCAGCGCCACGGTGATGGCACAGGCCAGGCCGAATGTGCGGAGCGGGGCAATCATCAGGGGGAACTCCGTTAGGGTCTTGAAGTGAGAAGCGAAGGTGGTGGCGACGTCGGCGCGGCAGGAGCCGGAGCAAACGCACGCAGGAAGGTGTCCACGGCGAACTGCGCCCATTGCTGCCTGGCGGGAAGGCCGGCGCGATGGGGGACTTGAAACCGTTGGCGGTCGAAATCCAGCCCGACGATCATGCTCAGCAGCAGTTCGGCCATGAAGTGCGGATCGTCATGCCGCAGTTGGCCGGCGTCGATCGCCTGTTCGAAGCGATGCGCCAGGCGCTGCTGCATGCCGACCACGCCGTCGTGGAAGATCTGCTGCGACTGGTCGGGAAACCGGTGCGACTCGGCCTCCACCAGACGGCAGGTCTGTAGCACATCGGGGTTGTTCAAACGGTCAAGATGGGCCAGCGCGAAGGCCAGCAGATCTGCGCGGAGATCGCCCGAGACCGTGCCTAGCGGCCCGGCCGCCAGGTGCACGTGGTCCTGCAGCACGTCGCGCAGCAGGTTTTCCTTGCAGCCGTAGTAGCTGTACAGGGTCTGCTTGGAACAGCCGGCCCGCTCGGCCACCGCGTCCATGCTCAGCCGCATGCCACGCTCGGCAAGCAGCGCATGCACGGCCGCATGGATGCGGCGGTCGCAGTCCGAACGCCGGGCAGCACGGTGGGAACGAGGGATCATGGCGGTAGACTATACCGTCCAGTTTAGTTTTTAAACAGGCTTGACGGCCGCAGCGTTGTCTGCACAACGCCTTCTGTGCCAAGCCTTTGGCCGGACTTTGCCGGTTGTGGCGGTCCAGCCCCGCCTTCCCGCCGCTGCGTTCTCGTCGCTACATGGATGTCGTGCTTTTGCATGCCGCCGGGGGCGATCGTGGGCCGCACATTTGCGCTATGCAGCAAGGCGTCGTCACCGCGCACCGGTACAATTCAGGTTTTCCACCGAGCATTCCAGCTCTACTCATGACAGCCAAGAAAGCCGCTTCGAAATCGTCCACGACGTCGGTCAAACCGGTCGCCGAACGTGCCGTCCCCGTGCTTGCCACCGAACCGCAGGCGGTTACCCTCGAGCCGGTGTTTGCCGCGTTGCGCAAGCGCTACCCGGCCGCCCGTCAGGCCGAAGTCCAGGCGTTCGCCGCCGACTTCTACCGGCGCATGGAGGAAGACGAATTCCCGAACCATCCGCCGGAGCAGTGGGCGGCGCTGGCATCGGACATGCTGGAGTTCGCGCGCGCGCGCAAGGCCGGCACGGTCAACGTGCGTGTCTTCAACCCGACCTTGAAGAGCCACGGCTACGAGTCGCCGCATACCCTGCTGCAGATCGTCAACGACGATATGCCGTTCCTGGTGGATTCGGTCAGCATGACCCTGGCCGACCTGGGCATCGGCGTGCACGTGCTGGGCCACCCGGTACTGCGCATCGCGCGCGACAAGTCCGGCAAGCTCACCGCAGTGGGCGAGGGCAAGGGCGAATCGCTGATGGTGCTGGAGATCGACCGCCAGCCGCCGGAAGAAATGCCCAAGCTGGAAGCGGCCGTGCGCAAGGTGCTGGCCGAGGTGCGCGCCATCGTGCAGGACTGGTCGGCGATGCGCGAGCGCATGGTCATGCTGGCCGACGATCTGGCGACCCGCCGCCTGCCGATCGACGACATCAACCGGCACGAGGCGCAGGAGTTCCTGCGCTGGGCCGCGGCCGACCACTTCACCTTCTTCGGCTACCGCGAGTACCGGGTGGAGAAGCAGGGTGGCCAGGATGTGCTGGCACCGCTGGAAGAGACCGGCCTGGGCCTGCTGCGCGGTCGCGACACCTCGCCGGCGCGTCCGGTGACCACGCTGGCCGCGCATGGCCTGAATGCCTCGTCCAAGCTCAAGGATGCGTTGATCCTGACCAAGACCAATGCACGCTCGCGCGTGCATCGGGTCGGTTACATGGATTACATCGGCATCCTGGAATTCGACGCCAAGGGCCGCATCGTCGGCGAGCAGCGCTTCCTGGGCCTGTTCACGTCCAGCGCCTACAACCGCCGCCCCTGGGAAATTCCGCTGGTGCGTCAGCGCCACGAATACGTGATGAGCAAATCGGGGCTGACCCCGAGCAGCCATAGCGGCAAGGCCTTGCGCCACATCCTGGAAACGCTGCCGCGCGAGGAGCTGTTCCAGTCCAACGAAGAAGAGCTGTACCGCACCGCGATGGGTATTCTCGGGCTGCAAGAGCGTGTGCGTAGCCGCCTGTTCCTGCGCCGCGACAAGTACGGGCGTTTCATCTCGGCGCTGGTGTACATCCCGCGCGAACGCTTCAACACCGATGTGCGCCTGCGCATCGAAGCCTTGTTGAAGGATGCGCTGCACGGCGAATACATCGACTCCAGCGTGGTGCTGGGCGAATCGCCGCTGGCGCAGCTGCACCTGATCGTGCGCCCCAAGAGCGGCGAGGCGCTGGAGTTCAACACCACCGAACTCGAATCGCGGCTGGCGCACCTGCTGCGCAACTGGCGCGATGCCCTGCGCGAGGCGTTGGTTGCGCGGCATGGCGAGGCCAACGGCCTGCGCATGGCGGCCAACTTCGGTCGCGCACTGCCGGCCGGCTATATCGAAGATTCCTCGATCGAATCGGCGGTGTCCGACGTCGAGCATCTCGCCTCGCTGGATGGCCCGGACGACCTGCATCTGAGCCTGCAGGAAATCCGTCGCGACGACGGCATGCGTCTGGACGCGGGCGAAGGCCTGCGCCTGAAGCTGTACCGCCAGCTCGACGACATTCCGCTGTCCGATGCGATGCCGATGATGGAAAACATGGGCCTGCGGGTGATTTCCGAGCGGCCGTATCGGCTGCAGGTCGGCGACACCCCGGTCTACATCCAGGATTTCGAGGTTGAATCGACGTCCGGCAAGATCAATGCCGCACACGCCGATGCCAGCTTTGGCGAAGCGTTCGAGCGCATCTGGAACGGCGATGCCGAAAACGACGGCTTCAATCGCCTGATCCTGGCGGCCGGCCTGCATTGGCGCCAGGTGGCATTGCTGCGCGGCTACTGCAAGTACCTGCTGCAGACGGCGGTGCCGTTCTCGCAGGCCTACGTCGAAGCCACCTTCACCCGTTATCCGTTGCTGGCGCGCCTGCTGGTGGAATTGTTCGAAGCACGCTTCGATCCGTCCACCGGCTCTGAAACCAAGGCGCAGATCTTCGCCGGCCAGGAGCGCCTGCGCGAAGAACTGTCTGCGTTGGCAGGCGGCGACGAGGCCACGCTCAAGGCGCTGGACGCCGTGCTGGAAGCACGTGGCGGCGATCGCAACGCGCAGCAGGACGCTACCCGCGCCACCTTGCTCAAGCTGATGGACCGCGTCTCCAGCCTGGACGAGGACCGCATCCTGCGCAGCTTCATCGATGTGATCGATGCGACCTTGCGCACCAATTACTACCAGACCGACAAGAACGGCAAGCACCCCCACTGCATCAGCTTCAAGCTGGATTCGGCGCGCGTGCCGGACCTGCCCAAGCCGCGTCCGTATCGCGAAATTTTCGTCTACGGCCCGCGCGTGGAAGGCGTGCATCTGCGCTTCGGCGCAGTGGCGCGTGGCGGCCTGCGCTGGTCTGACCGCCGCGAGGATTTCCGCACCGAAGTGCTGGGCCTGGTCAAGGCGCAGATGGTCAAGAACACTGTCATCGTGCCGGTCGGCGCCAAGGGCGGTTTCTACGTCAAGCGCTCGCCGGTCGGCGGTGATCGCGATGCCATCCAGGCAGAAGGCATCGCCTGCTACAAGCTCTTCATCCAGGGCCTGCTCGATATAACCGACAACATCGTCGGCGGCAAGATCGTGCCGCCGCCGCAGGTGGTGCGTCACGATCAGGACGACCCGTACCTGGTGGTCGCGGCCGACAAGGGCACCGCCACGTTCTCCGACATCGCCAATGGTCTGGCGCTGGACCACGGTTTCTGGCTGGGCGACGCCTTCGCCTCCGGTGGCTCGGTTGGCTACGACCACAAGGGCATGGGCATCACCGCACGCGGCGCGTGGGAATCGGTCAAGCGCCACTTCCGCGCCATGGGCCGCGACTGCCAGAGCCAGGACTTCAGCGTGGTCGGTATCGGCGACATGTCCGGCGACGTGTTCGGCAACGGCATGCTGCTTTCAAGACATATCCGCCTGCTGGCCGCGTTCGATCACCGCCACATCTTCCTGGACCCGAACCCGGATGCAGCGGTGTCCTTCGCCGAGCGCGATCGCCTGTTCAAGTTGCCGCGTTCCAGCTGGGCCGATTACGACGCCAAGCTGATCAGCGCCGGTGGCGGCATCTATCCGCGCACGCTCAAATCCATCGACATCAGTGCACCGGTGCGCGAAGCGCTGGGCCTGGACGCCAACGTCAAGCAGCTCTCGCCCAACGAGCTGATGAACGCCATCCTCAAGGCGCCGGTGGACCTGTTCTGGAACGGCGGTATCGGCACCTACGTCAAGGCGGCCAGCGAATCGCACGCCGATGTGGGCGACCGCGCCAACAACGGCCTGCGCGTCAACGGTGGCGAGTTGCGCTGCAAGGTGGTGGGCGAGGGCGGCAACCTGGGCCTGACCCAGCTGGGGCGTATCGAAGCGGCGCAGACCGGCGTGCTGCTCAACACCGACTTCATCGACAACTCGGCCGGCGTGGACACCTCCGATCACGAGGTCAACATCAAGATCCTGCTCAACGACATGGTGCAGGCCAAGAAGCTGACCTATGACGCGCGCAACAAGCTGCTGGCGTCGATGACCGATGAAGTGGCCGATCTGGTGCTGTGGGACAACTACCGCCAGAACCAGGCCATCAGCCTGATGGAGCGCATGAGCGTCAAGCGGCTCGGCTCCAAGCAGCATTTCATCCGCACGCTGGAACTGCAGGGCCTGCTGGATCGGCAGATCGAGTTCCTGCCCTCCGATGCCGAGCTGTCGGCACGCAAGGCGCGCGGCCAGGGCCTGACCCGGCCGGAGCTGTCGGTGTTGTTGTCGTACTCCAAGCTGGTGGCGTTCCAGCAGCTGCTGGAATCGGACATTCCCGAAGACCCGTACCTGTCCAAGGAATTGCAGCGCTACTTCCCGCAGCCGCTGCAGAAGAAGTACGCCGATGCGATGGAGCGTCACCGCCTCAAGCGCGAGATCATCGCCACCGCGGTCACCAACACCACCATCAATCGCATGGGCGCCACCTTCCTGATGCGCATGCAGGAAGACACCGGCCGTAGCATCGGCGAGGTCGCCAAGGCCTATACCATCAGCCGCGAAACGCTGGATGCGCGCGCGCTGTGGACGCAGATCGATGCCCTGGACGGCAAGGTACCCGAGTCGGTGCAGATCGACGCGCTGGAAGTGATCTGGCGCCTGCAACGCTCGTTCGTGCGCTGGTTGCTGCTGCGCCCCGGCCAGATGCCCGGCATCACCGCGGCGGTGGAGCGTTACCACGGCCCGTTCAACGACATCCGCGTGGCGTCGGGCGTGCTGTCGGACGCACAGCGCCCGCAGTACGAAGCCAGCGTGCAGGAGTGGCAGGACAAGGGCCTGACCCCGGCACTGGCGCAGCAGTTGTCCGAGCTGCGGTATCTGGAACCGGCCTTCGACATCATCGAAACCGCACGCACCCGCAAGCTCAAGCCGGTGGACGTTTCCAAGGTGCATTTCCGCCTGGGCGAAGCGCTGCGGCTGCCGTGGCTGTTCGAACAGATCGACGCGCTGGAGGTCAACGGCCGCTGGCATGCCGTGGCACGTGGCGTGTTGCGCGACGAGCTGGCCGCGCATCAGCGTGCGCTGGTGGGCCAGGTGCTGACCATGTCCGGCAGCAGTGCCGAGGACAAGGTCGCCAACTGGATGGCGCGCGACGATTCCAGCCTGCGCTTCACCCTGGCCATGCTCGCCGACGTCGCCGAGCAGAAGACCCTGGACTACCCGACCGTGTCGGTGGCAGTGCAGCGGTTGGGCCAATTGGCTGCGCACGGGGTGTAAGTGGCCTAGTGCCGCGGTGGCGGAGCGAACGCTTCGCTATCGTGGTGGTCGCGACAGCGCCGTGATTGAGTCGATGCAGAGGCCGCCTCCGGGCGGCCTCTTGCGTGCAGGGCATGGTGCACGGCGTACGCCCACGTGCCCTGAGTGCGGCGCCTGGTGGATGTCCAGGCGCTATGTTGTGCGGCTCAAGCACAGGGCCAGCATACGGCGCCCTGCAGGCGGGCCTGGCTTACGCCCGATGCCCGCTCATTTCCTGCCCGGCGTGCTTGTCGAAGCGTACGTGCCACCAGGTGGCGCTGAGCGAAATCAGGCTGACGATGCAAAAGGCCAGCGAGAAATCGCTCTGATGCGGCGTTGCGTGGCCGCCGGCCAGCATCGCCAGGTTGAGGATCATCGCGCCAGCACACACGCCGACCGAGAGCATGAGTTGCTGCAAGGTCGTATACAGGCTGCTGGCGCGGCTCATGCGCGCGGCCGGTACGTTCTCGTAGGCGATGGTGTTGTAGGCGGCAAATTGAAACGACATGAAGGCGCCGCAGCACAGCAGCAGGCCGAACATCAATGCCGGCGGCCAATCGGGGCGGAAGAACGCGCACACCATATAGCCCAGGCTGGCGAGTACGCCGTTGCCGATCAGACTGTTGCGATAGCCAAAGCGACGCAGCAATTGCGGGGTGATGCTGCGCATCAGCAGTGCGCCGAGCGCGGTGGCCAGGATCAACCGGCCGCTGTGCGCGGCGCTCATGCCGAAGCCGATCTGAAACAGCAAGGGCAACAGAAATGGCTGCGCACCCTGGGTGATGCGCATTAGCGCGCCGCCGATCACCGACAACCGGAACGAGGCGATGCGCAACAAGCTCAGGTCCAGCAGCGGAGCGGGGTGGTGACGTGCGTGCCAGAGATAGCCCAACCCAGCGCTGCCGCCGATCGCCAGCAGCCAGCTGGCTTCGCCGATGCCGTTTTGCTGGCTGACCATTTCCAGGCCGAACAGCAGGCAGCCCAGTGCGGTACCGCACAGCACGAAGCCGCGCAGATCGAAACGCGCCGGCGTCGATTCGGTGGGAATCTCCGGAATGAAACGCCGCACCAGCAGGAAACCGGCAATACCGATCGGCACGTTGATGTAGAAGATCCAGCGCCAGTCCAGGTACGAGACGAAAAAACCGCCCAGCGGGGGGCCGAGCATCGGGCCGATGAAGGCCGGCACCAGTGTCCAGGCCATGGCCGACACCAGGTGGCGTCGTTCCACCGTGCGCAGCAGGATCAGCCGGCCCAGCGGGGCCATCATGGCGCCGCCCGCACCTTGCAACACACGTGCGGCGACCATGGTGGGCAAGCTGTCGGCCAGCGAACACAGGATCGAGCCACCGACGAATACCCAGATGGAGGCGCCGAACACGCGGCGCAGGCCGAAGCGGTCGGCGATGGCGCCACTGGCCGGGATCAGCACCGCCAGCGCCAGCAGGTAGCTGGTCATGGCGATGCTCATGGCCGGCGCGGCCACGCCGAAATCGCGCGCCAGGGTCGGCAGCGCGGTGGCCAGCACGGTGGCATCCATCTGCTCCATGAAGATGGCGCACGCCAGGATCAGCGAGATGATGCGGTAATCGGGATAACGCGGCGGCGTAGCGCCTGCCTCGGACACGCTGGAGGACATCGGACTCTCGGTTGCGGGGCCGCGCCGCCTGCGCGGCAGACGACAGCAGGAGCGGCCCGCGTCGCACGGTGTTGTGCGGCGCAACATAGGTATTGTCTGCTGGTGTGGGGCGGGGTTCAAGCGCACGTGGGTAACAGTCCGTGCTTGTGGATGCAGACGCGGCGTCTTGCTGGCGGGTGTTGGCGTGATGCAAAACGTGGCGGCTAACGCGGCTGGCGCTGACGTGAGCGCGCGATGGCGATGTGGGATGCGCGAAGTGATATATCGTGGGGTGGTTGTCCCCGAGCTGCCCGCACCCCCATCCGGCGCGACGCGCCACCTTCTCCCAGAGGGAGAAGAATCAAGATGCGGCACGCGGACAGTGATCGCGGCTGGGGAACGCCCCTCTCCTGCGGGAGAGGGGTTGGGGTGAGGGTAAGGCGAAAGACAGCCCACCTGACATCGCGAATGGGCGGTTGCCTGACCTGCCCAAATCAGCGCTAGGCCGCAGGGCTGTCCCAAGCGTCCTTGATCTGCAGAATCTGCGGCAACGCGTCGTGGAAATGCTGCACCAGGCGCGGTTCCAGTTGCTTGCCTGCCATGCTGTCGAGCTTGCGCAGGGCGTCTTCCACCGTCCAGGGCGCCTTGTAGGCGCGTCGTCCGCAGAGCGCATCGAAGACGTCGGCCACCGCCACGATGCGTGCCGATTCGGGAATCGCCTCGCCCGACAAGCCTTGCGGATACCCGCTGCCGTCCCAGCATTCGTGATGATGCAGCGCGATTTCCGCTGCCAACTGAAACACCGGACCGCGGCCGTGGCGCAACAGGTCATGGCCGGCTTGCGGGTGCTGGCGCACCACCGAGCGTTCGTGTTCGTCCAGCGAATCGGGCTTTTGCAGGATGCTGCCTGGCACTGCGATCTTGCCGGCGTCGTGCAACGGGGCAGCGTCCTGCAGAGTCTGCGCCTGCTGCGGCGACCAGCCCACCGCCTCGGCCAGGACACGCGCATACACCGCCATGCGCCAGATATGCGCGCCGGTGTCGGCGTCCTGGCCCTGGCCGGCGGTGCCGAGCAGATGGATCGCCTCGCGGTATTGCTGGGCAAGGCGTGCGTTTTCGGCCAGCTTCAACTGGGTACCGATGCGTGCCTTGAGCAGCGCAGGCGAGTAGGGCTTGCTGACGTAATCGGCCGCGCCCGCTTCCAGCCCGAGGCGTTCGTCGTGTTCGCTGTTGCGCGAGGTCACGAACAGGATGGGGATGGCGTTGCTGGACGGCTGCTGCTTGAGCGCGCGCGCCACCGCATAGCCGTCCATGTCGGGCAATTCGACATCCAGCAGGATCAGCTTTGGGGCGTGGCGGCTGACCGCATCCAGGGCTTCGCCGCCGGATTTGGCGAATACCAGCGCGAAGTCATCGCGCAGCAGCTGGCGCAGGGTGGCCAGGTTGCTGGACTCGTCGTCGACACAGAGCAGGGGGCGGGACGGCATGGTGATCCTTGCCAGACGCTCGGGGAGCGATCAGTGCGGGTGGGTGGCCTGCCACTCGCGCAACGTGGCTTCGGCGCGGCGGAAGTCGAAATCTTCGACCGCGCGTTGCAGGGCTTCCTGCAGTGCGCGCGGCAAGCGTGGCGCACAGATCAACAGCGCATGGTCGATCTGGTCGGCATCGTCGCTGGCAAAGGCCGATGTCAGGATCTGCACGCTGTCTGCATCCAACGCAACGCCCTCCTCGTCGGCGGCAACGTCGCTGTCGCCATGCTGCAAAAATGCCCGGATCGCGTCGGCGGTGCGCTGCATGACGTCCTTCAACGCAATCAGCGATGCGGTGATGTCGTGTCCTTCCTCGATACGCGTCTCCAGATCGCCGGCTGCACCGGCCAGGGCCGGCAGCGCGAGCGAGCCGGCCGCGCCGCGCAGCTTGTGCGCCATCGCGCCGATGGCCGGCAGTTCGTTGCAACGCAGATGCTCGGCGGCTACCTCAGCCGGGTCCGGGTTGTCGCGCAGCAGCTTGATCAGATAGCGCGCATAGGGTTCGCGCTCGCGCCACAGGCTGCGCGCGCGTGCGGCGTCCAGCAGTTCCGGGTCGCTGTATTCCCATTCGGGACCGGCGTGCGCCTGCGCCTCGTGCGGAAGCGATGGAATGCGCCGTGTGCCCGGCTGCAGGAAATGACGAATGGCAGTGACCAGTTCTTCGACGTTGAATGGCTTGGCGATAAAGCCGTTCATGCCTGCTTCCAGCGCTTTTTCCTGCTGCGGGCGGAACGCGCCGGCCGTCAGCGCGATCACCGGCAGGCTGGCCAGGGCCGGGATCTGGCGCAACCGGCGCGTGGCCTCGTAACCGTCCACCACCGGCATCTGCACATCCATCAGCACCAGGTGGAACAGGTTGGGCGCGCGTTTGAGCGTACTCACTGCCTGTTCGCCATCGTGGGCGACGGTGACCATGGCGCCTTCGCCCTCCAGAATGCGCTGGGCGACTTCGCAATTGATGTCGCTGTCGTCGACCAGCAGCAGGTGGGCGCCCTCCAGGCGTCGCGCAACGAATGTCGGCGTGGCAGGGCGGGTACCCGGGCGTTGCTCGAGCAGTTGTTCGACCAGCCGGTGCAGGGCCGCGCCGGTCACCGGCTTGGTCATCACCGCATCCAGATCCTGCTGCTCGGGATGCTGCTCCAGCAGGCGGCGCTCGTAGGCGGTGACCATCACGATGACCGGATGCGGGCCGGGCGTGGCGCGTGCACGAATCTCGCGCGCGATGGCCACCCCGTCGATATCGGGCATGCGCCAGTCGAGCAGGAAAATATCGTAGGGCTCTGCAGCGTGTTCGATGGCCTGCAGTGCGGCCTGTCCGCTGGCCACCGCATCCACGCGCCAGCCAAGTTCGGTGGCGATGCGCACCAGGTTGTTGAGCGCTGCATCGTGGTCGTCGGCGATCAGCACGCGCGGCATCGCTTCCGGCGGCAAGGCCGGCAACTCGCGCTGTGCCTGCGGTGGCGCGGATTTTTCCAGCGTCACCACAAAATAGAATTCGCTGCCGCGGCCGGGCACGCTTTCCACTTCCAGTTCGCCGCCCATCAATTCGACCAGGCGCCGGCTAATGGTCAAACCCAGGCCGCTGCCGCCGTAACGCCGACTGGTGGACGTGTCGGCCTGCAGGAACGGCGAGAAGATCACGCTCTGCTTTTCCTTGGAAATACCGATGCCCGTGTCGCGGACCGAAAACAGCAGCTTGAACTTGTTGGGGTCGCCGCTGGGGAAGCGGCGTACCGACAGCACCACTTCGCCCTGTTCGGTGAACTTGATCGCATTGCCGACTAGGTTGACCAACACTTGGTTGATGCGCAGCGCATCGCCCAGCAGCCAACGGCTGTCGCGTGGCAGGGGTTCGACGATCATTTCCACCGGTTTGGCGCTGAGCGAGGAGCGCATCAGGTCGGCGATGTTATCGAACAGCTGGTTCAGATCGAACGGCGCGCATTCCAGGTCGATACGCCCGGCCTCGATCTTGGAAAAGTCCAGGATGTCGTTGATGATCTCCAGCAACGTGCGCGCGGAACGATCGATCTTGGCGACCATGTCCTGCGCGGCGCCGGGCAGTTCGCTGCGCTGAAGCAGGTACAGCATGCCCAGGATGGCGTTCATCGGCGTGCGGATTTCGTGGCTCATGTTGGCCAGAAAATCGGATTTGGACTGGTTGGCGCTCTTGGCCGCATCCATCGCCAGGCGCAGCTGTTTTTCGTGCAGCTTCTGCTCGGTGAGATCCACCGCCACGCCGAGATAGCCGATCACCTGGTCGTGGTCGTCGCGCAGGGTGCTCAAGGTCAGCAGCACCGGCAGGCGGCGCCCGTCATGGCTCACGTAGGTCCACTCGCTGGTGTCGCTGCGACCCAGGCTGGTGAGTGCGGCGATCGCCTCCAGCGTATGCGCCACCGGCGTACCGGTCTGTTCGGCCAGCATGTGCGCGCGCTCCTGCAGTTCCTCGGGCTCGACGAACTGGCTGGCCTTGCGTCGTCCGATCACTTCTGCCGCGCTGTAGCCCAACAGTTTTTCGGCGGCCGGATTGAACAGCGTGACGAAGCCGCTGGAATCGATGGCGATAATGGCGTAGCCGGCGTGTGCCAGGATCGCGCGTTGCAGCACCGAGAACTTCACCAGCTCGCTGGTGCGTTCGGCGACCTGGTGTTCGAGCGAGGCATTGAGGTCGATGATGCGTTGATGCGAGCGCACGCGGTCGGAGATGTCGCGGAAGAAATGCGAATGGCCGCTGAGCGTGCCTTCGCTTTCGATGATCGGCGCCTTGCTGGCCAGCACATGCACCTGATGCCCGTCGCGATGGCGCATGGTCTGCGCCGCCGATGCGTTGCCCGCCAGTGCCGCGTCGGCATGGTCGACCTCAGGCATCGCATACGGCTGCGGCGACAGCAGCATGGTCAGGTCCTGATCGATCGCCTCGTCGGCCGTGTAACCGAACATCGCCTCGGCGGCCGGATTCCAGTGCGTGATACGGCCATCCGGGGTTTCGGCAACGATGGCTTCGCTGGAATGGCTGACCAGCGCGGCCAGTTCCATCTGCTTGCGCAGCACTTCCTCGCGGCGCAGCCCATTGCTGAAATACAGCACCAGCAGGGCGGCAAACAGGACCGCGGCGGCCATCACCAGCCCGCCGATCAACCAGGGCGAACTCTGGTTGAGCGATGCGACGAAGCCGGCGGTGGGGTGGGCGGTGATGACCCAGGTGCGGCCGTAGATCGGCAACAGCCGCACCACCGGCGGACGCAGCGCACTGTCGCTGGCTGGCGTGCCGCTGCGATAGAAATTGTGGGTGGGCTCATTGCGGTCGGACAGATCCAGCGCCACGTCGTCGCGCTCACCCAATGCGCTTCGCACCATCTGCTCGACGCTGAAAGGCGCATACACCCAGCCGCTGGTGGCGAGCATGCGCTGTTGCGGGGTCTGCAACGGCATGCCTTCCCGATAGACCGCCAGCAGCACCAGAAAGCCGCTTTCGCTGGGAACGCGGTAACCGGAGAGCGAGATCGGCGAGGTCATGACCGGCTCGCCGCTGCGTGCGGCCTGCAGGGCGGCGGCACGCCGGCGCGGCTCGGAGGCGATATCGATGCCGAGCGGGCGGTTGCCCGAGGATTCCGGCTCGAAATACAGCACCATGTAACGCTCGCCATCCCATGGCGCCAACGGCCGGCGATGGATGTCCGGCGCACCGTCGGCACGCGCGGCCTGCAGAAACGCGGCTTCGTCGGCCGGGGCGACCCGATGGATGTAGCCGTAACCCAGCACCCCGGGAAACTCGCGCGGATAATCCCGCGAGCGGCTATACAAGGTGAAGCGTTCTCGACTGATGATGTCGCTGCCCGCGCCGATCACCGCACCGCGTGCGCCGCGCAAGCCATGCTCGAAGGTGGACATGCGCTCGCTGATGTTGCGCGCCAGCGTACGCACTACGTAGTCGAAGCGTTGCTGGCGCTCGAGCTCGTTCTGCCGTTGCAGCCACACGCCGGTGACGATGGCGGCAACCAGGCCGGCGCTCAGAATCAGCAGTGCACCAAAGAATGCGCGACGCCCGTATGTCCTGCGCAAATCCCAGCGGCCCTTCGGCATGTTCGTTCCTTCGCCTTGCCTGTTACGTGCCCAGAGTGCTGGCCGACCTGCGTCGACCTCGTGGTGCCGCCCGATATCCGGCGGCTGTGTGCAGTCCCCCAAGCCTGCACGTCATTTTCGGATGGGCGATCGACGTTCCCGCATCAAAACGACAGCCAGATCGACAACGCGTGAAGAATCAGTCCGATCAGTCCACCGACCAACGTTCCATTGAACCGAATGTATTGCAGATCGCGTCCCACCCCCAATTCCAATTGTTCGACGAGGTGACGTTCGTCCCAACTTTTCATCGTCGACGCAATATGGTCGGTGACCGATGTGCGCAAGCGCGCGGTGAGTTTGTCGGCGGCCTGCAACATATGTTGATTGAGCGCTTCACGCAGCGAGGGATCCTGCGACAAGGCCCGGCCGAGCGATTGCATGGAACGCTCCACATGCGCGGCCATCGACGATTGTTCGCGCGCCAGGTCATTGCGCAGTGCGTCGCGAATTTCGCCCCATAACCCTTGCACGTAGTCCTGCAGTGCCGGGTGTTCGATGGCGCGTTGCTTGAGTTCTTCCACGCGCACGGCCATCTCCGGCTCGTCGCGCAAGCGCGTGATGTAGCCCTGCAGCCACGCTTCGTAGTCGAGCCTGATTGGATGCTCGGGCGTTTTGAGGATGTCCTGCAGTTCTTCGATCGCCGCACGCGCCATGCGGTCGGCCAGGCTGTCGCCGATCTCTTCGATCGGCTTGACCCAATTCACGGTGCCGACCAGCTTGGGCCATTCGCGGCGCGCGTAACGCACGATCAATGCAGACGCGCGCGTCTTGACCTGCTCCTGGTCCAGCCATTCGCCCAGCCGCAGCAGCACTTCATCCAGCAGCTTCTGGTGGCGGCCGTCGGTGGTGAGCAGGGCCATCACATCGCCGATGGTGGCGGCGGCGTTCCATTTGCGCAGGCGGTCGACCACGAAGCCTTGAATCGCGCGGCGGACGGCTGCCTCGTCGAGCAGTTCCAGCGCCTGCAGCATCCAGCCGCGCGTCATCTGCGCCAGCATGCGTGCCTGCTCTGGTTTGGCCAGCCAATCGCCCAGCCGGCTGGCGGGATCGAATACCCGCAGTTTTTCCATCAACGCATCCGGGGCGAGGAACTGGTCGCGCACGAACACTGCCAACCCGTCGGCCAGCCGTTCCTTGCCGCGCGGCAGGATGGCGGTGTGCGGGATCGGCAGGCCCATCGGGTGGCGGAACAGCGCCACCACCGCGAACCAGTCGGCCAATGCGCCCACCGTGGCCGCTTCGCAGAAGGCCGACACCCAGGCCCAGATGCCGTGTTCGCCCATCAGGTGGCTGACGACGAAGCCGGCGAACATTGCCAGCAACAAGGCCACCGCCAGCAGCTTCATGCGCTGCAACTGGGCACGACGAGGATCGATCGGACGGGGAGTGCTGAGACTGGGTTCCATCGGTGAAGTGTACCCAGTCGTTTGACCAGGGCATGTCCACGGCAGGTGGCGCCATCGCGTGTGCAGGTTGTGGCCGCGTCTTGCGTGCCTTGTGCTCCAGCTGCGCCTGGGTTGGGGCGACCCAGCGGCTGTTGCTGTCGCGGGAGCGCACCTGGGCGCGACGGGCTTTATCGGGAATGCCTGTCGCACACAGGTGCGCTCCTACGTGCTGCTGTCGACTGTCGGGTGCACTCAGCCGCGCAGGCGTTCCAGCTGCGCCTGCAGTGCGGTCACCTTCGATTGCAGCGCGGCATTCTCGTTTTCCAGCTCGGTGACGCGGCGCTGCAGGGCCTTGATGTCGCGGCGTTCGGCTTCGCCACCTTCGGCCTCGTCGGCCTTGGGTTTGCGCTTGGCATCGCGTACACGCTTGGCGGCCTGTTTGAGCTCGGCCTTGCCGGCCTGCGCGGCGGCGCGTTGTTCGTCCTCCGACAGCGTGGCCACCGCAGCGGCGGCGCTGATCGAAATCTCGCCCGCCTTGACCGCCTGCACCACTTCCGGCGCGGCCTGCTTGTGGATGCGTTCGATCATCACCACCTGGTTGCTGCTCAGACGCGCTTCGCGGGCCAGCTCGGCACGGCTGACCGGGGTAGAGGTTTCGTCCCACGGCGGGCTGTCGGTGTCGTCGGCGGTGTGCGTGCTGCTCTGCTCCAGGCCAGTGTCCGGCTGGTCGCCGGCCACCGCCGGCGCTTCGGCTTCGGCGTCGCGCTGGCTGCGTTGGCGTGCGGCCAGGATCTCGCGCTTGCGCAACGCCAGTACGCCACGCTGGAAGTCGGACACGCTGCGCCGGCCCAGGTGCTGTTCGATCATCCACAGGTGCACGTCCTGCATGGACTGGAAGCGCGGGTTCTGCACCGTCTGGAACGGCAGCCCGTGTTTCTGGCAGATACCGTAGCGGTTGTGGCCATCCACCAGCACATCGCCCCACAGCACCAAGGCATCGCGGCAGCCTTCGGCCAGCAGGCTGCGTTCCAGCGCCTCGTGCTCGTCGGGCGTCAGCGGGTCGATATAGGCCTTGAGTTCTTCTTTGACAACGATGTTCATACGGCAACTGCTGGGATGCGGGGCGGGCATTGTAGTGAGCCGGCCCCGGCTTTGCGCGCTTGACGGCTGCCTGCATGCGTGACACGCGGGCGCCCGTCGCCGACGTTGCGGTCGTTGCCTATGGCCAGCCGAGCCTAGTCCACCTGGCGAAGCATCTTGCCCAGCGTCTCCACCATCTGCCCGATCTGCTCCGGGGTGACGATCAGCGGCGGTGACAGTGCGATGACATCGCCGGTGACGCGCACCAGCAGGCCGCCCTCGTGGAAACAGCGCTCGAAGACCTCGTAACCGCGCGCGCCCGGGGCGCCGTCGCGTGGTGCCAGCTCGATCGCGCCGATCAGGCCGATGTTGCGGATGTCGATCACATGCGGCGAGCCGCGCAGGCCGTGCAGTGCGTCTTCCCACTGCGGGCCCAGCGTGATCGCGCGCGTGAACAGCTCTTCCTCGGCATAGGTGTCCAGCGTGGCAATCGCCGCTGCACAGGCCAGCGGGTGGCCGGAATAGGTATAGCCGTGAAAGAGCTCGATCGCGTTTTGCGGCCCGTGCATGAAGGCATCAAAGATCGCATCGGCCACCAGCACCGCGCCCATCGGCACGGTGCCGCTGGTCAGGCCCTTGGCGGCGGTGATGATGTCCGGGGTGACGCCGAAGCGCTGCGCGGCGAATGCGTCGCCCACGCGGCCGAAACCGGTGATCACCTCGTCGAACACCAGCACGATGCCGTGGCGGTCGCAAATGGCGCGCAACCGCTGCAGGTAACCTTCCGGCGGCAGGATCACGCCGGCCGAACCGGACACCGGTTCGACGAACACTGCGGCGATGGTGGATGCATCGTGCAGGGTGATCAGCCGTTCCAGATCGTCGGCCAGCTCCGCGCCGTGTGCGGGCAATCCACGCGCATAGGCGTTGCGCTGCAGATCCAGCGTGTGCCGCAGATGATCGGTACCGGACAGCAGCGGGCCGAACCACTTGCGGTTGTTGGGCAGGCCGCCGATCGACATGCCGCCGAAGCCGACCCCGTGGTAAGCCTTTTCGCGGCCGATAAAACGGGTGCGCTGGCCTTCGCCGCGCAACCGGTGGTAGGCCAGCACGATCTTCATCGCGCTATCCACCGCCTCCGAGCCGGAGTTGGTGAAGAACACATGGCCCAAGCCGGGCGGGGCGATTGCGGCCAGCCGCTGCGCCAGTACGAAGGGCAGCGGCGAGCCCATCTGGAAGGTCGGCGCGAAATCCAGCGTGCCGGCCTGTTCGCGAATGGCGGCCACGATGCGCTCGCGGCCATGTCCTGCATTGCAGCACCACAGGCCTGCCGTGCCGTCCAGAATCTGGCGGCCGTGGACATCGCGGTAATGCATGCCCTGCGCCGAGGCCAGCAGGCGAGGCCGTGCCTTGAACTGGCGATTGGCGGTGAACGGCATCCAGAAGGCATCCAGCTGCGTCGGTGCCTGCAGCGCATCGGCGGCGTCGCTGGGAAGGTGGTGGGGCATGGCAGGCTCCATCGTGCAGGATCGCCCGACTGTACGCAGCTGGCGCCTCGGCCGTCACCTGACAGGCCGGCAGGCGCACAGGAGTAGCAGGCGCATCGTGCGTATTCCGGTCGAGCGACACCAGGACCGGATGATGCCGGCACCCGCCACAGCGCTGCGCGTGCAGCAGGCGCGGGGACGGGTTTCGCGACGCGGTTGGCGAAGTGCAGACAGACTAGTCAATTAGTCGCAGCTGCGGCCGCTAACACCAAGGCACGCTTACGTGACATGGGCATGGGCGGCGCTTTGCAACACTGCAGGGCGCCGGCAAGCATTGCAAACAGGCAGGGATCGCCGATGATGCGCCAGACGACCGCCAGTTGGGCCTGGTCGGTGTCGCTGCCCATATCGCAACGCGTTATTTGATTGCAGCTATCAATCGTATTCGGAACGGCCGACAGGACGTCGCCATCGCCCGCCAGGCGTTGGTGGTAGTCCTGTCAGCCGTGTTTTCGCAGTTCATCGTTGGTTTTTTGGGGGAAATGAGAATGACGCAAGGGTCCACCGTGGCGACAGCCAGCGGCGCAGACGCCGGTTTACTGTCCAAGGAGCGCATCATTGCGCGGCCGGGGTTCAATCGTTGGTTGGTACCGCCGGCAGCACTGGCGATCCACCTGTGCATCGGCATGGCCTACGGCTTCAGCGTGTTCTGGCTGCCGTTGTCCAAGGCGCTGGGCATCACCGAGTCGATCGCATGCCCGGCCGATATGGGCCTGTTCGCGCGCATGGTGGCCACCACCTGCGACTGGAAGATCAGCGAATTGCAGTGGATGTACACGCTGTTCTTCGTGCTGCTGGGGTGCTCGGCGGCGATCTGGGGCGGCTGGCTGGAACGGGCCGGCCCGCGCAAGGCCGGCGTGGTCTCGGCGCTGTGCTGGTGCGGCGGGCTGGTGATCTCGGCAGTCGGCATCCACTTCCATCAGATCTGGATGCTGTGGCTGGGCTCGGGCGTGATCGGCGGCATCGGCCTGGGGTTGGGCTACATCTCGCCGGTGTCGACGCTGATCAAGTGGTTCCCGGACCGACGCGGTATGGCGACGGGCATGGCGATCATGGGCTTTGGCGGCGGCGCGATGATCGGCAGCCCCTTGGCCGATGCGCTGATGCGCCATTTCGCGACCCCCACCTCGGTGGGCGTGATGGAAACCTTCCTGGTGATGGCGGCGCTGTACTTCGTCTTCATGATGGCCGGCGCGTTCGGTTACCGCGTGCCGCCGAGCGGCTGGACCCCGGCCGGCTGGACCGCGCCGGTGGCCAGCAGCAACGCCATGATCACCGCCAACCACGTGCACGTGAAAAAGGTCTGGGGCATCCCGCAGTTCTGGTTGCTGTGGGGCGTGCTGTGCCTGAACGTCTCGGCCGGCATCGGCGTGATCGGCATGTCCTCGCCGATGTTGCAGGAAGTGTTCGGCGGCCGTCTGATCGGCGTGGATGTGGGCTTCGCCAGCCTGGATCCCACCCAGCTGGCCAGCATCGCGGCCATCGCGGCCGGCTTCACCGGTCTGCTCAGCCTGTTCAACATCGGCGGCCGGTTCTTCTGGGCCAGCATGTCCGACAAGCTCGGCCGCAAGAACACCTACACGCTGTTCTTCGTGCTGGGCATCTGCCTGTATGCAGCGGCGCCGTCGGCTGGCGGTATTGGCGGCATCGCGCTGTTTGCGGGCATCTTCTGCATCATCCTGTCGATGTACGGCGGCGGTTTCGCCACCATTCCGGCGTATCTGGCCGACCTGTTCGGTACCCAGATGGTCGGCGCCATCCACGGCCGGTTGCTGACTGCCTGGGCAACCGCCGGCATCCTGGGTCCGGTGGTGGTGGGTTACATGCGCGAGTACCAGCTGGCGCACGGCAGCCCGCCGTCACAGGTCTACAACACCACCATGTACATCCTTGCCGGCATGCTCGTGCTCGGCCTGATCTGCAATCTGTTGGTGCGCCCGGTGGCCGCACGTCACTTCATGACGCCCGACGAACTGGCACGCGAAAAGCAGCTGGCGCACGAAAAGGTCGACCGCACCGGGCACGGCACGATTCCACCGGAACAAATGGCGCGCATCGGTCATGGCGGCAACCCCGCGCTGGTCGCGTTTGCCTGGCTGGCGGTGGGTATCCCGATGCTGTTCGGTATCTGGGTCACGCTGCAAAAAGCCTTCGTGCTGTTCCATTGAGGTGAGATGACCAGTCCGTCTTCCCGCTCCGTGCGTCCGGGCAGTGTGGTACGCACGGTCCGTCGCCATCGAGGCGGCCGCAGCGCCACGGTGCAGGACATGGTGGCGGCCGAAATGCCGGTCGCCTTCATCTACAACGGCGTGCCGTTCGCGGTGATGATGGCCACGCCGGAGGACCTGGAGGATTTCGCACTGGGGTTCTCGTTGAGCGAAGGCATCGTCGATCACGCGCAGGACTTGCGCGTGATCGCGGTGGAGACGTTTCTGGAAGGCGCTTCGCTGCAAATAGAAATCCCGCCCGAGCGCGCAGCCGCGTTGGACCAACGGCGGCGCAATCTGGACGGGCGCAGCGGTTGCGGGGTGTGCGGCAACGAGTCCATCGAAGCGGTGCTGCGTGTGCCGCCGGTGCTGCACTCGTCGCTGCAGATCGACGTGGGTGCCTTGCCGCATGCGCTGGATGCGCTGCATGCACGGCAGCCCATCGCCGCGCAGACCGGCGCCGTGCACGCGGCTGCTTGGGCCGATGCGCAGGGCAATGTGCAGCTGGTCCGCGAAGACGTGGGCCGGCATAACGCGTTGGATAAATTGATCGGTGCATTGGCGCGCGCGCGCATCGATGCATCGCACGGGTTCGCGGTGGTCACCAGCCGCGCCAGTTACGAAATGGCCATGAAAGCCGCGCAGGCCCGAATTCCGCTGCTCGCAGCGATTTCGGCGCCAACTGCGCTGGCGATCAGCCTGGCCGAGAGTGCGGGACTGACCCTGATCGGGTTTGCCCGCGATCACGATTGTGTCGTTTACAGCCATCCGCAGCGCCTGGATCTGGGCGTTGCGGTGGGAGAGCCCGCATGAGCAAGAAAACCATCAAGCAGTACGACAATCCCGCGGGCGGCTGGGGCGCATTGCGCTCGGTGGCCAAGCACCTGATGGAACAGGACATCGCTGTGCAGGGCGCCAAGACGCTGCTGCACGCCAACCAGCCGGACGGTTTCGACTGCCCCGGTTGTGCCTGGCCGGATCGCGACCACACGTCCACGTTCGAATTCTGCGAAAACGGCGCCAAGGCCGTGGCGGCCGAGTCCACCGCACGTCGCGCCGGGCCGGAGCTGTTCGCTTCGCACACCGTCAGCCTGCTGTCGCAATACAGCGATTACTGGTTGGAAGGGCAGGGTCGCCTGACCCACCCGATGCGCTACGACGCTGCGACCGACCACTACGTGCCGGTGAGCTGGGACGATGCCTTTGCGCAGATCGCGCGGCATCTCAATGGCCTGGCAACGCCGGATGAGGCGATCTTCTACACCTCCGGGCGCACCAGCAACGAGGCAGCGTTCCTGTATCAGTTGTTCGTGCGCGAGTTCGGCACCAACAATTTCCCCGATTGCTCCAACATGTGCCATGAGCCCTCCGGCACCGCGCTGCGGTCGCAGATCGGCGTGGGCAAGGGCACGGTGTCGCTGCACGATTTCGAGCTGGCCGACGCCATCTTCATCTTCGGGCAGAACCCGGGCACCAATCATCCGCGCATGCTGGGCGAGTTGCGTCAGGCGTCCAAGCGCGGTGCTGCGATTGCGGCGTTCAACCCGCTGCGCGAGCGCGGGCTGGAAAAGTTCGCCGACCCGCAGGACAAGCTGGAGATGTTGCACAACGGCTCCACGCGCATCGCTTCGGATTATTTCCAGCTCAAGATCGGCGGCGACCTGGCTGCGGTGAAGGGCATCATCAAGCACGTGCTGGAGCGCGATGCGCAGGCGCAGCGCGATGGCACGCCGCGCTTGCTGGACCTGGAGTTCATCCAGGCGCACACCGCCAATTTCGAGGCGTTCGCTGCCGACGTGCACGCGGAGCGCTGGGACACCATCGTCGAAGAATCCGGGCTGGACGAAGCCGCGCTGCGCAAGGCCGGCGAGATCTATCTCAATGCCGAGCGCGTGATTGCCTGCTGGGGCATGGGCATCACCCAGCACAAGCATTCGGTGGCGACCATCCACATGATCACCAACCTGCTGCTGCTGCGCGGCAACCTGGGCCGGCCCGGCGCGGGCGTCTGCCCGGTGCGCGGGCACAGCAACGTGCAGGGCGACCGCACGATGATGATCTATGAAAAGCCGCCGGCCGCGTTCCTGGACAAGCTGCAATCGGTGTTCGGTTTCGCGCCCCCGCGCGCAGACGGGTTCGATACCGTGGGTGCGATCGAGGCGATGCTGGATGGGCGGGGCAAGGTGTTCTTCGCGATGGGCGGCAATTTTGCTGCCGCCACGCCGGATACCGATGCCACGCACCGCGCGTTGCGCAACTGCGAATTGACCGTGCATGTCACCACCAAGCTCAATCGCAGCCACCTGGTGCATGGGCGCGATGCGTTGATCCTGCCGTGTCTTGGGCGCACCGAGATCGACATCCAGGATGCCGGCGCACAAGGCGTGACGGTGGAGGATTCGATGAGCATGGTGCACCTGTCGGCCGGCATCAATCCGCCGGCCTCGCCGGATCTGCTGTCGGAACCGGCGATCGTGGCGCGCATGGCCGAAGCCACGCTGGGCGCACGCAGCGCGATTCGCTGGCGCTGGCTGGTGGGCGATTACGACCGCGTGCGCGATCTCATCGCGCAGGTGTTTCCGGACTTTGCCGGGTTCAACGAACGCGTGCGTACGCCGGGCGGCTTCCGCCTGTCCAATACCGCGCGCGACCGCAACTGGGTCACACCTGAGCAGCGTGCGGTGTTCAAGTCGCATGCGGTGCCCACCGACAACCCGATCCATCGTGCGAGGCGTTCGCGTGGCGATCAGATGGTGTTTACGCTGGCCACCACGCGTTCGCACGATCAATACAACACCACCATCTATGGGTTGGACGACCGCTATCGCGGTGTGTTCGGCGAGCGCCGCGTGCTGTTCATCAATGGGGCGGATATCGCGGCGTTGAACATGAAGGCCGGCGATTGGGTGGACCTGGAAAGCCTGTGCGAGGACGGCGTGCGCCGCGAGGCGCGGCGTTTCCTGTTGGTGGACTACAACATCCCGCGTGGCTGCCTGGCCGCGTACTACCCGGAAACCAATGCGCTGGTGCCGTTGTCCAGTTTCGCCGACGAGGCGCGTACGCCGACCTCCAAGTCGATTCCGGTCATCGTGCTGCCGCACCGCGCCGAAACCGCCGATGCGGCGCCGCGCGATATCGGAGCGGTGCTTGTCCGCTGATCCACAGCTCACCGTACAGCTGTTGCATGCGCTTGCCGACGCGCCCGATGGCGTGTCGCTGGCCCGGCTATGCAAGCACCTGGGCGTGCGCATGAGCGTGCTGCTGCGCACGCTCGCCTGGTTGGGGACGGCGAACCTGGACGGCCAGCCGGGTCCGGATTGGGTGCGCGTGGAAGATCGCGGCGAGCGGCAGTTTGCAGTACTGACGCCGGTTGGTTTGGCCGAGCATGCGCAGCGATCAGCTGCGCAAACGTTGCAGGGCGGTTGAGCGAGCTTCCCGCTGCTTGATTGAAGCTCTGCAGACCGACCAATTCAACTGGTCCTTGCCGGCCCATCGTCGCGGGACCCTTGGCGGCATGGGTGCCCGCCACGGAGCCTACAAGTGCGTACCTGCGGCGTGTCCTGCGATGGTGGGCGCGCAAGGGCCTGCAGCAAACGCGAAGACCTCGCACCTTGCAGGCTGAGCAGTTGACGATCTCCGGCTACGCGTTGCCGGACACCTCTCCTCTGCGAACGCGTCTGCTCCAAGACGAGTCGGGCGCGATCCACAGCACCATCGGTCACGCCTGCAACTTTTTGCTCCCGCCTGGCCTGCGCAAAGCAGTGCCGCGATCTGCCAGAATCGGCCGTCTTGCTTCCCGGATGCCGATCAACCATGACTGCCGCTGCGCCGCTTGCCGCACCCACCAATTCACCTGCGCGCGTGCTATTCGCCAGCCTGATCGGCACCACCATCGAGTTCTTCGATTTCTATATCTACGCCACCGCCGCAGTGCTGGTGTTTCCCACGCTGTTCTTTCCCGCCGGCGATGGCAGTGCGGCGATGCTGCAGTCGTTGGCGACCTTTGCGGTCGCGTTTGTTGCGCGGCCGGTGGGCTCGGCGGTGTTCGGTCACTTCGGCGACCGGGTAGGGCGCAAGGCCACGCTGGTGGCAGCGCTGCTGACGATGGGTTTGTCCACCGTGGCCATCGGCCTGCTGCCCAGTTACGCGCAGATCGGCGTGTTTGCGCCTGCGTTGCTGGCGTTATGCCGCTTCGGCCAGGGGTTGGGCCTGGGCGGCGAGTGGGGCGGGGCGGTGCTGCTGGCCACCGAGAACGCGCCGCCGGGCAAGCGGGTGTGGTACGGCATGTTTCCGCAACTGGGCGCGCCGCTGGGGTTCTTGTTGTCCACCGGCACCTTTCTGAGCATGGGCGCAGTGCTGGACGATGCGCAGTTCATGCAGTGGGGATGGCGCGTGCCGTTTCTGGCCAGTGCATTGCTGGTCCTGACGGGGCTGTGGGTGCGCCTGAGCATCACCGAGACGCCCGATTTCCAGAAGACGCTGGACCGCAAGACGCGTGTCCGGCTGCCGCTGGGCACCGTGGTCGCGCAGCATTGGCCGGCGCTGATTGTCGGCACGCTGGGCGCGTTCGCCACCTTCGTGCTGTTTTATCTGATGACGGTGTTCGCGCTCGGCTATGGCACCAAGACGCTGGGCTACGACAAGGAACAATTCCTGTTGTTGCAGATGGCCGGCATCGTATTTTTTGCGCTCGGCATTCCGCTGTCGGCCAAGTTTGGCGACCGGCACGGCGCGCCGCTGGCGATGATGCTGGCCAGCATCGCCATCGTGGCATTCGGCCTGGCGTTTGCGCCGCTGTTTCAGGCCAGTCACCCGTTGCAGGTGCTGGCGTTCCTGTCGCTGGGATTTTTCTTCATGGGCCTGACCTATGGTCCCTGCGGCACGTTGCTGGCCGAGCTGTATCCCACCGAGGTGCGCTACACCGGCGCATCGCTGTCGTTCAATCTGGCCAGCATCCTGGGCGCGGCGCCGGCGCCCTACGTGGCCACTCAACTGGCGGCCAGTTACGGCGTGCAATCGGTAGGGTATTACCTGGGCGGGGCGGCCGTGCTGAGCCTGATGGCGCTGGTCGTGGCGCGGCGCTGGCGTCGCTGAGCGGCAGATCGCAACGGTTGATGGAGTCTGCGATCGTGCAGCAACGCGGCGGCCCACGATGACGCGATGGCGTGCGCGCTTCGGTGCGCTGCTGCAGAGCCGAGGCGTTGATCTGGCTGCTAGCCGAAGATCCGCTTGAGCGTGCGGCCCAGCCAGCCACCATGCTGATGGGTGCGCGAAAACCGGTCCAGGTGTGCGATCACCTGCGGTGCGTAGGCCTGATCGTCACCGCGAATATGGTTGAACAGCCAGCGTGAGAGCATGTTGCGCAGTTCGTCGCTGACGTCTTCGCCGGCCTGGAAGCGCAGGCGGTATTCGCCGACACGCTTGCCGAACACCGCATGCACGCGCTGGTGCGCCTGGCTGAAGGGATAGCCGGCTTCCTGCATCAGTTCTTCTTCGAAGGCGAAGTGCGAGAGCGTGTAATCGATCAGTTCGTCGATCACCTCCGCCACTGCCAGTTGCTGCAGACTGGTCTGCGCAACATGCAGCTGATTGATCATGTCCACAATGCGCCGGTGTTGATGATCGATGACCTCGATCCCGGTGTTGAGGTCGTCCTGCCAGACCAGCAGTGCCATCGAAGTACCTTGCCCAATGCGATGGGCATACGGTAAGCCGCGCGCGCCGGCAGTGCGTTGATCTGGATCAAGGCATGTCGGCAGGCGCGTCATCCGCACGCGCCGCTTGGGCCTGCAGGCGACGCTGGATCAGCTTGCCAGACGCACCTGGTTACGGCCGCCGGCCTTGGCCAGATACAGGTGCTTGTCCGCTTCGTTCAGCAGGTAATGCAGCGATTGGTCGCTTTCGCTGGCGGTGCATACGCCGATGCTCACCGTCATGCTCAACGTCTCGTCTCCCACGCGCACGCGCAAGGCGCTGATGCGTTCGCGCAGGGTTTCGAAATAGCTGGTGGCATTGGCCGCATCCAGCCCGGGCACCAGCAGGCAGAACTCTTCGCCGCCGAAGCGTGCGACCAGGTCTTGCGGCCGCGCATGCCCGGACACCGAAGCGGCCACCGCACGCAACGCCTGGTCGCCGGCTTCGTGGCCCCAGGTGTCGTTGATGTGCTTGAAATGGTCGATATCCACCATCGCCGCGGTCACCGTCTGGTCCTGCAACAGCAGCTTGGGAATGACGCGCTGGCTTTGATCCAGAAAATAGCGCCGGTTGGGCAGGCCGGTGAGGAAGTCGCGGGTGGCCAGATCCTGCAGCGTGCCGATCAGTTCCAACTGGTCCACGTTTTGCGATACGCGGCAGAAGAATTCTTCGCGCGAGAAGGGTTTGCGCAGGAAGTCGTTGGCGCCGTTCTTCAGGAAACGCGGAATCAACGACGAATCGCTATTGCCGGAAATGCCGATCACCGCCACCTTGTCGCGCGAGCGGATCGCGCGCAGCCGGCGGGTGAATTCCACGCCATCCATCCCAGGCATTTCCTGGTCGACGATGGTCAGGCGGATGCCGGGGTCGCGTTCGATCGCGTCCAGCCCGGCGGCACCGTCGGCCGCCAGCACCACGCGGTAGCCGTACATCGACAGCAGCGCGCCGGCATAGGTGCGTGCCGACAGCGAGTCGTCCACCACCAGGGCGGCGATCCGGCGATTGCGCTCCAGGCGCTGCACCAGCCATGCCAGGTATTCGATGCTGCCCGGTGCATTTTTCAGCACGTAATCGATGATCTGCTGCTGCAGCACGCGCTGGCGCAAGTCTTCGTCGTACACGCCGCTGACCACCACGGTGGGCAGTTTGCGCGAGAGAAAGAATTCCACGACCTTGTCGCGGTCGCCGTCCACCAGTACCAGGCCGGTGAGGACCAGGAACCAGCCGTCCTCTTCGTCGAGCACGCGCGCGGCTTCGGCCAGGGTCGAGACGACCGTGACCGGGAGTTCCACGCGTTGCTCGATGGCTTCGCGCAGCATGCTGGTGAACGTGCGCGAGTTCTCCACCAACAGCACGCGCTGCGGCAGGACTGCACTTTCACTATTGCGATGTAGGGTACCTGGGGACATCGGCTGGCCGTCTGGATCGAACCGTCAGGTCAGCTAACGGCCCTGCTCGCCAAAACTTGAGCACCACGTTCCAAAGCGTGGCGCTCACCACAGCGCATCGCGCAGCCGATACCAGCTCATCGCCGCCACCAGCAGCGGGGTCCGTAGCCGCTGCCCGCCGGGGAACGGGCGGTGCGGAATGCGTTCGAACACGTCCAGACGCCGGCTCTGGCCGGCGATGGCCTCGGCAATGACCTGGCCGGCCAGGCCGGTGGCCGCCACGCCATGTCCGGAAAAGCCCTGTGCGAAGTACAGATTGGGCGCCAGCCGGCCCCAGTGCGGCGCACGGTTGCGCGAGATGTCCACGTAGCCGCCCCACAGCGTTTCCAGCGGTACGTCGTGCAGCTGCGGGAATACCGTATGCATGCGCTGGGTCATCAGGCGCTGCAAGCCCGCAGGCGGACGCGAGGAGTAACTGGCGCGCCCGCCGAACAGCAGGCGGTGATCGGCACTGAGCCGATAGTAATCCAGTGCCCAGTTGGTATCGGCCACCGCCATGTCGTTGGCGATCAGGGCGCGTGCACGCGCCTGGCCCAGCGGCGGCGTGGCGCCGACATAGGTGCCGACCGGCATGATGCGCTGCTCCAGCGTCGGGGCGATGCCGCGCAGCAGTGCATTGGCGGCGATCACACCGAACGCGGCAGTCACGTTGCCGTGGGCGGTATGCATCACCACGCGCGCGCCGGGCTGCTGCCTGGTCACGGCCGAGTCCTCGTAGATGCGCACGCCGGCGGCCAGCGCGGCCCGTGCCAGGCCCAGTGCATAGGCCAGCGGCTGCAGATGGCCGCTGGCAGGGTCGAACATGGCACCCAGGTACAGCGGGCTGTCCAGCACCTGGCGGGTGCGTGCGCGGTCCCACCATTGCAGCGGGTAGTCGTAGCGTTCGGCCATGCGCACGATGCCGTGTTGCAGCGCCTGCACCTGACGCGGCTTCAGCGGCACATGCGCGTGGCCGTCGCGCCAGTCGCAGGCGATGGCATGGCGCGCGATGCGCTCGCGCAGCAGGCGCATGCCGTCGCGCGAGAAATCGAACAACAGGCGAGCATCGTCGTTGCCGACCAGCGCTTCCAGCGTTTCCTGCTCGCACCCATAGCCAACGATGGCCTGGCCGCCATTGCGCCCGGACGCGCCCCAGCCCACACGCCGGGCTTCCAGCACGATGACGGCGTAACCGGCCTCGGCCAGCGCCAGCGCGGCGGCGAGGCCGGTATAGCCACCGCCGAGAATGCAGACGTCGGCGTGCTCGGCGCCTTGCAGGCGCGGTTGTTGGGGCAGGGCCGGCGTGCTGCGTGCATACCAGCTGTCCGGATACCGGTTGCCCGCTGAATCGCTGTGCGGCGGTGGCGCGTGGGGGGAAGCCATCACACGGTGCGCAGGTACCGCGCGTAATCCAGGTCGGGGACCTGCGCCTGGTAGTCGAGCAGCTCGCGTTGCTTCTGCTGGCCGAATACGTGCTGGAACTGCATGCCGAACTGCTCGGCGATGAAGTCGCTGCCGAGGAACGCATCCACCGCGCCTTGCCAGCTGCGCGGGGTGAACACCGACTGCGCGTACGCATTGCCGGTGACCGCCGCGGTGGGTTCGGCCGGCTGCCGCAGGCCGTCCAGCATCGCGGCCAGCACGGCTGCAGCGGCCAGATACGGGTTGGCATCGGCACCGGCAATGCGGTGTTCGATGCGGGTGTTGTGCGCATCGCTGTGCGGGATGCGCAGCGCCACGGTGCGGTTGTTGAAACCCCAGCTTGCATCCAGTGGCACGAACGCGTTGCTGACGAAGCGGCGATAGCTGTTGGCATGCGGGGCGAACATCAGGAGCGAGGCATCCGCATGCCGCTGCAGCCCGGCGATGGCGTGGCGTAGCGGCTGCGCAGGCGCGTCGGCGGCGCTGGCCAGCACGTTGTGCCCGGCGGCATCGAGCAGGCTCACATGCAGATGCAGGCCGCTGCCGGCCTGGCCGGGGAAAGGCTTGGCCATGAAACTGGCCAGCTTGCCCTGCTGCTGCGCAATGGCTTTGATGGTGCGCTTGAGCAGAATCGCCTCGTCGCAGGCGGCCACCGCATCGGCACGGTGGTGCAGATTGATTTCGAACTGGCCGGGAGCGTACTCGGCCACGGCGGTGTCGGCCGGAATGCCTTGCTGTCTGCAAGCGGCGGTGACCGCATCGGTGAAACCACGCTGGTCGTCCAGATCCTGCAGCGAATACACCTGCGTGCTGTTGCTGCGTTCGCCGGTGATCGGGTCGCGCGGGGTCTGCGGGCGCCCCTGTGCATCGGCGATGGCGTCGAACAGGTAAAACTCCAGCTCCACTGCGATGACCGGGGTCAGGCCGAGTGCGCCAAACCCCTGCAACACGCGCTGCAACACCGCACGCGGGGCGACTTCGAACAGCGCGCCTTCGGGGGTATGCATCGCCAGCAGCAGTTGCGCCATCGGCCTTGGCGCCCAGGGCACCGGGCGTAGCGAGCCTTCGATCGGCCGGCAGATGCGGTCGGCGTCGCCGATCGCGTAGCCAAGCCCGGTTTCTTCCACCGTGTTGCCGGTAATGTCGGTGGCGATCAGCGACATCGGCAGGCACACGCCCTCGCGATACACCTTGCCCAGGGCCTCGGCGGTCACCCGCTTGCCGCGCAGCACGCCGTTGGTGTCGGGCAATAACAGATCGACAGACTCGCACCCGGCGATGCGAGAGAGGGTGTGGGCATCGGCAGCGGGCAGGGAGGCGATGGAGTTTTCGGAAGCCATGGGCAACACCTGCGAAGTCGCCGCCCAGCGTAGCAAAGCGCGCGTGAGTAATCGCAAGCGCAGTGGCACGCTTGGCAATGCCGGCAATGGCGCGGTAACTTCGAGCGTATCGACGTTCCACCGAACGTATCGGATTTCGCGCATGGCAGTCGTTCCGCTGGTCGGCCTGCCGACCGATCGCATCCTGCAAGGGCCTCATCCGTTTCTGGCTGCCGGCGAGAAGTACATCCGCGCGGTGGTCGAGGCAGCCGCCGCGATGCCGGTGCTGTTGCCCAGCCTGCAGCCGGCATTGGATGCAGGCGCGTGGCTGGAGCGGCTGGATGGGCTGTTGTTGACCGGGGCGGTCAGCAATGTGGAGCCGCATCACTACAGCGACGAGCCCAGCTGGGAAGGC